>WBZQ01002075.1_pt1 | contig 13219 bp, 5 predicted proteins | sample 5204251 | NCBI WGS metagenome assembly WBZQ01 (sample SAMN12412402, study PRJNA552823) | activated sludge metagenome | isolation source: activated sludge from nitrification reactor of wastewater treatment plant... | place: USA: Virginia | collected 2017-09 | reverse complement strand
TGAATTCGCCCTTGGCCTTGGCCTCGTCGTGTGAGAGGTCGAGAAACAGCAGCATGAAGATGCCGGTCTCGGCGTCCAGGCCCAGGAGCGCGATGATGCCCACCCACACGGCGATGGAAAGGTTGTAGTCCAGGATGTACAGCAGCCAGACCGCTCCGACGACCGAGAACGGCAGCGCGAGGAGGATGATCAGGGTCTTCATCGTGGACTTGGTGTTGGCGTACATCAGAAGGAAGATCAGGACGATCGTCACCGGGATCACGATGCGCAGGCGCGCCTTCACGCGCAGCATGTTCTCCCACTGTCCGCTCCATGTCAGGCCGTAGCCTGTCGGGAGCTGGAAGCTCTCGGCCACCAGCTTGCGCGCCTCCTCGACATAGCCGCCGATGTCGCGCGTCTTGGTGTCGACGTCGATGTAGACGTAGCCCGCGAGAAGGCCGTTCTCGTTGCGCAGCATGGAGGGCCCTTGGCGAAGGCGAAGGTCCGCGATCTGTGACAGTGGGACCTGCGCGCCGGTCATGGTCGGGACCAGCACGCGTCCCAGGCGGGCCGGATCCTCGCGCAGCTCGCGCGGATAGCGCAGGTTGACCGTGTAGCGAGCCCGCTCTTCGATTGTGGTCGTGATCTCCTCGCCTCCAATGGCCGACAGGATCACCTCGTTCGCGTCCTCGACCGACAGGCCATAGCGTGCGAGCTGCTCGCGGTTCAGGTCGAAGTCCAGAAAGTAGCCTCCCGCGACGCGTTCGGCGAACGCGGAGCGGGTTCCGGGCACGCGCTTGACGATCTCCTCGATCTGGGCGCCAATGCGCTCGATCTCCTCGACCTTCGAGCCCAGGATCTTGATGCCGATGGGTGTTCTGACGCCCGTCGACAGCATGTCGATGCGACCCTTGATGGGCATGGTCCACGCGTTGACGGTTCCAGGAATCTTCAGCGCCCGGTCCATCTCCTGAATCAGATCCTCGTGGGAGATGTGGTCCGGATGAAACGGGCGGAGGATCGATTTGAGCCAATCCGGCGCCCAGGAGGAATACCAAGTCGGCCGCTTCCGCCATTCTTCGACCGGCTTCAGAACAACGGTTGTCTCCATCATCGAGAACGGGGCGGGATCCGTCGCGGTCTGCGCGCGACCGGCCTTGCCGAACACGGTCGCGACCTCGGGGAACGCCCGCAAGAGCCGGTCCTGCGTCATCAACAGTTGGGAGGCACCGGTCACCGAGAGGCCCGGCATTGTGGTCGGCATGTAGAGGATGCTGCCCTCATACAAGGGCGGCATGAACTCGGAGCCGAGCCGCAGGTACGCGGGAATGGTCGCCACAATGACCAGGAACGCCAAGGCGATGATCTTGCGCGGATGCCGCAGGACGAAGCGGCAGGCGGGTTCGTACAACGCGAACAGAAAGCGGCTGACCGGGTGCTTCTCCTCCGGGACATAGCGCCCCACGAAGAGCTTGGTGGCCAGCCAGGCGAGCGGCTTCGGGCGGAAGGTGAAGGGGTCCATTCTCGCGAACAGCATGCGCAGGGCCGGATCCAGCGTGATCGCGAGGAAGGCCGCGATGGCCATGGTGAGGTTCTTCGTATATGCCAACGGGCGGAACAGGCGTCCCTCCTGATCGATCAGCGTGAAGACCGGAAGGAAGGCCACCGCGATCACGAGGAGCGAGAAGAAGACCGCGGGCCCGACCTCCTGGAGAGCCGAGAGGCGAACGCTGTGGAAGTCGCCCTGACGGCCATTCTGATCCCACAGTTGCAGCTTCTTGTAGGCGTTTTCCACCTCCACAATCGCCCCGTCCACCAGCACGCCGATCGAGATCGCGATGCCCGCGAGCGACATGATGTTGGCGGTCAGCCCCATCTCCCTCATCGGGAGGAACGCGAGCAGGACCGAGATCGGGATGGTCAGGATGGGCACAATCGCCGACGGCACATGCCACAGGAAGATCAGGATAACGATCGAAACGATGATCATCTCCTCGATCAGCTTGTTCTTAAGGTTCGTGATCGAGCCCTTGATGAGGTCCGAGCGGTCGTAGGTGGTGATGAGGCGCGTGCCCTTGGGAAGCGAGGGCTCGATCTCCTTGATCTTGGCCTTGACGCGCTCGATCACGCGCAGCGCGTTCTCGCCGCTTCGCATGACCACAATGCCGCCCACCACCTCGCCCCGGCCGTCGAGCTCGGCGACGCCCCGGCGGATCTGAGGGCCCAGCGCCACGCGGCCGATGTCCTTGACGCGCACGGGCGTGCCCTTCTCGTTGGTCTTGACCACGATGTTCTCGAAGTCGGAGACGCTCTTGGCATAGCCGCGGCCGCGGACCATGTATTCGCGGCCCGAGAGCTCGATCAGGCGACCGCCGACCTCGCCGTTGCCGGCGCGTATGGCCTTCGCCACCTCGCCGATGCCGATGCCGAAGGAGGCGAGCGTCGAGGGGTCGACGGTGATCTGGTACTGCTTCTCGGCGCCTCCGACGGTCGCGATCTCGGCGACGCCGGGGACGGATTGCAGGGCATAGCGCAGGTACCAGTCCTGATAGGAGCGCAGTTCTGTGTTCGAGTGCGTTCCGGTCTCGTCGACGAGCGCGTATTGAAAGACCCAGCCCACGCCCGAGGCGTCCGGGCCGAGCTCGGTCTTGACGCCGGAGGGCAGGTTTGACTGTATCTTCGAGAGGTATTCCAGCACGCGCGACCTGGCCCAGTACAGGTCCGTGCCGTCCTCGAAGATCGCATACACATACGAGTAGCCGAAGTCCGAGAAGCCGCGGATGGCCTTGACCTTGGGCGCGCCCAGGAGCGAGGCGATGATTGGGTAGGTGACCTGGTCTTCCAGAATGTCGGGGCTTCGGTCCCAGCGCGAATAAATGATGACCTGTGTGTCCGAGAGGTCCGGGATCGCGTCGAGCGGGATGTCGCGCAGGGCCAGGATCGCGAGCGCGATCAGGATCGCGGTCAGCGACAGAACCAGGAACTTGTTCTCGGCCGAGAGCTTGATGATGCGTTTAATGAGCATGGCCGCCTCCGGGAGCGGGGCGCGACGCGGGCGGCGGCGACTGCGAGCCGAAGGTCTTGCGGGCGGCCGGCGCGGTGGCCGGGGTGTTGGCCAGAGGCGTCGCATGGTGCGCGGGCGGTGTGAGTGCGCCGCCCATCCCGGACAGTGCGGCGCGAAGACGCGATTCGGAGTCGATCAGGAAGTTGGCGCCGGTCGCCACCGATTCGCCCTCTGAAAGCCCGGCGCGAATCTCGGCGAGGCCGTCCCCGACCTCCCCGGTCGTCACTTGGCGCGGGATGAGGCGTCGCGCGGACTGTCCCTCAGGAGCGTTCGGGTCCTCCGGCTCCACCACGAAGACCAGCTTCTGAAGGCCGCCGTCCAGGATCGCGTCCTCTGGAATGCCCAAGGCCCGCCGCGGCGTGCTGTGGAGGACCACGTTCGCGAACATCTCCGGCTTCAGCTCGCGCTGGGTGTTGTCGAAGGACAGCCTTACCTTAGCGGTGCGGGTCTTCTCGTCCAGGGTTGGGAAGATGTATCCCACGCGGCCGCGCCATGAGCGGCCTGGCCAATAGGACAGTGTCATCGTGGCCGCCTGGCCGACGCGGATGCGCGGAAGCTCGGCCTCGAAGACGTCCGCGAGGACCCAGACGCGCGAGAGGTCGGCGATGTCAAAGAGCGAGTCCTGCGGCGAGACCTTCATGCCGTGCGTGGCCATCTTGCCGATGACGAATCCGGAGATCGGCGACTTGATGATCCGCGTCCGGTTGGGTGTGCCGCGCGCCTCGAGGTCTTGCACCTCGGCCTCCGAGAGATCCCAGAGCAGCAGCCGCTGTCGGGCGGACTCGACAAGGTCGCGGCCGCCCTGCGCCACCTCGGACAGCGTGGAGCTTCCAAGGCTCTTCCGGACGCGCAGGGCGAGAAGGAATTCCTGCTCTGCGGCGAAGAGATCGGGACTGTACAGCGACAGCAGCGGATCGCCGCGGCGCACCTCGGCGCCGACGAAGTTCGCCCACACGGTGTCGACATAGGCCTCGTACTTGACGTGCAGATGATGGAGGCGCTCCTCGTCGAAGGTGACGCGGCCCGTTGTGCGCACGGACGTGGCGATGGGGGCGACTCTTGCCGTAGCGGTCCTCAGGCCGATCTCACGTAGCCGCTCGGGGCGAAGCGTGACGGCTGCCTGTCCCGACAGTGCGGGTGAGGAGGGAGGGTGCGCGTGCTCGGCGGCGCTGCCTGGCTCGTCCTGGACCAGGTTCATGTGACAGATTGGACATGTCCCGGGGCGGTCCGATGTGATCTGCGGGTGCATGGGGCAATGCCAAACGGCCTTGCTGGATTCGGATGTCGTGGTGATGGAATGAGGGCCCCTGGAACAGGATGTCGACAGAAGCAGGCCAGACGCCGTTAGCCCAATGAGGAGCAACGATGTGAGACCGCGTGGCGTCCGCAGAGTGTCGTGATTGTGATTCATCGCGCTCTCCTCACAGAGACGGAACGCCACCCGCGGGCGGCGCGGGGACGAGCTCGTGGAGTGTGGCGTCGTGCCAAAGGACGTGGACCAACCGATCGAGGTACGACTTCCTGTCTTCCCATTCGGCACGCATGGCGTCGAGGACGCTCGCGAACGGGGTGCGGCCGGTCTCGTAGCTTGCGAGCGTGGACTCGACCGCGAGGCGATCCTGCACGAGGATCGCGCTTGGGTATGGCTCGGCCTCACGAATCGCCGCGGCAAGCTCCGCGTGGTTGGTCTCTATGTTGACCCGCACCGCGGATTGGATCGCGGCGACGGCCGTGGTCGCGGCACGGACCTCGGCCTCGGCCTCGAGGATCATGGGACGTTGCCGCGTGGCCGAGTAGATTTGCAAGGTCAGCCCGGCGCTGATGGCCCACATGGGCGGCATCGTGGCGGAACGGTTCTGATAGGCGGACGAGAAGAACAGGTCCGGACGGCGCTCCAGCCGGGCACGCTTCAGTCGGGCCTCCGCGGCTTCGGCCATCAGCCGGGCCTCCGCGATCTCGGGGCTTTTCGCCTCCGCCAGCGCGACGAGGTCCGAGAGGGCGGGAATCGTGAACGGCTCCCGGCCCACCGGGACGACGTCCGAGAGCCGTCGCGGGGTTGGGAACCCGGCTCCCAAGGGCCGGCCCAGAAGGCGGTTCAGCTTGGCAATCGCGGCCACGACGTTGCCTTCCTCGTGAGCCCGCATGGGAAGAAGCCTGGCCTTTTCGGCTTGCGCGCGCAGGATCTCGGGCTGCATGGAGAGCCCCGCGGCGTAGCGGACGCGCAGGGCCTCTTCCAGCCGGCCCCAGGCCGCGCGCTGCGCGTCGAGGACCTCGATGAGCTCGCGCGCGAGGAGAAGGTCGGCCAGGGCCGTTCGCAAGGCGGCCTCGAGGGAGAGCTCCACACGCCGAATTCGCGTGGCGCTGCGCTCGGCGTCCTTGTGCATCGCCTCCCTGGCCAGGTGTCGCTTGGGCGGAAGCGGGAAAGACTGTGTCGCGGTCACGCCGGCAAACGTGTCGTCGTTCTGACCGGGGAGCGCCCGTCCGCCGCCGTTTTGGTAATCAAACGAGAGGGTGGGGTCGGGCAAGGCGCCCGCGGGCGCGACGCGCTGGCGGGCGGCCTCCGCACGCTCCTCTGCCAGCGCGCGCTCGGCGTTGCGCAGGAGCTCGTCGAGGAGGGGCGCGACCTCGGCGTCGGCGGGACGTGGTCCCCGGGGGCCGGCGCCCAGGGGACCGCCGCCGTCGGCGCACACGACCCCGGAAAGGGCAAAAGCAAGGACGCAAGTCAGGGACAGTCCGCGTGTTGTGTACCGGAATCGCCAAGCGATCCGGAGGGGAACCTGTTGGCTCAACGATCACCTCGCGTGTCTCAGAAGCGTGGAGCCGCGGCGGCCTTACGGCAGCCGAAGCAGGACACGGGATCGCGAGGATCAGATCAGGAGGGTCGAAAAGAGCAGGAACAACGGCGCCGGGGCCGCACGGGTCGGAGGGCGCGACAGGGGGCGAGTCTCATCGGCGGGAGCGGACCGGACCGGTGAGTCTTGGGCTTCGAGAAGCGCGACGCTTGACCTGGTCTCTTCGGGCGGTGCGGTTGTCGGCGGCGCGGCGGGGCGGGGCGACATCCGGCAGCAGCAGGGCGTGCAGCCCGCGCCGATGACTTCAACCGGGGCCGGAGCCGGCTCGCAGCAGGCGTGCGCGTCGGCGGGAGAGGTCGAGGCCGCGCAGGGAGCGGCCGAGACCGGGGTGACGTTCGGCGCGGAGAGCACCGTGGCCAGCACGACCGTTAGGAGAAGCCGTAGCGCCGAGACGACGGGTCGAAGAGTCACGGGCGCAGTTTACGCACGAGCGGTGCCTTTGGGCAATGGTTCATCGGAATCATGTGAGAGCCGCCTGGCGAGGTTGGCCCTCGCCCTAGCCCTCTCCCGCTCTCGCGGGAGAGGGGACTGCGGCTCGCTTGGGCTTGGTCCTTGCGTCTCGGCGCGAACTGGTTTGAGTCGTCTTGACCATGCCGCCGGCATTTGCCGTCGAGACGCGGTTCGCCTTACGAGGCACCTGGGTTCTCGCGACCTCGGCGAGAACGCGAAGGGCTTGGTTGACGGCCGCGGCATCTTTGTAGATTCGCGCGACATCGGGCTCTAGAACCACGGCAACGGCACCCCGCTTGTACGCCTCGTAGTACTTTCCTCGAACCCCACCCGAGAAGTCGTAGTGGGGCCTAAGCTCATCTTGCTCATTCATCGTGGATGAGGAGTCTACCTCGATTTCGCGAACCCCCTACATCAGGAACCCGAGGTCGCTGGTGGTGAACCGGCCGATCAGCGGGAAGACTGTCGGCAGGTCGGTCGCCGAGAGGCCCAGCCAGGTCGCCAGGGTGGCGGCGTATTGGTCGACCGCGGCGGTTGGTATCCAGCGGCCTCGGTTGTCGGTGTCGTTTGGGCCTCCGAGCTGCAAGGTTGGAAACACGCTTCCGTTGGGGCCGGGAACGCCGTAGAAGTTGCCGCCTCGGACGGAATCGCCCATCACGAAATGGTGATTTCCCCATGCGTGGTCGGTGCCGACGGAGCCTCCGGAGCCGGACGGCTGAAGCGTGCGGCCGAAGTCGGAGAGCGTGAACGTCGTGACCCGCGAGGGGAGCGCGAGCTCCACGGTCGCGTCGTAGAAGGCCTTCATGGCCTGGCTGAGTTGGGTGAAGAGCCCCGCCTGGTCGCCGGGCTGGTTCTGGTGCGTGTCGAAGCCTCCCAAGGAGCAGAAGAAGATCTGCCGGTTGAGGCCCATCTGAGGAGAGGATTGGTTGAGCTTGATGACCTTGGCAACCTGCTTGAGCTGATTGCCCAAGCCCGTCGACGGGAAGACGGTTGTGAGGGTTGGGTCCTGCGTGAAGGCGAGGCTGATGTCCATGGCCTGCTGCATGGCATTCTGCGAGGCGGCGACGAGGGTCGCGCCGCGGTCGATCGTGCGCAGGAAGTCCATGCTGGAGCGCCTTGCCGTGGACTCGGGCGTAGTGTTGAAGCCGTTTAGGACCAGGACCTGGTTGAGCGCGGTGGGCGCGGGGGAGATCGACAGCGGCTTCGTCGTCAGGCCCTGCGCGAAGACCGACGCCCCCGCGACCGAGGTGATGAGCGGATAGCTGAGGCCCGGGTTGAACGAGGAGGCGAAGTCGGCGGTATGGCCTCCCCAGCCGACTTGCGTGACGGCATCGGCCCGCGAGGTCTGCCACTGTGCCTGTTGGTCGGAGTGCGAGAAGAGCTGGTAGGGCCGCGGGGCGCCGCTCTGGTATTGCGGCCTCGTCAATGGCTGGACGAGGGGACCCACGTTGGCGACGACGGCCAGGCGCTGCTGCGTGAACAGGGTTTGCAAATCGCTCAAGTTGGGATGCAGACCGAATGGGAGCCCGATGGCCGGCGGCGTGACCGACAGCAGCGACGCCTGTGGAATGGCGAGCCCGGAGGCGGCGCGGGCCGTGGAATAGAGACCGTACCCCGTGGCGTCGAGCGGCACCACCATGTTGTTGCCGTCGTTTCCGCCGAAGAGAAAGATGCACACGAGAGCGCGATAGTCGGTGGGCGCGTCCGGGCGCCGCGGCGACAGGAGGACCCGCGTCAACCGCGCGGCCTCGGCCTGGAAGGCGCCCAGGCCGAGCGCGGCGCAGCCGGTCGTGCACAGGAAGTCGCGGCGGGAGAAGGCGCTCTTTTTCATGGGCTCACCTTTCGACCTGGAATTGGGAGGATGTGCAAACCAGATAGACCGCCTGCTGGGCGCGGAGCTGGGGATTCGTCGCCGCGACCGCGCTGATCGCCGTGATCAGGCTGCTTTTCATGGCGGGCGACATGGTGGTGTGCATCAGGCGCCGGTCGAGCTCGCCCACCATCGCCGCCGGATTGGACGCCAGGCTCTGGATGGGCGTGAGGTCGATCGAGGTCCCAAAGGGCGAGTTGGTGCCCACGGCGATGTTGGAAAAGACCATCGTGTTGACGAAGTTGGCCCGCCTCAACGCGGTCGTGGCGGTGAGGATTCCGAACTCGGGTCCAAGCGCGGTTGTGGAGCCGGGCACGAGGTACTCGGCCGGGTAATAGCTGAACACGGAGTTGGGGCGAAAGACATCGAACCCCATCGGCGAGCTCTGCGGGGCGAGGTAGCCGTCGCTCGTGCCGGTGCCGTTCGCGGCCTTGGCGTCGAAGGCCCGGAGGATTCGCGTGATGAAGAGCGGGGGCTCCGAGAGGCGGCCCGAGGCGGGGCCGGGGGGCGGGGTCTGGCGCGCCTCCGGATCCAGGAGAATCGCCTTCACGACGGCTTTGAGATCGCCCCTCACGCCCGAGCCGTTGTTGTCGAAGACCGCGGCCACGCGCGCAACATAGGCGGGGCTTGGGTTGCTTGAGACCAGCGCGTGGATGAGGTGCATTCCCACGAAGGGCCCGACGTTTGGGTGGTTGAAGATGTTGTCGAGCGCGGCCGCGAGGTCTTGCGCGCCGGTCTGGCCGGCGGGGAGGACCGTGCCCAACACCTGCTTGGCGGAGGTGTCGTGCCGGGTCGGGTCGAGGACCATCGGCGTGATGTAATCGACGACGCCGGCCGCGGGCGGGGGTGCGAAGGACCAGCCCGTGAACACCTTGGTAAAGCCGCTGACCACGCTTTGGTCATAGGTTGGAATCGGGTTGCCAAGGCCGTCCAGGCGCTCGGTTCCGTCGGGATTCAGGAGGTTGGGTCCGACGCTGAACAGCTGGAGAACCTCACGCGGGTAGTTCTCGTTGGGATTGTTCCTGGTACTGGTCGCCATGTTGAGGTAGTCGCCCATCGCGGGGTTGAGCGTGACCTCCTGAAGGATTTGGCGATAGTTCCCAAACGCGTTGCGGTCGAAGATCTGGAGGTAGGGGGTCATGCGGCTGGGGTGCGTCACGTCGCGGCCCGAGACCACGATCAGACGGTGGAGGGCGAGCGCCACGCGCTGGCGGAGCTGGTCGGCACCGTACAAGGCGTTTGTGAAGAAGCGCCGCTGCAGAGGGTACATGGAGTAGTTGTCGCGCTGGCAGGTGGAGTCGCAGGTCGCGGGGACAGACGAGGGTTGGAGGGGAAGGTTTGGGTACGAGGAGGCCGGGAGCGCGAATTGCTCGTCGAGGTAGGGGCCGAAGCCCACGCTCTGAATGCGCGACACCAGCGCGGGTGTGGCGCCGAAGCTGGTCTGGTCGGCGAAGCGCCAAAGGTCGGTGGGCGTGGCCGTGACCAGGACCGAGACGTCGTCGCTCGTGGTGATTTGCGAGTCGCTTGCGGAGAGACGCAAGACGTAGGGTCCGGTCGCGCTGAAGGTCGCGGTCGTCGCGGGGAGGCTCGGGTTGCCAAACGTGACCGTGCCCGGCCCGCTGACCACGCTCCACGAGGCCGAAAGGCCGGAGCCCGAAGGGAGCCCGTCGTCCGACATCGATCCCGAAAGCGTGGCCGCGGCCGGGATGGTCACGGTGAGATCGGACCCCGCCGAGACCTGCGGCGGCTGGTTATGAGTGGGATCGTCGAAGTAGCCGTTGACGTCGACAATGAGGTCGAGAGTGCCGGGGGCCTGCGAGGCCACGATCGCGATCTGAAAACCCGAGCCCGTGGCCGCGAGGACGTTGTTGGCGCGGGTCTTCCCAACCTGGTAGTTGAGCGCGCTCGCGGTCGGAACGGGGTCGCCGGCGGGGTATATCTGAAGGGTCCCGGACGCGGTGACGTTGGTGACCGCGATGTTGGTCGAGACCGAGGCGGCGGTGGGCGAGACGCCGCAGGTTCCGTTCAGCGTGACGAGCCGCGTCACGCCCGCGGCGAGGGGCTGGCCGGTGAGGCGAGTGTCCAGGGCGCGGCAGGGCGTGACCGTGTAGAAGCGGTTGGCGGTCGGGGCAATCGAGGGAATGGGGCCCTCGGGCGGATCCGGCTCCTGTCCCGCGCCGCTCGCCCAAGGCGCGCGAGAGAGAAGAAGGCCCACAACGAACGCGAACTTGGGACCTCGAGAGAAAAGGGGGCGATCCTCGGGACGTGCGCGAAGCCGGCTCATCGTGGCGCCTCCATTTGTGTGCTTTGGGGAGCTTGGCGATGACCGCGGGTCCCCGCAAGCCGGCTTTGCGACGAGACTCAGGCTAGGGAGGTCTAGCGGGGGCTCGCCTCCGGGTGGGGCTTGATGTTGTCCAATCGTGACGCTTGTCAAGGAAGAGTCTTATTGACCGCCTCAATCGCACGGTGGTGAGACAGTCATCATTACTCGTAGGGGCGGCCCCCTGTGGCCGCCTCTCTTCGGTTCGAGCGCCGGCGCCATTGGAACGGTCGACGGGGCGGGCACGGGTGCCCGCCCCTACCAGATCCAGACCGGGACCCGCCCAAGAAAGGCGCTTCGGGCAGTCCCTTGTCTATCCGGCGCGGACGACGGTGCCCTCCAGCTCCTCGCCGCTGGGCTGGCCGTCCGGGAGCTGGGCCGCGGCGATCTCGAGGCGCAACGGGCGGCCGTCCTTGCCGGTCGCGTCGGCGGTTAAGCTGATCGAGCGCTGACTTCCCAAACGCGGCCGCTGAAGCTCCCGCCGCGCCGCGTCGCCCAGAAGATCCCAAAGCGAGAGCTTGAGAATCTCGGACGGCTTTTCGTAGCCGAAGAGCTCCGAGAACGCGGCGTTGATCTCGAGGATCTTCCCGTTCCGCTTCGCGAGGAAGGTCCCCGCGAGGTTGCGCTCAAAGAGCCTCCAATAGCGCTCGCCGGTCTCCTTAAGGACCTTCTCCGCGCGCTTTCTCTCGATCGCCATGGCGATTTGCGTCGAGACGAATTCCAGGATCTCCTGGTCGTCCTCGCCGAAATTCACGCCCTTGGTATAGCTTTGGAGGACCAGGACCCCGATGGTTCGGCCCAGAGACTTCAGCGGGACGCCCAACCAATCCTCCGCGGGGCTTCCCACGAGATCGACCTCGCCCCGGCGGTGAAGCTCGTCCAGGACGGGCGGCGGCGCGATCAGCGGCTCGCCCGTCGCGAGCACGTATTCGGTCAGGGTCCGGCCCCGTCTTCGCGGCGCGGGTGGCGGGTCATTCTGGTCGACGAAGTACACGAACCGGAGCAGGTCGTCGTCGGGATCGGCCAGCGCGATGAAGAAGTTGTCGGCCGGAAGGAGCTGCCCAATGATGCTGTGAATGGCCTCATAGAGCGTCTCCAGGCTTCCCGCCTGGTGCGCGGCGGCGGAGATCCGATACAGGGCGTCCTGTAGCGTCTCCGCTCGCTTCTTGAGCGTGATGTCGAGCATCGTCATCACGGTCATGGGCTGGCCGGCCGTGGCCGACGCCCTCTCCAGGTCGGTCAGGCCCGCGGCGCCGAGGAGCGCCCACCTGCGGTCGCCGCGCTTGGTCCGGTATGGAACCTCGGCGCCGGAAATGGGGCCCGCGGGATCGAACATGCGGGGATCGAAGCCGCCCGCTCCAAATGTGCTGGGGTCGACGACCTTGAGGAGGCCCGCTGGCAGAAGCTCGCTCCGGGTGTAGCCGGTCAGGCCCTCGGCCGCGGGGCTGACGTCCACGCACACGCCGCCGCGATAGACGAAGATCGCGACGCCCAGCTGTCCAACCCAATTCGAGAGGCTCTGCTCGCTCACGGTGTTTGGGAAAGGACTATGGCAGCTTCGCGAGGGGCGCGCAAGGGCGCTCGGAGAGCGGGGAACGCGAGGTCTGTGTCTTTCGTCTCTCGCGTGTCTCAGGGGCTGTGTTTCCGCTCACGAGGGCTCGCGAATGCCAAAACCTCAAGGGTGGGCCTTCGTAACGACCGCCGGAATGATCGAAACCGGAAACCAAACCCGTAACCCGAAACCGATGGGCCTCATGAGCAATCGAACCAACATGCCGGAACAGCCGTCGCCGTCTGAAACAGGGCCTTCGCGATCCCCGGTCGCGGCCGCCGCCCGCCCGATCGCCCCCCCACCCCCGAAGACGTCCCTTCTCGAAGATCGCCCCCTCCCCCTCCACCCTCCAACGCCGCAGCCGGCCCTGCCCACCTTCGCGCCGCCCGGACCGGGCTCCTGGGAGCTGGAGGTCACGCACACCACGCGTCCGATGTCGCGTTGGATGTCGGCGTTCTACGCGGAGGCCTTCGCGGCGGGCTTTCGGGAGGGGGCGCGGCACTATGGGCTCCTCCTCGAGTGTTTGGAGCCGGCCATTGTGAACGGGTTTGTGTACATGTGCGCCCGGCCGGTCGGAGCGCCCCCAGGTGCGAGCGGACCGCCTCCCTGGGCTCTCTTCAAGCTCCTGTCGGTCCTGCATCCCGAGCTGAGGCGGCGCCTCTCCCGCGCCCGTGAGGTCTTTGGCAAGAGCCTGTGGCGCGAGGACCTTGCCCGCTGGGATGCCGAGTGGAAGCCCGCGGTCGTGCGGGAAAACGAGCGGCTTCAGGCGGTCGATCCCGGCAGGCTCAATGCCGAGGCGCTTGCCGAACACCTCACGACCCTGGAGGAGCGGGTTCGAGGCGCGATCACGCTCCACCACCGGATGAACTTCGCTCCGCTCCTCGTGGTTGGGGACTTTGCGGCCCAGGCGAGCGAGTGGACCGGCCTGGCTCCCGCCGAATGCCTCGAGCCCTTCCGCGGCTCGTCCCCGGTCTCTGTCGGCGCGCTGCCCGAGATCCGCCAGCTGGTGCGCGTGCTGCGCGAGGAGACCAACGCGCTTCGGGTCCTGCAGGCGGGCCGCACGGACGCGGCCATCCTCGACACGCTCGCGCACTGGCCCGGAACCGTTGGGGACGCCGCGCGGGCGTATCTT
>WBZQ01002074.1_pt1 | contig 13221 bp, 12 predicted proteins | sample 5204251 | NCBI WGS metagenome assembly WBZQ01 (sample SAMN12412402, study PRJNA552823) | activated sludge metagenome | isolation source: activated sludge from nitrification reactor of wastewater treatment plant... | place: USA: Virginia | collected 2017-09 | reverse complement strand
ATGATACTGGTCTGTTGCGCATAGTGGCTCCTTTCAACCTGCTAGTGGATGAGAATGGTGGTGCTAATTATTCGTAAGATTAATTCATGGTTTCCCGTGACTCTCGGAATTGTCTACGCGCGAGGCCAAGCATCCCGATCACCCCGCTCCCGAACAGCCAGGCGGCGGCGGGGAGGGGCACGGGCGACGCGGTCAAGCTGACGGTGTATTTCCCCGGAGCGCCGGTACCACCGGCGAAGTTTCCGCCCACAAACAACGTGTATGTTCCAGCAGGAAGGTTGGTGAAAAGTTGAACAGCATTCCCCCCTGAAGTGGTGGTCGAGGCGCTACCTTGGAACAGGAGACCGTTTGTTCCTAGGGGATTGTCTGCGTTGTTCTGAAATGGCTGGACGCGCTCGGAGGAACTGCCCACATCCCATCCCTGGAACAAAGAAAAGCCTGGCTTTAGCGAAGACCCAAGACTGGCATCCGCCGCCACGGTTATGCTCAGGTTGGATTGACCCTCGAAATGAATTAGCCCGAAATCAGAACCGTGTCCCTGGCCTTGAGTGCCGCTTGTGTTGTCGTTCCATGCACGAGGACCGACGGCCAGGGCAAAGGTTGGATCAGCGCCCTTGCTACGGGCGTCTGTCGACGAGACAGTCTCAGTGCTGCCGGCTCCAACGTTCGCGTACCACATGGCGTTGAGTGAACCGGTATAAGTTGGCGTAGGCCCACCAACCCAGTTGCTAGGAAATCCTCCATCCGCACCGCCGGTTCCTGTGCTATCCCAGCCTGTGAGGTTATAGACCACGCTTGCCTGTGCTGTGGGCTCAGTGAACAACCACAGGGCGGAGAGGACTGTGACGGTACATTTGATCAAGGTGTGCGCATTCATGACGATACCTCCGCGTAGGATTAAAAGAGGGTCAGGCTGAGTCGCGAAACCGATTCCGTCGTCGCACCAATCCAGCCAAACCAATAACTCCGCTCCCGAACAGCCAGGCTGCCGCGGGGAGAGGAACGGACGTGAGTTGGAAGTTTCCGCCTAAGAACGCGGCGCCGTCCGTCCCGAGATCCGTCTGGTCAGGAAATCCAAATCCACTCCCGAAGGACGAATACCGGACATCAATCACTGAGACGCGAGGATCGACAATCCCATTTCCACCGAAGAGGGATGTAGCGTCGCCGTCCAGATGTGCTCCGACAATGTATTCGATCCCAGGCGTGAGCGCGGTGCTGCTCACCGGCGCAAATCGGAAATATCCATCTAGTGCGGCGTCAGTTCCGGCTGCGATCGTGGTCTGGACGAGCGGCGTCCCGCCGGAGGCCAGCCACAGTCCGACCTGAGCTGTTCCAGCCAGACCGTCCTGGAAGGAATCGTAGACCCCTAACGCTTCAACCGACGTCGGAGCGGTCACGGAAAATTTCCAGCCCAGCGTCCACGGCGCGCCGTCGTATTCGAAGATGATCTCGGTGAGATCGATCGCAGCCGCTTGGGCCAAGGAGGACCAGACCGTGCAGACACACAACAGAATCAGTGTTGGGAAGCTGATGAATCGATGGGAGCGCATACACAACTCCTTTGGTTCGTGGATAAGAAGACGTCAATGTAATCGAGAATCGGGTCGAACCGGCTTCTACTAAACTGCTCGACCCGATTCCTGTTCACACTGAGGAAGGAGGCCGGCTTCAGTATCAATGAAGCCGGCCGGTGGTCTTACTCCGAGAAGACCATTACTGGAACCTAGGCTGAGAACTTGCGCCGGGCGAGTCCTGCGAGGCCGATCAGGCCGCTGCCGAACAGATATACGGCAGCCGGTACAGGGACAGGCTGGGTAGCCAAGGTGGCCGCAAATCCGTGGATTCCCGTCTGCCCGAGGGCAGATGACGGATTGCCTCCATAGTTGAGCGTGTAAAGGCCGGGTGCCAGCACCCAAGATCTGGACACGGTATCTTGTCCGGCCCCGCTGTCCGTGCCGTTCGGTCCTCCGGCATTGGCCAGATGATCGATGTAGGTCAGGTTCGTGGCCCAACTGATGTTGCCCGTATTGTTCCACGTGTGATTCGCCCCATCGGAGTTCACATCCTCGACTCCACTGTAGAGGCTAAAAGCGGGAAACAATTGACTGGGGCTGGGCGGATCGGCTCGGCCCAATTCCAAGGTTAAGAGTGTGGGTTCGCTGAAACCGGTGAGATCTAAAAGAGTCCAGTTAGACGTATGGGTCCAGCCTTTTGCGCCGACCGGATTGCCCGGTTCTGCCCAACTCTTGGCCCCGACGTCTCCGTGGTAATGGGCAAGGTCGAATTCTCCTCCCATGACGACTTCCCATTCGTAGGTCAGCCCGGATTGGTGGCCGGCTGGATTTTGCGTGACGGTCGAAGCGTGAGCCGGAGCAATTCCGGCCAACCACAGGCCCACCGCCACGGCGATCAGTGACAGGGAGCGCGTTCGCATAGGAAAAGGTTTCATACAGACACTCCTTGGTTAGGGAAAAGTGCACTTCACCGAAAATGAAACCACCACTCATTAGCGAGTGTTTGTACCAGACCAACATTGCCGGATCTACCGATGGGCCCTACTCCGTGCTACAGATGTGACGGAAAATTGTGCGAGAGAACGAAAAAGAAGCCCGTCTAACGGTGAAAGAAGTTTGGAGAGGAGAGTCCATTGAGGATTGGGATCTGTCGGATTCAATTCGATCTGTCCTAACCGCCTTATTCAAATCAAAGCCAGCTCGGATCACAGGAGTTCTACCGTGCACACAATTGGGGAGCCGCATGAGACGGTAAAGTATTGAGCTGGAGGCGAGTCAGAAATCCTGGGTCGAACAATCTAAAAACACGAAGGGGAGAGTGTTTAGGATGGGCCCGAACACTCTCCCCTTGCCTGGCTGGCGTAGTCCGTCGTCGGTAAAAAAGCACGACTACCCTTCTGTACCAGGCTTAAGCCGAGAACTTGCGTCTTGCGAGCCCGGCCAGCCCGATCAGGCTGCTGCCAAAGAGGTAGGCGGCGGCTGGAAGCGGCACCGGAGCAGTCGTTATGGTTGCAGAAAATGCGTGTGTGCCGGTCTGGCCCAGAGAAAGGGCGGGATTACCTCCGAAGTTAACGGAGTACAGACCTGGTGCCAGGACCCAGTTATCCGAGATTGATGTGAGGCCAGTGCCATTGCCCGTGCCGATCGCTCCGCCGGCATTGGCGAGGTGGTAGGTATAGGCAAGATTTGGAGCCCAGCTGATGGCGCCGGTGTTGTTGAAGGTATGATTAGCTGCGTCGGAATTCGCATCCTCTACGCCGGCGTAGACGCTGAAGGCTGGAAACAGGGACCCGGTGGCACCTCGGCCCAACGTGATCGTCACAAGCTGGGTACCGCTTGCACCAGTGAGGTCCAGCACGGTCCAGTTTGAGGTATGGGTCCAGCCCGGAGCATCATCGGGGTTTCCCGGTTCTGCCCAGCTCTTGGCACCGACTGATCCGGAATAGGTGGCAGCATCATTGTCGCCCATGACCACTTCCCACTCGTACGAAATGCCGGATTGATGACCAGCCGGATTCGCCGTGACCGTCGAGGCATGAGACGGCGTGACCCCAGCCAGCCAGAGTCCCACGGCGGCGGCGATGAAGCCTATCGACTGCCTTCTCGATACAACGTGATTCATACAGACACTCCTTGGTTAATGAGGATTGTGAAAAAGAACAGCTTGTGAGAGCCAGCCCTCATGGATGTACAACTATCAAAACCAGACTCGCTGAGCTACCGACCAAACCAAGTCCTTGCTACAGATGTGACAAAAAATATCTTCAGGGGTCATGCTCAGGCCAAGAACCAAACGTCTGAGTGGAAGTGGGGGGGCGAAAGCTTCTTAGTCCTGGGATGAGGCTGGTCGTCCACCCTCGCCAGGAAGCGACGGTGGACAAGGTTGTGAGGAAGTTGGGCTGATGCGTGGGTCTGGAATGGTGTTGCCTGGCTAGCAGGCTGTTGACAAAGTCCACCAGCGGCGTTCTCGCATCGCTCAGAGGCTCAACGTACGGCTCAGAGTACGATTCGCCTCTTCACTCGCTGCGGCCTTGCTGGACGGCATTTTTGCGCATCCTGTATGGCTGTTCAGTGTCGTCTCGGCCCCCGATATCCGAGACGGCTACAGAGGTCAATATGAGTTTTTCCGCAGCCTGTTAGGCGTTCATCCGTCGGCGTGCAAGTCCGGCGAGGCCGATCAAGCCGCTGCCGAACAAATAGACGGCAGCTGGGACTGGCACGGGAGCCACTTGTCCCGGGCTCACCGCCCAGCCGAAGTACGGGAAAAGTCCGTCCTGGTTAATCTTGGGACCGGCGCCCTGGCCACCATTAGCGGTTCCGAAGATCCAGGCGAAGGTTGCACCCTGCGCATACTCCGCACCGGCCTCGGTACCGGACCAGTAGCCACTATTTCCCAAATTTGCAAACGGCCCTGCGTTGGTCACGCCGAAACCCGTCTGTGCCACGCCGGCGGTGTTGAACTGAGCCAGGTTGCCCAGCTCGTGATAGAACAGATGTGCCAGTTCGCTGGCCGTCCCGTTGACGGCTGCACTGTTGAATCCTCGGTCGGTGGTGCCATCAAACGACACATTAGGATTGAGGGTGCTTCCATTGACCGGGCCTATGATCGGCAAGCGCCAATCGGTCTCGCCCGCATAGCTGATGCTGTTCAGGTAATTCACCCAGGCATTGGCACCCCACCAGTTCATGGCGCCCGTACTAGTGGTGAAGTCGCCGGCTACCATAGTGTGTGTGCCTAAACCATCGGTCACACTTGGTGTGACGTTTATGATGGACGTGACCAGGTTGGGATCGGCGGCGGCCTGCGTCCGGAACAGGTTGGCATCCTGCGTCCAAGCGACATCGAGGTCGGTGTCGTTTACCACCAGGCTGTTGCCTGCTGGCACGATGAGCGCCGCCTGGGAGGCTGTTGCACTCAGCAACACTAGTACCGCTATCGACAAGGCCATTGTTCGGTGTGAAAAAAAGCTCATATGAGTGCTCCTGGCCATCTTGGCCGTTTGTTGTTTCAAGGGGCAGCGAGCCCTTGAGGTCAGGTTACAGTATTTCTAGCGCTGGAGTGTCGCTCAATGCAGAGAGTGGAGAGCCATCCAGACTGACCTGAACGACTCTCCGCTCCGTAACACTTAGGCGGAGAACTTGCGTCGGGCAAGTCCGGCAAGTCCGATGAGGCCGCTGCCGAACAAATAGACTGCGGCCGGGACCGGCGTTGTTGTGAGTGTGGCTTGATACCCGAGGAAGCCAGTAGCCGCCCCCGGCACATCACGGGCAGCGCCTCCAAAGACCAGAGAGTACAGGCCAGGACCGAGCGAGAAGGTCTTGCTAACCGAGGACAAGGCACCACTATTGGACTCATTGCCGACATAGTTCAACGAAGAGGAATCCGCTCCCGGGTCTTGCGTGCTCCAGTCAAAATTCCCTGAATTGTTATACACGTGATATCCACCGACTGTGCCGTTGTCGGTGTTTTGTTGGCCTTGCCAAATGGCAAAGGCAGGAAGGAGGCCCGATCCGTTAGCCGCGAGCGTCACAGTGAGATCGGTAGCCTCCGTCAGAGTCAGTGCCGTCCAGTTGGATGTATGTGTCCATCCTCTTCCGATAGGATTGGAGTCATTGACAGGATCGTTAAAACTGAGATAGCCGACAGTACCCGCATAGTTCGGGGTCGAGCCAGCCGTTGTATCCCAGCCGCTCATGCTGACGGTCCAGTTATACCCGATGCCGTTCGGAGTTGGATCCCCAGCGGTCACCGTCGCAGCGTGGCACGGAACAGCTCCGGCCAACCACAGTCCCACTGCGGCGGCGATCAAACCTGGGGACTGTTTTCTTGTTATAACAGGATTCATACAGACACTCCTTGGTTAATGCGGATTGTGAAAAGAGACAAAGTTGTGAGAGTCAGCCCTCCTACGGGGTACCACTATCAAAGTAAGAGTCGCTGAGCTACCGATCCCAACCAACCCTTGCTACAGATGTGACGAAAAGATTCATGCAGGAGGAGCGAGACGGGTGGGACAGGCGAGATAAATGAAACGGGTGCGATAGACGGGACTCACATGGCGCGAGCGAGATCGGCGGAAGGGTGATGCGGCTGATGTAGGCTGTCTGGTCTGTTTGGCCAGCTCGGTCCGAGGAGTGCCGGTACAAGAAAGACCGGCAAGACCAGATAGACTCTCTTCGCACGTGCTTCGTGCTGTAAAAGAAAACGAACTGAACGAAGGGATCGGTTCAGATCCTCCGTCCAGCCCGTTTCATCATTGACGGACAGCAAGGCTATGCAGCGAGGCGTCGCCGCGCCAAGCCGACCAGCCCGATGAGTCCGCTGCCGAACAAATAGACGGCGGCGGGAACCGGCACGGGTGAGACCGTGATGGTGTTGCCGTCGAGTGCAAAATGCAGCGTGTCGGAGCGGAACGTGATGCGGTAGTCCGCATGATCGGTGATGCCTCCGACGAATCCGGTCGGTGGGCTGAAGTTGTCGTTAGTATTGATGCCGCCCGCCGCCTCAGCCGAGTCCAATCGAAAATCCGCCATCAGGAAGCGATAGTTGCCTGGCGTGGCGGTCACACTGTAGGCCGGATCGCGTCGGAAGTGGATGGACCCGTCCGTCTCGCCTTCGGCTTGTGTCAGACTCGTCACCGTCACTGGGCTCGTCAACGCCGTGAGCCCGTTCTGGTAGACGGGTGTATTGTTGTTGATGTCGTCCGCGCGCACCAAGGCGTCAGCCGCCACCAGGGGTGAACCGGTGTTCTGGTAGAGATAGGTATCGGGGTCCAGCCAGGTGAGTTCCCCGTCGCCGTTCAGATCGGATGTGAAATATCCGGCTGTGGTGACATTGCTCTGGGAGGCTTCATAGGCGAGCACATCGACGATAAAATTTCCGCCTGTTGGGATATTGATGTCCCAGGTATCGAAAGTGGTGCCGCCGGTTTGCTTGAAGATCGTCCCGTCCACCACAAGCGTATTCGCCTGTGCCGGGCCTATGGCGGCGACCGACGTGAAGAGCCCGATCAACATCCATACCATTGTTCGCTGGGTCATTGTGAACACCTCGCACTCTTTCCGTTTAGGTTTAGTCGTCCCCCGTCGCCGTTCGGCAACGGGGGACAAACTTGTACATTGCTGCATGGGCCAGCAGCGGTACTGAGGGGTTAGGCCTTCATGCGGCGGCGTGCAAGTCCGGCGAGGCCGATGAGACCGCTGCCGAACAAGTAGACGGCGGCCGGGACCGGTACCGGAGCAGTCGTGAGCGTCGCCACGAAGGCATGCGTGCCGGTTTGTCCAAGGTCGAACGACGGGTTGCCTCCGAGCGCAATCGAGTAGAGGCCTGGTGCGAGACTATACGACTGCGAGACCGACGTGGTTCCCGTCCCGTTGTCGGTGCCATTGGGTCCTCCGGCGTTGGCCTCATGATTGAGATAGGAGAGGTTTGCGGCCCAGCTGGTATTGGCGACATTGTTGAACTGATGGGTTTCAGGGCCGACTTGCTCCCACCCTTGATAAATGCTAAAGGCGGGGAAAAGATTGCCGGTCGTACCTCGTGAATGGGTGACGGTCAGCAGGGTGTTCTCAGTCAGGCTACTGAGATCCAGCGCTACCCAATCCGAGGTATGGGTCCAACCTTTCCCGCCGACCGGATTGCCTGGTTCGGCCCAGCTCTTGGCGCCGACGCCTCCAGTGTCTATCGTGGCGCTGTCGTTTTGACTCATCGTCACGCCCCACTCATAGCCGATGCCCGGCGCATAGCCCGGGTTTGTAACGATCGTGGCGGCCTGGGAAGGGGCGGCGCCGAGCCACAAGCCCAGGGCTGCGGCGGTCAAGCAGGCAACCCGCTTGCTTATGACGAAATGCTTCATAACAAACACTCCTTGGATATTTTGGTGAAGTGGTGGTTAAGGACCGGTCCTCCTAACAAGAGTTAGTACTAGAGTAGGAACCCTTGGTCTACTGATCGATCCTCATGGATACTACAGATATGACAGGATAACTTAGCGGAGCGGGTGTGATATGCGAAACGGGGGGGAAGCAGGAAGGCGGGTTACTAAGCGCGAAGAATACGATCGGATACGAAGAGAGTGATGGACAAACGCCTTTAGGGTTCTCATGATCTTTGAGTGGGATTGGTCGCGTCCCCCGTCGCCATTCGGCGACGGGGGATCAGGTCCAGTTCCAGCTGAACGGCTGCGTGGGTCTGCAGCGTTGCTGCGGGGCTAGGCCTTCATTCGGCGACGCGCGAGTCCGGCGAGCCCGATCAATCCGCTACCGAACAAGTAGACGGCGGCCGGCACTGGTAAAGGAGAAGGAGCCACCGAGACTGTTGCCTTGAAGTCTCTTGCAGCACCAGTGCTGGACAGGGGGGCATTGCCGCCCATGACGAAGGTAAAGTAGTTATTGTCTCCTGCGGTCAGGATGGTATGAAGTGTGACCGTCGCCGTTCCGGTGGGATTGGTTTGGTTGTCGGCGGTCGCCCACACATTGCCGGCTAGCCCAGCCTGAGCTAATGTGGGGAAATAAGAGCAGGTTCCGGCAGGCGCACAGAGGCCGCCGCCGTTCCACTGATCCCAGTTGGTGGAATCGATGCCGTTTACATAGCGGGAGGAATAGTTCCCCAAGTCTTCCTTGCCCTGCCAGAGCGCGAACCCAGGAATGAGTCCTGTTCCATTAAAATCCTCGAGCGTGACGCTGAGTCGCACGTTCCTATAGCCCCCATCGTATAGACCGTTTAGGTCGATCACGCTCCAGCGAGAAGTGTGGCTCCATCCGTAGGTACCAGGGTAAATGGGGGAGGCAGAGGACCCACCAAGACTGCCGACATCATGAAACGATTTTGACGCAATCGTGTCGACGAGTCCGTTATCGCCGCTGTCCGTATGCGCAGAGGCGGCACCTTGGACGGTGAGTGCCTCACCGGTACTGGCCGATGCGGAACCAAGATTGTCCATATCGTAGGTGAGGTGATACTTCACACCACCGGTCGTTGGGTCACCGATGTAGACTGTATTCGCAGCACCGATAGACGGGACGGAAAGGATCAGCGCCATAAGCGCCAAGAAACACGAACGTGTTCGCATGGACACACCTCCAGAATTAAATTTGAAGAAGGAAAACCACGGGGGCCAGATTGCATGCCGAGGGGTTGTACCAGGGAGACACTAGGCGATCTACTGATCCAATCTCATGTGTGCAACAGTTGTGACAAGATCTGTGTGGGAGGGGTGAGACGTGCCGGCTCAGACGGAGGCTATGGATGGCCACAAGTCATGCGATCTGACCTGATAGGAAGATAGTAATGGACAAACGTCTTAGGACTCTCATGCAGGTGGGGTTGCGCGAAGCGAATCAGCAGTTTCCCGGGTGGTGAAAGCCGTCAAGCAAGGCAAAGAAGTGCTCTTGACCGAGCGTGGGAAGCCGCTGGCCGTTGTGAAGTTGATTGAGGAATTCGGCGATGCACAGGCAACCGTGCGAAGGCTGGAACGTGTCGGGTTGTTACGCGCGGCATCGAAACGCCGGGCACTTCCCGCATAGAGTGCCCGATCCATCCGCGGTGTACCGGTTTCCCACACCGTCACGAAGGATAGAGAAGAACGGTAACTTCTCGTCAATGGGCCTACTTCGATACCAGCGTGCTGGTAAAGCGGTATGTCGAGGAGGCCGGCTCAATCGCCACAGGTCGTCTCTTGCAGCGGTTTCGGTTTCTCTCGTCCTCGATTCTGCCGGTCGAGGCCATGTCAACGCTCAGTCGACGACGGGCGTCCGGCAACCTCGCACACCGGGATTTCCTCGCTATCCAATCACAGCTGCGCAAAGACCGGGATTATTGGGAACTAGCGGAGGCGGGTGAACCAGTCCTCCTGCAAGCCGAAGAACTGGTTCAGCAAACGAATGTGCGTACGCTTGATGCGATACATTTGGCATCAGCGATGATATTTCAGTCTGAATCGAGACTAACGATTCCCTTTATTACCGCCGACGCCAAGCAGCGCGCCGCCGCTCGCATGCCGGCTTTCACTGTCATCTAGGTGGACTAGTAACCTCTGTGATGGGCGCATCAACCTCCGACAATAATTCAGAAAACCTTCCTCTCACTCGTTCTTAATGCGGTCCGAACACACCTTCAAGGAATCCCGGCAGCGGCGGACCCCCGGCGGTCCCAGTCATTGGAATTTCCACCAGGTCATCTTTTGCGAAGCCTTGACCGCCGCGTTCCACCTGATGGTGGTTACCGGGATGGCCGTTCGGCACGAATAATTGCGGGTGGTCGAACGGCGCCGCTGCGATGCGCACCCGTTCGTCTGTGAGCGTTTCCAGCCAGGCTACCACGGCATCGACTTCGTCGGAGGTCATATTGGCGATCCCAAGCGGCTCGATGGGTGTGCCGTCCCGTTGCGTGATCGGCGCGACGTTTCCTCCACGGCTGTAGAGCAGCACGGCCTCGCGCAGTGAGTGGGTATCTCCGTTATGAAAGTAAGGTGCGGTCAGGGCGACGTTGCGCAGCGAAGGTACTTTGAACGCGCCTTCAAGGCCGAACCCTTTTGTCACCGCAGCCCCGTCGAAACTGGCGGGTAGTGAGCCGGGGAAGAGGCGCTTGCTGTGTGACAACGGGCCGAACGCATCGCTCGCCCCCACGCCTAAGTCGTCGTCCGTGGGCCGCAGGCCGATATTATTGAACCCCTTGTCGATGATATTGCCGTCACGGTTGCGTACCGGGCCGTTGGCGGCTAAGCCGACGCGGCGAACCGAGGCATCCGTGAGTTCAGCGCTCTCATGGCAGTTACTGCAGCGGAGATTATTGGGACCTCTGGTCCGGTCGTTGAACAGGTGGGCCCCGAAGAGCGCAAAGCGGGTGATGTGACTGGGATCGGTATTGTTCCAGGGATTGAGCGCCGCATCGGAGGCACTCGGGTGCTCGCGGCGGAAGCGATCCCAGGGGGTATCATCGGACACGAGCGTGGCTTCATAGAGCTGGACGGACAAACCGAAGAAGAGCGCAAAATTATATTCAAGGAGGGTAAACTCGTCGGTGTTCCTATTTCGATCGCGTTGGTCGACGATCGATACCGATCCGTCCTCGGCTACCTGAACGAACTGCTCGCTCTGCCAGTACTTTTCTTGGAACGCTGCCCGGATCATTTGGTTGTAGGAGTTCATCCGGAGGCCACGTTGCGGATATCGGCTGAGCGGCCCCAAGACGCTGTCCGATGGGTCGACCAGTTGTTGCTGAAGCGGGCGAGAGCCGTGGATGCGCCTGCCGAGTTGTCGGCTGCGCTTGCCTTTGCGAAAGTCGCGCGCGATGTCTTGTGCGGTGCGGCCAGGAGCGGCCATCTCGATCTCGCTGACGATCGGGCCAACCGCTTGCGACGCGAGACTGGAGTTTACCAGGGCTACTTGAACCTCGATCAGGTTGCCGCCCACCGACGCCATCACACGGGCCTCTGGGTCCCGGGCACCCAGGGGATTCACCCCATTGAAGATGTTCTCGGCGCGACCGTCCCAGAACTGGCGGTGATTGAAGACGGCATTGATCACCGAAGGCGTGTTTCTCGGTTCGACGCGACGAGTCTTGAGTCGGCCGACTTGGTATCCCAACGGATCCTGGCCTTGATTCAGAAACGGGACGCCTTGGGAACTGACGACATCGTTACTGTCGGTGCCCTGGTCGAGTGCTCCTCGCTGTCCGGCTATCGCAAGGCGGGTGAGCGGAAACTCCGAGCCGGTGAGTTGGTAGTTCGGCCCGCCTGTCTTGAACGTCAGGTCCTGCTGCGGCACATGTTTAAGGCCAGGGGAGAGCTGATTTTTCGAGCGCGGGTCTGCGCCGGCTCGGAAGTGGCAGCTAGCGCATGCCTGCACGCCGTCGCTGCCGATTTGCATGTCCCAGAAGAACGCCTTGCCCAACGCGATCGCCGCCTGCCGATCCTTCACGTACTCCGCCAGGTCCTGGTCGCTGGGACCAGGCACCGGCACCGAGCGGAGGTCACCGGGCAGATTGGTTAAATCACTGGTCGCTGGTGGATTGAGCACACGCGGAATCGTGCCGTCACCGGTCAGTGCGTAAAGAGTGGATGAACACAGAATCGACACGATGCCAAGACTGATTAATAGCCGTAAGCCTGTCATAAATCCTCCAGCGTTGCCGGCCTCCTTAAAAAACGTGCGCAAAGGGGCTTGGTGCCATCGGCGCCAAGCCCCGTCTCGTGAGTTCGTGATGGCGCCTACTGTTTCACCCCGCTCGCGGTGCCGAGTGCGCCGAACGTGTTTTCCCAGCGGCCCACGAAGGACTTCTTGTTCCGGTGCAATTGGAGCTCGAACGTGGACTTGAACGGAAGTGGCGTGAAGTCCATCGTCACCTGTGCGGAGCAATCTTCCTTCACGGTCGCCTCTCCGGTAAATTTCAGGCCGGTCAAGGGATTCCCTTGATCGTTTTTCAAGGAAAAGTCGCAGGTGCCTTCGGTTTGTCCATTCTCGATTGAAAACTTGCACACCCCGGTGTGCGGATTCTTCAGAACTTCGTTTTGATAGGAGACCCAGTTTCCTCGTAGGTCACGTTTCTGGCATCGGCCTTCCTCTTCAAAGAACGCCTGGGCTTGGCTGCAGAGGATGAGCGACGCCACCGCGGTGGATAACAGGAGACGCTTCATATCGACACTCCTTTGACAATGTGCCTCGAGGATGATTCCTGAAGGGCGGGCGAATGGTAGCAGGGGCGAGAAATGGGAAACTACACGTGACTGCTACGGATGCAACAGATGTGATGAAAAATGGTTCAGGTCGATCGGTGCGCCTTGCTGGTAATACGTACAAATTTAGGTAGTAGGACTTACGGGTCATGAAACTGAGTTATACGTAGGTATATACTGAGTCAGTCAGTGTTGCTGTAAGCTCTTGATGATATGCGGCGTGACGTGTGGTCATGCCGGGAGGTGGCGTATGCCGCGAGCAACAGTTGCAGTTTCTCTCCATGATGAGTCCACGGTCGAACGCTTGGATCGGCTTGTCAAGAAAGCGGCGTTCCCGAGCCGGAGCTAAGCAATACAGGAAGCGGTTGAGGAAAACTCTCTCGCGTGGAGCGGAGCCGATTAGCCAGAGAATGTACAAAGCTCGACCCTGCATATGAGAAGGCGATGGCTGAAGAGGAATTGTCCGAGGACGTCACGGAATGGCCCGCATACTGAGAGGAGAGATTCGCTGGGCGGATCTCAAGCCGGTT
>WBZQ01002073.1_pt1 | contig 13223 bp, 17 predicted proteins | sample 5204251 | NCBI WGS metagenome assembly WBZQ01 (sample SAMN12412402, study PRJNA552823) | activated sludge metagenome | isolation source: activated sludge from nitrification reactor of wastewater treatment plant... | place: USA: Virginia | collected 2017-09 | reverse complement strand
ATGATGCATACCTCTTTCTACATTCCGATGCATCTTTGACTTGCAATTCAACAATTAATTGCTACAGAGCCTTTATTAGTCTTTATCCAGAAAATACGTTCATATTCTAGCGGTAAATAATAACCTAATATAGAGTGAGCACGTTTTCCATTGTTAAAAGCAGCATTAGCGAATAATGCTGAGTTTTTTTGCTTCCTTATTGTTGGATTTTTTGCGTATTAATGGGGTCGGGTCTTGCAAACAATCATCTCAATTGGAATTAGCGGGTAATTTCTTAAGCGATATGCGTTTGGGTGGGTTGTTTTATCAAAGACTCAGTAGGAATACCCAGTTCTTGATGTGGCTTCTGGATCATCCTCTTAGTGTTAATGCGCGTTTGCGGTTTAAACCTTCATAGACGCGATTACTCTTTCCAATCATGGGTTCAAGGTCTTTCACAGTTAAACCTTTCCTTTCTGTTCCATTTCAAATTTGATGGCTTCCACAGGGTCTGGCACGTCTGGAGGAAAATGTTTGCGTTCATAGGCTTCGATCAGTGTGACCAGAACGTCCAGTTTTTCGCCTTCCAGCGTGTTAGGTTCGGTCAACATGAGCGATTCCATTTCTAAAATGAGCACAAATGTTTTGAATTTTTGATCTCCTGTCAGAGCGTTTGACACTCCATTTCCTTTCCTGTACTTTCATTTTTCATCAATAAGCGCTTTTCTTTTCCTATATCCCGAAACATTCATGAGTTCAGAAAAAATCGCACTTACCCAGACTGTGCAAAAAGGGGGTTGTGCCGCTAAGGTTGCGGCTTCGGAACTCCATCGGATTTTACGACAAGTGCGATTCCCGCCTGCGCATCCCGCTTTGTTAGTGGATGGCGGGCTGTTTGATGATGCTGCGATTTATAAAATCACTGAAGATACCGCCCTGGTTCAAACTTTGGATTTTTTTACACCTATCGTAGACACGCCAAAACTTTTTGGTGAAATTGCCGCCGCCAATGCGCTCAGCGATGTTTATGCCATGGGCGGCAAACCGACAACCGCTATGGGGATTCTGGCCTTTCCTTTGGCAATTATGGCTGAACACATCATCGTTGATGTGCTGCAAGGTGCCAGTGACAAAATTGCCGAGGCCGGGGCCAATTTTGTTGGCGGACATTCCATTGATGATGATACGTTGAAGTTTGGCCTGTCGGTCACCGGGTTTGTCAATCCCAGCCGAGTATGGACCAATGCCGGGGCTAAAATAGGCGATCATTTGATTCTTACAAAAGCATTGGGCACGGGAACCATGACGGCTTCTTTAAAAAGACAAGAATCCCAAGAAGAGGATATCCTGGAGGCCTTGCAGAGCATGGCTACCATCAATAACGCCATTGATTACATGACTGCGGATTTACAAGCAGCCGTTCACGCTGCGACAGATATCACAGGTTTTGGTTTTTCAGGTCATTCCATGCAGTTTGCCAATGCCAGCCAGGTGACTTTAAGCATTCAGGCAGAAAAACTCCCCCGCTTTACCAAGACTTTTTCCTGTTTAGAACACTCTTTTTTGACCAAGGCGCACAGGACAAATGCAGAATACACTGAGCCTCACATCGATGTTTCCAATCTGGATCAGCTTCACAGGCTTTTAATTCATGATCCACAGACAAGCGGAGGCTTGTTATTGAGTGTTTCCCCAGCAGTCAGTCACGCCATGATCCAAGCCTTGCGCAGCAAGTTTAAATCCGCCGGGATTATCGGACAGGTTTTGCCTCGCCAACACAAAGCGGTGGTCTTTGCGTAAACAAGCCTCAGCATGGATGAATTAACCGAATTATTCGTAACGGAAACGCCGCTGATCGATGTGCGCGCGCCGGTCGAATTCCTGCAAGGTTCTCTGCCCGGATCCGTCAACCTTCCCATCCTTGATAATGAAGAGCGCGCGCTGGTCGGGACTACTTACAAGCATCAGGGTCAGGAAGCCGCAATCCGCCTGGGGTATCAGATTGTTTCAGGCTCTGTGAAACAGGCTCGTCTGGATCAGTGGCTGAAGTTTGTGCAGGAAAACCCCCGCTCTGTGCTGTATTGTTTTCGCGGCGGCAAGCGATCACAGATCACCCAGCAATGGCTAAAAGAGGCTGGTGTTGAAAGACCGCTGATTGTTGGCGGCTATAAAAAAGTGCGTGCCTTTTTAATAAATGTTATTGATACATTTAGCGAAAATAAGCAATTACTGGTGGTTACAGGACCAACAGGCAGCGGAAAAACCAAATTGATCCATGCACTAAGGAGTCATTACCCTTGTGTTGATTTAGAAGGCATCGCCCAGCATCGGGGATCCGCTTTTGGGGGATTCTCCATCCCTCAGCCGACGCAGATTGATTTTGAAAACCGGTTGGCGGTCAATGTGCTGAAATTAGAAAACCAAACGCAATGTGATGCGCCGTGGTTGGTTGAGGATGAAAGTCGAAGCATCGGAAAAATTTGCTTGCCGGCAAATTTCTTTGTCCGCATGCGATCCTCTGACGTCATTTGGCTTGATGAGCCTTTTGAAGCAAGAGTGGACAATATTTTTGAGGATTATGTGCTTAATACTGCGATCGGTCATGCGCAACAAGCGCGGCAAGGAAAAAAATGGCCATCGCAAAATCCGCAGACGTTGCATGACCAAGCTCTGCTTCTGTTTGAAAAATACAAGCATTCATTGCAAATGATCAGCAGAAAATTAGGCGGCATGCGGTTCCAGGAAGTGTTGAACGATTTGGAAAATGCACAACTGGATTTTTTGAATATGAACGAGATTTTATCGAACAAAGGTTGGATCGAAAAACTTGTAAAATATTACTATGATCCACTTTATCTGAATTCTCTTGAGCGCCGCCAAGTCATTCCCTGTTTTAAAGGTTCAAAAAACGATGTCATTGATTATCTTCAATACCAAAAACAAGCGTATTAAATGCTGTCGAGCAGGCACACGGCATTTGTCCCGCTTCGTTCAGTACACCGCTAGTCGGGGCTCAATGCCGGCCGGATGCATTCAACCTGGAGAGATTAAATGAAACGACGCACTTTTCTGCAAGCTGCCCTTGCGACCCCATTCATTACCGGATTGCCAGCCGTGCGCGGCGTGGCTGCCGCTGTACAAAATGAGGGCTGGCGCACTTTCGAACTGGCCACCAAACTGGAAATTGCCAATCCTTCCGGTGTTTCACGCGCCTGGGTTCCGCTGCCATACACGGCCAAAACCGACTGGCATACGCCGCTGGGCAACACATGGACCGGCAACGGACAGATGAACGTCATTACCGAGCCAAAATATGGCACGGAGATGCTCTATGTGGAGTGGATTGAAGGCGAAAAAGCCCCGGTGCTCGAGGTGATTAGCCGTTTCGCGACACGTGACCGTACCGTGGATTTCTCCAGATTTAATGCAAATGCACCCGGCCTGTCGCAAGCCGAAATGAAACTCTACACCCAGCCGACAGAACTCATTCCGACCGATGGCATCGTGCGCGACACCGCGCAAGACATCACCCGGCATGCCAAAACCGATATCGAAAAAGCGCATGCGATCTACGAATGGGTTGTGGACAATACTTTTCGCGATCCCAAGGTCATGGGTTGCGGCTGGGGCGACATCAAGACGATGCTGGAAACGCGCTATTTCGGCGGCAAATGCGGCGATCTCAATGCCTTGTTCGTCGGCCTGGCGCGATCAGTCGGCGTGGCGGCTCGCGATATTTATGGGATACGCGTCGCGCCTTCGCAATTGGGTTACAAGAGTCTCGGGCTCGGTAGCACCAATGCGAGCAAGGGACAGCACTGCCGCGCGGAATTCTTCGCTCAGGGCATAGGCTGGGTGCCGGTCGATCCCGCCGATGTGCGCAAGGTGGTGTTGGAAGAGCCGCCCGGCAATTTGCAAATCAACGATCCGAAAGTGGTAGCGATGCGCAAAAGGCTATTCGGCGCCTGGGAAATGAATTGGCTCGCCTACAACACAGCCCATGACGTTGTCTTGCCGAATTCTCGAACCAAAATCGCGTACCTCATGTATCCGAACGGGGAGACCGGTGGGAAAGCGTTGAATCAACTGGATCCCGACACCTTCAAATACACGATCACAGTCCAGTGAATCAAGACTTGAGCGCGGGCTAAAATAGCTGTGCTTCAGACCATACTTGCTGCCGGAGCATCTTGCCGATCCAGTTAGTTCTGTTAGGAATCATTTGTGGAGTAGCGCCGGGTCATTAATGATTCTCCTAATATGCTCGGCAATCAACGCACATAACGCAAAAAAGTCTTCGCACAGTTAGTTCATGGCCGCTATAAGCGATACAAGATGCTGTAGTGGAAGATAAGAATCGTTTTCTTTTGAGATGGCAACTGGCAAAGCAACTTATTTGCCGTAAGCCTGCCGCTTGCTGAATGGAGCTATTTGATCGTAAAAAAGTTTAATGGGTAATCACAGTATGCGGGAATGCCAATGAAAACACCGTCTTTAAGACGGCGTCGGATGTTATTGATGGCGGGAATCGAACCTTGGTCTTTGTTCGGTATATCAATCATTTATTATTTTCCTCTGCTATTTTTGTGTCATTCTAAGGTATCTTCTTCAGTTTAAAAAAACGAATACTTGTAGGAAATAAGTCTAAACTTATTCGCATAGGCTATCAAGAGTCCTATCACATAGGATTATCTGTTTATTTATGGTAAAAGCATTTTAACTATCTATTAGCTTATTAGAGTACGTATTTGTGGTTTCTTTGCATGTGATATTTTCTTTCAGATTATGAAATATTTTTACCGTATATACTACATTGGGCATTAATTAATGAGCATCAATATATTTAAACTTTGCTTTAATGCTGCCAGAACTTCTTAAAATAACGCTAGAGAAACCTTGGGAGAGTTTATTTAGAGGTTTTTAAATAAATTAAACGCTGATGGCAAACGGGGCACCGGCTTCTTGTTTGATCAAAAGCGAGTCGCACTAACTGATGCTTTGGATGAAGCAATTTAGGTAGATTACTAGAATGGTTGAACAAACATATGATCGACTTGCACTCGCGAGAATTCAGCTTGATACAGCACTGTATCTTTTCCTCGACCAAAAGAACTATCCTGCGACCATCACGTTGGCCGGTGCTGCAGAAGAAATATTTGGTCGCGCACTCAGCATTGGTGGTGGTAAAGCAGCCTTGGAAAGAAAATACGAATTACTAGCGGAAACACACCGGATATTTCCCGGTAAAGAATTAAATAAAAGGTGCTTTGTGTCGCGTGAGAATCTGGCGAGAGATGCCTTGAAACACCTCCAGGAGAACATTGGCTCAACTGTCACGATTGATCTTGAAGATGCTGCATGCTGGATGTTGGTTCGGGCAATTCAGAATGGCACGGAACTTGGGTTTGATTTCGAGAGATACCAAGATTTTGATGACTGGTTTTATGAAAATATTATTGGTGTGTAGATCTAACTGGTTATTCAACTCGACAGCCCTCCTCAGCAAGGCGCAGCCTGCGACTCAACTTTAACTTAGGAATTTATATATGAATCTCAAGCATCAAAAAACCAGATTAATTGCATCAACCATAGCGGCTATTTCTTTGACAGGTTGTCTTTCTACTAGCCAAGTTTTAGAAATGGGGCGTGACACCTATTCCGTAAGTGCAACCGCTGACGGATATCGCCTTGCATCACAAGCGAGAGAAAGTGCTTTTCAGGCAGGAACGAAAAAATGTACATCTCTTGGCAAGCACTTCATGTTCATCAATGAATCTACCACTCGAACACGTATGGGAATCGACACTACAGTGACGGTAACATTTCGATGCTTAAATGAGAACGATCCAGAATATGTAAGACCAAATGTTCGGTAAACGTCCGGTGGTGTAATCTGAGATCAGAGAAATCGATAATGTTACGATGCGCTTCTACCACTGCGCTAAATGGGGCAAGCTTACAGCAGGCTTTTCGCTCACTTTCCAACAGCCTCCTAGGTTGAGCATTAGTTTTGTATAAGCACGGGAATATTAAACCAAAATCTTAATAAACCAGCTATCAGATTTATTCGTTTTGATGAACGTAGTATTGCTAAAATTAAGCATTTTCTATGCTTCTAGGTATCATCGCTCAGGAATTCAATTGAATCAGACACCATTGATGCATATTTTTAAACACCATTTGTTTAGCCTCATTATTTTATCAAAGACTCAGCAGGAATACCTAGTTCTTGGTGTAGTTTCTGAATCATTCTTAGTGTTAGTGCGCGTTTGCGATTAAGTACTTCATAAACGCGATTACTTTTTCCGATCATCGGTTCAAGGTCTTTAATCGTTAATCCTTTCTGCTCCATTGCGAATTTAATGGCTTCAACAGGATCTGGTAGATCAAGCGGAAAATGTCTGCGCTCGTAAGCCTCAATCAACGTCACCAGAACATCCAGTTTTTCACCTTCCGGCGTGTTGAGTTCAGCCATCATTAATGCTTCAACTTCCGTTAATGTCGCGCGATAATTGGTATCAGTTCTGATTGGTTTGATGTTCATAGTTGATTACCTCTGATGTTAATTTGTTCTAAAGTACCAATAAATATTATAATCAAATATTGGCGAGTTTTGCATGGAGGCTTTTATGCCGGTACAAAAAAATACCAGCGTGACGCTGGGTGAACATTTCGAGAAATTTCTGGCGCACCAGATTGAAACCGGGCGTTATGGCTCGGCCAGCGAAGCTATACGGGCGGGGTTACGTTTGCTCGAGGAGCGCGAAGCCAAGTTGGAAGCATTGCGCCATGCTTTGATTGAAGGTGAACAAAGCAGTACGTCTGACTATTCTTTGCAAGGCATTCTGGATGAATTGGAACGTGAAGGTTAGATGGGATCATTCACCCTCACCCAAAAGGCAAGATCCGATATGCTCTCGATTGGCCGTTATACACGGAAGCAATGGGGAAGGACGCAACAAGCGCGCTATCTGACTCAACTTGATACAGCCTTTCATGATCTTGCTGACAAACCGGAAATAGGGCGTGCATGCGATGATATTCGTGAAGGCTATTATAAATATGGTGTTGGTAAGCATTTGATCTTTTATCGCCATAAGGGCAAAGATCAAATTGAAATTGTCCGTATCCTGCATGGCCGCATGGATATTGAGCAGCATTTATAAGATCATTCATTTTGATTGCGGAATCCATCGGCCATAAATCTTGATGATCTGTCCCCAATCCTTATGACCCATTTGCTGAGCAACCCAGAGGGGATTTTCACCTCTCGAAAGCAGCATGGAAGCGAAAGTGTGTCGGGTTTGATATGGGTTACGGTATTTGATACCGGCTTTTTCTAGTGCCGGTATCCAAACATTCTTGCGAATCGGCTGATCGTTTTTCCAAGGCTTGTTAGTGTGTGGATCGTGAAAAACGGTTTCATTGAGTTTCCCGGTAAAATTTAGCTGATCGAGCAGCACTTCTTTGGCTTGCGATTGCAGCATGACTTCCCTTTTTCCCGATTTTGTTTTGGTTTCTTTCAATTGGCCGCGGACATGCGCCCGTTTGACAAATATCCGGTTTTGTTCAAGTTCGACATCTTGCCAACGTAGAGCGATGAGTTCGGAAGTTCTCAGTCCCGAATAAAAAGCAAACTGAATCAGATTTCTTGCTTGGCCTGTCAGCTCGTTCAATATCCTGGCGATTTCTTCCTGCGTAAAAGGTTCGGGTTCGCGAGTTCCGGCTGGAAGGTTTTTAACTCTTGTCAGCAGGTTCTTGTCGATGACCTCATCGTGATATAGCTCTTCAAACATTTGACGCAGCGGGGTCAGGATGTTGCTTTTGCGTTTGTTGGAGCAGGGGAGTTCAGACAACCATTCCTTGACTTTGCTGGCCGTTAGTTCGGCAATGGTTAGTTCGCCGAAGGTTGGAATCAGATGGTGATAGATGGCGCTGTTATAGTCTTGCAGCGTGCTGGGTTGCAATTTGACTTGGTTGCGCTGTAACCAGTTTTTTAATGCTTCGCCAATAGTGTAACGATCCGGACGGGTTTTGCGGAATTCGTGCGCTTTCTTGCTATAGGGAAAATGACGAAGATAATCAAAAGTGCCTATTTTGATTTCGTACTTAATGGCTTGCAGTTTAAGCGCCAGTTCTTTTTGTGCAACCTTGGTTGGCGGGATGGGAATAGTTTCACGGCACCGTACACCTTGATAGGTGAAAGCGATTTGCGCGCTACTGCCGCGAATTGTTATGCCTCTCTGCCTTCCATCCATGCGTATGCAGCATTTATCTTGATAAAAATCCGTCCATTCTCAGACTTAAACCAGTGAATTCCTTTTCTCCAATGTCCTTTCTTTAGATACTGTCGTATGGCGTTTTCTGTCAAATTCGTTAATTCCGCGCATTTCTTGATTGTCACCAGTAGCCGATCGGAGTGGTTCATTTTTTCTCCTCCTTTTCAATACCGGCTACATGGTCAGCGACATGACGTTCAACTTCAGATTGGCTTGCAATCATGCCTTTGTCAGCGACCCTGTGCTTGCCCATCACAACAGCCCAAAAACTACCTAGTTTTTCGGTGATGGCATAGCCTACGCTTTTTTGCTTGCCCATTTCTGTTATTTCCGGACAAACTTTCTTGAATTCAACACCAAGAGAAACAGCTGCGGCGCGACATGACGTGCGCGCGTCTTGCGCCACGCTCCGTGATGTCACGTCCTCGCTGTCCGCCGTGAAAAACATCCAGACATGCTTACGTGTGCTATAACCCAATCCCTTCCAAACAATACCGGCCACCCGTAACGGTGCAGCGTCACCATAGCGCCCGGTCAGCGGTGAATACACTTCGCCGGTCAGCTGGTTGAGGGTTTTGCTTTCATCGTAGAACGGTTTGATGGCTTGCCGGTTGTGCGGGGTCTCAGGGTCGCCCATCGCCAGCATGAAGGCCGCCCAGTCGCTGGCAGTTGCCGATTGGTGGATCGCTTCCAGTTCCGGGTCATCGCATTTGTCGAGTTTTCTCAGTTGCCGCCAGACGGTGATGCTGGGGCCGCCGATCTGCTGGAATTGGCGGATACCCCAGGTATTGGCCCAAGCGGTGATGCGTTCAGCCGCTTGAATCGCATCGTTACCGTATAAGTCTTGCTCCAATTGATAGCCGTCGATGTTCTTAGCGATGTACTTGGCAATGTAACCGACTGCTGAGCCTTTGGCTGGATCGATGGGTTCCACTTTGAAGCGGTGCTTCAATGCGCCGGGTTCATTGCTGCTATCCAGAAGCGCATAATGGCTCATGACCTTACGTACAGCTTCGCGGTGTTTGTCCGGCATGAACAATAGCAAGTGCCAATGCGGGGTGCCATCGTGGTGTGGTTCGACTACACGGAAACCATAAGGGCGGATGTCCAGCCTATCGAGTTCGGCGCGGATCAGCGCCCAAAGGTGCGTCAGATACTGGTGCGCTTCCAGGGTGGTCGTGCCGTCATGGCGCGGATTGGCATGGCCGGTATGCAAACAGGCATGCATGCGCGATGGCGTGGTAAGCGTATAGAATTCACCCACATGACCCAGATAATTGGTGACCATCTCGAAACCGCGGATTCGTGTCATCAATTCGGCACGGCGAACGGCTGGGTTGGATACTGAACGGTCGGCTAGGTTTTGCAGGGAAAAAATCTCGCCGTTCTGGTTGCATACGAAGTTCGAGGCCAGGTGCAGCCGGTTTCGTTCCTTTTGTTTGCGCTTAACATGAATGGTGTAATCGCTGGCATAGGTGCCGCGCAGGCGGTTGACGAGCTCGATATTGCGGGCAATGGTTTCGATCTTGCGCAGGCGCAATATCTGGATTCTTCGGTACCACCAGCGGTGACAACACATTTGATTCAAGGCCGGTTTGATATCGTCGCCTTTGATGGATGGCCGTTTGACTTGATAGTGATCGACGATGCGCAGGCAGGCTTGATAGGCATCGGCTGGAGATTGCGCACGGGCGCGGGCTGTTTGACATTTTCCGGCAAAGCGCTTGGCGGCTTCGAACAATTCCTCATTATCGCCGCATAGATTCAGATCTTCGATGCGCAGCTGGTTGTAAATATCCAGCAGTTCATGGTTGGCTTGCTCGAAACTGAAACGCTCGGCGGTTTTGATGTAGCGGGCGGCCAGGTCTCCGGCAATGGGGGAAAGCTCGGTGAAAATATGCTGTCGCATGCGGCGGCAGTTTTCTGTTCCATATGCTGCGGTGCGCTCATCGGCAAAAATGACTTGTGGCAATTTTGTGTCATTTTTGTGCCACAATCGAGGCCTATGAAGACCTATAGAGACTAATCGGTCTTCTTTGGAAAACACAACTAACACCCTATTTCTTATGGGTCTTAGTTGGTCTTGAGTGGTCTCGATTAGACCGCTTATTGGGACGGCGGGAATTGAACCCGCGTCCTTTAAAACTTCATAAATACTCGCTATTTTGAAAAAATCTTCCAGTTCTATTTCTTAAAATACCCCCATTAATACCCCCAGCGTGTTTGGATAACTTTGGACTATCTATGCTAATTCAACCGTGTGAACTTCAATTCCAACATTCAAACGTGTGCGGATAGCATCAAAAATAGCGGCGAGGTTATCCATGTTTGGATTACCTGTAGGCGATAACATGCGGTGTAAGCTTTTACTGGGTTTATCAGTCAGAACGGCCAAATGTTCAAATCCCACGGTGGCATTGACGAGGTCGCGAAGGATAAGACGTGCTGTTTCCGGCTCGCCACTTAAAAACAAGGTTGCCGCCTCATCAAGAAGCGCCTTTGCAAATTCAGGATCGCGTTCAATGCGCTCGACAACTGTCTGCTTGAAATTTCGAGTTAGCGCCATGTGTATTACCTTTTTGCTTTTTCAGTTTTGCTGACGACAGACTTGGCTTTCTTTCGCGCTTTGTATTCCTGGTGCAAAGACTTTGCCTTATCAATATCTTTCTGTTGCCTGCGCTTAGTGCCGCCACCGAACAAGATGATGAACGTATCGCCATCCTTGGCAAGATAAATGCGGTAGCCCGGCCCCCAGCTGATGACGTATTCACCTATACCATCGAACCATTTCACGTTGGATGTATTTCCAAGCTCCAAACGCAATTTAGCCACAACAATTTTGGCGGCAGCTTGCGAATCAAGGTTGTCAAACCATGCCTTGTACGGATTTGAACCATCCAAGCAAATATATTCTTCAACCTTGATTTTCATCTCTTATAGTAACTTATAGGTGACTATCATTCAAGTGCAGGATAGACGATCCTTGATTTCTCTTACAAGCATTGTTGCAAATTCATTAATATCAGGCTGCACAGCTTGCTGCGGTTTTGCCAAATCCCGGATAATTTCCCCCTGCCGCTGACAAGCAACCCCGCCATAGCTTAGAAAAGTCGTCAATACTTTCTCATGTCCCAGATTCTGGCTCCAAGCTTTGAATTGTTCAGGGGTTTTGCAGATTTCTTCGCCGAGCCTGACGAGCGTATTCCTAAAGCTGTGTGGGTTGAAATACGACAGACCAGCATCATTAAAAGCTTTACGAAATATCGTACGTATTGGTGTGGCATTGCTCCAATGCTTACGATCAAGCCCATTGGTCTCAAACTGCATGGATGAACCGAGCGCAACGCGGGTTGCAGGAAATAACGGATCGTCATTACCCCAAAGTTTTTCTTCACGCAAATACATTACCCATTCCGCCACAATCTCGCGGATTTCTTCGCCCACAGGAAAAAAGAAAGTGTCAAAAGTTTTACTGAATTTTGTATTTACTTCACGCGCATCTTGGTTGACACAGTTTTCGATCAAATCAACGTGCTTCAGCTTCATGGATGCAATGGCGCTATCCCGCGCACCGGTCAGCAATGTGAATGCGATTACAGCACGATTTCGTTTCTCAATATCCGTTTGATGCGGCATGGCGCTGATAACATGCTTAATTTGCTCAAGTGTCGGCGATTTTTGTTCCCGTTGCGTGGTAGCAATGCGTGTATCTTTATCGGATAGATTGAAATACTCGGCATCGGAATACTGAAGACGCGATTTATATCCCGGTTGCCATGCCAGCCATTGAAAAAAACGTTTCAGTTGCGTCAATGTCGCATGCAAGGTTGCTTTGCTTAATCTTTCGCCGGATTGCTGCGCTTTTTGTTCAGCCAAGTGCTTCTTGAATGCAATTGCCTGTTCAAAGTGAAAAGCCTTGAAGTCTCTATGTCTGGTGTGCGTTTCAAACCGTGCCAGCGCTTTTGCGGCTGCATCGACAGTCGCTTCGCTATTGCGCATCGCTTCTTTCAAATAAGCGAAATATTTGCGTTTGATCCGTTCATTTTCGGTGTTGTATCTGGTCATGTTTCGCTACTCCTGTTTCAAGTCACTGTTTACGCTGGGTTGATTGCTCTCAATTATTCGCTGGCCAAGACCGGTGATAGAACACGAAGCCCACCACACCGTGAAGCTATGGAAGAATAAGCGCGGCACGGAAACGCGCATCGTGATATGGCTGGAAGCTGAGGATTACCTGGTGATACTCAGCGAGCGCAAAGGCTACATCTTGCCTTGGACAGCTTATCTAGTGGAACAAAATCACCGGAAACAAAAACTGCGGCGGGAATTTGAAAGTTACCAAAAAAATCCTTGGTGAGGGCTGGTTGCGCCCCTTTTAAAAGGACGCCCCCGTTACTCCTTCTACAACATGGTAGATGAGCTGCGCAAAGTATAGCGACAACATTAAGGGAAAACAATAGGGTATGTTGGATAAGCATGATGGTCTTAAGGCGATTTAATCATGGATGATATTGGAAAATCCGAGCGCATTACCCAAAACCGCATCGTGAACCTATTCCGCGAACAGTTGGGCTATCGCTATCTCGGCAATCTGGAAGATAAGCCGGATAACAGCAACATCGAAGTACCGCAATTGACGCGCTACTTGACCGCCAAAGGTTACGATCACGATCAAATCAACAAGGCGCTGGATAAATTGCAGAGCGCGGCCAATAACCACGGCCAGGATTTGTATCACAACAACAAGGCGGTTTATGAACTGCTGCGCTATGGCGTGCAGACTAAGACAGAAGCGGGACTGCCCACGGATACCGTGCATGTGATCGACTGGCGGCATCCCGAGAATAACGATTTTTACATTGCCGAGGAAGTGACGGTATTTGGCGAAAAAGAAAAACGCCCGGATATCGTGCTGTACGTCAACGGTATCGCCATCGGCGTGCTGGAACTCAAGAACAGCCGCGT
>WBZQ01001391.1_pt1 | contig 13226 bp, 5 predicted proteins | sample 5204251 | NCBI WGS metagenome assembly WBZQ01 (sample SAMN12412402, study PRJNA552823) | activated sludge metagenome | isolation source: activated sludge from nitrification reactor of wastewater treatment plant... | place: USA: Virginia | collected 2017-09 | reverse complement strand
GCAGGAGCCGCGACGCGTCGAGCGCGGTCCCGTCCGACGGACACTGTGAGACCGTGTGGTCGTAACAACGGCCGCAGGTTGGGCACACCTCCACAGTCGCGATGCCGCGCGCGTGCATGTCGCGGCGCGAGGTGGCGCGCTGCTCTTCCGCGGCCGCGAGACGTCTCCTCATGCGCCGCATCTCCAAGGCCCCGCCGAGCTGTCTCGCGAAGCCCGAGAGCAGCCGCTTCTCGGTCTCGCCCAGGAGGATCTTGCGACCCGCGACGACCAGCGCGCCGTAGCGCTCTCCGCTCATGCCCTCGACCGAGACCACCATCTCGTCGGAGGGCCCAATGAAGTTGGCTCCCGAGGACAGCGCGCGGATTTGCTCACCCGACGGGGCCGCGGTCTCGCCCTCAAAGAGCGGCGTCACGTGGCCCTCCTCCTCGACGAAGATCCCAATCTCCTTCGCGCCGATCGCGCGGGCGATCTCCTCGGCCAGCCGCTTGAAGAAGAACGGGATGTTCTCCAGGGCCTCGGGGGGCGACTCCATCAGCCGCGAGATGCGCTCTTGCGCCTCGACCAGCTTCAGGTTGGCCTCCATCAGGCGCCGATTGGTCTCCTTCACCTTCTCGTGGGCCGCCAACATGTCGAGCGCCCCCGCGATCTGCTCGGCAACGGTCTCGACAAGCGCCAGCTGGCCGTCGAACGCGGCCCTCTCCCGGCTCTCCAGGTTCACAATCGCGATCACGCGGTCCCGATGGCGGACCGGAACACACAGCTCCGATCGCACACCCTTGAACGTCTCGATGTAGTTGGGCGCCTCGCTGACGTCGTTGAGAAGGACCGACTGTCCCGTCGCCGCGACCTGACCCACGATTCCGATGCCGAGCGACCGGCTGTAGCCCACGTGCACAGTCGTCGGGGTTCCGACCGACACCGCCTCGCACACAAAGACGCCCTTGTCGTGGTCGATCGTGGCGCAGGCCACGAATTCCCACCGAAAGCGCTTCTGCAAGGCGTCCGTGATCTCCTGAAGCATCGGCCGAAGGGCCTGGCCGCTCGTCGAGATTCGCGAGATCTCGTTTAGCGCCGCGAGCTGGTCGGCGTGCCGCCTCAGGCTCGCGAGGACCTCGTCGCGCTCCCCGAGGAGAGCGATGTTCTCAAGCAGGCTCCCGATCCTCCCCGCGGCGATCTCGAGGAGAAACGCATCTTCCTTGGGGTCCAGTCGCGCGCCGGAGGAAGGCTCCCTCGTGGCCTGAAGGACACCGACCAAAGAGCCCATCGAGAAGACCGGCACCGCGTAGGTGACGGCACGTGACTTGGCACCCTTCTCGATCGCGGCGACCGCGCGCCCCTGGTTCACACACTCCTCGACGGGCCCCGTGACCGGAAATGTTCCAAACTCGGGATTCAGGCCGGGGACCGAGGCGAGGAGCTCCAGGTTCCTGCCACCGCTCTCGAACGCCATCAGCGAGACCGACGACAGCTCAAGCCCGTCGCGGACCGCCGAGGCCACCCGATAGGCCATCAGGCTGAGCTCCGGGACGTCCAGACCCACCTGGCCCAGCTCACGCAGGGCTTCCAGGAATCGGGCGTGGCGAGCCACTTCCTTGCGCTCTCCTTTTGGACTCGCCATTGTACGGACAGAGGGCCAAGGCGGGTTACGCTTGACATCGCGTGATCGGCTCTCATCGCGGCGTCGGGCTCACGGGGCTCGTCCTGCTCCTTCTCGCGGGGCCGGAGGCTCCTGCGCTCGACCCCGGCAAGCGTCTGACGCAGCTGGTCCTGGATTCCTGGCCGTCCGAGCGCGGCCTTCCCCAAAACTCGGTCCACGCGCTCGCGCAGACCAGGGACGGCTTTCTTTGGGTCGGGACCGAAGAGGGGCTCGCGCGCTTCGACGGGATCGAGTTCCGGGTCTTCAACAAGAGGACCACGCCCGGGCTCAACCACAACTTCATCCGGGCTCTTCTCGAGGACCGGGACGGCAACCTCTGGATCGGCACCGAAGGCGGAGGGCTCAGTCGCCTCTCGAAAGGGACCTTCACCGCCCTCACGACGAAGGACGGGCTCTCTCACGAACAGGTCCTGGCCTTGGAGGAGGACGAGGAAGGCACGCTTTGGGTCGGGACCGCCGCCGGGGTGGACCGTGTCCGCGGTGGACGGGTGCTTCCGCCCGAAGGAGGCGCCGAAGCGATCCGAGGCCGGGTCCGCGCCCTCGCCAAGGCCCAGGGCGGAGGGGTCTGGATCGGCGCGTACGGCCAGGGCCTCCTTCGCGCCCGGCGTGGGCTCGTGCGCCCGCACGGCGCGCGGACCCTTCCCGAGAGCGACATCTGGTCGATCGCGGAAGACCTCAAGGGCAATCTCTACGTCGGCACGGCCGGACGGGGCCTTCTCCGCCAGGAGGCCCGCTTCACCGAAGACGAAGACGGCGCGTTCGTGCCTTGGGATTCCAAGAGCGGGCTTCCGGCCGATCACATCCCGGCCCTGATCGTGGACCAGGAGGGAAGCCTCTGGATCGGAACCCGAACGATCGGGCTCGTTCGTGTAAAGCAGCCCGAGAGCAGCCGTCCGCGCTTCGAGATCCTCGGGACCAAGGACGGCCTGCCGGACGATCTTGTCTACTCGTTCGCGCGGGATCTCGAGGGAGGCCTCTGGATCGGGACCCGGTCGGCGGGACTCGCGCGCCTGAGGGACGGGCTCTTTCGAAATCTCACGGCGCGCGAGGGACTGCCGAGCGATCGCGTGACCTCGACCTTCGTGGATCGCGACGGAGCCTTGTGGGTTGGAACGTACGGGGGCGGCGCGGCGCGCGTCGACGGGGACCGGGTCGAGGTTCTCACCGCCAAGGAGCTCGGAAGCGGGCTCGTCCGCTCGTTTTGCGAGGCGCCGGACGGAAGCCTGTGGATAGGGGCCGACGGGGCCGGCGTCGTGCACATGGTGCGGGGCCCAGGTGGAAGAAGACGTCTGACCCGCTACTCGACCGCGGACGGCCTCGCGAGCGACCGGGTCGTGGCGCTCGCACTCGATCGCAACGGCGCGGTTTGGATCGGCAGTGTGACGGGCGGATTGACGCGAATTCTCGACGGCCGCATCACGCGCTATTCGACGAAGGAAGGGCTTCCCAACGAATGGGTCACCTGGATTCACGAGACTCTTCGCGGCGAGCTCCTGGTCGCGACCAACGGCGGAGGCCTCGCGCGTTTCAGGGACGGCCGCTTCACGGTCCTCACGACGCGGGATGGGCTCTCCTCGGACCGGGTTCTGACGATCCATGAAGACGCGAGCTCGGATCTCTACCTGGGCACGAGCGGCGGAGGCCTCACACGCATCCGGGGCGACCGCATGACTCGCATCACGGCCGCCGAGGGGCTCCACAGCGACGTGATCTTTCAGATCCTCGAGGACGGCCGCGGCGGCCTCGCGATGAGCAGCAATCACGGGATCTTTGTCGTGGAGAAGGACGACATTGAGGCCTTCGCCGAGGGTCGCGAACGCCGGATCGCGCAGGTCGTCTACGGGACCGCGGACGGCATGCCGAGCGCGGAATGCAACGGCTCCAACCAGCCCGCGGGTACGAGGGATCGGGAGGGAAGGCTCTATTTCCCGACGATCCGCGGCGTCACGAGCTTCGACCCGGCCAGGATCGGGAAGAACCAAAGGCCGCCCGCCGTGTTCATCGAGTCCGCGACCGCGGAGGGCGCGGAGGAAGAGCTGCCCGAGGCGCCGCGGCGCGCGCCCCCGCGCGAGGCGCGCCTTTCGTTTCGGCCCGGCAGCGAGCGCTTTGAGTTTCGCTACCTGGCGACAAGCCTCCTCGTGCCGGAAAAGGTGCGCTATCGCTACTTTCTGGAGGGCTTCGACAAGGTGTGGACGGAGGCCGGAACGCGTAGGGTCGCCTACTACACGAACCTTCCTCACGGCGACTACACGTTCCGGGTCACGGCCTGCAACAACGACGGCATCTGGAACACGACCGGCGCGAAGGTGTCGTTCACGGTGGAACCTCACACCTACCAGACGCTCTGGTTCCGGCTGCTCGTGCCGGTCACGCTCGCCTTCGCGGCCTACTTGGTGCACCGGGTACGGATTCGAAGGCTCAGCGCCTACCAGCACCAGCTGTCGCTTCTCGTCGAGGAAAAGACGCGAAGCCTCCTTGAGGCCAAGGACCGCACCGAGGCCGCGCTCAAGGAGACCGACGACGCGCGCCGCGAGGCCGAGAGCCGAAGGGCTGAGGCGGAGGCGCGGCAGAGCGAGGCCGAGGCCCTGCGGCTCGAGGCCGAGAGGCAGAGGGCCGCGGCGCAGGAGGCGCGAGCCTCGGCGGAGGAGGCGAACCGCGCCAAGAGCCAGTTCCTCGCGGTGATGAGCCACGAGCTTCGGACCCCGCTGAACGCGGTCCTGGGCTTCGCGCAGCTTCTCGGGCGCGATCCGAGGCTCCACGCCGAGCAGAAAGAGAGCGTCTCGACGATCCTCCGCGCCGGGGAACACCTTCTGGGCCTGATCAACGATGTGCTGTCGCTCGCGCGGATCGAGTCCGGCAAGCAGGTCGTGGTGGAGCAGGCCTACGACCTCCCGAGGCTTCTGAAGAGCCTGGAAGCGATGATGCGCGGACGGGCCGAGGCGCAGGGGCTTTCGTTGCTCTTCGAGCTCGATCCGTCCCTGCCGCGCCTCGTCCACGGCGACGACGGAAAGCTCCGGCAGATCCTCTTCAACCTCTTGGGAAACGCGGTCAAGTTCACCGAGCGCGGGCAGGTGAGGCTCGTGGCTTCGTGGAGGGACGGCCGGGGGATCTTCGAGGTCGAAGACACGGGGCCCGGCATCGCGCCTTCCGAGATGGCGAACCTCTTCACGCCGTTCACGCAGACGAAGACGGGGCTGAAGTCGCACGAGGGCTCGGGCCTTGGACTCGCGATCAGCAGGAGCTTCGCCGAGCTCCTCGGCGGGGACATCACGGTGCAAAGCAAGCCGGGGAAAGGAACGGTGTTTCGCGTGGAGATCGCGCTGGCCGTGGCGTCGAGGGAGCTTCACGAGAGGACCGCCCGCGAGAGCCGCCACGTGGCCTCTCTCGCGCCGGGCCAGCCGCCGTTCCGGCTCCTCGTCGCCGACGGGGTCTTGGAGAACCGAATCCTCCTGCAGAAGCTCCTTGAGGCGGCGGGCTTCGACGTGAGGAGCGCCGCCGATGGGCGGGAGGCGCTCGAGGTCTGGCGAGGCTTTCGGCCGCATTTGATCTGGCTCGACACGCGGCTCCCGGGAGTGGACGGCGCCACGGTCGCAAGGCTGATCCGCGAAAGCGAGAAGGCCCTTTCGGGGGCGGGTCTGACCGGCCCGGGGGCGTCCCGAAGCGAAAGGGTGCGGCTGGTGGCGCTCTCGGCGAGCGCCCTGGAGAGCGAGAAGAACGAGCTTCTGCGCGGCGGGTGCGACGCGTTCCTCGCCAAGCCGTACCGGGAACCGGCCATCTTCGACATCCTCTCCGCCCAGCTCGGCGTGCGGTACGTGTACGACGAAGCCCACGGCCCGGGCTCGGGAGCCTCGGCGCGGGCCCCCTCTTCATCGTCGGCTCGCCCCGTCTCCCCTGGCCTCGACGAGGTCGGCCGGGAGGACCCGGAGGAAACCGGCGGACTCGCTCTCGACCTTTCGCGAAGGCCGCGCGAAGAGCTTCAGGCGCTGCGCCTTGCGGTGGCGCGTGGGGACGCGGAAGAGGCTCTGCGGGTGGCGTCCGGGCTCTCGCGTGGGGGTGCGCGCGTTGCCCAGCTGATTCGGGCCTATCGCTTCGAAGAGCTCGAGGCGATCCTGGAGGACGCGCTCTCGCGGGACCAAATCGCGATCGCAGGGAGCGCCCGATGACCCGCCCCGCGCGCGCCCTCGCCAGCCTTCTTGCGCTTGTCTTCGCGGCGTTGCCATCCACGCTCTCGGCGCAGCGCGATCAGCTTCGCTTCGAGCACCTAAGCGTCGAGGACGGCCTCTCGCAGAACCGGGTCTACGCGATCCTCCAGGACCGCCTGGGCTTCATGTGGTTTGGAACCCAGCAGGGCCTGAACAAGTTCGACGGCCTGCGCCTCACGACCTACGCGCACAAGCCCGGCGATCCGCATTCCCTTTCGGACAGCTACGTCTACTCGATGGTCGAGACGAAAGACGGCTCTCTTTGGATCGGAACCTACGGCGGCGGCCTCAACCGCTTCGACCGGGACACGGGGACCTTCACGCGGTTCCAGAACGAGCCGGCCGACCCGAAAAGCCTCAGCCACAACCGGATCCCGGCGCTTCTGGAGGACGTGCAGGGAACGCTCTGGATCGGGACGTACGGCGGGGGCCTCAACCGCTTCGACGGGAAGACCGGGACCTTCGAGCGCTTCCAGCGCGACAAGGCCCAAAAGGACAGCCTCCCGGACGACAAGGTCAACGCGCTCTTTCAGGCCCGCGACGGCCGGCTTCTCGTCGGGACAAATGGGGGCGGGGTCGCGATGCTGAACCCCGGCGAGCGCGGGTTCGCGGTTCTTAGCCAAGCGAATTCCGGGCTGTCGGACGACCACGTGTTCTCGCTTCTCGAAGACAGGTCGGGGACCCTCTGGGTGGGGACCTCGGCGGGTGGCCTCAACTGCTACGACCCGGTCCGCAAGAGGTTCACGGCATATCGGCACGACCCGAAGGATCCCGAGAGCCTCGCGGACGACTGGGTGAAAGCCCTGCTCGAGGATTCCGAGGGAGCGCTCTGGGTCGCCACCAGCGGCGGCCTCTCGCGTCTCGACCCCACGACCGGGAGGTTCCGCAACTTCCACAACGACCCCGTCGATTCCAGCTCGCTCGCCGAGAGCTCGCAGCTTTCGCTCTTCGAGGACCGGGGCGGCGTGCTCTGGTTCGGAACCTATGGCGGCGGCGTCGATCGCGTGAGCCTGCTTCGGAAGCGCTTCGTGAACTACCGAAGCCGGCCCGGCCACGAGGGCCTTGCCGATCGTGTGGTGCGCTCTTTGACCGAGGACAGGGACGGCCAGATCTGGATCGGAACCCAGAACGGCGGCCTCAACTCGTTCAACCCCGAGACCGAGGAGTTCCGCACCTACCAGCAGACCGGAAAGGCGGCGACGCGCCGCACCGACAACCAGATCCACGCGGTCTTCGAGGATTCGAGGCGGCGCCTGTGGGCGGGCACGTTCACGGCCGGGCTCTGCCTCGTGGACCGGCGAACGGGCCTCTTCGATTGCATGAGAAGCGAACCCGCGACGCCGGGGACGCTCTCTCACAACAGCGTGCGGGCGATCGTCGAGGACTCGAAGGGCCTCCTCTGGGTCGCGACCTTCGGCGGCGGGCTCAACCGCGTGGACCCCGAGGCGCGCACCGCCACGGTGTTCCGGGCCGGCACTCCCTCCGGCCTCACGGACGACTACATCCATTCGATGGTGAAGGAGGACGGAAGGGACGTCCTCTGGATCGTCACGCGCGACGGGGGCGTCCTCAGCCTCGACATCCCAAGCCTGACGTTTCACGCGTACGTTCACGACCCGGCAAGGCCCGACAGCCTCAACAGCCCCCGCGCGAGCGTGGTGTTCCTGGACCGCGAGCGCCGGGTGTACATCGGGACATTCGGGGACGGGCTCAACCGCCTCGACCCTCTGACCGGCAGAGCCGAGCACTTCTTCGACGCCAGGCCCGGCGCGCGAAACGACATCCTCGCGATCCTGGAGGACGACCGAGGCCGCCTGTGGATGAGCACAAATCACGGCCTCGTGAGGTTCGATCCGAAAGACTCCTCGTTCCGCGGCTACGACGCGCGCGATGGCTTGGAGGCCAACGAGTTCAACCTCGGCGCGGCTGTGAAAGGGCGCGACGGGAGGCTCTACTTCGGCGGGGCCCGCGGCTTCACGGCCTTTACGCCGGACGAGATCCGCGACAACCCCACGATGCCGCCTGTGAGGATCACCGGCTTCAAGAAGTTCAACCGTGACGTGGCGCTGGGCAAGGACATCTCCTCGCTCCCGCTCCTGACGTTCGACCACAAGGACGACGTGATCACGTTCGAGTTCGCGGCCCTCGACTTCACGGCCCCGACGAAGAACCGGCTGGCCTATCAGCTTCAAGGCTTCGACCCCGCGTTCACGGAGGTCCCGGGAATGCGCTCGGCGACCTACACGAACCTTCCTGCCGGCGGCTACGTGTTTCGGGTCAAGGGCTCGAACGCGGACGGGGTCTGGAACGAGACCGGGGCCTCGCTTTCGATCTTCATCCGCCCGCCGCCTTACCGCACGTGGTGGTTCGTGCTGAGCTCGGGTCTGGCCCTTCTCGGGGCGGCGTTCTGGGCGATCCACGTCTGGGTTCGCGTGCAGCGAAGCCGGGAGCGGAGGCTGCTCCGCCTCGTCGAGGAGCGCACGGACAGCCTGCTCCTCGAAAAGCAGAAGGCCGAGGAGGCCTACCAGGCCAAGAGCCGCTTCCTCGCCAACATGAGCCACGAGCTCCGCACCCCGCTGAACGCGATCCTGGGCTTCGTGCAGCTGATGGGGCGGAAGGGCGATCGCGACCCCGAGGACAAAGAGCACCTCTCGATCATCATGAGGAGCGGCGAGCACCTCCTCGGCCTCATCAACGAGGTGCTCTCAATCGCCAAGATCGAGTCGGGGCAGGTCACGCTCAACGAGGAGCCCTTCGATCCGCATGCGCTGATTCAGGGCGTCGCCGACATGTTCCATGTGGAGGCGCGGTCCTCCGGGCTGAAGTTTGACGTGGTGGTCTCGCCCGGCGTGCCTCCTCACGTGAGAGGGGACGAGGGGCGGCTTCGGGAGGTCCTGATCAACCTCCTCAGCAACGCGTTCAAGTTCACCGACCAGGGCAGCGTCACGCTGAGCATGTCGTGGAGCGACGGGCGCGGGCGGTTCGCGGTCGCTGACACCGGCGCCGGAATCTCCGCGCACGAAATGGAGGCCCTGTTCCAGCCCTTCTCTCAGACCGAGACCGGCCAGAAGGCGAGCGAGGGGACCGGGCTCGGCCTGGTCATCAGCCGCAACTTCGTGCGGTTGATGGGAGGCGACATTCAGGTCGACAGCCGGCCGGGCAAGGGTTCCACGTTCCGCTTCGAGGTGGCCCTGCCCGCCGCCGAGGCCTTCGCGAAGAAGCCCTCGGAGAGAAGGGTCCTGGGCCTGGCGCCGGGACAGCCTTGCCGACGCGTGCTGGTCGTCGACGACAAGTGGGAGAACCGCACGCTTCTGACCCGGATCCTGACCTCGGTCGGCTTCGAGGTCCGCGAGGCCGTGAACGGGGCCGAGGCCGTGGACCTTTTCTCGTCGTGGAGGCCCGACATGATCTGGATGGACATGCGCATGCCGGTCGTGAACGGCTACGCGGCAACCGAGGAGATCAGGCGCTTGGAGAACGGCGACCTGCGGGTTCCGATCGTGGCGCTGACCGCGACCGTCTTCGAAAGCGACCGGGACGCGATTCAGAAGGCCGGCTGCGACGACTTCGTCGCCAAGCCGTTCCGCGAGGACGTGATCTACAAGAAGATGGCCGAGCATCTCCGTGTCGAGTTCCGCTACGACGAGGATTCGAAGGAACGCTCGGAGCGCTCGCTCGCTGCGTCCGGCGTGGCTCTCACCGCCTACTCGACGCGCGCCTCCGGGGTCTTTCAGCGCGTCACGCTCGACCGCCCGCCGAAGAAGGCCATGGACCCCGAGGTCCGGCTCGCCGCGCTGTCCACGGCCCTTGCCGCGCGGCTTCGGGAGGCCGTGGAGGGCGGCGAACGCGAGGTCTCTTATGGTGTCGCCGAGGAGATCCGCCGCGTGGACGACGAGCTCGCCGAGCACCTTCGGCGCATGATCAAGGCCTACGAGTTCGACGAGATCCTGGCCCTTCTCGACAAGGCGGGAGAGGCGTCCCAGAGCCTCTCGGGGCCGCGCCCCGGAGCTCCCTCATGAGCGTTCCGGGCATGGAGCGCGAGGGCGAGTCGAGAGCGCCCGGCGAGATCCTGATCGTCGACGACAACCCCACGAACCTCGACCTTCTGTCCGGAATGCTGCTCGCGCGGAAGTACCGGGTCCGCGCGGCCACGGGTGGACGGCGCGCGATCGCAACCGCCCGGGCGTTCGTGCCGGACCTGATCATGCTCGACATCAACATGCCGGAGATGAACGGCTACGAGGTGTGCCGGGCGCTGAAGGGCGAGGAGGCGACGCGCGAGATCCCGGTGATCTTCATCAGCGCGCTCGACGAGGCGCTCGACAAGGTGCGGGCGTTTGGGAGCGGCGGCGTCGACTACGTCACCAAGCCGTTCCAGTTCGAGGAGGTCCTGGCCCGCATCGAGCACCAGCTCAAGATCTCGCGGCTCTCGCGCGAGATGGCGAAGAAGAACCAGCAGCTGGCCGAGGCGTACGAGGCCTTGCAGAAGGCGCAGGACGAGGTCGAGCGGCTCTCCGCGCCGTCGTCGCGGCTCCTCGAGGACACGGCGGCCTGGGCCCGTGCGATCGCCGAGGACGTGGCCCGCGCGATCGGCGCCACGCGCATAGGCGTCTTCACCCTGGAGACCGACACGGACCACTTCGTGCCGCTCGCAGCGGACGAGGGCCTCGCCGCGCCCGGCTGGAGCGCACCCCGTGGAGCGCCAGGCCCCCGCGAGCTTCGCGCCGCCCCGGGCACGCGGGCGCTCGCGGTCGTGGGCCTGAGCGGGGAGACCCGGGGCGCGCTGGTGATCGAGGGCCTTCTGGACGGCGCGGTCGCGCGCCGCGGCGAGCCCGACGCCGCGAGCTGGCGAATCGTGTCCGGCTTCGCGCATCACCTGGGGAGCGCCTTGGAGCTGCGCCATTTCCGAAACCAGCTCCTCGCGGCCGAGGCCCGCCACGCGGCGACGAGGCGCGAGCTTCACGAGCGCGGCATCGAGACCCTCGGGCTGTGTCCCACCTGCGGGCGCTGCCAATCCGACGGCGGCCCCGACTCCAACCCGGCGCCGGATGCGCCCGCCCCGGTCTGCGAGGTGGATGGAACCCCGCTCGACACGAGCCGTCTCCTGCCGTTCCGGATCGCGGGCCGCTACCGGCTGGCGCGACTCCTCGGCGAGGGCGGAATGGGCACGGTCTTTCGAGCCAACGACGAGAGGCTCACGCGGGATGTGGCTCTGAAAATCATCCGCGCCTCACACCTCAACGACCCCACCATGCGGCTGCGTCTGGAGCGCGAGGCCAGGGTGATCGCGCGCATAAGGCATCCGGGCGTCATCGAGGTGCACGACTCCGGCGAGCTCGAGGACGGCTCGGTCTACGTGGTGATGGAGCTCCTTCGCGGGCGGGACCTCTCGGGAATCATTCAGGAATACGGCTCGGCGACGCCGGTCCAGACCGCGTCCCTGCTCGTGCAGGCCGCCGAGGCACTCGCCGCCGCGCACGAGAACGGGGTGATCCACCGGGACATCAAACCCGCGAACCTCTTCCTGGTGCCGGGCGGGGAAGGCTTCCGGGTGAAGGTCCTGGACTTCGGCGTGGCCAAGACGAACCGCTTCGACTCCGAGGTCACGATGACCGGCATGGTCGTGGGGACTCCGGCCTACATGACGCCCGAGCAGATGCTCGGCCGATCCGTGGACGAGAGGTCGGACCTCTACTCGCTGGCCGCGGTCGTCTACGAGGCCCTCGTCGGACGGCGGGCGATCCCCTCGAGCAAGGAAGGCCGGGAGGAGGGCGATCAGATGACCGACACGCTGTTCGCGAACCCGCTGCCCGTCTCCGCCCTTCTCAACCAAGCCACGCCGGACGTGGACGCGCTCTTTGACCGCGCGCTCGCCAAGAAGGCCTCCGCGAGACCGCGGAACCTCTTGGAATGGGCCCGCGCCCTGGCGGACCTTCTCAGGGTGCTCCCGGCCTCGCGTCCCGGATGGCCACCCGATTTCCTGAGGGTCTCCGGCGAGCACGTTCAGCCGGCTGTGGCTCTCGATCCCACACGGCAGCTCCCCGGCAGCGTGGAGCGCGGCCCCGCTTGAACCCGCTGGGCGAGCGCCTGGTACAGATCTCGATCGCGGCGGCCGTCGCCTACACCGCCTTTCAGCCTCTCGCTCCCGGACCCGCGGTCGGCGCGGCCCTGACGCTTCTCGGCCTTTATCTGGTCCGTCTGGCTCCTTTCTCTTTCCCGGACGTCAGGCGCGACCCGGGGTCCCGAGGGCTCTTCACGCCGGCCCTGCCGCTCGCCCTCGCGGTTCTTGGCGCGGTCTTCCTGGCGGCGCTCCTTTCCAAGGACCCAACCAAGTCCTGGCGCTACGCGGCCAAGTATTGGCATTTGGGGTTGATTCCCGCGGTCGCGTCGATTCCGGCGGCCGCGTTTCGAAAGGCTCGCCCGTGGTTTCTCGTCTGCGGCGGGATCTCGGCGGGCCTGGCCGCGCTCGCCGGCCTCCTCGACCTCACGCGGTCGTGGAACTTCAAGTGGGACGTCCTTTCGCCGCACCGCTTCGAGCGGGATCGGCAGATGTTGTACGGGTTCTTCGACCACCACATGACCTACGCGGGTTTTCTCGCGGTCCTCACGTTCGCCCTGGCCGGCATTGCCCTCTACGGCGGGGCCACCGCGCCTTCCACTTCCTGGCGACGGGAGCGGTGGCTTTGGGGGCTGGCCTCGCTTCTCGGTGGATTTCTCCTCGTCGCGGCCCGCAAGAGGGCGTATTGGATCGGAGGCGCCCTGGGACTTCTCGCCCTCGTCCTGCGCCTGAGGCGGCGCTACCTTCTCTTGGCAAGCGTTCTCCTCGCGTCCGTGTTCGCGATCGGCTACCTCACCCCGGGGGACTTCCGCATGCGAATCGACCGCGCCTTCGCCAGGGAAGACAACGTCGAGAGGATTGGGTTCTGGAGGGCCGGGGTCGCCATGTTCCAGGAGCGCCCCTTCTTCGGCTGGGGGCCCGGCGGATACCGGCTCTACGGAGAGCCCTTCCTCGCGCGCGAGTTCAGCAAACCCGGAATGGTGCCGTCCTATCGGGAGAACTTCACCCATGTTCACAACGTGTACTTGCAACTCCTTGTGGACGGCGGACTCGTCCTCTTCGCGAGCTACCTGTCGCTCCTTGGCTACTTTCTCGCCCTGACCCTTCGCGACCTTTGGCAACGCGGCCGCTCGGAGGCGGGTGCCTTGGGCGCGGGGATGTTCGCGGCTCTCGTCACGCTTCTTTTCGCCGGGCTGTTCGAATGCAACCTCATGGACAAGGAGGTCGTGTTGCAAACCTTCTTCGCCTTGGGAACCTATCTTTCGCTCCGAAGCGGACAGGCGGAGTCATGAAAGGCCCTTTCGTAACC
>WBZQ01000895.1_pt1 | contig 13228 bp, 11 predicted proteins | sample 5204251 | NCBI WGS metagenome assembly WBZQ01 (sample SAMN12412402, study PRJNA552823) | activated sludge metagenome | isolation source: activated sludge from nitrification reactor of wastewater treatment plant... | place: USA: Virginia | collected 2017-09 | reverse complement strand
GGGAGTCGTTCACCCGCACATCGAAGCCGGCACGCACCAGGCAGGCCGCCATCGGCCAGCCCATGTTGCCGACGCCGACGAAGCCGACGCTGGTCTTGTCCGCCATGCTGCTCAGCCCTTCTTCGCGGCTTGCTGGGCATCCCATTCGGCCAGCACCTCGGTCGCGATCTTGAACGATTCAAGACAGGCAGGGATGCCGCAATAGGCGCCGACCTGCATCAGAATCTCCTTGATCTCGTCGCGGGACACGCCGTTGGTCAGCGCGGCGCGCAGATGCAGCCGCAATTCGGCACCGCGGTTCAGCGCGGACAGCATGGTCAGGTTGATCATGCTGCGCGTCTTGCGGTCCAGGCCATCGCGCGCCCAGCACATGCCCCAGGCGATCTCGGTCGTCATCTGCTGGAACACGGCGTTGAAGTCGTTCGCCCGCGCCAGGGACGCATCGACATAGTCGCCGCCCAGGACCTCGCGCCGGACCTTCAGGCCCTGCTTGAACAACTCGCTCTGGTATTCGGGGCGGTTGGGAACGTCGACCATCTCGCTTCTCCTGCCAATTGGGGCTGCGGCCGGACCCTAGAAGGCAGAAGCGCGACCGGCAAGCGCGGGTCCCAACAGCGGGTCCCGGTACCGGGTTATGACAACCCGGACGTGAAACGGTGATGTTACGCATTTCTGCTTATAGCGGATTGTAACGCTTGTCGCATCCAAGGGGGGACAGCCGTGAAGCAAAGGCAGGACAAACCATGGGCCGGGGTCGCGATCGCCGGCCATCAGGAGCCGCCGCCGATCGATGACCGGCTGAGCGCGCGGTTGGACAGCCTGCGCAAATCCTTCCGCCGCGACCTCCCTGATCAGATCGAGGCTGTGTTTCAGGAAGCCTGCGTCATCGGCGAACTGACCGTGGCGGAAGACCTGTTGCGCACACTGGAAGCCATGCAGGCCCGCGCCGGACAATCGACTGGCGGCGCGCGTGGTCGCCCACGTATCCAGGTCGATACCCTGCGGGAAATGCTCGAATATCACCGCCACTTCCAGCGTGACCCCCACCGCGATCCGTTTGGTGAGGCACTGTCCAACGCGGATTGAGATCGGACGCCGCCCCCAATCATCCGCATCCGTCACAAGCCGGTAACGAACCCATCCACCGGCCGATGAAATCCGTTGCCCCCGGACTCCGTCGCCCCGGATTCCATCGCTCTGGGCTTGCCGTGGGGCCATGGACCGTTGAACACTCCCGCCCACACGCAAGTTGGGGAGGGTTGAACCATGGACATGAGCCGACGTTTCGTTGCTGAATTCTTCGGAACATTCTGGCTGACATTCGGGGGCTGCGGCAGCGCGGTGCTGGCGGCGGCGTTCCCGCAGCTTGGCATCGCCTTCGCGGGCGTCTCGCTGGCATTCGGCCTGACCGTGCTGACGATGGCCTATACAGTCGGCCATATCTCGGGCGGGCATTTCAACCCGGCGGTCACGATCGGCCTGTGGGCGGGGGGCCGGTTCAAGGCCGGCGACATCATTCCCTATGTCGTTGCACAGGTCACGGGCGCCATCGCCGCGGCGGCCGTGCTGTATCTCATCGCCTCTGGCAAGCCCGGTTTCGCGATTGGCGGCTTTGCCTCCAACGGCTACGAGGCACTCAGCCCCGGGCAGTACGGCCTGACCGCGTGTTTGGTGATGGAGGTCGTGGCGACGTTCTTCTTCCTGGTCATCATCCTGGGCAGCACGTCGTCCAAGGCGCCCGCGGGGTTCGCGCCGATCGCGATCGGGCTGGGTTTGACCCTGATCCACCTGATCTCGATCCCGGTGACCAATACCTCGGTCAATCCGGCGCGCAGCACCGGGCCGGCCCTGTTCGCCGGTGGGGCGTATCTGGCGCAGCTCTGGCTGTTCTGGGTGGCACCGATCATTGGCGCGGTGATCGCGGGCGTCGTGTCCCGCTGGTTGCAGGAGGAGTAGCGGCCGAACCGGGTCAGTTGGCGTAGGGCCGGAACGGCCCACGCCAGGCTGTCGGCAGGCTCGGCAACAGGACCGACGCGGCGACGCGCGCAAAGCCCCGCGTCGTCGGACAAGTGGTGGCGGATCGGAACAGCCACGGCCAGGCATTGGGTCGCACACCGTGGCGGATCATTTCTCGCCCCAGGACCCAGTAAGCCTCGGATTCCGCCCGCCGACGCAGCTGGTCGCGGTCGGCCGCGTCCAGATGGCCGATCAGGCCAGGATTGGCATAGATCGCGTCCAGGCATGCCATGAACGCGTCAGGGTTGGCCGCCAGCCGACGATAGGCGCCACCCGCGCGATCCAGGGCATACAGCGTGGGATCGCGGCCGGCGACCGGCGCGTACTCCCCCTGCATGGCCAGGCGCACCCAGAACTCCCAGTCTTCACCGAATGTGAGGTCGGTGCGGAACCCGCCGGCGGCAGCCAGCGCGTCACGGCGCATCAGGACATGGCCGCCATTGATGAACCGGTTCCGCACCAGCAATGGGCGCAACAGCGCGCCAGTGGCTGGCTTGACCGGGGCGCTGGCGCGTCCCGACGCATCGACCCGCGCATAGGCGCCGACCGCGGCGATGGCCCAGGGCGATGCCTCGAGCGTCGCGGCCAGGCGTTCCAGCGCGTCCGGGGCCAGCCAGTCATCGGCATCCAGGAACAGGACCGCGTCACCGTCCACCAGCCGCAGCCCGGCGTTGCGCGCGGCCGAGACACCCTGGTTGGGCTGGCGGATCACGCTCAGGCGGCGGTTGACGAATTCCCGCGCGATCGCACCCGTGTTGTCGCCGGACCCGTCATCAACGACGACCATGGTCCAGTCCGCATGGGTCTGGCGCATGACGGAGCGCAGGGCGGTCGCGATATGGGGCGCGACATTATGGGCGGGCGTGACGATCGCGATTCGCATGGCACCGGGTCTCGTTTCCGATCCCGCCTGCCTACCGACTCAAACTTAATGCTTGGTTACGGTACGACGGAAATCACGCGTTCGGCGAACCATTGCATGCGATCCAGCGTTTCGGTCAGGTCCGGACGGCGGAAATCGAAGCTGAGATGCGACACGCCCAGGCCGCGATAGGTCACGACGTCATCCGCGATCTGTTCGGCTGATCCGGAAAACGGCATGCGGTCATTGGCGCTGATCGGGGCTGGCGTCTCCCGCAGCCGCGCGACGAAGGAAATGGCGATATCGCTTGCGTCGCGGCCCGCCGCCTCGGCCTGGCGTTTCAACTCGTCCAGCGCCGAGCGGAACGCGGGCGGGCGCAGTTCGGCGGTCTCGACCGTGCCCAGCGGATGCCAGCCATCGCCCAACCGCGCGGCGCGCCGGATCGCGGCCTTGCTGTGACCGCCGACCCAGATCGGCGGATGCGGCTTCTGCAACGGCAGGGGATCGTTGCGCACCGGCCCGAAGTCGTACCAGCGTCCGTGATGTTCGACCGGGCCGGGGGACCACAGCGTCTTCAGGATTTCGATATACTCGTCGCTGACCGCGCCGCGATGCGCGAAGTCCGGGGCGTGCAGTGCCTCGAACTCCTCCCGCAGCCAGCCGACGCCGACACCCAGCGTGACCCGCCCCCGCGACAGGACGTCGATCGAGGCGACCATCTTCGCGGTCAGCACCGGATTGCGATAGGGTAGGATCAGCGTGCTGGTGACCAGGCGCAGGGTCGTTGTCATGCCGGCGACGAAGGCCATCAGGCTCAGCGGCTCGATGGCATCACCCGTGCTGGGGTGCTGGCCGGATGCGTCATACGGATAGCGGGACGCGCTGGTGACCGGGAACACGATGTGATCAGCCATGGTGGCCGATGCGAAACCCAGTTTCTCGGCCAGGGTCGCCATTGCCACGACGCCGTCGTGGTTCGCGAGTTCACCCCTGACGGGTAGACTGAAGCCATATTGCATTGCACAATCTCCCCGGACAATCCGCTGGGCCGTGATGGCCCATCCGTCGCCGGTTTGCGGTTGAGGTGCACCATGCCGTGGGGTAGCGTCGGACACCAGAACAGGGGGGCAGGCCGCGAGGGCCGGCACTATGGGCCGACACGATGACGGGAACCGGGGTGGAGCCAACCGTGACGTGACGGCATGGCTGCCTGTGTTCGCGCTCCTGCCGTTGATCCTGTTCGGCCTCGCCAGCGCCGCCCACATGATGCAGCGCGAGGCCGGGCGACCCGTGGTTGGTGACATGATCGTGTTCCTGCCCGATACGCCGGGCCGCGATGTGTTCCGGGTCGCGGTGCCCGCCGCACGGGTGGAGCCGGGTCCCGGGACCCCCACCCATTGCCGGCTGGATTCGGCGGTGATGGCCGCGTTTGGCGGCAGCCTGATGGTCGAACAGCGGTTGCCGACCGATCCGCCCTGGTTCCGACTGTCCTGGTCCGGTCTCAAGACGGATCAGGACGGGCGGGATTGCGGCACCACCGCCCAGGTGGACGTGACGCGCGTCGATCTGCGGAAACTGGCGACGGCCGCGGGCGGGTTCGGCCTGGGGCGGCGGTAGCCACCGATCGGTCCGGCTTCCAATCGGTCCAGCTTCCCCCGGCGACGGTAGCAACGCGGCGCAGCGCCCGATCAGACCTGCTCGACCTGATCCACCCCCGGCACCACCTGCAAGGCCTGCGCGAGCCGCGGGGTCACGTGATACAGCCCGGTCAGCGCGACCTCGACGCTCTGTTCCGTGTCGATCCGCGGCACCAGGAACACCCGGCCCTTGCCGCCGCTCTCCTGCCCCAGCAATTCCTTGATGTGGGGGATCGCCGCGGTCTCCCGCAGCCAGATGCGGATCGAGGACGCCGCCTGCGCCGCCGCCTGGTCTAACGGCTCGACCCCCAGCGCGGTGACGCGGCAGGAATCCCCATCCGTTTTCAACTCGGCCGTGAACAGCACATGCGACCCGGCCGTCAGCATCTCGCGGGAGCGTGACAGGACCTCGGAGAAGCAGGTCACCTCAACCGAGCCGGTGGCGTCGGAGACACGGATCCAGGCCATGCGGCTGCCGGTGCGGGTCGTGCGCTCCTTCGACGCGACGACGGTGCCAGCGATCTTGACGCGAGAGACACCGGCGCGTGCCCGCGCCTCCACCTGGTTCGCCCCGGTCACGCCCAGGCGCTTGAGCGCGGTCGCATAGGCATCCAGCGGGTGGGCGGTCAGGTGGAACCCGATCGCCTCGGCTTCGAAGGCCAGCCGATCCAGCGGCGCCCAGTCCTGCGTGTCCGGCATCCGCAGCGGTTCGGGCCGGTTCGCGCCAGCGCCGAACAGGCCGATCTGGCCGCTCCCTTGTTCCTGCACGCGCAACTGCGCCCGCCGCACGATGGTCTCGGCTGTCGCGAACACCCGCGCCCGGTTGTTGTCCAGCCGATCGAAGGCGCCCGCGCGGATCAGGTTCTCCAACTGCGCCTTGTTCAGATGCAGCGGATCGATGCGGGCGGAGAAATCGGCCAGGTCCTCGAAGGCGGACGCACCGCGCGCTTCCACGATCTGCTCCATCGCGGTGAAGCCGACGCGCTTCACACCGGCCAGCGCGTAGCGGATCGCGAGCTTGCCGTCCTCGGTCCGTTCCACCGTGAAATCGGCATGGGACTTGTTGATGTCGGGCGGCAGGATACGGATGCCGGACCGCTCCGCGTCCTGTTTCAAGGCGGCGAGCCGGTCGGTGTTGCTGATAGCCAGGCTCATGCAGGCGGCGATGAACACCTCGGGGTGGTTCGCCTTCAGCCAGGCGGTCTGGTAGGCGACCAGGGCATAGGCAGCGGCATGCGACTTGTTGAAGCCGTAATCGGCGAACTTGGCCATGAGGTCGAACACCTCGGTGGCCTTGGCCGGATCGATGCCGCGCTCGATCGCGCCCTTGGTGAAGATTTCCCGCTGCGCTTCCATTTCGGAGGCGATCTTCTTGCCCATGGCGCGCCGCAGCAGGTCGGCGCCGCCCAGGCTGTAGCCGGCCATGGTCTGGGCGATCTGCATGACCTGTTCCTGGTAGACCATGATGCCGTAGGTCTCGGCCAGGATGTCGTGGATCTGCGGGTGCGGCGCCTCCCATTTCTCCCCGTGCTTGCGCCGGCAATACTCGGGGATATTGGCCATCGGGCCGGGACGATACAGGGCGACGGCGGCGATCAGATCCTCGAACCGGTCGGGGCGCATCTGGCGCAACGTGTCGCGCATCCCCTGCCCTTCCATCTGGAACACCCCGCCGGCATCGCCGCGCGCCAACATGTCGTAGGTCTTCTTGTCATCGAGCGGCAGGTGATCCAGATCGACCGTGATGCCCAGCCCCTTCAGGAAGTTCTCGGCCCGCCGCAGGATCGTCAGCGTGGTCAGGCCCAGGAAGTCGAACTTCACCAGCCCCGCCGCCTCGACATGCTTCATCGAGTATTGCGTGACCAGGAAGTCGGATTTCGGATCGCGATAGAGCGGCACGAGTTCTACCAGCGGCCGGTCGCCGATCACCACGCCGGCGGCATGGGTGGAGGCGTGGCGATAGAGACCCTCGATCCGCAGGGCGATTTCCAGCAGGCGGGCCACGGCCTCGTCCGTGTCGCGCAGTGTTTGCAGGCGCGGTTCGCCGTCGACCGCCTGTTGCAGCGTCACCGGCTTGGCCGGGTTGTTCGGGATCAGTTCGGCGACCTTGTTGACCTGACCGAACGGCATCCCCAGCACGCGGCCGACATCGCGCACCGCCGCCCTGGCTTGCAGCTTGCCGAAGGTGATGATCTGCGCCACCCGGTCGCCGCCATATTCCTGGCGGACATAGTCGATGACCCGGTCGCGGCCTTCCTGGCAGAAGTCGATGTCGAAATCCGGCATCGACACGCGCTCGGGGTTCAGGAACCGCTCGAACAGCAGGTTGAAGCGCAGCGGATCGAGGTCGGTGATCGTCAGCGCCCAGGCCGCGACCGACCCGGCACCCGACCCGCGGCCGGGACCCACGGGGATGTTGTTTGCCTTCGCCCATTGGATGAAGTCGGCGACGATCAGGAAATAGCCCGAGAACCCCATCTTCGCGATGACGTCGAGTTCATAGTTCAGCCGCTCGCGATAGACCGCGCGGGTCGGCGCATCGGCCTGCGCGGTATCCATGCGCCGCTCAAGGCCCTCATGCGCCATCGCCCGGACGGTTTCTTCCTCGGTCTGGCCGGGGCGGACCTTGGGGCAGACGGGCAGCAGCGGCTTGCGGGTTTCCGCCATGACCGCGCACATCCGCGCGATGGCCAACGTATTGTCGCAGGCGTCGGGCAGATCGGCGAACAAGGCCCGCATCATGGGGGCGGGCTTGAACCAGTGCTCGCCGGTGACGCGGCGGCGTTCCTGTTCCGACAGCAGCCGCCCCTCGGCGATGCACAGCAAGGCGTCGTGCGGTTCGTGCATGTCGGGGGTGGCGAACTGGCAGTCATTGGTCGCCACCAGGGGCGCGCCGACGGCATCCGCCAAGCCGATCAGACCCGGTTCGATCGCGCGCTCGACAGCCAGGCCGTGGCGGTGCAGCTCCATCATCGTCCGGTCGGGAAAGGCCTCCGCCATCGCGGCCAACAGGCGTTCGGCCTCGGGTTTCTGCCCTTCCGCGAGCAGGCGGCCGATCGGTCCCGAGGTGCCGCCGGTCAGCAGGATCAGCCCGTCCGCGTGATCGGCCAGGCGCTGGAAAGGCACCTGCGCGGGCAGGCTGGGATCGGTTTCCAGAAAGCCGAGCGAGGAGAGGCGCTGGAGATTGGCGAGGCCCGCGGCGTCGCGCGCTAGCAGCACGATCGGATCGGGTGCAAGGCGCGGGTTGTCGGCTCGCGCCAGGGCGATCTGGCAGCCGATGATCGGCTGCACGCCCTTGCCGGCGCAGTACTGGGAAAACTCCAGCGCGCCGAACAGGTTGCCGGTGTCGGTGATGGCCACCGCCGGCATCCGCGCGTCCTTGGCAAGAGCGGCGATCTTGTCCGGCCTGATCGCCCCCTCGGACAGGGAGTAGGCGGAGTGGACGCGCAAGTGAACGAAATCAGCATGGGGCATGGCGCAGGTTTAGCGACGCAACGGGAGTCGGGGGAAGGGGCGCAAAATATTGCGATTCATGACAATTTCACCAAGATGTGGCGAATGGCATCGCATTTGTTATCAAATATGAGTCTGCCTTACCCCATTGATGGCTTAGTTGGAATTCGGTATTATTTTTAGAGAACGCGAACAATCGCGAGCCTCAAGCGGGAGCACACCATGTCGGGGAATGCATGCGGTCGGACCACGTCCGGAACAGGGCGGGCCTGGTCAGGAATGCCGAGCGTCCTCGTGACCGTCGTCGCCTGCGCGCTGCTGGTCGGCACGTCGTTCTCTCGGCCAGCCCGGGCAGATGCGATCACCCTGTGGAACACCGAGATGCTGTCGCTGATCCGGGGCACCTCCAGCCTGCTGGTCAGTGGCCCGCCGGTCGACGCCCGCGATATCGCCATTCTCGGCACATCCATGTTCGATGCGGTCAACGCGGCGCAAGGTTCGCCGCTCTCAGCGATGCTCCACACGGGCGGTCCGGTGGCGGGCGCGTCGGCCGAGGCAGCGGCGCTGGCGTCAGGGTATCATGCGCTGACGACGATGTTCGCCGCACCGGTCTGGAGCCATCCGGTCGGCGGCAACGCCGCCCTGATCAACGGGACGATCCTGCCGCAGATCGCGACGACCTATAACACCGCGCTTACCGCGCTGTATGCCGGCGCGGCCGGGGACGCCAGCGCGATCGCGGCGATCGACAAGGGCCTGCTGCTGGGCCAGGCGGCCGCGACCAGTGTGGCGACCGCGCGGGCGAATGATGGATCGGCCATTGCCGTTGTCGACGGGCTGACCCCCTATGTGCCGCCCGGTTCCGGCACCGTCCCGGGTGTCTATGTCCCGCCCGCGACGCGGCCCGCGATGCTTCCGACTTGGGGCGACAAACTCGACCCATTTGGCATCACGGTGGCGCAACGCGACGCGATCAAGTCAAACGCCCCCAATACACTGCCTCCGCTCGGCTCCGAGGCCTATGCGAAAGGTCTGCTTGAAACCCAATGCATGGGCTTCAGCGCTGGAAGCGGGCTGTCCTCCGGCGCCGCCGCGGCCTGCGCCGCCGCGGGCTTCGCGGGCCGGACCGAGGCACAGGTGAACGCCGCGCTGTTCTGGAACGATCCCGGTACCTCGATGCATCCGCCCGGCCACTGGCTGCAGATCGCGACGACGATCATGAACGATCGGAACCTGTCGCTGCTGGACAAGGCCAGGCTGACCGCGTTGCTGGGACAGGGCATGTCGGACGCCGGGGCCTTGGCCTGGGACATCAAGTACGATTTGAACATCTGGCGACCGATCACCGCGATCCGGGAATGCGCGACCGATACGGCGGGCGGTACGGTCACCTGGAACGCGCATTTCACGACCTGCGACACCGACTGGCAATCGCTGATCGCCACGCCGCCGCATCCCGACTACGTCGCCGGCCACCCCGCCTTCAGCGCCGCCGCCGCCAACATCATCGCCGGGTTCATCGGCACCGATGACGTGTCGTTCTGCAGCACGTCGGACGCCTACAACAACGGAACCCTGGGTCCAGTCCCCGAAATCACCATGTGCTTCGACAAGTTGTCGGACGCCAACGCGGGGCCGCTGGGATCAACCTACAGCCGGGTCCTGGGGGGCATCCATACGCCCTTCGCGGTGAACGACGCCGAGGAAATCGGCCGCATGATCGCCCTGCAGATCCTGGCAAACAACCAGATCCCAGAACCGGGGACCGCCGGTCTCGTGGGACTGTCGGCGCTGCTGCTGGGGCGCGCGCGGCGGATGCGGCGCCGGCGCTGACCGACCCCTCTATGTAAACCGCGGCCGTCCCTGGAACTCGTTCGGCGTCTCCAGACTGGTGGCGACAGGGATTGGTCGCGGCGACAAACCCGTTGCGGGCCCGAATACCAACCCGTTGATCATGTGAGTCTTGACATCCCATAGGATGTCCCCAAATCATGCGAAGTGTGGCGCGTCGTGCTGGATACATCTGTGCTGGTCGCGGCCTCCCGCAGCCGCCATGGCGCCAGCGCAGCACTTCTGGGCTTGGTCGCCGATGGTGCCATGAGGCCGTTGGTGTCAATTCCGCTGTTCCTGGAATACGAGGCGGTGTTGAAGCGGGACGACCAGATGGTGGTCAGCCGCATGACACTTGGGGATGTGGATCGGTTTCTGAGCGCCTTCGCCGGCGCGGCCGAGGGCATCGACATTCATTTCCGATGGCGGCCGCAGACGCGTGATCCCGGAGATGAATTGGTGCTGGAAGTCGCGATCAACGGACGTGCCGACATGCTGGTGACGCACAACATCGCTGATTTTGTTGTATCGGAGGAGCGGTTCGGCATCGCGGTGCGCACGCCGGGGCAGGCGCTGACAAGGATCAGGACATGAGTAAGGGGACCTACCCGCTGAAACTGCCGCTTTCGATCAAGCGCGAAGCGGAGCGTCTGGCCCGGGAAGACGGCGTTTCGCTCAATCAATGGATCGCATCGGCGGTGGCACAGAAGGTCGGCGCGGTGGAAACCGCCGCCGTGTTCCTGGCGCGTCGGGCGGATGGAGCGACGGCGGCGGATTTGCGTGGCTTCCTGGCCGGCGCGCCCGACGTGCCGCCGGTACCGGGGGATGAGATCACGCCGTAGCGCGAGACGGCCGTACACCGCCGCCGCCCGCCCGCTGGACCACGCCCCTAGCCGAACCGCGGCGGGCGTGGAAACCCGTTCGGCACCGCGCGTCCCGCGGAACCGCGCTCACCCAGCCATTCCCGCAGGTCCTTCTCGGTCCGCTCGCGCTCGCCCTGGCGCCAGCTCAGCCCGTCGGCCAGTCGGATGACCCGCGCATCGGCCATGCCGCCGTCCTTGTAGCGTTGCAGGATGACGCCCTGGCCCCGCGTCATCTCGGGGATCTGTTCCATCGGGAAGACGAGCATGCGCCGATTGTCGCCGACGATGATGACGTGATCGCCATCGGCCGGAATGCACAGCCTCGCCTCCTCCTTCGGGCGGAGGTTCAGGACCTGCTTGCCGGTGCGCTTTTCGGCGACCAGTTCGCTGGCCGGCACCAGGAAGCCGCGTCCGCCGGTGGAGGCGACCAGATAGCGTCCGGCCTCGGCCAGGACGAACAGGGTCACGACATCGTCCTCGTTCGACAACTCGGCCAGCAGCCGCACCGCCTGCCCGTCGCCGCGCCCACGCGGCAGATCGGCGGCCTTCAGCGTGAACACCTTGCCGTTGGTGGCGAACAGGGTCAGCCGATCGGTGGTGAAACAGGGCAACAGCTGGCGCAGCTTGTCGCCTTCCTTGAACTTCAGCTCCTCGGGCTGGGTCACCGCCCCGCGCACGGCCCTGATCCAGCCCTTGTCGGACAGGATGACGGTGATCGCCTCCCGCTCCACGAACGCATCGGTGGACACCTCGACCGCGACAGGCGCCGCCCCCAGCACGGAGCGACGGTCGCCCAGCGGGCCGGAGCCGAACTTCACGCGCGTCGCCTCGATCTCCTCGGCGATGCGGGTCCAGCGGAGCGCTTCGTCCTTCAGCAGGGTCTGGAGGTCCTTGCGTTCCCGCGACAAGGTCCGATGCTCCTTGCGCAGCTCCATTTCCTCCAACCGGCGCAGGCTGCGCAGGCGCATGTTGAGAATGGCTTCGGCCTGCGTCTCGGTCAGCTCGAACCGCGCCATCAGGCGGGCCTTGGGTTCATCTTCCTCCCGGATGATGCGGATCACCTCATCGAGGTTGAGGTAGACCAGCAGATAGCCATCGAGAATTTCCAGCCGCCGCTCGATCGCGGCCAGGCGATGGTTCGACCGACGGACCAGCACCTCGTGCCGGTGATCCAGCCAGGCGCGCAGCACATCCGTCAGCGGCATGACCCGGGGGGTTCGGGTCGCGTCGAGGACGTTCATGTTGAGCGGGAATCGGGTTTCCAGCGCGGTGGCGCGAAACAGCGTCTCCATCAGGACTTCCGGTTCCACGCCCCGGCTGCGCGGTTCCAGAACCAGGCGGACCACATCGGTGCTTTCGTCGCGCACATCCCCCAGCAGGGGCAGTTTCTTGTCCTCCATCAGTTGCGCGATCTGTTCGATCAGTTGCGACTTGCGGACCTGATAGGGAATTTCGGTGACGACGATCTTCCAGGCGCCAAGCTTGCCACGCTCGACGTCCCATTTCGCCCGCAGGCGGAAGCCGCCGCGGCCGGTTTCATAGGCGGATCGGATCGACGCCGCGTCTTCCACGATCGTCCCACCGGTGGGGAAGTCGGGGCCGGGCATATACGCCAGCAGGTCGGCCACGCTCGCATCGGGGTTCCGGATCAGGTGGATGGCGGCGGCGCAGACCTCCCCCGCGTTATGCGGTGGGATGGACGTCGCCATGCCCACCGCGATGCCGGCCGCGCCGTTGGCCAGCAGGTTGGGGAAGGCGCCGGGCAGGACGACCGGTTCGGATTCCTCTCCGTCATAGGTGGGACGGAAATCGACCGCGTCTTCGTCAATGCCAGCCAGCATCGCACGCGCGACCTCGGTCAGGCGCGCTTCCGTGTAGCGCATCGCCGCGGGGTTATCGCCGTCGATGTTACCGAAATTACCCTGGCCTTCGACCAGCGGGTAACGAACGGCGAAATCCTGCGCCAGGCGTACCAAGGCGTCGTACACCGCCACGTCGCCATGCGGGTGGTATTTGCCGATCACGTCGCCGACGACGCGGGCACACTTCTTGAACCCGGCGGTCGGGTCCAGCCGCAACTGGTGCATCGCGTAGATCAGCCGTCGGTGCACGGGCTTCAGCCCGTCGCGCACATCCGGCAAGGACCGCGACATGATGGTCGACAGCGCATAGGCCAAATAGCGTTCGGCCAGCGCATCCTTCAGCGGCGCGTCCTCGATCCGACCGATCACATCATCCGGCATCCAAACCCTCCGAATCGTCCGCAAGCGCGGCGAGGCGGTCGTATAGCATCACCCGCGCCCGCGGCAGCGGCCGATGACGATGGCCAAACGCATCACGGGCAAGGAAATGCCCGGTCAGGCGCAACCCATCGCGCAGATCGGCCGGGCTCGTCGTCCCAGGATCGTCGCCCGCCAGGAAGGCGGGAAGCCGCAGCAGCCGGGATGTCCACACCCCCGCGGCGTCCTGTGTCACCGCGCGTCCGGTGCGGGGGGAGACATAGGCAAGCCCGATGGTCTGCCCGGTCACCGCGCAACGGGTCAGGTCGAGGCCGTAACCCAGCTCTG
>WBZQ01002070.1_pt1 | contig 13244 bp, 9 predicted proteins | sample 5204251 | NCBI WGS metagenome assembly WBZQ01 (sample SAMN12412402, study PRJNA552823) | activated sludge metagenome | isolation source: activated sludge from nitrification reactor of wastewater treatment plant... | place: USA: Virginia | collected 2017-09 | reverse complement strand
TCCGCGGCCGTTGCTGGCCTTCGCGCCGGGCACCCAGGGACAGGGCGATCAGTGTGCGCCGTCGCGGGTGTTCTCCCAGAGCATCCACTTCTCCTCCGGTCTGGACATCACGCTGGGCTATGAGGAGTTGTTCGTCGCGACCCTGGTGGCCCGCGGGTTCGCCGTCGTGGTGACCGACTACGACGGCCTGGGCACCCCGGGTGTGCACACCTACGTCAACCGGTTGGCGGAGGGGCAGGCGCTGCTGGATGCGGCGCGCGCGGCCAAGAAGCTGCCCGGTACCTCGCTGAAGCCCGACGGTCCGGTGGCGCTGTGGGGCTATTCGCAGGGCGGTGGCGCATCGGCGTCCGCCCTGGAACTCGCCCCGGCCTACGCCCCGGAACTCGATCTGGTCGGCGCCTACGCCGGGGCCCCGACGGCCAACCTCAGCGAGTTGATTCCCTTCATCGACGGATCCATCCTGGCCGGTGTCCTCGGCTACGTGCTCAACGGGATGGCCCAGGCATATCCCGAGGCCGACGGCCCCATCCTGCGCGACAAGCTCACTCCCCAGGGCGATAACCTGCTGGAGAAGACGATGGAACAGTGCGTCCCGGAGACCATGCTGACGTTCGGTTTCCATCGACTCCAGGAGTACTTCAACGTGCCGGTGCCGGAACTGCTGGCCGACCCCGTGGTCGCCAAGCTGCTGGACCTGCAGCGGATCGGCCGGCTCAAGCCGAAGGCCCCGGTGTTCATCGAATCCAACCGGTTCGACCCGGTGGTGCCGTGGGGGCAGGCCCGTCAGCTCGCCGTCGACTGGTGTGCCCTCGGCGCGGATGTCGAGTTCTGGACCAATCAGCAGCCGCCGTTCCTCAACAAGCTCGCCGTCAACCATGTGCTGCCGATGTTCATGGATGGTGAGCGGGCCATGCAGTGGATCACCGACCGGTTCAACGGCGCCCCGACCACCCCCAACTGCGACTCGCTGCCTCCGGTGGAGCTCTGACCGGTACACCCAGATCCCTCCGGGAGTCGCCACGAGCAACTCGTTGCTGAGAGTTCGGCAAATTTCATCCAGAGGCCAGATCGTTATGCAACGGTTACCGGCATGGTGACAATGAAGTCAGTAGCGAGCATTGTGGCGGCTGCGGCGACCCTCGTGGCCGTGTCAATGCACCTCGCCATAACGCCGGCAAACGCCGATCCGGTCACCGGCAATTGCGGATTCCCGCCGGGCGACATCTACGCGCACGAATTCCAGTGCGATCGCTACGGGGAGTTCTACACCCCGCCGAACCCGTTGCCGGCCGGCAAGCCCGGCGATCTGATCCGCCACGAGCCGCAGCCGCTGGTCTATGAACCCTCCGGTGAGCTGGGCAGCTGGGTGGCCACCGGCACCCGGATCATGTACCGCAGCACCGACGCGCGCGGCAAACCCAACGTCGTCACCGGCACCTACTTCGAACCGGACAACCCGTGGCCCGGGAACGGTCCGCGGCCGTTGCTGGCCTTCGCGCCGGGCACCCAGGGACAGGGCGATCAGTGTGCGCCGTCGCGGGTGTTCTCCCAGAGCATCCACTTCTCCTCCGGCCTGGATATCACGCTGGGTTACGAGGAGATGTTCGTCGCCACCCTGGTGGCCCGCGGATTCGCGGTGGTGGTCACCGACTACGACGGCCTGGGCACCCCGGGCATGCACACCTACGTCAACCGGCTGGCCGAGGGCCAGGCGCTGCTGGACGCCGCGCGGGCGGCCAAACAGCTGCCGGGCACCTCACTGAAACCCGACGGGCCGGTGGCCCTGTGGGGTTACTCGCAGGGCGGCGGTGCCTCGGCCTCCGCGCTGGAGCTGGCGCCGTCGTACGCCCCGGAACTCGACCTGGTCGGCGCCTACGTCGGTGCGCCGCCGGCCGATCTGACGACGTTGCTGCCGTTCATCGACGGGTCGATCCTGACCGGCGTGCTCGGCTATGTGCTCAACGGCATGATCCAGGCCTACCCGGAGGCCGAGCCGGCGTTGCGGGCCAAGCTCACCCCGCAGGGGGAGGACCTGCTGGAGAAGTCCAAGGAGCAGTGCATCGGCGAGTCCATCATGACGTTCGGTCTGCACCACATTCAGCCGTACTTCAACGTCCCGGTGAGTGAGCTGATGAGCGATCCGCAGTTCCACGGACTGCTGGACCTGCAGCGGATCGGCCGGCTCAAGCCGAACGCGCCGGCGTTCATCGACAACAACCGGTTCGACCCGATCATCCCCTGGGTGCAGGCCCGCCAGCTCGCCGTGGACTGGTGCGCGCTGGGCGCGGATGTGGAGTTCTGGACCAACCAGCAACCGCCGTTCCTCAACAAGCTGGCGATCAACCACGCGTTGCCGATGTTCGTCGAGGGGGAGCGGGCCATCGCCTGGGTCACCGACCGGTTCAACGGCGCCCCCACCACCCCCAACTGCGACGCGTTGCCGCCGCTGGAGCTCTGACCGGCTCCCGCCCAGGACACCGTTGTCGAGGTCGACCCGCCGTTCGTCGAGGTGCCCGGGTCGACTACAACATCGGGGCTGATCCGTATATCGGGGATCGAGGGCTGCAAGCGCTGAACCGTTACGCTCCCGGTGTGCTGATCGTCATCGAGGGTCTCGACGGGGCGGGCAAGCGAACGCTGACCGACGGGTTGCGCGCCGCGCTGGGTGCGGCCGGAAAAACCGTCGCCACCTTGGCCTTTCCCCGCTACGGGGATTCGGCGACGGCGGATCTGGCGGCCGCGGAACTGCACGGCGGACGCGACGGGCTGGCCGATTCCGCATACGCCATGGCGATGCTGTTCGCCCTCGACCGGGCCGGTGCCGCCGCCGAGATCAGCGCGCTGTGCGCAGAACACGACGTCGTCATCCTGGACCGTTACGTAGCATCCAACGCCGCCTACACCGCGGCCCGGCTGCACCAGGGCGCCGACGGCGACGCCGTCGAGTGGGTCGCGGACCTGGAGTTTCGCCGCCTCGGGCTGCCGCGCCCGGACTGGCAGCTGCTGCTGGCGGTGCCCCCCGCGCTGGCCGCCGAGCGCGCCCGCGGCCGGGAGGCCACCGACGCCGATCGCGTCCGGGACCGCTATGAGCGCGACGGCGACCTGCAGCAGCGCACCGCGGCCGTTTACGCCGATCTGGCCGCGGCGAACTGGATGGGCCGCTGGCACCGCGTCGCGCCCGACGACGACGCGGCCGCCGTTCTCGCCGCGCTGCGCTGAAACACAAAGGCCGCGGTTACGGCGTGTGACGCCCGGGAATATTGCGATTTGGTGACAACATGGACGCCATGAGGCAACGGATCCTGGTCGTCGACGATGACGCTGCACTGGCCGAGATGCTCACCATCGTTCTGCGCGCCGAGGGCTTCGACACCGCGGTGGTCGGCGACGGCAGCCAGGCGCTGCCCGCGGTCCGCGAACTGCGGCCCGACCTGGTGCTGCTGGACCTGATGCTGCCCGGCATGAACGGGATCGACGTGTGCAAGGCACTGCGCGCGGACTCCGGGGTGCCGATCGTCATGCTGACCGCCAAGACCGACACCGTCGACGTGGTGCTGGGCCTGGAGTCCGGCGCCGACGATTACGTGATGAAGCCGTTCAAGCCCAAGGAGCTCGTCGCCCGGGTCCGCGCCCGGTTGCGCCGCAACGAGGACGAGCCGGCCGAGATGCTGTCGATCGCCGACATCGACATCGACGTGCCCGCGCACAAGGTGACCCGTGGCGGCGAGCAGATCGCGCTGACCCCGCTGGAGTTCGACCTGCTGGTGGCACTGGCCCGTAAGCCGCGTCAGGTGTTCACCCGCGAGGTGCTGCTGGAACAGGTGTGGGGCTACCGGCACCCCGCCGACACCCGGCTGGTCAACGTGCACGTGCAGCGGCTGCGCGCCAAGGTCGAGAAGGATCCGGAGAACCCGCAGGTCGTGCTGACCGTGCGGGGGGTGGGTTACAAGGCCGGACCCCCGTAAATGTGGCGTTCCACCCGGCGGATCCAGGGCGGTTGGGGACCCGCCGATCCGCTGGTGCGCGCGCTCCGGGCCCTGGGACGTGCGCTCGCCGTCATCTGGCGTCGTTCCCTGCAGCTGCGGGTGGTGGTGCTGACCCTGGGGCTGTCGCTGGCCGTGCTGCTGGTTCTGGGCTTCGTGCTGACCAGCCAGATCACCGACCGGATTCTCGACGTCAAGGTGCGTGCGGCGACCGAGGAGGTCGAGCGCGCGCGGAACACCGTCGGCGGCATCGTCGGCGGTGAGGAGACCCGCTCGCTGGATTCCAGCCTGCAACTGGCCCGCAACACCCTGCTGTCGAAGTCCGAACCGTCCTCCGGCGCCGGGCTGGCCGGCACGTTCGACGTCGTGCTGGTGGTGCCGGCCAAGGGTCCCGGCGCCGCCTCGTCGGCCGGGCCGATCGACCAGATCCCCGGCGAGCTGAGGGAATTCGTCAAGGCCGGCCAGGTCAGCTACCAGTACTCGACGGTGCACACCGACGCCTACACCGGCCGGGCGCTGATCGTGGGCACCCCGGCGGTGTCCCGGGTGCCCAACCTGGAGCTCTACCTCATCTTCCCGCTGACCAGCGAGGAGAACACCATCGCGCTGGTGCGCGGAACCATGGCCACCGGCGCCCTGGTGCTGCTGCTGCTGCTGGCCGGCATCGCGGTGCTGGTGTCGCGGCAGGTGGTGCTGCCGGTGCGCTCCGCATCGCGGATCGCCGAGAAGTTCGCCGAGGGCCAGCTCGCCGAGCGGATGCCGGTGCGCGGCGAGGACGACATGGCCCGGCTCGCGGTGTCGTTCAACGACATGGCCGAGAGCTTGAGCCGCCAGATCACCCAGTTGGAGGAGTTCGGCAACCTGCAGCGCCGGTTCACCTCCGACGTCAGCCACGAACTGCGCACCCCGCTGACCACCGTGCGGATGGCTGCGGACCTGATCTATGACCGCAGCGACGAGCTCGACCCGGCGCTGCGTCGCTCCACCGAGTTGATGGTCGCCGAACTGGACCGGTTCGAATCGCTGCTGGCCGATCTGCTGGAGATCTCCCGGCACGACGCGGGCGTCGCCGAGCTGTCGGTGGAGGCCGTCGACCTGCGGTCCACGGTGAAAAGCGCCCTGGACAACGTCGGGCACCTGGCCGCCGACGCGGGCGTCGCCCTGGAGGTGGACCTGCCCGAGCACGAGGTGATCGCCGAGGTGGACGCCCGGCGGGTGGAGCGCATCCTGCGCAATCTGATCGCCAACGCGATCGACCACGCCGAGCACAAGCCGGTACGGATCCGGATGGCCGCCGACGAGGACACCGCCGCGGTGACCGTCCGCGACCACGGCGTCGGGCTGCGTCCCGGCGAGGAGAAGCTGGTGTTCTCCCGGTTCTGGCGCTCGGACCCGTCCCGGGTGCGCCGATCCGGCGGCACCGGGCTGGGGCTGGCGATCAGCATCGAGGACGCCCGGCTGCACCAGGGCCGGCTGGAGGCGTGGGGCGAACCCGGAAACGGCGCCTGCTTCCGGTTGACGCTGCCGCTGGTGCGCGGCCACAAGGTGACCACCTCGCCGCTGCCGCTCAAACCGACCAGCGCCGAACGGGCGATGGCAGGCCAGGCCGGGGACCAGCGATGAGGCCGCGGGTCCTCGGGGCGGTGCTTGCGGCGCTGGTGCTGGGCCTCACCGGTTGCGCCGGGGTGCCGAAATCGTCGGCGCCCCAAGCCATCGGGACGGTTGAGACTCCCGCGCCGCGGGCCCTGCCGAATCCCAGCCCGGGCATGGATCCCGACGTGCTGCTGCGCGAATTCCTCAAGGCCACCGCCGATCCCGAGGGCCACCACCAGGCCGCCCGGCAGTTCCTGACGTCCTCGGCCGGCGGTTCGTGGGACGACTCCGGCAGCTCGCTGCTGATCGACAACGTGGTGTTCGTCGAAACCCGCACGGCCAACCGGGTTTCCGTGCGAATGCAGGCCGATATTCTCGGATCACTTTCGGACATGGGGGTTTTCGAGACCGGTGACGGTGCGCTGCCCGACCCGGGCCCGATCGAACTGGCCAAGAGCCCGCAGGGCTGGCGGATCGACAAGTTGCCCAACGGGGTGTTCCTGGACTGGCGGCAGTTCCAGTCCACCTACAAGCGGTACACGCTGTACTTCGCCGAGCCAACCGGCCACACCATGGTGCCGGACCCGCGCTACCTGGCGGTTTCCGACGCCGACCAGCTGGCCACCGAGCTGGTCAGCAAGCTGATCGCCGGGCCGCGTCCCGAACTGTCGCACGCGGTGCGCAACATGGCCGGCGCCCCGCTGAAGCTGCGCGGACCGGTGACGCGCGCCGACGGCGGCAAGACCGGGGTGGGCAAGGGCTACGGCGGTGCCCGGATCGACCTGGAGGGTCTGTCGACGACCGACCCGCAGAGCCGGGCATTGCTTGCCGCGCAACTGATCTGGACGCTATCGCGGGCCGACATCCGCGGGCCGTACGTGATCAACGCCGACGGTGCGCCGCTGGACGACCGGTTCGCCAAGGGCTGGGAGACCTCCGACGTCGCGGCCACCGATCCGGGCGCCGCCGACGGCGCCGCGGCCGGGCTGCACGCACTGGTCGGCGGCTCGCTGATGGCGCTCGACGGGCAACAGCTGACACCGATGCCCGGCACCTTCGGCCAACTGCCCGAACAGCATTCGGCCGCCCTGTCGCGCGACGGCAGCGGCGTCGGCGCCGTGGTGGTCAACCGGCCGGGCGCCCCCGACGTCGCCTCCCAGCTGTGGATCGGCGCCGGCGGACAGGCCGGGGTGATGGCCGCCGAGGGCCGCAGCATCTCCCGCCCGACCTGGGCGCTGGACTCGGCGGTGTGGGTGGTGATCGACGGCAACAACGTCGTGCGGGTAACCCAGGAGGCCGCCACCGGCGCCCCGGCCCGGGTGCCCGTCGACTCGACGGCGGTGAGCAGCAAGTTCCCCGGGGTGATCAGCGAATTGCAGCTGTCCCGTGACGGGATCCGGGCGGCGATGGTGATCGACGGCCAGGTGGTGCTGGCCGCCGTCGAGCAGGCGTCCGGCGGCGAGTTCGCGCTGACCCGGCCGCGGCGGTTGGGCTTCGGCCTGGGCAAATCGGTGACGGCACTGTCCTGGCGCACCGGCGACGACATCGTCGTGCTGCGCAGCAACGCCGAGCATCCGGTGTCGTTCGTCAACCTCGACGGGGTCAACTCCGATGCCCCGGCCGCCGGCCTGACGCTGCCGGTGTCGGCGGTGGCCGCCAACCCGTCGACGGTCTACGTCGCCGACAATCGCGGGGTGATGCAGCTGTCGGGCTCCGGCGCGGAGAACGGCGAACCCCGGTGGACCGAGGTCCGCCCGCTGATGATCGGCGGCGCGATCCCGGTGCTGCCGGGCTGACCGGCCGCTTCCGGTAACAATCTCGGAGCTTCATCCACACCCCGGCCCGCACCGAACTGCACTGCAGCGCCGCCCCGCGCACACTGACCCCATGCTCGTCGCGCTGCTGGATCTGGTGCTGCCGGTCGAGTGCGGCGGCTGCCGGGCGCCGGGGGTGCGCTGGTGCGACAACTGCGCGGCGGCCTGGCGGGTCGACGCCCACGAGCCGCTGCTGATCAGCCCCCGGGTCGATCCGGGGGTGCCGGTGTTCGCCCTGGGCCGACACGCCGGGCCGCGGCGCGCGGCGATCGTCGCGCTCAAGGACCACGGCCGTCGCGACCTGCGGACGCCGGTGGCCGCTGCGCTGGCCGACGGCATCGATCGGCTGCTGTGCTGGGGGATTCTGCAACCGCCGGTGGTCGTCGTTCCCGCACCCACCCGGCGGTGGGCGGCGCGCCGGCGCGGCGGGGACCCGGTCACCCTGCTCGCCCGCCTCGCCGTCGGCCGGGCGCCGCAGGTCCGCGTCGTCCCCGCGTTGCGCACCTCGGCCCGGGTGCGCGACTCCGTCGGGCTCGGCGCCGACGCTCGGCTGCGCAACCTCGCCGGCCGGGTCGCGTTGATACGCACCCCGCCGCCCGGGGAGCTGCTGCTGGTCGACGACATCGTCACCACCGGTGCGACGGCCGCCGAATCGGTGCGGGTGCTGGCCCGGGCGGGGGCACCGGTGGCGGCGGTGCTGGCGCTGGCCCACGCCTGACGGCCCGGGGGACCGCCGGGCCCGGAAATCGGGGCCCGAAGGTCCTGCAACTGATGACCGAAAGGTCTGGTCGGACGCGGTCGACTCGGGCTACGGTCGAAGCAAACGAGCGCGGCAGGAGGTGATGTGACCACCCTGCCGTGCGGGGTGCCGGGACACGTACACTCGCCTGTCAAGCTGTAAAGACATGAACCGACTGCGCACATCGCGCGACGCAAGAGAAACGAGTTGACGAGCATGTCAAGCCAATCCGTTGATACCGGCCAGGCCACCGACGCCGAAGTGGTGGTGAAGGGACGCAACGTCGAGGTACCGGAGCACTTCCGGGTGCACGTCTCCGAGCGGCTGGGTCGCCTGGCAAAGTACGACGATTCGATCTACCTGTTCGACGTCGAACTGCACCACGAGCCGAACCGCCGCCAGCGCAAGAGCAGCCAGCACGTCGACATCACCGCCCGCGGCCGCGGCCCGGTGGTGCGCGGCGAGGGCAAGGGCGAGAACTTCTACGCCGCCCTCGAGCTGGCCGTCGGCAAGCTGGAGAAGCGACTGCGTCGCGGCAAGGACCGCCGCAAGATCCACTACGGCGAGAAGACCCCGATCGCGCTGCACGAGGCCGCCGCGCTGGCTCCGCTGTTCGAGCCGAACGCCGCCACCCCGGAGCAGATCGACCTGGTGGAGGCCATCGACGAGGCCAACGAGCCGGGCCACATCGTCCGGGTCAAGGAGCACACCAGCAAGCCGATGAGCGTCGACGACGCCCTCTACGAGATGGAGCTCGTCGGCCACGACTTCTTCCTGTTCCACGACAAGGAGACCGACAAGCCCTCGGTGGTGTACCGCCGTCACGCGTTCGACTACGGCATCATCCGGCTGGTCTAGTCAGCCCACCGATACCCGCACAGAGACCCGGCCGGAACGCATCCGGCCGGGTCGACTGTTTTCACCGGGTGAGGGTGGACACAGCACCTGTCGGTCCCGCGCAGGTGGTTCCCCTACGATGGATCGCAATTACGCGTCGACCCGCTAGGGGATATCTGTGTCAGTGCTGTCGAAAATTCTGCGCCTCGGTGAAGGTCGCATGGTCAAGCGCCTCCACGGGCTGGCCAAGCACATCGAGACCCTGTCCCCGGAGGTGGAGAAGCTCGGCGACGACGAGCTGCGCGCCAAGACCGACGAGTTCCGCAAGCGCCATGAGGACGGGGAGAGCCTCGACGACCTGCTGCCCGAGGCGTTCGCCGTTGCCCGCGAGGCGTCCTGGCGGGTGCTGAGCCAGCGTCCGTTCGAGGTTCAGCTGATGGGTGGCGCGGCGCTGCACTTCGGCAACGTCGCCGAGATGAAGACCGGTGAGGGCAAGACCCTGACCTGTGTGCTGCCGGCCTATCTCAACGCCATCGGCGGCAAGGGTGTGCACGTCGTCACCGTCAACGACTACCTGGCCAAGCGCGACAGCGAGTGGATGGGCCGGGTGCACCGCTTCCTCGGCCTGGACGTCGGCGTCATCCTGTCCGGCCTGACCCCGGAGGAGCGCCGCGCCGCCTACGCCGCCGACATCACCTACGGCACCAACAACGAGTTCGGCTTCGACTACCTGCGCGACAATATGGCGCATTCGGTCGACGAGATGGTGCAGCGCGGCCACAACTTCGCCGTCGTCGACGAGGTCGACTCCATCCTGATCGACGAGGCCCGCACCCCGCTGATCATCTCCGGTCCGGCCGACGGCGCCTCCCACTGGTACACCGAGTTCGCCCGCATCGCCCCGCTGATGGAAAAAGACGTCCACTACGAGGTCGACCTGCGCAAGCGAACCGTCGGTGTGCACGAGATCGGCGTTGAGTTCGTCGAGGACCAGCTCGGCATCGAGAACCTCTACGAGGCCGCCAACTCGCCGCTGGTCAGCTACCTCAACAACGCGCTGAAGGCCAAGGAACTGTTCCTGCGCGACAAGGACTACATCGTGCGCGACGGCGACGTGCTCATCGTCGACGAGTTCACCGGCCGCGTGCTGCTGGGCCGGCGCTACAACGAGGGCATGCACCAGGCCATCGAGGCCAAGGAGCACGTCGAGATCAAGTCCGAGAACCAGACGCTGGCCACCATCACGCTGCAGAACTACTTCCGGCTCTACGACAAGCTGTCGGGCATGACCGGTACCGCCGAGACCGAGGCCGCCGAGCTGCACCAGATCTACAAGCTCGGCGTGGTGCCGATCCCGACCAACCGGCCGATGGTCCGCGCCGACCAGTCCGACCTGATCTACAAGACCGAGGAAGCCAAGTTCATCGCCGTCGTCGACGACGTCGCCGAGCGCTACGAGGCGGGCCAGCCGGTGCTGATCGGTACCACCAGCGTCGAGCGGTCGGAGTACCTGTCGCGGCAGTTCACCAAGCGCAAGATCCCGCACAACGTGCTCAACGCGAAGTACCACGAGCAGGAAGCCGGCATCATCGCCGAGGCGGGCCGGCTCGGCGCGATCACCGTGGCCACCAACATGGCCGGCCGCGGTACCGACATCGTGCTGGGCGGTAACGTCGACTTCCTGGCCGACCAGCGGCTGCGCAACCGCGGCCTGGACCCGGTGGAAACCCCCGACGAGTACGAGGCCGCCTGGGACGAGGTGCTGGAGAAGATCAAGGCCGAGGTCGAGGAGGAGGGCGACAAGGTCCGCGCCGTCGGCGGCCTCTACGTGCTGGGCACCGAGCGCCACGAGTCCCGGCGCATCGACAACCAGCTGCGCGGCCGGTCCGGCCGTCAGGGCGACCCGGGTGAGTCCCGGTTCTACCTGTCCCTGGGCGACGAGTTGATGCGCCGCTTCAACGGCGAGACGCTGGAGGCACTGCTCAACCGCCTCAACCTGCCCGACGACGTGCCGATCGAGGCGAAGATGGTGTCCCGGGCCATCAAGAGCGCCCAGACCCAGGTCGAGCAGCAGAACTTCGAGGTCCGCAAGAACGTCCTCAAGTACGACGAGGTGATGAACCAGCAGCGCAAGGTCATCTACGCCGAGCGTCGCCGGATCCTGGAGGGTGAGGACCTCGCCGACCAGATCCACCAGATGCTGGTCGACGTCATCACCGCCTACGTCGACGGCGCCACCGCCGAGGGCTACGCCGAGGACTGGGACCTGGAGAAGCTGTGGGAGGCGCTGGGCACGCTGTACCCGGTGTCCATCGACCACCACGACCTGCTGGGCTCCGGTGAGATCGGCGAACCCGGCGAGCTGACCCGCGAGGAACTGCTCGACGCGCTGGTCGAGGACGCCGAGAGCGCCTACGCCAAGCGCGAGACGGCGATCGACGAGCTGGCCGGCGAGGGTGCCATGCGCCAGCTGGAGCGCAACGTGCTGCTCAACGTCATCGACCGCAAGTGGCGCGAGCACCTCTACGAGATGGACTACCTCAAGGAGGGCATCGGTCTGCGGGCGATGGCCCAGCGCGATCCGCTGGTGGAGTACCAGCGCGAGGGCTACGACATGTTCATCGCCATGCTCGACGGGCTGAAGGAGGAATCCGTCGGGTTCCTGTTCAACGTGCAGGTCGAGGCCGCCCCGGCGACACCGGCCGTCGCGCCGCTGGACGCGCCGCAGGGGCTGGCCGAATTCGCCGCCGCGGCAAAGGAATCCGGCGCATCGGACGACCAGTCCGAGCCGGCTCCGCAGGTGCGCGCCAAGGGCATCGACGGCGACGAGGACAAGCGGCCGCTGACCTACTCCGGTCCCGCCGAGGACGGCCACGCCGAGGTGCAGCGCCGCAGCGGCGCCGCCGCCACCGGCAAGCCGTCCGGCAGCCGTCGGGAACGCCGCGAGGCCGCCCGGAAGGCGGGCAAGGCCCGGCGCTGATCGCCCGTCGAGTCACCCGGTGCCAGTGCTCGGGTGATCTCTTCTCGCAGAACGACACTGCTCGTCGAGTCACCCGATGTGCAGGGCGGTGAACCGCCAGCCCGTCGGGCCCGGTGCCACCCGCCCGGCGATCGCGTGCCCGCGGCCGGCGCGCGCATACCCGGCGACCACCTCGAAGGCGGATTCGGCCGGGTCGACGGCCTGCAGCCGAACCCGGCGCAGGGTCGCGACCTCGGCGTCGGCCGGGCGGCCGCGGATGAAGGACCCCAGCGCGTCGATCAGTCCGTCGGCCAGCAGGCTGCGCAACTGGGCCGGCTGGCGCCGGCCGTCCAGGGTCTCCAACAGGGCGCGCAGGACGGCGTCGGCGAACGCGGTGGCGTCGCGTTGGCGCGGGGTGAGGGGCGCGGGCTCGGGCGTCGGCCGGATGCGGGGGCGCCGCCGGGCACCGGGGCGACGCGCCACCCCCAGACACCCGGGCACGCCGGTCGGCGGTTCGTAGTCGATGACGGGGGTGACGGTCATGGTCATCGGGCAACCCTCCACAGCTCGGTGCGATAGACGCGGCCTGCTGGAGAGGGGCAGACACGTGCGATCATGGCACGGGACCGGTCGGGAGAATAGTCAGTCACCGTGGGTCATCGGAAGAGGGGAGGAGAGCTGCCGTGGATGCCCGACTGTCGGCCGCCGATGCGGCTTTCTACCGGTTGGAGAACACCGCCACCCCGATGTACGTCGGGTCGCTGGCGATCCTGCGCCCCCCGCCCGGCGGGCTGAGCTACCAGGCGCTGCTGCACACCGTCGAGCAGCGCCTGCCGCAGATCCCGCGCTACCGGCAGAAGGTGCGCGAGGTGACCATGGGCCTGGCCCGCCCGGTCTGGATCGACGACCGCGACTTCGACATCACCTACCACATCCGCCGCTCCGCGCTGCCGTCCCCGGGATCCGATGAGCAGCTGCACGACCTGGTGGCCCGGCTCGGCTCGCGCCCGCTGGACCGTTCCCGCCCGCTGTGGGAGATGTACCTGGTGGAGGGCCTTTCGGAGGGGCGGGTGGCGATCTACACCAAGACGCACCAGTCTCTGGTCAACGGCATGTCGGCGCTGGAGATCGGGCACGTCATCGCCGACCGGACCGAGGAACCCCCCGATTTCGGCGAGGACATCTGGATTCCTGGGCGCGAACCGGGCAACGGGGCGCTGCTGCTGGGTGCGATCGCCGACTGGATCGCCGGTCCGCGCCAGCAGTTCGGTGCCCTCGGCTCGGCGGTCGCCGGCGCCGTCACCAACGCCGGCGAGCTG
>WBZQ01001997.1_pt2 | contig 13251 bp, 14 predicted proteins | sample 5204251 | NCBI WGS metagenome assembly WBZQ01 (sample SAMN12412402, study PRJNA552823) | activated sludge metagenome | isolation source: activated sludge from nitrification reactor of wastewater treatment plant... | place: USA: Virginia | collected 2017-09 | reverse complement strand
TTCTACGAGATCCTCTGGAACCTCAGCCTCGCCGCCTTCCTTGTCTGGCTCGGCAATCACCGTCGCATTCGCCCGCCGGGACTATTCGCGCTCTATGTCACCGGCTACTCGGCATTCCGCATCGTGGAGGAGCTGCTGCGCGTCGACCCCGCTCAGCACATCCTCGGCCTGCGACTCAACTTCTTCGTGGCCTGCTTGTTGACTGCCGCCGGCGCCATTTGGTTCGCCTACACCCAAGGCTGGCGGCCCCGCTTACGTGCTCGCCACGGCGGGGCCCTGTTGCTGGCGGGTGGCGTCCTCTTTCTCTCGGCCTGTGGAGTCGGCTGCGGCGAGAGGGCGGAGGCAGCGTCCATCCCCCACGCCGAAGCCCCGCCAGCCTCCGCGCGATAGACCAATAGGGCCTCAGTAGCTCGCGAGAGCCAGCGGTTAAGGCGCTGGGTGCCGCGCTAGCTTCGTGCGCTCTGCGGGAAGCGGTCGGCAAGCGTGGCTCCGCTCGCCGAAGCCGCTGAGCCCCGCGCTCGCGTCCGCTGTGGCTCGAACCTGCGCAGCCGCAACGAGTTAGTGACGACGAAAACGCTGGAGAGCGCCATCGTCGCCCCGGCGATTAGCGGGTTCAACAGACCGGCGGCAGCGAGCGGCAGCGCCGCGACGTTGTAGGCGAAGGCCCAAAACAGGTTGCCCTTGATCGTCGCCAGCGTGCGCCGCGAAAGGCGGATCGCGTCGCCGATCGCCCGCGGGTCGCCCGAGATCAGGGTGATGTCGGACGCCTCGATCGCGACGTCGGTACCCGTTCCGATCGCCAGGCCGAGGTCCGCCTGCACGAGAGCCGGGGCGTCGTTTACCCCGTCGCCGACCATCGCCACGATCCGGCCCTCGCCCTGGAGCTGCTCCACCATGGCGGCCTTCTCGGCGGGCAGCACCTCAGCGATCACCTCCTCGATCCCAATCTCGGCGGCGACCGCCTTCGCGGTGGCCTCGTTGTCGCCGGTCAAAAGCACCGGCCGCAAGCCAAGCGCCTTCAACTGCTCTACCGCCTCGGCGCTCGAGGGCTTGACCGTGTCGGCGACGACGAAGAGGGCCTGGAGCGCCCCGTCCCAGCCGACGGCGATCGCGGTCTGCCCGAGCGCTTCGGCCTCCTCGCGAGCGCTTTGCAGCTCGGGCGGCAGGTGCATAGCCCAATCTGCCAGGAACTTCACCCGGCCGACGATTACCCCATGTCCCTCGACGACGCCCTGAACGCCCAGGCCGGAGTGGTTGGCGAAGTCGGCGAGCGCCGGCAGATCCCCCGTCTCTCGCTTCGCGTGGGCGGCGATCGCCCGCGCGATCGGGTGCTCGGAGGCGTCCTCGAGCGCTCCGGCCAGGCGCAGGACCTCGGCTTCCTGCGCTCCGGCGGCAAGGCGGACGCCGACCACGGCCATCTCCCCCGTCGTCACGGTTCCGGTCTTGTCGAGGACGACCGTGTCGATCTGCCGCGTCGACTCAAGGACCTCCGGCCCTTTGATCAGCAGGCCGAGCTGGGCGCCGCGGCCGGTTCCGACCAGGAGCGCCGTCGGGGTCGCCAGGCCGAGCGCGCAGGGGCAGGCGATGATCAGGACCGCAACGGCGGCGGTGAAGGCGAAGGTGATGCCCGCGTCGTTACCCAGCCAGAAGCCGAGAGTGCCGGCGGCCAGCGCGATCACGACCGGGACGAATACCCCGCTGACGCGGTCGGCCAGTCGCTGGACCGGCGCCTTGCCCGACTGCGCATCGGTGACGAGGCGGGCGATCTGAGCGAGGGCGGTGTCCTCGCCGATCCGGGTGGCTCGGACTACGAGCCGGCCGCCCACGTTGATCGTCGCGCCGACTACCTCCTCGCCCGGCCCGACCTCGACCGGGACCGACTCGCCGGTGATCAGGGCCTGGTCGACCGCCGAGGAGCCGTCCTCGACGATGCCGTCGGTCGCCACCTTCTCACCAGGACGAACAACGAAGCGATCGCCGACGGCAAGCCTCTCGACCGGGATGCGACTCTCGTTTCCCTGCTCGTCCAGGACCGCGACGTCCTTCGCGCCCAAGTCGAGCAGGGCCTTGAGCGCCGCCCCGGAACGGCGCTTCGCCCGCGCCTCGAAGTAGCGGCCCGCGAGGATGAAGGTGGTGACGACCGCGGCGACCTCGAGGTAGATGTGGTCGGAGGCGGCGCCGCGCTCGGTCACCAGCTCAAACGGCATCGTCATCCCCGGCATACCCGCGTCGAGGAAGAAGAGGGCGACCAGAGACCAACCCCAGGCGGCCAGCGTCCCGACCGAGATCAGGGTGTCCATCGTCGCCGCGCCGTGGCGGAGGTTCTGCCAGGCCGCCTTGTGGAAGGGCCAGCCTGCCCACAGCACGACCGGCGTGGCGAGCTGCAGGGCCAGCCATTGCCAGTTCTCGAACTGCAGGGGCTCGATCATGGAGAGCAGCAGCACGGGCAGCGAGAGCACAGCGGAGACGATCAGACGCTGGCGCAGCTGCGCGGTGGGATCGGCCTCGCTCCCCTCTTCCGCGCTGTCGCCGGCGGCAGGGAGCGAGGCGGTGTAGCCGGTCTCCCCGACCGCCTCGATCAGCTCCTGGGCCTCGACGCGCTCGGGATCGAAGCTGACGCTCGCCTCCTCGGTGGCGAAGTTGACCGTCGCCGCGACGCCGTCGATCTTGTTGAGGCGCTTCTCGATCCGGTTGGCGCACGAGGAGCAGGTCATGCCCTCGATCGGCAGGCTGACCCGGTCGGGGTTTTCAATCGCTCCCTTCATCGAGATACCGAGACCGTGAACTGCACCGTCCTGACGGCGCCCTTGTGCTTGAACTGCAGGTAGAGGCGATAGTGGCCTGCGGTCGGGAACGTGGCGGCGAAGGCGATCTCGTTGCCTGCGGGCTCCTCGGTCGCGGCCGGGTGGCCGCCGTGGGCGTGCTCGCCGTCGGCCTCTTCGGGATGGACGTGCAGGAAGGCCAGATCGCCTTCGCGCAGCGCGACCAAGTGTCCCTTCGCTCCCAGGTAGGGGCCGAGATCGTCCACCTCGGTCCCGCCTCTGGTGACGGCGAAGCTGAGCGAGGACGGCTTCCCGGCCACCAGCTCCTCGGCTTCGAGGCTGACGTCGTAGCCGCTGGTGGAGGCGAGGGCGCTCGGTGCCGGGAAGGGCCGCGCCTGAAAGCTCCCGCCGGAGACGAAGAGATCGCTCGCGAGGGTGTGCTGCTCGCCGCCGACCGAGAAGTCCGCGAAGGCCCGGTAGACGCCCGACTCGGCGAGCTTCAGGGCCTCCGTCCAGGTCCCCGCCTCATCCATCTCGGGGTGCAGGTGCTGAAAGCCCCTCCCGTCGCGGCGAACGAGGATCAGGTGCATCCTGCGCTCGTGCAGCTCGTCGAAGTCGCTGACGGTCTCCCCGTCGGCGTCGGTGATGGAGAAGTGAAGGTCCCGGCCTGCGTTTTGGGCGAGGAAGGTCGGGGCGAGAAGCAGCGAGTAGCCGCCCTCCGAGACGGCAAGCCCCGCTGGCGCCGGAGTCATTTGCCGGTGTCCGCCATCCCGGTACATCTCCTCCTCTTTCGGCGAACCTTCGCTATGTCTCTCAGCGGCGTGGCCGCCTTCCTCGTGCGCTGCTCCCGTCTTCGTGTCTGCCCGGTCGACCAGCGAGCCGATGCCGACCGCACCCGCGAAGATCGCCACCAGGCCGACCGCGAAGACGGCGATCCGCGCCGTGACGCTCATGGCTGCTCCGGCTCGTATCCGGCGTCGCGGATCGCCTGGGCGACCGGGGCCGGGTCGAGGCCATCGCCCTCGACCTCAACCCGCTTTGCGTCCAAGTCGATGTTGACATCCCTGACGCCCGCCACGCCACCGACGGCGTTCGAGATCGAGGCCACGCAATGGCTACAACTCATGTCCGGCACTCGTAGGGTCAGCTTGCTCACTTTGACCTCGTTCTGGATAGGGGCGGGGGGTATCTGAACGCAATGTAGCACATACCCGCTAGGGGTATATACTCTGAAAACCGCGAGCCCCGACCCAAAGGATTCGAGATGGCAGAGAAAACTCAGCAGCCGGGATACATCGGTGACAAGGAGAAGGTCAAGAACCGCCTACGGCGCATCGCCGGCCAGGTCGGTGGCCTGGAGCGCATGGTTGACGAAGAGCGCTACTGCATCGACATCCTGACCCAAGTCTCTGCAGTGCAAGCTGCGCTCGACAAGGTTTCACTCGTGCTCTTGGACGAACACACGCGCCATTGCGTCGTCGGAGCAAAGACCGCACAGGATCGTGAGGAGCGGACCAGCGAGATGATGGAGGCAGTCGGCCGACTGCTGAAGAGCCGCTGACGCTGAGGGATCGAACCCTCCTACACTGCGTCGGGGAAAGAAGACACGCATTGACCGCACTCTCCCCGAGACACCCAGCCCCATGAACCCCACCCTCCCTGAGAATGGTCTCGCGACCGCAGTCTTGGAGGCAAGCGGCATGCTGCGGGCCTCAGAGAAGTCGGTCGTTGAGTCGGTGCTCGGCCGGCGGCCCGGCGTCAAAGAGGTCGAGGCCAACCCGGTAGCGCAAACGGCCAACGTGGTCTACGACCCGAGCGTCACCTCCGTCGAGGAGCTTCGCCGCTGGGTCCTCGATTGCGGCTACCACTGTTCCGGCCAATCGGTCCCCGACCACATTTGTGACCCGATGATGGAGCCCGATCCGCCAGCAGCGGTACGCGCGGTGGAGCCGCCGCCCGCGCATATGCACGCTCCGGCGAAGGCGGCTGGGCCCGGAGCCGCTGAGACGCCGGCCGCAGTGCCCGACGAGGTGATGGGTCACGGCGGACACGCGGAGATGTCGATGGCGGCGATGGTCGCCGACATGCGAAACCGCTTCTTGGTCGCTGCGCTCTTCTCAATTCCGATCGTGCTCTGGTCACCGATCGGGCGGGACGTTTTCGGCTTCGAGGTCGAGGTGCCGTTCGGGCTGCCCGAGGACGTCTTCACGCTGATCCTCAGTCTGCCGGTGATCTTCTACTCCTGCGCGATCTTCTTCACCGGCGCAGTGCGGGCGCTGCGGGCGCGAACCCTCGACATGATGGTCTTGGTCGCCGTCGCCGTGGGGGCGGGGTGGCTCTACTCGCTGATCATCACGCTGACCGGCGGCGGTGAGGTCTTCTACGAGGCGGCCACGGTCCTGGCCTCATTCGTCCTGCTCGGCCACTGGTTCGAGATGCGCGCCCGCGGAGGCGCCAATGACGCGATCCGCACCCTGCTCGAGCTGGCCCCGCCGAAGGCCTTGGTGATTCGCGAGGGCGGAGAGACGGTCGAGGTCTCGACCGGGCAAGTCCAGGCCGGCGACCTGCTCCTGATCCGGCCGGGCACCAAGATCGCCGTCGACGGCGTCGTCGAGGAGGGCGAGAGCGAGGTCGACGAGTCGATGGTTACGGGCGAGAGTCTGCCGGTCCACAAGCAGCCGGGCTCCGAGGTGATCGGGGCGACGATCAACGCCAACGGGACGCTCCGAGTGCGGGCGACCAAGGTCGGCGCTGACACCGCGCTGGCCCAGATCGTCAAGCTCGTTCAGGAAGCCCAGAACTCCAAGGCGCCCGGGCAGAAGCTCGCCGACCGTGCCGCCTTCTGGCTCGTCTTCGTCGCCCTGATCGGCGGCGCCGCGACCTTCGCCGCATGGATGATCTTCAGCGCCGAGCCAGCCTCCACCGCGATCCTCTTCGCGATCACGGTGATCGTCATCACCTGCCCCGACGCGCTCGGCCTGGCGACCCCGACGGCAATCATGGTCGGCAGCGGACTGGGGGCAAAGCGCGGAATCCTCTTCAAGAACGCGATCGCGTTGGAGACCTCGGCCCGGATCGACGCCGTTGTGATGGACAAGACCGGGACGCTCACCAAGGGCGAACCCGAGGTCACCGACGTGGTCGCCGATGGCATCGGCGAGACCGATCTACTTCGCCTCGTTGCCGCAGTCGAGCGCTCCTCAGAGCATCCTCTTGCCGAGGCGATCGTTCGTCATGCCGACTCGAACGGCGCCGCTCCGCTGTCCGCACAGGCCTTCGAGAACGTTCCCGGCCACGGAGCCGTAGCGACCGTCGATGGGCGCTCCGTGGCGGTGGGTAACCGGCGTCTGATGGAGCAGCGTGGCATTGCACTGGGCGAGCTGGCGGCACAGCGCGAGGAGATCGCCGCGGGCGGGCGTACCGCGGTCATCGTCGCGCTGGATGGGCGCGCGGCCGGTCTGATCGGGATCGCCGACGCCCCGCGCGAGACTTCAGTCGCAGCGGTGGAAGCCCTCCACGAGGCCGGGGTCGAAGTGGTGATGCTGACCGGCGACAACCAGGCCACGGCAGAGCGGATCGCCGAGCGGCTCGGCATCGACACGGTGATCGCCGAGGTCTTGCCGGGAGACAAGGCAGCAAAGATCTCGGAGCTGCAAGCCAACGGCCGCAAGGTGGCGATGGTCGGGGACGGCGTCAACGACGCTCCGGCGCTGGCCCAAGCGGACCTCGGGATCGCGATCGGCGCGGGGACCGACGTCGCGATCGAGACCGCCGACGTGGTGCTGATGCGCTCCGATCCCCTCGACGTGCCAACCGCCCTTGCGATCGGCCGCGCGACGCTGCGCAAGATGCGCCAGAACCTCGGCTGGGCGATCGGCTACAACTCGATCGCGCTGCCGATCGCAGCCGGCGTCTTCGAGCCCTCCCTCGGACTAGAGCTCCGTCCCGAGGTCGCCGCCCTATCGATGTCGGGATCGAGTTTCATCGTCGCAATGAACGCCCTCATGCTGAAGCGTGCCAGGTTGCCAGCCGCACGGCGCGATTCGAGCTGATTCACGTCGCGGCTCGGACCGCCCGACGCTGGACGAAGAAAACCGCAAGGCCCAACACGACGAGCCAGCCGAGACCGAGGAGCAGGTCAGACCCGGCGTGAAACTCCGCGGAGAAGGCGCCGTCATACATCACCCGGGAGGGTCCGTAGCCGGGCAGCAGGTCAGCGAAGCGACCGGGGGTGGTATGGAACATCGGGTTCTGCACGACGCCAAGATCCGTGAACACCAAGAAGAGGATCAGGTAGGTGGCGGCGAGCTTGTCGAGGACGGCGCCGGCCAAGGCGCCGATCGCTCCGTAGATCAGCCCGATTAGAACAAGCGCTCCGATCACCGGCGGCCAGGAAGCAGCGCTGAAGTTGAGGGCGGTAACGAGAACCGATACGGCGACAACGAGTGCGGTCGCACAGATAAGGACGAGCAGGCGCGCGAGAACAGTCTCTCCGGGGCGAAAGCCGGTGAGGACGAGGCGGCGGTCGCCCTCCAGCGCGGACTGCATCACGAAGACCCCGACCAACGCGACGACGAACGCGACCACGAGACCGCCCATCCCGGCGCCGTGAAGATCCTGCATCGTCGTCGTCACCACGATCTCCCCGGGCAGGACGATCTGGCGCGGAGTGGGGAGCGTCTCGGCGATGCTGCGCGTAATCACGTAGGCAGGGACGATCACCAGCAGGACCAAGACCAGCGGCCTGCGCAGCTGATCGCGAAAGGCCATTGCCGTGGCGGTGCGGGCCCTGGCCGGCATCGCCTAGAGCCTCGTCCGCGCCGCGAACCAGAACGCCGCCAGGGCGATGGCGAGGGCCGCCAGGGCGACGGCGGCCGCACCGATCCAATCTCCGCCTGGAGAGCCCTGGCCGCCCCCCGCGGCGATCAGCAGGTTCGCCGCGTTCCGCGTCGGCGTCACCGCCACCAAGCCGTTGCTCGTCATCTGCGGCCCTGAGAAGGCATCGACCGAGAAGATCAGTACGACCAGGAGTGAGCCCTCGAGCTGACCCTTGACGAACGCGCCGATCAGCGCGCCGATGCCGATGTAGATCGCGGCAAAGGTGAAGATCGCGACCGCGGCATGGAAGGGGTGCCCGATGCCGCTGCGAATCCAAAGGGTGAGGAAGGCAACAGCGCTGACGGTGAGGCCGATGGCAAGCGCGGCGACGATTCGCGACAGAGCAACCCGGACCGGGCCGAGCCCGGCGAGAGCAAGGCGGCGATCGGCACCCCGCGAGGATGAGATCTGAAAAAAGGCTAGCGTCCCGGAGAGAAACGCTGCGGCCCAACCGGCACTGATAGCGGTCGCCGACTGGCTCGCGAGCGTGCCTCCCAACGCCTCGGCGAAGTCCCCGAGGACGCTGGCGAAGACGAGGACGAAGAAGACCGGGATCGCGACGAGCAGAGCAAGGGTCAATGGCGCCCGCAGGTGCTCACGGACGAAGGCGGTGCTGATCGGTAGCGCCTCGCTCACGTCTCGATTCGTCCTTCGCTGAGCTCGTACATACGGTCGAGCCGCTCGCGCTCGGCCAGAAGGTGGGACACGATCAGGATGCCCATGCCGGCGTCGCGGCGGCGCTGGCTCATCTCCCAGAAGCGCAGATAAGTCTCCCAGTCGAAACCGGAGTACGGCTCGTCGAGCAGCAGGAGTTCTGGCTCGTGCATGAGCGAGAGGGCGAGATTGAGCTTCTGGCGGGTGCCGCCGGATAGCTCCTCGATCCGGTAGCCGCGGTACTTGTCGAACTGGAGCTCCTCCAGCAGTCCGGCCACGGATCGATCGCGTTGGGCATCGTCCAGCCCGTAGGCGCGGGCGAACAACTCGAAGTGCTCGTCAACCGTCAGCTTGTCCCAGAGCATCGGAACCTGCGGGCAGTAGCCAAGCCGCCCCGGGCGCTCCACATCTCCCGCATCTCGCTTCAAGAGACCGACGACGATCTGCATCAAGGTGCTCTTGCCAGAGCCGTTCTCGCCGACGAGGCCGACCAGCTCCCCCGCCCGGACCTCCAAGCTCGCTCCCTTGAGCACCTCGCTCGTCCGACGCATTGGCCAGATGCCACGGTGAAAGCTCTTCTCGACAGCTTCGACCCGCAGTACCGCGACTCCACCTGGTCGACCCGCGTCTCCGATGTCGGCTGCCGCACTTGCGGCCATATCTCCTTCGCTCACTAGCTGCCGCGTGACATGGCGAACATCATCAGTCCCATCATCGCAACGCAACCAACGGCAGCGACGATGAATCCGGAGCTAACGGCCCCCGTCGCGACCAGGATCGCCACGATCCCCAACATCGGAATGCAGCAGGCGATCATCATCCAGTGGCCGTGACCTCCGTGTCCGCTCTTGCCTTCCTCTCCAACAGACTGCTCTTGGAGATTTTTCTTGTCGCCCTTATTGAGCATTCGGTGGGGCACGACTAGGTAGGTCTCCTCAGGGACCTGGGCATGTAGCCCAGCTTTCGGTACAGCGGACAGTGACCGAGCGCTCCGGTGACGATCAGGTCGAGGCCGGCGAGGATCAACAAAACCTCGAGGACGACGACGACCGCGCCACTTGCAGCTCCAAGCAGAATCAGGCCGCCGACCACGCCGACCGAGCCGATGAGAAATCGACCGAGCCGCTCCGCTCCGGTGAGATTGATGGTCGGACGTTTTATCTGCTTCACCCTTTCGCTGCGATTTTCTCCTATGCAGTGTAGGACTTAAGCTCAAAGCCCTCTAGGCTTACCGAATCGGTGCCTTGCGTAAGTGCCGCAGGTCCGCGGCTCCAGCGTCAAGCGCTCCCCGAGCGAGGAGGAAATGACATGAAGGACACCATTGAGATGCACCTGACCGGAATCGAGCGCGCATGCCGAGCCAAGGAGGGCACGAAATGGTCGTGAGTGCCGTTCTCTTGTTTGCCGACGTCGAGTGGGACGGCCACATGGACGCAGATGGTGCCTGGTGGGTCGCGATGGCGATCGGCATGGTCCTGTTCTGGGCGCTAGTCATCCTCGGCATCGTTTGGCTGGTTCGAGAGCTGGCCAATTCCCGACAGGCTCGCCAGTCGACAGGTGAGGGCGATCCGGTGGCGATTCTTGAGCGGCGCCTGGCTCTTGGCGAGCTCTCCCCGGACGAGTACCACGAGCGTCGGGCGGTCCTCCGCGGGGAATCGGGGCCTTCGTCTGACACAGGCTGAAACTGACACCTACCGTCATCGCTCGTTGTGAGCCCGAGGCGAGCGCTTCCGCACGTAGCCAGTTCACGTCGACGCCGAAGAGCGGGGTCACGTCTCTGGTCATGAGGACGTCGGGCTCAGCGAGGACAACATCGAGATTCACCATCTCGACAAGCTGCATTCGGAATCGATCGAGGGCGTCGTCGTGTTGCAAGGCGTCGAGGTTCCAGGTCGTCGGAGCCTGGGTCCAGTCACGCTGCGAGCGGGATGACTTCGGCCTCAAGCCAGCACTCAGATGGCGGATCAGAAGCGCCGCAGGCTCAATAACCAGAGGGATGCCGGACAACGAATTCGCCTGACACGGCGGACGCCGTGTCCTCGTACCAGCGCGGCCCGGTGCCGCTGGCCGAGCCCGCGGTGTCCCAGCGCAGGCCGGCGATCACCGCGTAGGTGTGGCCGGCGTTGGCGTAGACGGTGATCCACTTGCCGGCGCCCGGTTCGCCCCAGCTCTCGAGGCCGGTCGAGTCGAGCGGGCTTTCGAGGAGGCCGCCGCCGTTGAGGGCGTAGCTGACCGCGCCGGAGCAGTCGTAGCCGGAGGATTCGAAGGAGCCGTGGCCGCCGCCCCAGAGGTAGGGGGTCGAGGCGATCGCGTTGGCGGCGGCGATCACGTCCTTGACCGCCTCCGGCGCGTTGGCCGGAGCGCTGGCTTCGGATTCGTTGATGAAGCCCGCCTGCTCGCCGGGGCTCAGCGGAGCCGGGACCTGAGCGCCGGCGGGGACCGGACCGCCTTCGGCGGCGACCTGCTGGCCGAGCTGGGCGAGGTTGTCGTTGATCCGTTCTTCTTCGGAGCCGAGCTGGTCCATCGTCGCCCGCCGCTCGGCCTGGGCGGCCCGCAGGTCGGCGAAACGCGCCTCCGCTTCGGCGGACGCCGAGGCTACTTGTGACTCGATCGCGGCAATCGAGTCGCGCGCGTCCTCGACCTTGGCCCGATTGTCGCTGAGCCGGGCCACGCTGTCGGTGACATCGTCGCGCAGATTCTTGACCCGCTCGACGACCGATTCGTCGTAGTCCTGGATCCGGTTCAGGTATTCAGTCTGCGCCGACATCTCCGAGAAGTCCTCGGATTCGAGGATCACGTTGACGACGCTCGGCGAACCAGCCTCGTAGATCGCCACCACGCGGTCGCGCAGAACCCCGAGCGCGCGCCGGAGCTGCCCGCGAACTTCCTCAAGGCGGACCCTTTCCCCTTCGAGCGCGGCGGTGGCGCGGTCCAGTTGCTCCTCCTTGGCGGCGAGTTCCGCCTCGACCTCGGCCAGTTCGACCCGCAGGGCCGAGACTTCGCCGATCATCGAGTCGATCGCCTTGTTCTGGGCGGCGATCGTTTCGGCCAGCGAGGCCTGGTCGGCGCGCACGCCTTCGAGCTTGTCCTGGGCGGCGTCGTACTTTTCTTTCGCCGTCTCGGCCGGCGCAGTCGCGGTCAGCGACACGGCCAGCGCGCAGATCGCGGCTAGGAGGAGCGCCGCGAAAAGCAGCGCCCGGCGCCTGACTGCGCCCAGATGAGAGCTCGAAGTCTGCAGGGTCGGCCAGGCTAGCGGAGTCCTCTGACAGTTAGTAGGAGTTGCTAATAACCTGAAATTCCCCTTGCAATCGGCACTTTCTGGAGGAATCGGAGGATCGGCGTCGAGATTACCGAGGCGATTTGAACAGTTTCGCCTCTCCGTGTTGCGTCGTCGACGCCTCCGATCGAGGGTGGTGCCTGTGGCAAAAATGCCGAACTTAGTACCCGCGAAGGATTTGAAAGCAGACTGTGTCCACAAAAAAGCCCCGTTTCCGGGGCTTTTCTCTATAGCGGGGGCAGGATTCGAACCTGCGACCTTCGGGTTATGAGGACCGACTTCGCCGACGTCCTCGGCAAGGAACCGATCCTGATCACCTTCGCGACTCCGCAGCTCTGCCTCAGCCGAGTCTGTGGCCCGACCGTGGACATTGTCGAGGAGGTCAAGGCCGAGTTCGGCGACCGCGCCGCCTTCATCCACATGGAGGTCTACAACGAAAACGACGCGAACAAGGGCCTGCGCCCCCAGCTCCGCGCCTACAGCCTGCCGACCGAGCCCTGGGCCTTCATCATCGACCGCGAGGGAAAGATCGCCGCCCGCTTCGAGGGAGCCTTCGGCGCCGAGGAGCTTTCCCGCGCAATCGCGAAGATCAGCGAATGACGCGCGTGAGTCAGCCTCCTCGTGTGGCCTCCAATGCCCCGTCCCACCATCTGGCATGTAGCGCTCGGCGATCTCCGAGAACGGCGATCCTGGCGTCGAGACCGCAAGTAGCTGACGAGCCGTGATCGAGGCCGCCATCAGCTCCGATCCGGCGGCCGGAGTCGGCATCTTTGCCGCCCTGGCAGCCGGAGTAATCTCCTTCCTATCCCCCTGCGTGCTGCCCTTGGTCCCGGGCTACCTCTCGGCGGTCAGCGGCGTCTCCACCGGGGAGCTGGACAGCGCCGGTTGGCGGCGGGTGCTTGGGCCCAGCCTGCTCTTCGTCGCGAGCTTCTTGGCGATCTTCATCGTCCTCGGTCTGTCCGCGACCGCGCTCGGGTCATTCCTCCAGAACCACTCGCAGCTGCTGACCAAGATCGCCGGCGCCCTGATCGTCGCCATGGGCCTCCTCTTCGTCGCCTCGTTGTTCGTCGGCCGACTCAATCGCGAGTGGCACGTCGAGGCGCTGCTCGAACGAGCCGGCAAGGGCGGGCCCGTGGTTGCCGGCGCAGCCTTCGCGATTGCTTGGACCCCTTGCATCGGTCCCACCCTGGGCGCCATTCTCACCGCCGCCTCGTTGACCGACTCGGCCGGACGCGGCGCCTTCCTTCTCGCCGTCTACTCAGCCGGCCTGGCGATTCCCTTCCTGCTCACCGCGGTCGCCTTCTCCCGCATGACGACCGCCTTCGCGGTTATCAAGCGCCACTACCAGGCGATCGTCGCCACCGGAGGGGTGATCATGGTCGCGATGGGCGTGCTGATCTGGACGGGCGAGCTAACCCAGCTCAACATCGAGGCGCAGCGTCTGATGAGCGAGCTCGGCCTCGACTTCTGGAACTCCGTCTAGCTGCCGAAAACGGACCGACACTCGCAGAAGTCCAGCGTTAGGGCGGAGCGATCACACCGGTCGCGGCGAGGAGGATCACCGCTGCGCCAAGCCCAATGCGGTATGGGCAGAAGGCCCCGATCGAGTGCGTTCCGACGAAGCGCAGCAGCCATGCGATCGCCGCGTAGCCGCTGATGAAAGCGATCAACGTAGCCACG
>WBZQ01002067.1_pt1 | contig 13272 bp, 11 predicted proteins | sample 5204251 | NCBI WGS metagenome assembly WBZQ01 (sample SAMN12412402, study PRJNA552823) | activated sludge metagenome | isolation source: activated sludge from nitrification reactor of wastewater treatment plant... | place: USA: Virginia | collected 2017-09 | reverse complement strand
CAATGAAGGCAAAATTTGCAGCCGTAGCCGGGCGCCTACGGCGAAAATTTTAACGAACAGTGAAAGAAAATTTGCCGCTTGGAGCCCGAACTTAAAATCCCGAACACGCTCTTAATCCGTAACCAAACCTGCCCAACCTGACCGGTGCATCAAGTGGAGTACCGTCGCTTTTTGCCGCTGCTGCTGATTTTTTCGGGGGCGCTTGCTTCTTCCGCCCAGACCAATTGGGACGAGCAGGCTTTTCGTTCCTTTTCACCCGCTCAACGCGCCCGGTTTATCCACGATCTGAAACCGGAGAAACCTGACTCCGCGGCCTTTATGGCCTTATATCACCCCCTGTACGACCTGGCCAGGGCGGCCGGGGATCAGCGGGCGTCCTGGCTGCTGCAATTCTATTATTTCCAGCAAAGAACGAACCTGCACCTGACGCCGGCCGACAACATCCGGCTGCTCACGGAACTGGAAAAGACGGCAGCGGAGGAAGGGTGGCCCATCGAGCGGACCGTCGCCCGGCACTACCTTGTTTTTGAGCAATACTACGCCGGCCAGGTACCGGCCGAGGCCCTGTACGTGGCCATCCTGAAAGAATTCGAAGAGATGGAAGAAATGGGGTTTGAAGCGTTCAGGGATTATGAAATAGCCTGGCTGCTGTATCACAATGGCCGGTTCATGTACCAGATGGAAGACCTGGACAAAGCCCTGCAGTACTTCCGGGTAGCCGAGCGCTTCGTCGAGCCGACCGAGGACGGCTGGCACCACTACGTACTGGTGATGAATCACCTCCAGACGATATATGAGGATGAAGGCGACTATCCCAAAGGCATTGAATATGCCCGGAAAATACTGCAGCTCACCGAGTCCCTGCCCCACCGCGACCCGGATCAGGCCAGGTTCCTGCGGCAATGGCAGGGACTTTCTTCGGTCGACATCGCTTCGATGCTGGTCCGGCAGGGAAAGTTCGCCGAGGGAGAAGCCATTGCCGACCAGGGCTACGGACTGGCCAAAGCGGTGGTGCTCGCCGATACCATGCCCGCGCTGAACATGGAATACGAAGCCCTGCAGGTGCTCATTGCCATCAAACTGGAACTGGGGAAACTGGACGAGGTGAAAGGGCTGCTGCACCGCTCGGACGAACTGTACCACCGGGTAGGCTGGCACTACGACAACAATTCCAACAACATCGAGTACTTCGATTGCCACAGTAAATACGCGGAGAAGAGAGGCGATTTTGCTTCCGCCATGAACTTCGCCCGCCGGGCCAAACACCTGCAGGACAGTCTCGACCAGCGCAACGATGCCCACAAACTGGAACGCCTGCAACGCCGCCTCGAAGCCGAGCGGCACGCCAGACAACTCGATATGGTCGAAAAAGAGAAGGATCTCCAGAAGTGGCTGCGCAACGCCGCCTATGCGATCATTGTTTTGCTGTTGCTCCTGGCCTATGGCTGGTTCCACCGCCAGCGCCACCTGCGACTCCAGCAGATCGCCGAACTGGAGGCGGCCAGGGCCGAACTCAACCAGCTGATGCAGGACTTCCGGGAAAAAACCGATCTCGCCAGCAATCTGCGCCAGGAAATAGAAAGTCTGGCCGCCGCCGGGGAGCGCAGCCAGTACTTCGAACAACTCGTCAACAGCACCATTCTCACCGATCACGACTGGCTGCGCTTCCGCAGCCTGTTCGAAAAAGTAAATCCCGGGTTCATCGAAGCGCAAAAAACGCTGTATCCCGATCTCACCGCCGCCGAACTGCGCTACCTGGTTTTGGAAAAACTGCAACTCAGCACCCACGAAATGGCCAATATGCTCGGCGTGTCGGACAATACGATCCGGCAAACCCGCGCCCGGTTGCGCCGGAAGACCAGTTGAGCGTGCCAAACGCCGCACCCGGATCGGCTCCGGCCCCCTGTTGTCACGCTTTTGTCACGGCAGGCTCCTGCCGTTTTTTGCCCGCCCGGTAGCCGGAATCAATCCGTCACGCTTTTGTCACGGCGGTTTCCTTGCCGGTCAACGTTTTTGCCAGCTCTTTTGCACCAGTCAATAACGGCAAGGCAATGACCCACTACCCTAAGCAAGTTCGTCACCGTATGCGGCCCCTTTTCAGGTGGAAAAGCAGGCTGCTCCACGTGCTGCTCTGGGTGCTGTTATTCGCCGCTTTGTTTTACGGGATGCACTGCTACTTCGAATACCGCACCCGCGAACTGGACAAACGGCTGGAGCGACTGAACTGACCGCAGCAATACCTGCCTTTATATAAACAAAAAAATTCAATTAATGAAACGCACCCTTCCCTGTTCTTTCCGCCCCAGTCCGGCGCCGGCTCTGCTGGCCTGCTTTCTTTTGCTGCTTTCGTTCCCCGCCCTCCTGCCCGGCCAGGGCCAGACGATGCGCCAAACCCTGGAAGAAGTAAAGGAAACCCAGAACGTTTTTCTCCAGACCCAACTCGACGAGCGGGTCACCAAGATCATCAATACGCCCGATTTCGTCCGGGCGGCCAACGTCAGCCTGAACGCCCTGGTGCTGTCCAACTCGCTCACCGACTACCTCAACGACGTGAGCAACCTCAACAACCCCACCAACGACGAACTGGGCTTTTCGCTCACCCACCGGGTGGAAGAGGTGCTGGCCAAACACGTCGGTTCCGGCAAAAATAAAAAGGGCTTTGCCCGGGTCATGGAGATCGCCAAAGGCGTGGTCGAACACCCGCTGGTCAGCACCCTGACCAGCGCGGTGCCGGTGGTCAACTCGCTCGGTTCGGTGATCGACCTGGTGAACGGCTTTGCCGTCCAGAATACCGACATCCCGGTGCAGGAAGTCAACCTGGTCCGGGAAGACATCACCAAATACGTCCAGCACTACCAGTCGCTGGCCGACGCCACCCGTAAATTTCACGGCACGGTATCGGCCGTACAGGAACGGACCATGGAATTGCAGTTGATCCTGGTCAGTTTCACCAACCAGCGGATCGAAAATCTTTTCCCGGAGCAGGCCGCCGAAGCCGCCGCCGCCGCCAGCCTGCGCAACGTGCTGCTCAAGGTTTACGAAAAGGACCGCGTGGTGCAGTCCGTTCAGTCCGTACTGGCCAAATACAAAGACGGCGGAGATGTCGGCCTGGGTCACGCCCTGACCGACCCGCACATGGTCTACCCCGAATACGTGGTCAATGAAGCCCGTTTCATGCTCGACGAACTGGTGGCCATTACCAAAGAATACATCATCGCCTTCAACGAGTACCAGAACGACCTGCGGATGGTACTGGAGAAATCGAAGGACCTCGGCGATGCTGAAAAGATCGACCGCAAAATAGCCCTGCTGGACGAAAAACTGAAAAAAGTGGAACAGGCCTTCCTCAACGCGGTCCACGTGGAAGAAGTGGAATACCGCTTCAAAGCGCTGGCCCGCACCCAGGTCAACGAACCCGGCAGTGCGAGCCAAAACTGACCTACGCCCTCACCCTATTGCTAACACTCAAACCATTCCTCCACCATGCACCGTCCGACATCCCTGTTCAGTATTTGCCTGTTCCTGCTGGCCCTGCCCCTGGTGGCGCAAGCCCAGGCCGGGCACCACGACAGCGAGCACAGTTTGCATCACCACCACCTTTCCTTTTTCTCCGGGGCTACCAGCGAGTTCGGTGAGCCCGGCGCCAGCAGCAACCGGAATACCTGGCACACCATCGGGCTGGACTATGAATACCGCATCAACCACCTGTTTGGCGTAAGCGTTTTCGCCGAGTACCTTTTTGCCAGCCACGAAGAGTTTTTGCTCGGCCTGCCGGTGTACGTCCACCCCTGGCACGGGCTGAAGCTCAACGTCTCGCCCCTGCTGGCTTTGGTCTACGAGTCGGAAGAAAGCGATGAGCACAAAACCTGGCACAACAAGTTCGGCTACCGCATCGAGGCGGGTTATGATTTCCTGTTCGACCACTACTCCATCACGCCCATCATCAATTTCGACCGGGTCGACGGCCACCCGGAAATCAACTACGGAGTGGCTTTCGGCGTGGGCTTCTAAGAGCAGCGGCCCAGCGCCTGTTTTTGTAAAATACTGATAATCAAGTTGCAGCAGCATTTTTCCGTAACCGGGCTACCGGTTATGGGCGCCATTTCTACGCCTGAAAAAGTCTGCCGCTTCCCGCTTTCCGGCCCTGCATCCGATGTATAAACATCTTCTCCGCTTTTTACCAAAGCGAAGGATAACGTTCACTTCCACCTTTTTTTAAAGCACATTAAGATGAAAAACACCGTTTTTTCCCTGCTTTTCGGCGCCTTGCTGTTGTTGGGCCCTACCTCTTTCCGCCGCGCGCCTTTCCCGCCGGTTACCTTTTCGGGCGCCTCAGCCGAACTGCCCTGGGCGCCCGGCGATTTCGACGACGGAAGTCAGGTGGATCTGCTGGTCGTCTATACGCAAAGCGCCGTGAACGAGCACGGCTCCGAGCAGAAAATGAAAGAATACGTGGCCGCCGAGGTGACCAAACTGAACAACGCCTTCAATAGCAGCGGAATTGACCTCGAAGTGAACCTGGTATACCAGCAACTTTTAAGCCCCTACACTGAAGGCGAATACGGCACCGACCTGGCCAACCTGCAGGGCAACACCACCGTTGCCGCGCTCCGGGACGACTATCACGCCGATATTGTCGTAATGATGCGGAACAACGCTGCAACCATAGACAAACTTGCCGGAAAAGCCCAGGGTATGTTCGCCGTAACCAAAAATAAAAACAATCATACCTTTTGCCATGAGGTAGGTCACATTTTCGGCGCCATGCATAATGACGACGCCTGCACCAACGGGTGCCGGGCATTTCTCAGCGGGCTTCAAAAGTGTGTAATGGCCGGCGGCATTTTTGCCTTTTCTACCCCCAACATCACTTTGTCCGGAGTCCCGTACGGCAGTTCGACCGCCAATGCCACCCAGATTATTACCAACAATAAAGCGAGCATCAGCCAGCAGCGGGGCAGTTCGGTCAAATGGACCGGAAGCGTGAGTACGGACTGGAATACCGCCGGCAACTGGACCTACCTGAAAGGCGCCGCCAAAACCCCCACCGCCATGGTACCGAGAGCGACGGACGACGTACTGATCCCCTCGGGGGCAAGCCGCTATCCGGTCATCAACGGCAATGCCGCCATGCGCAGCATAACCACCCAGGCCGGTACTTCCCTGACCATCCAGACCGGCACGGTGGACGTTTACGGCAACTGGTATGGCAACGGCAGTTTGACCTGCAACGGCGGCACGGTCAATTTCCGTTCGCCGAACGCCAAAGGCGCCACGGTCCAGCAGGCCACCGGAGGTTTCAAAGCCGTTGCCGTCAAACCCGGCACCCTGGTCAAAGTAGCCAGCAATCTTTCCGTACCCGGAGGCCTGACCGTGGAAAAGCGTGGTGCATTGGCTCAGAACGGCAAAACCATTACCCCTGCGCCGGTTGATCAGAATGCGGCAGGAGATGTCTTTCTTAATGAAAACTGCGACAATGGCGCCGCAGCATCAACCGGTCAAACCGCCTTTGAAATGCCGGGAGGCTGGGCCGCCCTTAACAATACGCTGCCGAAGGAGAGTTCGGTCAGCGCCGGAAGTTATAAGGATAACTTAAACAACAAGTGGTACAGAATGTACGTCGGTTTTACACCCGGTGTAGTCACCTCCAACGCCACCGTAGAATCGTGGATATATTCCGCTCCCCTTAAACTCCAGAAAGGTTCGTACAAAGTTTCCCTGAATTACCAAGGAGACGGGTATGACGTTTTCAACTGTCAGGTTTACCTGGGAACCAGGCAACTGCCCGCTTTCATGAATCAATCCGTGGGGCAAAAAGCCGTAACCGGCAATTCCCAAACCATGGAGGTCACCTTCACCGTAGCGGAAAGCGGAATGTATTACCTGGGCATTACCAATAAATTAAGCGGTAACATTCCCAATGACGGATACGCTAAAAACGAACTCTACATTGACGATATCAAATTGACCAGGCAATAATCCGGTCGAAATCCCCTGCGCCGGTTTTAAAGAACCGGAGATTATCTAAACATCACGCCTACGGCCGGGTCAAGCCGCATTCCATACGGCTGGCCAGCCGACAAATCCAACAATCATGAAACAGATCAGTTTTCTTTTTTTCCTGCTCCTCGGCCTGTCGGGCCAGGCGCAAACGATCACTTTTTACAACGGCGCCAACTGTTCGGGGAACGCGCTGATCTCCTACGACCAGACCACCATGAAATACAGCGCGCATGAGACCTGGGAACTCGATCAGGCTGAACAAGGCACCGAATTGCAGTTGAACGGCGTCTCTTCCCAGCTGGCCGAACGCCACCGCCAGCGCACCCGCGACAACTTCACCCGAAGCATAAAATCGGTGAAACTCTCCAATACCCAAGCGGGATACAGCATTTACCTGTATGACGATCCGGACATCGGAGACGACAACGACGATTGGGTAGAGATCGCCCTCACCGCCAAAGTAAGCAACGAGGTCTGCATCAATTCCGTGGAGAAGGCGCAAACCGACAGCCGGTTTAAAATGAAGGTCCACAAACACAACGGATCGGCCGTCATGCTGATCAAGGTGGAAAAAACGGCCGGAAAATAATCCGGCTGCATCAGCATGGCGTCGAACCCGGCTGCTCCCCGTCGAGCGGCCGGGTTTTTCTGCTTAACAGAGCACAACCCTGCCTTTCCTGGAAAAAACCGGACAAGCCACCGCATTTTTGCTCCCGGCCGCTAACCGGACGGCCCATCTTGCTGTTTCTTCGAAAAAAGGGTTGTTTTCAACCTGCCAACCAGTGCTATGTTCAAGATCATTCTTTCAGCCATCCTGCTCGGCGTTTCCGCAGCAGCCTCCGCCCAATCCACCGACCAGCTGGAAAGCATCATCGCCGGCGAAAAAGCCGCCTGGTTGCGGCAAAACGCCGCCACCGAACGCGGCCTGCTCGTCGCGGCCAACAACCGCTCCGACATCGTTTACACCCGCTTTCACTTTTGGGTCGACCCGGCCGTCCACTACATCCGGGGCGAAGTGCTGACCGTTTTTGAGCCGACCGAAACGGTGCCGAGCCTCGATTTCGATTTCTCGGCAGCCCTGACCATGGACAGCATTCGTTTCCACGGTGCCCCGCTGTCTTTTTCCCGGTCCGGCGACGTGCTGACCGTCCAGTTCCCCCAGGCCCTGCCCGCCCTGCTGGCCGATTCGCTCACCTTCTATTACCAGGGCGCCCCGACGTCTACCGGGTTCGGCGCCTTCGAAACGACCTTCCACGGCAACGGCACCCCGGTGATGTGGACCCTTTCGGAACCTTACGGCGCCATGGAATGGATGCCCTGTAAGCAGTCCCTGAACGACAAGATCGATTCGATCGACGTTTTCGTCACCCATCCGTCGGGCTACCACGCGGCCAGCAACGGCGTTTTACAGTCCGAAAATACCCAGAACGGTCAGGTCACCGCCCACTGGAAACACCGCTACCCCATCGCCGCCTACCTGGTGGCCATTGCCGTCACGGATTACAAAAAATTCACTGACGAGGTGCCGCATGCCGCCGGGACCACCCCGATCCTCAACTATGTTTACCCCGAAAACCTGGCGGACGCCCAGTCCGGCATGGCCAACCTGAAAGCCCAGATGCAGTTGTACAACGACCTTTTCGGCCTGTACCCGTTCCAGAAAGAAAAATACGGGCATGCCCAGTTCGGCTGGGGCGGCGGCATGGAACACCAGACCATGTCCTTTGTGAACAATTTCGGTTTCGAACTGGTAGCCCACGAAATGGCGCACCAGTGGTTTGGCGACAAGGTAACCTGTGCGTCCTGGCAAGACATCTGGCTCAACGAGGGCTTCGCCACTTACCTCGCCGGACTTTGCTACGAGCATCTGCAACCGCAGTACTGGTATCCGTACCGGCGATACCGCACCGATGTGGTGACCGGCTTGCCCGACGGCTCTTTGCGGGTAGACGACACCACCAGCGTGAACCGCATCTTCAGCGGGCGCCTTACCTATGCCAAAGGCGCCATGGTGCTGCACATGCTGCGCTGGATCTGCGGCGATTCGGCCTTTTTTGCCGGCATCCGGAACTACGTTTCCGATCCCGCCCTGGTCCACAGTTACGCCAGAACGGCCGACCTGCAAGCCCATCTCGAAGCGTCTTCCGGCCAAGACCTGGACCATTTTTTCGCCGCCTGGTACACCGGCCAGGGCCACCCGTCCTATCAGATCACCTGGTCGCAGGACAACAACAACCAGATATTTTTTACGGTCAATCAAACCCAGTCGCATCCTTCGGTCGCGTACTTCAAACTACCTTTGCCCCTGCGCCTGTACGGCCCCCAGGGCCAGACGCAGGACGTGGTGCTGCAAAACGACACGGACGGACAGACTTTTACGGAACAGGCCAATTTTGCCGTCGATTCAATCGAATTCGACCCGGATCTGTGGCTGATCAGCCGAGGCAATACGGTGGAACAGGTAGCGGTGGGCACGCGCGATCTGGCAGCAGCCGGCTATACCCTCCGCATCGAACCGAACCCGGCGACGGGCGGAGTCATCCGGGCGCTTGCCGCCGCTCCGGCCTCCGGTCGCGTCTCGGTTTCTCTGGAAAATGCCGACGGCCGGGTACTGCTTTCGCGCGCGCAGGATCTGGTCTCCGGCGAAAACCGGATCTCCTTCGAGGCTGCGGGCCTGCCTGCGGGCACGTACTTTCTGCGGATGCAAAAAGGGGAGAAAGGAATGACCGTCCGGGTGCTGATCCGGTAAAGCGTAAAGAGGCTGTCTCAAAAGGTTGATAAGGGTTGATTAGAGTTGATAAGGTTGATAAGGTTGATAAGGGTTGATTAAAGTTGATAAGGTTGATAAGGGTTGATAAGGGTTGATTAAAGTTGATAAGGTTGATAAGGTTGATAAGGTTGTGGTGCGACAGAAACTTATGCCCTTTGGCAGCGACATAAAACTTTGCCCCTTACCTTAGTTCTTTGAAATGACGGTCAAAAATTTTTAATTATGGGACAACCTGTACACATGCCGCTTCGGGAGCGGCTAATTGATCTACGGGCCGAAGGCCACACGGTGAATTACATCGCCGGTGAAGTAGGGCTATCCTTCTGGACTGTCCGCAATCTGCTGCGCCGGCACAACAAAAAAGGCGTCTCAGGGTATGCCCCGGACTACACTTCATGTGGGGCTGGTGGTCGTTTACGAGCGGATTATTTCTTTTTTCGCGCCGCTTGTTGGCTCAAACGGTTGCATCCTTTGTGGGGAGCCCCATTCATCCGCCTGAAGTTGGCCCAGCGTTACGGCGAGGCGGGCTTACCCAGTTCGCGCCAGATGCAGCGGTGGTTCCGCCACAGAGGATTGAACGAGCCGCCACAGCGCAAGAACGAACCCAAAGGAGGCAAAGCCCAAGCCGTTCACGAGTGTTGGCAGGTGGACGCCAAAGAGCGTCTCGTCCTTGCCGGGGGGCAGCCGTGCTCTTATCTGAGTGTAGTGGACGAACACAGTGGCGCTTCATTGGGCGCAGTACTTTTCCCCCTGTCACCGAATAAGCCAAATCTCTGAAAAACAAGCACTTGACGCGATGACTGCCTTTTTCCGCCAATGGGGCCGCCCTTTGGCACTGCGCGTGGATAACGGTGAGCCTTTCGGCTCTACCCGCCCTTCAACAACCTCCGAACTGGCTTTGTGTTTGATCGCTTTCGGTGTGGAAGTCCGCGCAAACAGCCCCGCCTGTCCGCAGCAAAACGGTAAAGTGGAACGCCAGCAGGGAACTTCCATGCGTTGGGCTGAAGTGCTCCAATGCAAAACCCTGGAAGAAGCCCAGCACAAATTGGACGAAGTTTGTCTCATCCAGCGTGAACAGTACCCCGTCACCCGCTTGAACAACAAAACCCGAAAAGAAGCCTTCCCGGAACTCTATCATAACCACCGCGCCTGGAACCCGGCAGACTTTAAACCCCAACGCACTTATGACTTCCTGGCAAAAAAACAATACATCCGAAAGGTTAGTGCAAACTGTCAGATAACCCACTTTGGGCACAAATCCAGAATCGGAGCCCAGTACACCGGACAAGCGGTTTGTTTGAAATTCAACCCTTTCACCCTCGCCTGGGAAGTCTTTGCAGCCAATGGAAAGTTCATTAAAACCTTGGACGCAGCCTATCTCCACTCCCAAAGAATCAAGAATATGACCGTCTATTCAAAGAACTAAGAATTTCAGGGGGCATAACTCTATGTCAGATTAAGGGGTATAAGTTTCTGTCGCACCACAACCCTTATAAACCCTTATCAACCCTTATCAACCCTTATCAACCCTTATAAACCCTTATCAACCCTTATCAACCCTTATCAACTTAATAAACCTTTTGAGACGCCCTCTTATTTAACCCAGGTTGCCAGTTATTCCTTTAATTGTTCTGTCGGTATCTCCCGCTCCAGGCTGGAAGTCGCGCTTGGTTTGTCATTCCGTAGGAATCTGTCCACTCTACGGGCGGTAAGACGCGGCTCTCCCTCGTGAGTGGACAGATTCTTACAGAATGACAGATTCTTACAGAATGACAAAAAAAATCCAAGTGGGAGCCTAACTGGCAACTTGAGTTATTTAGCGAAAATCCTTCATTTTTACGCCGCGGGAGCGCTTTCCACTTCGTGCTTGCGTCCGCGCATGTAGAACCACAGGGCGCCGAAGGCGAATACCAGGAAAATGGGCAGCAGGTTGATGGTACCCAACACGCTCTGGCCGGCCAGCAGGTCTACTTCCTCCGGCGAGCGGCCGGTGGCGGCCAGGCTGGCCTTTTCCGCGTCGAGCCGGGGGCCGATGAAAAAGGTCTGGAACGCCCAGTTGCCCAGCATACCCACGCCGCCCATCAACGACAGGCCCAGGGCGCCGCTTTTCGGAATATACTCATTCACGAAGCCGAGCATGGTCGGCCAGAAGTAGCACACGCCCAGGGCGAAGACCACGGCGGCCAGGTACAACGCCGGCCCTTCGGTCGTACGCAGCAGGTACACCCCGATAACGGACAGGATACCCGACATCAGCAGGATGCCGGAGGGGTTGAGGCGGTGGATGAGCGGCCCTCCGAAATAGCGCCCCACGGCCATGATGCCGTTGACCAAAGCCAGAATCAGCAGTGCGTTCGCGCCGGCGTTGCCAAGCAGTTTATCGATCCACTGGCCGGTGGTCAGTTCGGTGTTGGCGGTGAAAAACATGCACAGGGCCATGAACAGGAACAACGGCGACAAAACCGCCTTATACATATCGGCCGTAGAGACGCCGGATTCCACCCGCTCGGTACGGGGAAACTCCTGCCCCCAGAACATATAGCCATAGATCAGGGTCGGGATCAGGATCAGGGCTACCTGGAGTTCCCAGCCCAGGCCCATCGATTTCATGCCGGCCGCCAGCAGGGCGCCGATAACCAGGCCACCCGGGAACCACACGTGAAATTTGTTCAGCATCACCGTTTTGTTTTTGGTGTACATGGAAGCGACCAGCGGGTTGCACACCGCTTCCACCATGCCGTTGGCAAAACCCACCAGGAAGGTGGAAATAAACAGCGTCAGGAAGCCGCCGGCAAAAATTGTCAGCAGCAACCCGAGCAGGTGCGACGCAAAGGCGACCCACATCAGGCGTTTCATGCCGATTTGGTCCACGAAAAATCCGCCCAGCGTAGTGGCCACCGGGAAGCCGAAAAAGGCCATGCCGGCGATCCAGCCGAGTTGGGTGTCGGAAAGATTGAATTCCTGGCCTAATGGAGTCAGCATCCCGGCCCGAATGGCGAAGGTCATGGACGTAACCGTCAGCGCCATGCAGGATGCGTTAAAAAGCCGGGTAGGGTTGAAGTTGCTCATCTGTGTGTTAGTTGCTTTTCTTTTTGAAATGAAGAACGGCCAAATGTAGAAAAGCCCGAATCGTTTTCGGGTGATTCAGGCTTTCGCTTTTTAAAATTTTTTTGAAAAATACCTTGTAAAGGGTTGATTCCGCAGTTCCGGATGCCATTTCCGGCCTGGGTTCTCCCGGTGGCCATCCCTGAATTACTTAGTTTTGTTTAATTTTTACATAACTTAAATTTAAAAAGATTAAACAAAACTCAAACCCTCGCGTTCCATTACCCAGTTTATCAAATTAAAACTTTTAACAAACACACCTGATTATCATGAAGAAACTGTTTTTCAGCCTTTTCATCGCCCTGAGCGCCGCTTCCGTCTTCACCGCCTGCAAAGACGACGATGACGACAACAACAATCAAACGAAGAACATCGTCGAACTCGCCCAAAGCAGCGCCGATCTCAGCAGCCTCGTCGCCGCCGTGCAGCGTGCCGGCCTGGTCGATGCGCTTTCCGGCACCACTACTCTCACGGTATTCGCCCCCACCAACCAGGCTTTCAGCGACCTGCTCAGCTCGCTCGGCTACAGCAAACTGGAAGATGTGCCGGTCGACGCCCTGAAGAATATCCTGCTCAACCACGTGGTGAGCGGTGAAGTGAAATCTACCGACCTGACCACGGGTTACGTAGAGACCCTGCTGCCCTTCGGCACCACCAACAGTTACGTCAATAATTACGTCGACCTGTCCGGCGGCGTGAAAATCGGCGGCGCTACCGTCACCAGTGCCGACCTGAAGGCTTCCAACGGCATAGTGCACGTGATCAATAAAGTGATCGTACCGCCTACGGTGGTGAACCAGGCTCTCAACAACCCGAATTTCAGCACGCTCGTAGCCGCCCTGACCCGCAGCGATCTGGGCGTCGACTATGTCGGCATCCTCTCCGGCACGGGTCCGTTCACGGTATTTGCCCCGACCAACACGGCCTTCGCTGCCCTGTTGACCGAACTGGGCGTCGCCGGCCTGAACGACATTCCGGCCGACGTGCTCAACAACGTGCTGCAGTACCACGTGGTGAGCGGCGCCAACGTGCTCTCCACCCAACTCACCGACGAACAGCAGGTGACTTCCCTGCAGGGCGGCAAGTTCAACATCGACCTGACCGGCGGCGCCAAGATCGTGGATGCCCAGGGCCGTACGGCCAACATCATCGCGACCGATGTGCAGGGTAGCAACGGCGTGGTACACGCTATCGACAAAGTGATCCTGCCGTAACGCCGACTGCCAGTCGACCTTTGAAATGAACAAAAGAGGCAGCCCGGTCATCCGGGCTGCCTCTCGTGCTTTGGGGTGGGCCGACTGGCAGTCGGCGTTACGGACAAAAAAACCCCGACTCATTACAGCCAGGGCAACAACTAAAAAATTAAGCTATGAAAACAAAAACTTCTTTTGTCA
>WBZQ01002065.1_pt1 | contig 13284 bp, 18 predicted proteins | sample 5204251 | NCBI WGS metagenome assembly WBZQ01 (sample SAMN12412402, study PRJNA552823) | activated sludge metagenome | isolation source: activated sludge from nitrification reactor of wastewater treatment plant... | place: USA: Virginia | collected 2017-09 | reverse complement strand
ACGCTGGCCTTTCGGCGCGTATCCATAGCGCCGCACCGTCGACGGGGCAAACCCACATTCATCGATGTAGACGGGCTGTTTGCCGCGTCGCAGAAACCGTTCACGAAGACGGAGGAACCGTCGTCGTCGGAGAGGGTCACGTTCTTGGTAGCCCATCCTTTTTTTTATGCGTGACGGCGCAGTTTGCGCAGCGCGTTCCAGATGCAATGTCGGGAGACGTGGAAATGCCGCGCCCGTTCTGCTTGTGTCCGATCGGGATGGTCCTCCACATGACGGCGTAACTGCTCCCAATCCAATTTGTGGGCCCGGCGAGGACCAGGACGCTGGTACGTTAGGCCACCAGGCTTGAGCCAGCGGTACACGCTCGCCTCACCGACTGTGAACCGCCGAGCCGCGTCGGCCTTGCTTCCCCCACTTCGGACAAAATCCACGACCCGTTGGCGCAAATCTGGTGAACATCTCATGCCCGCATGATCGCTAAAGTCCACTGCCTATGTCCATCAGTAATTGAGGGCTTGGCTATAAGTCCACGCGGGTGGGAGGGGTGATGAATGCAAAGCCGCATGGGCGACAGGCCTTTCATGATTTCAGCAGGCCTTTTGGGGACGGTATGGTGAGGATCTGGGAGGGTATGAAGCCAGAGGTAAAATATCCAGTAGAGAGACCGTCACTGAATCTGCGCCAGTGGGATTCCTTCTTCAATCAGCATCACCGGGATATGATCGCGGATGGGATACAGAAGCGTTCCGTCTTCACGGATTAACCCCGCCTCAAAGGGTTCGGTGACTGGTCGGTTGCCCCTATTTTTCAATTCACCTCGAGTGACCGAGGTATTCAGCGCAATGATGACGGAGTCGTCTGCGGCCGTCACTTTTTGTTTTGTCTCAGGGCAACAGAGGATCGCCAGCAGATCCGGATTGATGTTCATAGACTCTATCCTCCCCACAGTTGTCACATGCACGGTCCTGCATCATGCCACCAAGTACGATGAAGTCTCAAGAGCTCTCTAGCACTGACAAAATCTGGTAGACTACCAAAAACTGGTGCTCGGGAACGGAACATGGTGAAAGCCTTCTGGAAAACCTGTGTGGCTGGGCTCATTCTCATTCTGCCGGCCTGGGCCACGCTGTTGATCCTGTCGACCCTTTTTACCGCCCTTGATAGTGTGGTGGGCCGATATCTGGTCTACCCTTTTCCTGGTCTTGGCCTCCTGCTCTTAGTGCTTCTGCTCATTCTCGTCGGAGTCATCGGCGATCATATGATCTCTCGTGGCTTGTTCGAAAGAGTGGAACGGCGGATTGAACAGATCCCGCTCGTGCAAAGTATTTACCTCACGTTAAAAGGCATGACGGATCTCGTCAATTTTCGCTCCCGATTTGGGCAGAGCCGGGTCGTCGCGTTTCCATTTCCGCGTGATGGATGTTGGGCCTTAGGATTTGTCATGGGTACAGCCCCGCCGGCCCTTCAAGTGGACCGATCCCATACACTTGTGATGGTATTTGTTCCAACTGCCATTCATCCATTTACCGGGTATTTGGCGTTTATTCCGGACATCGCCCTCAAACCAATTAATCTACCCTTCGAGGACGCTATGAAGATGGAATTCTCAGCTGGATTTTACAGACCACGGGCCGGATGGCTTACCCCGTCCCCGGCCATCCTCCCAAGATCATGAATCTCAATGTGTTCGACATTAGGCCAGCCACCGTGGACGATGTGCAGACAATTGTCGATTTCAATGCGGCCATGGCTCTCGAAACGGAACAGCGTAGACTGGATCGCGATCGGCTCCAAGACGGTGCACTCGCACTCTTGGCACATCCTCAGTATGGCTTTTACGTTGTGGCGGAAACTCCCGTTGAGACCATTCCCACCGCTGTCGGTCAACTCATGATCACCTTTGAGTGGAGTGATTGGCGAAACGGGCTCTTTTGGTGGGTTCAGAGCGTCTATGTTACACCGGAGTGGCGTCGCCGTGGTGTCTATCGAGCCATGCATGAGCACATTGCCACCCGAGCCAAGGGAGATCCAGAAGTTTGCGGGATTCGTCTCTATGTTGAACACCAGAATCACCACGCCAAAACTGTCTATCGACGTGTGGGACTCAGTCCCTCTGCCTATACGGTTTATGAACAAGATTTCATACTGGGCCAACAGCGACCGAATCCCTGAAAAGGAGTACTCGATATGAAGAGCGTTCGATCTATCTATACTCTGCTGATCCTTACCATACTCATACAAGGCTGCGCTTTCAGTAGAGGGACGCTCGGAGACGAGATCAAATCAGACACCGTCGCAGCTCTTCAAAAGGGAATCACCACAAAGGATGAGGTTCTTCGCCTGTTGGGCGCTCCAGATCGGCTGCTCCCACTCAATGGTCGAGACGTCTTTCAGTACTATCGATACGATGCTAAGGCCGGGAGCCTCCTGTTGATCATTCTCAACTTTTCGCGTCTTTCCATTAAAAGTGACGACCTCTTCGTGATCCTCAATCGTGATGGGATCGTCGAAGATGTGATCGCATCGAAACGCACGGAGGCACTAGCCTTCCGATTCTGGCCGTTTGGGGAGTGAAATGAGAAGTATCATCAGTCGAATGGCCCCGCTTGTACTGGGGGCCCTGGTCTGTCTGGCCTTGCTGGGTTGTAACGTGATTCGTGTATCGTTCAATACTTCCCTTGGTCCGGAAGATGTCTCCTTCATTGTACCTGGCAAGACCACCTTGTCCGAGGTGGTCGCCAAACTTGGGGCGCCCGACTCCATCATCGATTCTGATACAGGGGTTGTGGCTACATACCGATTTCTTGATGTGAAATACTCACGGGTCAATTTTGGTTGGTTGGCAAAGCCTTGGACCCCGGTCGATCCTGATTTGATCTTTTCCCGCACGGGACTTGGCGTTGACGCGTTCCAAATCTTGTGCGACTCCCGGTGGGTCGTGTTACATCAAGACTTTCAGCGGCACCTCATCAGACCGCCTTTCCATCCCTATCCATTTCAGTAGTCAGGACTCTCAGTCCCCCGTGAATTACTACGTGGCACTAGCGGCGGTAGACTCGCTATAATGATAAACCATGAGTCAGGAAACCACAGATCCCGCTCCGTGCTCCACGCATGACAACCCCTCTTCGTCCTATATCCCAGCCGACAAAGATACCGAGTTTCTTCAACGAGATGAGTTACGTCCCATTCGAATCGGGCTCGAACTGCTGAAGCCCGAACTCATCCAAAAAGAAGAACAGATCAAGTCCACCATCGTCGTCTTCGGGAGCGCCAGGCTGCACGAGCCGGCGGTTGCTACACAGACACTGCGGCAGGCGGAAGAGAAAGCTGCTAGGGCTCCTGCAGATCGGACGCTCCAACAACAACTGGCCATCGCGAAACGTCAACGTGAGCTTGCGAAATACTATGACGTGGCCAGAGACTTCGCGCGGCTGGTCTCGTCGACTTGCCAGGTCGATGGGCATTGTGACTATGTCGTAGTGACGGGCGGTGGTCCCGGCATTATGGAAGCAGCCAACCGTGGGGCGGCAGATGTGAATGCCAAGTCGATAGGACTCAACATTACGTTGCCGCACGAGCAGTACCCAAATCCCTACATTACCCCTCGACTCAGTTTTCAATTTCGCTATTTTGCGATCAGGAAAATGCATTTTCTCATCCGTGCCAAGGCCCTCGTCGCGTTTCCCGGAGGATTCGGCACTCTCGATGAACTGTTTGAAACACTGACCCTGCTCCAAACGGGTAAGACGGACAAGGTCATCGTGATCCTTGTCGGGCGGGACTTCTGGGAGAGACTGATCAATTGGCAGTTGCTTGTTGAGTACGGACTGATTTCACAGACGGACCTGGATCTCTTTCACTATACGGAAACGGCTCAGGAAGCCTGGGACTTGATCGCACGCCACAATGGAGTACCCCCTACATGAAACTCTCATTCTACGGCGCAGCTCGTTCAGTGACAGGAAGTCGACATCTGTTAGAAGTGCCAGGGTTTCGAGTCCTGCTCGACTGCGGCCTGTTTCAGGGACGGCGAGAAGAAGCGTTTCGGCGAAACCGAGAATTCGGGTTCGATCCGAAGTCGTTGGGGGCGATCCTTTTGTCACATGCCCACATCGACCACTCCGGAGCGTTACCTGTGTTGCCAAGAAAGGGATTTTCAGGGAAGGTTTACCTCACCAGAGCCTCTGCCGACCTCGCCGGGATCATGCTCGAAGATTCGGCTCGCGTGCAAGAGAACGACTGTCGCTATGTGAATAAGCAGGAAAAGCGACGGGGGAAAACGTGTGTACAGGCGCTCTATGACGGCGATGATGTGCGAAAAATCCTGAAGCGGTTTGAGGGCAACCGATATGGAGACCAGCTGAAAATTGCGCCTCGCCTGACGGCCTCCTTTCACGACGCAGGCCACATCCTGGGATCCGCCGCTGTTCGTGTGAAATACACCGCTCGCGGCAATAGCACGACGATCCTGTTCAGCGGGGACTTAGGGCGATCTCACATGCCGATCCTGCGAGATCCCGAGCCACCGCCTCCCTGCGATGTCCTGATCCTGGAATCCACTTATGGTGACCGGTTGCACGAACAGGCTGGGGAAGAGATGAAGAAGAAGGCGCAGGACCTGATCGCCCATGCGCGTGAACACAAGAGCAAAATCATCGTGCCGGCATTTGCCGTGGGGCGCACGCAGGAACTGGTTATGAGGATCAAAGAGCTGGTCGGAGAAGGCCGGGTCGAACCGATTCCCATCTATATCGATTCACCGTTGGCGGACAAGGCCACGGAAGTCTTCAAACGTCACCCGGAGTGCTATGACGAGGAAACCATGAAGACCTTTTCCTCGGGCGGGGATGTTTTTGCCTCCCGCTACATCCACTTCGTCTCCTCTCCGGAAGAGAGTAAGCGTCTCAATGCCATGCGCGGTCCCTGCGTCATCATTTCCTCCTCCGGTATGTGCGAGGGGGGACGGGTCATCCACCATCTCAAACATGCCATTCAGGACGAGGCGAACGTCATCGTCTTTGTCGGCTTTCAAGCAGAACATACCCTCGGGCGCAAACTGGTCGAGGGGTGGGACGTGGTGCCAATCTTTGGGATTCCGACAAAACGCCGTGCGCAAATCGTGAAGTTCAACGGCCTCTCCGCCCATGCTGATCGCAATGATCTGCTCGCCTATGTGCGAGCGATCGATCCACCGCCGAGTACCATCTTCATCGTCCATGGCGAAGAGAAGCAGGCCCTTTCGCTGGGGGCGGCAATCCAGACAGACCATCCGAAGATTGATGTGCGGATCCCGCACCAAGGGAGCACGCATGAAATATAGTTCTAAGCACGCGGCACGGGTAATGCTGTTGTCCTGGATCGCCGCACTACTTGCCGGTTGCCTCTCCGTCTCGGCGGCTGAACCTGACCAACCACGCCAACGGATTCGGGACATGGGCGTCGTGATCGGGCAGTATCAGCCTGGTCCACTCAATGCCATCACCGATGTGGCGGGAGTAAGGGTCGGACACACCACACTCATCTCCGGGGAAGGAAAATTGATTCCGGGGCAGGGGCCTGTGCGCACAGGCGTCACTGTCGTCATTCCGCGTGACGACGTGTGGCATAAGAAAGTGCCGGCTGGATTCTTCGTCCTCAACGGTACCGGAGAAATGACGGGCCTCTCGTGGGTAGCGGAGTCAGGCTTTCTCGAATACCCCATCGCCCTCACAAACACGTTGAATATTCCCCGTGTTGAGAACGGAGTCATGAGCTGGATGATCAAGCAGTATCCAGCCATCGGTATCGAAGACGACACGCTCACGCCGGTCGTGGCGGAATGTGACGACGGACGGTTGAACGACATCCAAGGCCGCCATGTGTCTGAACAGGATGTGATGACCGCATTAGATGGCGCCAGCAGAGGCCCAGTGACAGAAGGCACGGTCGGAGCCGGTACAGGCATGGTCTCGTATGGATTCAAGGGAGGTATCGGCACGTCGTCAAGAATATTGCCGGATAAAGATGGGGGTTACCAAGTCGGCATACTGGTCAATGCCAACCATGGCCGCAGACCAGAACTCAGCGTCGGTGGTGTGCCAGTGGGGAAACTCTATGACCCTCCACCTCAGGGACAACAACAGTCTCAGGCGCTCTCACCCGGTCAGAGCGAAGGGTCCATTATCGTCATCATCGCCACAGACGCCCCACTCGATAGCCGACAGTTGATGAGACTGGCCAAGCGTGCCGCACTCGGCCTAGCTCGCACGGGTTCTACGGCGCGTCACAGCAGCGGCGACTTCATGCTGGCCTTTTCCACCTCGAATGTAATTCCCCATTATCCGAAAGAACCCACCTACAACCTCACGCATCTTGCCGACAGTCATATCAATCCACTCATCACCGCCACGGTCGAGGCTACGGAAGAAGCGATCCTCAACGCCCTCACCATGGCGACATCGGTCACGGGCCGTGATGGGCGGCGGATTGAAGCGCTCGACCTCACCCGCCTGAAGGAAATCTTACAGCCGATTCAGCGTTAGTCAGCATCCTGACTGGTTAAAGATAGTTCTGCATCACCGTGCTTGCATTTGCGAGATCCTCCTGGCTATTCTTCCGATCAGCTGTGAATGAAGGAGACGAGCTCAATGGGCGACTACCAAATCGGCGGCGGGTTACAACTCCTGACGGCGGTGCAAAAGACAGAAGCCTTCGCGGAGTTTCTGAAAGCGCGGATGATTCATGCGCTGGAGACCGAGGATCCGACGGAACTCCACTACCTGCTTGCGCAAGTCGACGACTACCATTCGTATCTCTGGCGCTACTATAAAAAGCTCGCGCAAGTCCGAGCCCAACGGATGGATCCCGGGGTCTGACGTCTGGACCGTTCCGGGGCAGTGCCAGCAATTCACAGATCCTGTTTCCATTCTGCTCTACACCGTGAGGCTCTTCCATGCAGTTTGCCGTCGCGCTCTCAAGACAGGTCGAGACAGACGCGGCCGCATTAGAGGTCGCCGCAGGGATTCGTGCTCAGTTGGCCGGAACTCCCATTGATCTTGCTTGTGTCTTCTTCTCCGCTCACCATGTAGAGGGACTCGATCGGCTCGTAACGGTGTTGACCGGAACGCTTCGTCCCAAACTACTCCTCGGCTGCAGTGGCGAAGGTGTGATTGCCGGTGCAGAGGAACTGGAGACCATGCCGGCGATCACCGTCTGGGCGGCGGTGCTTCCTGATGTTGACCTTCATCCGGTACACTCCTCCTTTTCTCCGACGCAAGATCAATTCCACCTCACGGGATGGCCTGATCCGGGCATCGACGATGGGACCTTTCTCCTCGTTGCCGATCCTTTCACCACACCCATTCAAGATATCTTGGGGATCTTGGACGATCGATACCCCGGTGCCATGGCGATTGGTGGCCTTGCCGGTGGCGGACAAGAGGTGGGGATGAATCGGCTTGTGCTCAACGATCAGGTCTTTGACGGGGGGCTCGTGGGCGTGCGCCTCTCCGGAGCCATCGATATTCGCCCGGTGATCTCGCAGGGCTGTCGTATGATCGGTGAACGGTTTGTGGTGACCAAGGCCGAACGGAATCTGATTCATGAACTCGGAGGCGAGCCGGCGTTAGATCGGCTGCAAGAGGCCTTTGACTCGTTACCGGAGGGTGCCAAGCAGAAGGCCAATCGCGCGCTGCATCTCGGCATCGTCATCGACGAACAACGAAACCGGTTCGAGCGCGGAGACTTTCTCATCCGCAATCTACTCGGTGCCGACCGGACCACAGGTGCCGTGGCGATCGGCGAAATGGTGCAAGAGGGCCAAACGGTGCAGTTCCAGCTGCGTGATGCCGCGTCGGCCAGCGACGAGTTCAACTCGCTGCTTGAGGCTGATCATGCGCGTCATCGCCATCCTCCGCTCGGCGCCCTCATGTTCAGTTGCTGCGGACGCGGTCAAGGACTCTTCGGAACACCCAACCATGACGCAGGGACAGCATTGGCACGGTTAGGATCGATTCCGCTCGCCGGGTTCTTTGCGCAGGGAGAAATCGGGCCGGTCGGTGGCCGAAACTTTCTCCACGGGTACACCGCGAGTCTGGCACTATTCGCAGAACGAGATTGATAGCCCAGCTGGGTTGACCCAGCTGGGCCGACCATGCCATACAGTGTGAGGAGGACATCGTATGAAATCACCCTATCTTTCATCACTCATGGCGATGGTCGTGTTGACGTTATCATTGGGAGTAGGAGGTTCCATGGCCGAGAATAATCAGGAAGTCACAACGCCTTCGGGGCTGAAATATGTTGATCAAGTGGTTGGCACGGGAGAGGTGGCCGTTGTAGGTAAAACAGCGAACGTACACTACACCGGCTGGCTTGAAAACGGGAAAAAGTTTGATAGCTCCGTCGATCGCGGGCAGCCCTTCTCATTTCCGCTTGGTGCCGGGCGCGTCATCAAGGGTTGGGATGAAGGGGTTCAGGGGATGAAAGTAGGAGGCAAGCGCAAGCTCACTATCCCATCCGATTTAGGCTACGGCTCACGTGGTGCCGGTGGAGTGATTCCACCCAATGCCACATTAGTGTTTGATGTTGAGCTCCTTGGAATCCGTTGAACACTGTTCGGTGTATCAGGTCAGAACATCATCACGTCCTGGGTTTGAGAATCCTGTGACGCGACGGACCTCGTGGCTTTGGACCGACTATTATGAAACAGACCCCTCTTGTTGCACAACATCGCGCCGCCGGCGCCAAGCTTGTCGACTTCGCGGGATGGGAGATGCCCATTCAGTATAGCGGCGTGGTGGATGAGTATCATACCGTCCGCGGTAAGGCCGGTCTTTTTGACGTGAGTCACATGGGCCGGATCAGCGTATCCGGTCCGGGCTCCGTCGGGTTTCTCCAGTATGTCACCACCAACGATGTCTCCAAGGTTTCAGTCCGCTCCTCGCAGTATTCGATGGTCTGCAAGCCCAATGGCGGCATCCAGGACGACATCTTTATCTATCATGTCAAGCCGTACGAGTTTCTGGTCTGTGTCAACGCCTCGAATCGTGAGAAGATCGTGGCCTGGCTCTTGGAAAAAGTCGCCCATGTACAGGGGTGCAAAGTCAGGGATCGTTCAACAGAGTTGGCACAGATTGCCGTACAAGGCCCCATCTCGCGGGACATCTTGATCGGCGCCGGCGTTGGCGAGGTTGTGGACCTCAAGGTTCGACAGTGCACGGAGGTGACCGCATTTGGCGGCACAGTCGTTGTTTCACGGACCGGGTACACGGGGGAATTGGGGTATGAACTTTACCTTCCTGCTCACCTTGCTGAATCGGCATGGGAGCAGCTGATGAAAGTCGGTCAACCTCGAGGCCTCAAGCCGGCAGGGTTAGGCGCGCGTGATTTGCTCAGACTGGATATGGGCTATCTCTTGTACGGAAACGACATCAGCGAAGAGGTCAGTCCGCTCGAAGCAGGTGCTGACTGGGTCGTCAATTTTGATAAGGGGGAGTTCGTCGGTCGCGCCGCGCTGTTGTCTCAACGGACGCAGGGACCGGCGCGCCGATTGGTGGGGTTTGAATTGCTTGAAAAGGCTGTCCCACGCCATGGCTTTACCATTCTTTCCACCGGTTCACAGACTCAGCCTATCGGCGAAGTGACGAGTGGCAATCTGTCACCATTCCTACAAAAAGGGATTGGTTTGGGCTATGTGTCGCCTCCCTACGCTGAACCGGGGACAAGGATGCTGATCGACATCCGAGGGAAAGCGGTTCCTGTCCAGGTGGTCAAGCCACCGTTCTATAAGAGGACGAAGAGCGTATAGCGCATGGCGAATAGCAATTGCGGGGATGGTCTCGACCGCAATTGCCGTCATTTGTGCTATAAGCCATAGGCCATAAGCGCCTTGCCCATGACACGGAATATTTACACGGGAAAAGTCATCACGCTCAATGTGGACACCGTGCAGCTGCCGAACGGCGTCACGGCTGATCTTGAAACGATTCGCCATCCTGGGGCTGCTGCAGTGGTACCCATCAAAGCCGATGGTACGGTCGTGTTGATCCGGCAGTTCCGTCATGCCGCCGGCGGATTCATTTACGAAATTCCTGCCGGAAAGCTCGCCCCAGGCGAGGAGCCAATACAGTGCGCCGCACGAGAACTTGAAGAGGAAGTCGGCTATCGAGCCTCCACCTTTGAGCTGCTCTCCAGTATCTTCACGGCTCCGGGATTCGCCGATGAAGTGATTCATGTCTACCGGGCAACCGGCCTCACGAAGGGACGACAGCAACTGGATCGCGATGAAGTGTTGGATGTGATCGAGATGCCGCTTCCAGAAACGATCACGAAAATTGAGGATGGGACCATTCGTGATGCTAAAACTATCGTGGGGTTACAGGCTGTTTATATCAAGGCGCAGCGCCGATGAGCTGTAGTGGCATGACCTGGTAGCTCTCCCTCCGCTCGTCCATTTTCCCATCTCCGAAGATGCTGGAGCAATCTCCCTTTACAATCAGCGTGCTCCCCAAAGCCATCTACTGTGAAGCCATATTCCTTCCCTTCCTGTAGCAAGACGGACTCTATTGTCGCGATGACAAGCCGTTCCTTACCGCACGCTCATGGACCACATTCACACTGCAGGATGAATCATGCTATGTTTCGCCGTTCACATATACCAGGAACACAGGGGATCACCCTGGACAGGCTCCGGACGAAATGGCCGAACCGGTCGATCGGTGAAGGATTGTACCAAGCGCCTCACGGCGTGAATTGCTGAACAACGCCCATAAGCGGGAAGGAGAACGGTGCCCATGCTACTCACAGGAAAAAAAGGACTCATCATCGGTGTGGCCAATAAACACAGCATCGCCTGGGCCATTGCCCAATCTACTGCCGGACAAGGGGCCCAACTATTCTTTAACTATCAAAATGAGCGCTTGAAACAGAATGTCGAAGAGCTGACGGCTACGTTGCCGGGCGCCAAGGCCTTTCCCTGTGATGTGAGTAATGACAATGAGATTACGGCTCTGATGCAGCAGGTGCAAAAAGAGTTCGGCCAAATCGATTTTCTTGTCCACTCGCTTGCCTTCGCGCCACGCGAAGAGCTGACCGGGCAATTTATCAACACCAGTCGGCAGGGGTTCGCGATGGCGCTCGACATCAGTGCGTATTCTCTGATTGCCGTTGCACGAGCCGCCTTGCCGTTGATGACTGCCGGGGGATCCATTGTGACATTGACCTATCTCGGCAGTGAGCGCGTCGTGCCCCACTACAATGTCATGGGTGTCGCCAAAGCCGCTCTCGAATCAGCCGTTCGCTATCTGGCCTACGATCTTGGGCCCCTGAATATCCGGGTTAATGCGATCTCCGCCGGCCCGATCAAGACATTGGCAGCTCGGGGCGTCTCGGGTATTACAAAGATGGTCGATCATCACAAGGAAGTGTCTCCCCTCCGGCGGCCAACCGAACAGGGTGAGGTCGGGGATACAGCGTTGTTCTTGGTGAGCTCACTAGGCCGAGGAATCAGCGGTGAAGTGATTTATGTGGACGGAGGATTCAATATTCTTGGGATGGTCGCTCCGAGTGAGTAGCCCAGTGACGATCTTGATGCTCTGACTCTAAGGACCGACAAAGCATAAAGGGCGCTCCGGTCTCCGTATGAGCGAGGAAGAGCCATAACCCCTCCATAAACGGCTCGTTTCTGTTCAAGCCGTGAAGCATTGCGGATGTTGAAGTTTATGTTATCAATGAGTTAAAGATGCCATGGGCGATAGCCCAGTGGCATTGCGCTTGCTTCTCTCACATCCGTTTCCCTGGCGAGGCAGTACATCACAGGGATCACATTGTATGAAGATTTTGTCGAAGGGGCTTATCGTTCTTATCGCCGGTGGAGCATCGCTGCTCCCCCTGACAACTATGGGTCAACCCTCAGAGGGAGCACTGCCAAAACAGGCGCTAGAGCAATGCAATCAAGGGCGACTGGCGAACGATCGAGACACACGCTTGGCCCATTTTCAGCAGGGCCAGCGGTTAGGTGAGCAGGCGGTAGCGGCAGAGGAAGGAAGCGCTGATGCTCACTTCGCATTATTCTGTAATCTCGGAGAATTGCTCCGTCTCGACGGCGAATCGCTCACGTCGGTCTTCGGGCTCCGCCGCATGATGCACGAACTCGATCGAGCCCTCGAGATCAATCCAGCTCACGTTGAAGCTCTTTCTGCGAAGGGGACACTCTTGGTGAGGTTGCCTAGTCTCTTGGGAGGAGATGTAGAAAAAGGGGAGCAACTCTTACAGCATGTCGTCAAACATGCTCCCAAAGCTATCAATGCCAGGCTGGCGCTGGCCAGGGTCTGGTGTCAGCGGGGTCAACATAACGATGCCATGGTCTTGGCATCCGACGCGCTGACCCTCGCTCAGCAACATCACCAAAGGGAATTCATACCAGAGGCGCAAACGCTCCTGGAGCAGGCCACGGCCAACGCGATCAAGGTCAAACACCCTCGTTCCTAGCCGTCCACAACCAAACAAAAACGAGCTGAACGTTATGCCAATTAGGATCAGTCAACCGCTCTTCGGAGTGCCTTTAAGCGTCCTTGCCGTTTCTTGCCATCAATCCGCCGTTCGCGGGCACCCTTCGTAGGTTTCGTTGGTTTTCGCTTCTTGCGCGGGATCGCCGCTCGTTGAAGTAACATCTGTAGGCGGGTGAGCGCATCCTCACGATTCTGTTCCTGGGTCCGATATTGCTGCGCCTTAATCGTGATCACCCCGTCGGCTGAGATTCGGTGATCGGGCAGGTTCAACAGGGCAGCCTTATAGAAGGCGGGTAAGGATGATGCGCGAATATCAAACCGAAGATGGATGGCGGTGGACACCTTGTTGACGTTCTGTCCTCCGGCGCCTTGCGATCGCACGGCATGGAGTTCGATCTCGTGATCAGAAATCGCCAGAGTCGAGGAAATATGCAGCATGGTGAGTAGTTAGCACAATCGTACTTCGGCGGCAATCTCCGGGACAGACAGACACACCTTTCTGAAATTTCTGACTAGTGTTTCTTAGCTTGGACGAGGTACAAGGACAGACTACGGCGAGGCAGATACCTCTACTCTCAGGCCAACCAGCAGGTATGCGGAGGTGAGGAAGGTGTAAAGGTGTAGAGGGCCATCGTTTGATTCGAGGCAATCATGCAGGATTGTCCCGATACGTACAATCTAATGACTTGTGTGAGGAGGCACAATGCAGAGTGACACGCAAAATCATCGAATGTCTCGGGGCGGATGGCTGCTTGCACTAAGCGTGCTGGCCTGGAACCTGATCGGGAGCGGC
>WBZQ01000891.1_pt1 | contig 13288 bp, 11 predicted proteins | sample 5204251 | NCBI WGS metagenome assembly WBZQ01 (sample SAMN12412402, study PRJNA552823) | activated sludge metagenome | isolation source: activated sludge from nitrification reactor of wastewater treatment plant... | place: USA: Virginia | collected 2017-09 | reverse complement strand
GCCGAATTCCGCGTTGAAATCGCGGATGATACTCTGCGCATAACCCAGGCCCATGCCGCCCAGTACCAGAGTTGGTTTCCAAAGGGTTTCCAGGCCGACGCCTTTGATCATCACCCCCTTGATGATGGGATTGAACCAGGTGGCGGGTATGGCGCTGCCGATCCACTGCAGGGGGAGCGGCATACTTTCGCGAGGAAAAATAAAGCCCGACAACAACATGGTCGGCATCATGAGGCCGAGCGCCGACATGAACATGGCCGTCATCTGGTCTTTGGCCCGGGTACTGATAAAAATACCCAGCGACAGGGCGACGAACATGTACAGCAGACACTCGCCGGCCAGCAATAAAACGGAACCCCGCAGGGGCATCCCGAACACGAACAGGCCAAGAACTACCACCACCGCGGCGTTGACCATGCTCAGCACCAGGTACGGCGCCGTTTTGCCCAGAATGATCTGGAGTGGTTTCAGCGGCGATACCAGCAGTACTTCCATGGTGCCCAGTTCTTTCTCCCGGGCGATGGTGATCGAGGTCATCATGGCCGACACCAGCATCAGGATAAGGGTCATTACCCCCGGCACGAAGTTAAAGACCGCCTTTTGCTCCGGGTTGTAGCGCAGGCGCGTTTCCGTCTGGATCACAAACGGCGGAGTGCCCGGCACGGCGGACTGCTGGACCTGGTAGTCGGCAATGATGGCGTTGGCGTAGTTGATCAGTGTAGTGGCGGTGTTGGGGTCGGAGGCATCGCCGACGAGTTGAAGCGAGGCCTGGCCCTGGCCCAGTTCCCGGGCGAAATTGTCGGGAAACACCAGGGCCATTTTGATCCGGCCCGTGCGGAAGGCCGGCTCCAGTTCCTCCGCCGAGGCCAGGGTTTTTTCCAGGCGGAAATAGCCGCTCGAAACCAGTTTGTTGGTCAGCACGATGCTCGCCGCGTCCTTCGAAGGATCGAGCACGGCAATGGCGGCGTTTTTGATCTCGTTGCTGAGCACGAAACCGAACAACAGCACCTGGGCCACCGGCATCCCGAACAGGATCAGCAACGTACGCCGGTCGCGGAGGATGTGGCGAAATTCCTTACGGATAAAGGCGAAGAAACGGTTCATTAGTGAGTAGGTTGGATGGTTGGATGGTTGGATGGTTGGACAGGAAGCAGGTCAAAGGTCGATATCCAACCATCCAACCATCCAACCATCCAACCATCCAACTCTTCATTAAAACCAGCGCGGCACCTTGCGGCAATATTCCTCGTAGGTGCTGCCAAATTGCTTTTTCAAGGTCGGTTCTTCCACAAAAACCACGAACACATAGAAAGCGAGGCCAAGGACCAGACCGTACAACAAGACCAGTCCGCTCGAAAACCACAATGCCCAGCCCACCACGGCAAGCAGCACTCCGACGTACATCGGATTGCGGGTGAGCCGGTAAAGCCGGCCGGTCACCAGGTCTTTGGGTGGGTCGAGCGGAAACGGCGTACCCTGCCCCCGCGTCGCAAAATCCCAGATGCACAGCAGGACGATCCAGAAACCTGCCAGCAGCAGGACTATGCCCGGCCAGTTCCACCAGCCCCGCGCGCCGGCGTGGGTGCTGCCGAGGTAGTACGGCAGGTAGATGCCCATCGTACCGGGTATCAATACCGTGAACAGCAGGTTTTTAATCAGGATGTTCATAACAATCGATCGGTTTCCAGGTCGTAAGTCGCAGGTCGTAAGTCGCAGGTCGTAATTCGTAAGTCGCTACCCTCTCGCCAGTTTCCGGAATACCTCGTCCATGTTTTGCGCCTCGAAAGCCGCTTTCATGGCCCGGGGAGTATCCAGCGCTTCAATTTTACCGTCGACCATAATGCTCACCCGGTCGCAGTATTCGGCTTCGTCCATGTAGTGCGTGGTCACCATGAGGGTAACGCCGGTCGCGGCAGCCTCGTAGATCAGTTCCCAGAACTGGCGCCGGGTGAGCGGGTCCACCCCGCTGGTCGGCTCGTCCAGAAAAACGATTTTGGGGTCGTGCAGGAGCGCCACCGAGAAAGCCAGTTTTTGCTTCCAGCCCAGCGGCAGCGAGGCGACCAGTTTGTCGGCCTCGGCCTCCAGCTGGAGTTTTTCGAGCAGCACGGTGGTCTTGGCTTTGATGTCGGCGTTTTTCAGGCTGTATATGCCGCCGAACAGCCGGATGTTCTCCCGCACCGTCAGGTCTTCGTACAGGCTGAATTTCTGGCTCATATAGCCGATGCGGCGCTTTACCTGCTCGGGTTTTTTCCACACGTCGAAGCCGGCCACCGTGGCCTGCCCGGCCGAGGGGCTGAGCAGGCCGGTGAGCATTTTGAGGGCCGTGGTTTTGCCGGCTCCGTTCGCCCCGAGGAAGCCGAAAATTTCCCCTTCCCCTACCGAAAAGGAGATGGCATTTACCGCGGTGAACGATCCGAAGTTTTTGGTGAGGCGGTCGGTGCTGATGACGCTGTGCATAAATTTAAAGGGTAATGGAATATCGTCAATCGGTTTGGGAGAACACTACCTAAGAGTTTGCATTGCTGCTTTTTCCAACCTTTTTTACAGCTATCTTGTCAGCCCTTCGGACATCCGTTGGCAACGGACGTTTCTCCAGATGAGAATTTGCTTTTTTTAAAATAAATTCCGGGTTTACATTTAACTTAAAATAGATTTTTTGGGCTAATTCTAAGTTTATTTTGGTCTTTCCCTGCATGATCGAAGAAAGCCGGGCCGGGGTTATTTCAAGGAGTTTTGCCAGGTCCTTCTGTTTCAGTTTGTGCTCATACATTTTCAATTGCATCATCTCAATCAAGGTTTCCGGTTGGCGAATAGGCATTAGCGGAATGTTATCCTCCCAGGCCTCAGCCAATAAAGAAAGCCTATTTAATTCGCCCTGTTCTTTTTCAGAGAGGCTCTTAAAGCCTCCTCCCTGAGTTGCTTTCTGCAGATAAACTTCCACCATATCCATTACCTGCCGGTATTCATCATTCGAATTGATTTTATATTCCATTGAGCCAAACTTTAAATGGTCGATGCATCAATTTTATCATACTCGCCATGGGTTCCTGCAAAACGAATGAAAACAGTTCGTCTGCTGAAAAATATCATGGCTATCAGACGGTAGTGATTACCTCGAATGTTGAATACAAACCGGTCATTACCGACATAATCTACAGAATTAAAAGATTTTTTTCAACTCTGCGAGATTGCTCCAATCCTGATTTTTAGTCGCCTCATACCAGTTATTCAGGGAGTCAATGGCATCAGGGTGGGCAAGGCCAAATTCGCGAAGTATTGCTTTGCTGATAACAACCAATTCAACCGAGATTTAATGTGCAAAAATAAAACTAAATTACCCAAAACGAATTTTTTTCCAAAAACAAAAACCGGCTGCCCAGTATCCCTGAGCAGCCGGTCGTAAATCGCAGGTCGTAAGTCGCCAGGCGTAAATCGTCAATCACTTAACCCCCAACTCCCGCCGGATCTTGTTCAAAGCGCTGCCGGCCTTCACCCATTCGATCTGCTGGGTGTTGTAGGTATGCAGCACGTCGAACTGGTCGGTGCTGCCGTCGGAGTGCCGGAGCACCATCTGCAGCGGCTTGCCGGGCTGGAAAGTCTCGAAGCCCAGGATGCTCACCTGGTCGTCCTGGCGGATCTTGTCGTAGTCGGCCGGGTTGGCGAAGGTGAGGGCCAGCATACCCTGCTTTTTCAGGTTGGTCTGGTGGATGCGGGCAAAGGACTTGACGCACACCACTTTCACGCCGAGGTAGCGCGGCTCCATGGCGGCGTGTTCGCGGCTGCTGCCTTCGCCGTAGTTGTCTTCGCCGAATACGATGGTCGACACGCCTTTCTTCTGGTACAGGCGGGCCGAAGCGGGCACTTCGAGGTACTCGCCCGAAATCAGGTTCAGCACCTTGTTGCGTTCGTCGTTGAAGGCATTGGTGGCCCCGATCAGGCAGTTGTTGGAAATGTTTTCCAGGTGGCCGCGGTATTTCAGCCAGGGACCGGCCATGGAAATGTGGTCGGTGGTGCACTTACCCTTGGCCTTGATGAGGAGGCGCATGCCCTGCAGTTCGTGGTTGCTGATCGGCACGAAAGGCTTGAGCAGTTGCAGGCGGTCCGATTTTTTGTCGACTACCACCTTGATGCTGCTGCCCTTTTTGGCCGGCTCCACGTAGCCTGCGTCTTGCACGTCGAAGCCCGCTTTCGGCAGTTCGAGGCCTTTGGGCGGGTCCAGTTTGACCGCTTCGCCTTTTTTATTGATCAGGACGCTCTTCTTCGGGTTGAAGGTCAGGTCGCCGGCAATGGCGAAGGCCGTGACGATCTCTGGCGAAGCCACAAAAGCGTGGGTGTTCGGGTTGCCGTCGTTGCGCGAGGTAAAGTTGCGGTTGAACGAGGTCATAATGGAGTTCGGCCGCTTCATATCGTCCATGTGGCGTGCCCACTGGCCGATGCAGGGCCCGCAGGCGTTGGCCAGCACTACGCCGCCGATCTGCTGGAAGTCCTTGAGCAGCCCGTCGCGCTCGGCGGTGTAGCGGATCAGTTCGGAGCCGGGCGTAATGGTGAACTCGGCCCGCACCTCGATGCCCTTGTCGCGGGCCTGGCGGGCTACCGAAGCAGCCCGGGTCAGGTCTTCGTAGGAGGAGTTGGTGCAGGAGCCGATCAGGCCGACTTCCAGTTTCACCGGGTAGTTGTTCTTTTTGACCGCGGCGGCGAATTTGGAAAGCGGCCAGGCCAGGTCGGGCGTGAAGGGGCCGTTGATGTGCGGCTCCAGTTTGCTCAGGTCGATCTCGATCACCTGGTCGAAGTATTTTTCGGGGTTGGCGTAGCACTCGGCATCGCCGGTGAGGTAGGGCGCGACTTTGTTGCAGAGGGCGGCCACTTTCGAGCGGCCGGTCGCTTTCAGGTAGCGCGCCATGCTCTTGTCGTAGCCGAAGGTAGAGGTGGTGGCTCCGATCTCGGCGCCCATGTTGCAGATGGTGCCTTTGCCGGTAGCGCTCATGCTCTGGGCGCCGGGGCCGAAGTATTCCACGATGGCTCCCGTTCCGCCTTTCACGGTCAGGATACCGGCCACTTTGAGGATCACGTCTTTCGGCGAAGCCCAGCCGCGCAGTTTGCCGGTCAGTTTCACCCCGATCAGGCGGGGCATCTGAAGTTCCCAGGCCATGCCGCTCATCGCGTCCACCGCGTCGGCGCCGCCGACACCGATGGCCACCATGCCGAGGCCGCCGGCATTCACCGTATGGGAGTCGGTACCGATCATCATCCCGCCGGGGAAGGCGTAGTTTTCCAGCACGATCTGGTGGATGATGCCGGCGCCGGGTTTCCAGAAACCGATGCCGTATTTCTGGCTCACGCTGCCGAGAAAGTCGAATACCTCGCGGTTTTTATCCAGGGAAACGACCATGTCGCGCTCGGCGCCCACTTCGGCCGTGATCAGGTGGTCGCAGTGTACCGTGGAAGGCACGGCCACTTTCTTACGGCCGCAGGTCATGAACTGGAGCAGGGCCATTTGTGCCGTCGCATCCTGCATGGCCACCCGGTCCACCTGAAAGAAAACGTAGTCCGATCCGCGCTGGTAATCTGCCAATGGGCTGTCGGGGTGAAGATGGGAGAAAAGTATCTTTTCGGATAAGGTGAGCGGGCGTTTGAGTTTCGCTTTCGCGGCATCCACACGCGACGGGTAGTTTTTGTAAAACTCCCGGATCATTTTCAGGTCGAAAATCATCTTGACGGAATGATGAATGATGAATACTGGGTGATGAATTATGCGCGCAAGTGATTGCGGTCGGCATGGTTTTCATACAAAAATCCCGATGGCAAGTACGAATTTTTGTATAAAATCGGGCAAATGTAGGGTAATTGGCGGCGAAAATGGAACGGCCGGGGCCGCAAAAAGTTTGGAGAATGTTATGGCTGATTTTTTGGCAAATTTGCAGCCTGTAAAAACGAGTTGTCCCAATGGAAGGCAATACCACTATCGAAGCCATACGCGCACTGCTCAGCCAGGGCGACACCGGAAAAGCCACCCAGCTGCTGATCGGCCTGCTGGAAAAAGACGCGCGTTTCAAAGACAACCTCCTGCGCACCCTGCGGGTCGCGGAAGCCAACTACAACGCCACCCGCCAGCAGGAACTGAAAGGCATTCTCAGTTTTCAGGAAGCCCAGCGCGAGTACAACAAGGTGGCCGATACGCTGCTGGCCGTACTCGACGATTTCGAGGCCGGCCGGGTGCCGGCCCCGGCCCAAAAGCCGGCCGGCCGCAACCGTCTGGTGTGGATCGGCGCTGCCGGAGCATTCGTGGTGCTGGCCCTGCTGGCTTTCTGGCTGTTGCGCGGCGACCGGGATTGCCCGAAGTTTGAAAACGACCAGGCCCTGCACATCATCGTCGTACCCTTCGACAAACTGGGCGGAGCGGAAGCCCGCCCGGCTCTGCGCATCCAGGACGGCATTCAGGAACTCACCGCCAAAGCCGGCATTCCGGCCGAGGTCAAAATAAGCAGACAGCAAAATAAAGACGGCTTCAACACCCAGGACGCCGAAAAAATGGGCCGCCAATGTGGGGCCGACCTGGTCATCTTCGGTCAGTACCAGTCCTTCGAAAAAGACTCCATCCGGGTGAAAACGGGCTTCAAGTTTCTAAAAGAAGGCGGCATTGGCGCTCACGGCCCCTTCACGACCTTCCGCGACATCACCGCCATACAGCCCGCGCGCGACCTGCAGGACGCCGTATTTTCCCTCTGCGCCATGATCGCCATCCGCAACCGGAACTGGCAGTTCGCCCAGCGCTGGATGGGCCGCATCCACGAGAAAAACGAGCAGGAAACGGCCATGTCGGACTGGGTCGACAAGCAAAGCAGGTGAGTTGAAAGTTGAAGGTTGAAGGTTGAAGGTTGGGAAGCCAGAAATGACCTGTAACCTTCAACCTTCAACTTTTAACTTTCAACCCTGAACCCGGGCACTACCGGCGAGCAGTTGCACATCGGCTACGGCCGAAGATTTGTGGGTGCGCTGGCGGATCTTCAGATTGTCGAGGAACTGGATCGTATCCTGCAGGCCGTGGAGCAGCCGGGCATTGGCGGGGAGGGTCACGGTATTTACAAACATTTGCGCGCCGGTGAGCAGGAGTTCGGCCGGATTGACGGCCCGGGCGATCGCATCGATGTAGCCCTGCACCGGCTGCCGGGGAATGGGCTCCTGCAGGATGGTGAAAACGTAGTCGGGGCGCAGGGGCTGGCAGGCATCTTCCAGGTCGCTCTGTAAAATGCGGTGGCCGAGGTAAACCACCCGCTGCCGGCGGCTGCGCAGCAGGTAGTGTACGAACAGCAGGGTAAGTTCCTGCGAATCGTCTTCCGGAAGGTACAGCAGAAAAGTCGCCGCATCGTGGGCCGCATCGGCGGGCTCCTTGTCGATGGCGCACATCAGTTTCCGGCGGATCAGGTGGCTGATAAATTTCTCGTGGGCCGGGCTGACACTGTTGGTCAGCCAGAGCACGTTGAGTTTGTCCAGAAAAGGATAGACCAGTTCCACCATGGCCCGCTCAAAACCATGCTCCCAGGTGTAGGTGGAAAAAACGCGGTCGAACGTCGCTTCGTCAAGATCGATCATAGCCAGGGTCAGGGCATCGATCTGGGAATTCTGGCTGCCGCTGTTCTCCGAAATATCGGCTACCCGGGCGGCAATATCGTCCGGGGTCATTTTGGCCAGTTTGCTGATCTTGTAACCGTGCCGGTTCAACAAGGCGACGTTGAACAACAGGCGAAGGTTGTCATCCGTGTAATAGCGAATGTTCGTATCGGTGCGGGCGGGCACCACCAAGCCATACCGCTGCTCCCAGATGCGGATGGTATGGGCCTTGATACCCGTCAGTTTTTCCAGATCCCGAATGGAATAAATCGCCATGAATTTAAACAAGGTTTCAACCCCGAAAGATTTTCGGATCTAATTCGCTGATTATCAGCACAAAGCGAAACATGTTTGACGCGCGTTTGAAACGAACCTCAAAAGTCCATGAAACAGGCGAAATTGTGGAATGTTCAGTTCGAAAATTTTGAAGAAAGTTCCACAAGACGACATTGGCGAAATGCCCGCCGGAAGATTTTTCGCCTCCGGGAGTTTATTTGCAAAAATCGGGTCCTTTCCGGCAAAATATTTTGCCGAAAGCCAAAAAATCATTTGACAAATCTGAAAGGCTCCTTTATTTTTGCAGCGAAAATTCGCTAAACTTTCGTCTCACCTAATTGCTCGAAATCATATGACTGATATGCTTGTTAAAACGGACGTACTCCTCGGCGGGGAATTCCTGATCCGGGAAAGCCGCCCCGAAGACACTTTCGTTCCTGAAGAACTCAACGAAGAACAACTCATGGTCCGGCAAATGGCCCTGGATTTTCTGAAAAACGAGATCGCGCCGAACCGGGAAAAAATAGAAAAGCGGGAGCCGGGCCTATCCGAGCAATTGCTGGTCAAAGCCGGCGAACTGGGTCTGCTTGGCGCGCACATGCCGGCCCGGTACGGCGGTACCGAATTGGACACCAACACCAACACGGTCATTGCCGAAGTGCTGGGCCCCTGCGGTTCTTTTTCCACTTCCATCGCCGCCCATACCGGCATCGGCATGTTGCCGATCCTGTACTTCGGCACCGAAGCCCAGCGGGAAAAATATCTGCCCCGACTGATTTCCGGTGAAATGAAGGCCGCCTATTGCCTGACCGAGCCCGGCAGCGGCTCCGACGCCCTGAACGCCCGAACCCGCGCCGACCTGAGCGCCGACGGCAGCCACTACGTGATCAACGGACAAAAAATGTGGATCACCAACGCCGGCTTTGCCGATCTGTTCATTGTTTTCGCCAAGATCGGGGGCGAAAAATTCACCGGCTTTATCGTCGAGCGCAACACGCCGGGGCTCAATCTCGGCGCCGAGGAGGACAAACTGGGCATCAAAGGCTCCTCTACCCGGCAGGTGTTTTTTGAAAATGCCAAAGTACCCGCCGAAAACGTGCTGGGCGAGATTGGCAAAGGCCACCTGATCGCTTTCAATGCCCTCAACATCGGCCGCTTCAAACTCGGCGTCATGTGCATCGGCGGCAACAAGGAAGTCGTCAACATGGCCGCCCGTTACGCCAACGAGCGCCACCAGTTCGGCCAGGCCATCGGCTCCTTCGGCGCCATTCAGCACAAACTGGCGGAAATGGCCATCCGCAATTTCGCAGCGCAAAGCGCGGCTTACCGGACCTCGCAACTGATGCAGGACAAAAAAGCCGCCGCCGAAGAAGAAGGCAAATCCTTCGGGCAGGCTACGCTCGAAGCTGCCGAAGAATACGCCATCGAGTGCTCGATCCTGAAAGTGCTCGGTTCGGAAGTGACCGATTACTGCGTCGATGAAAACGTGCAGATCCACGGCGGCATCGGCTTCAGCGAAGAATATCCGGCCGCCCGGGCCTACCGCGACAGCCGCATCAACCGCATCTACGAAGGCACCAACGAGATCAACCGGATGCTGATGGTGGACCAGTTGTTCAAGCGCGCCATGAAAGGTCAACTGGACATCGTGGGGCCGGCCTGGGCCGTACAAAAGGAACTGGCCGCCATGCCGTCCTTTGAAAAACTGGAAGGCCCCTACGCCGAAGAGTACAAAGCCATTGCCGATTTTAAAAAGATCATTCTCATGGTCGCCGGCGGGGCTGCCAAAATGCAGATGGACGGCAAACTGAATATGAAAGACGAGCAGGAACTGCTGATGAACTGCGCCGATATGCTGATCGACCTGTTCGCCGCTGAATCCCTGCTGCTCCGGGTACAAAAACTGAACGGCCTGAACAAGCCGCAGGCGCAGGAGATCTACGACGCCATGCTACAGGTATTTTTCCACGATGCCACGGCCCGCATTTCCAAAAATGCCACGGACGCCCTGGCCTCCTTTGCCGAAGGCGACCTGCTGAAAACCTTCCTGATGGGCCTGAAACGCTTCGTAAAATACCCGCCGGTAAACGTCAAGGAAAAGCGCCGCAGCATCGCGGCGGTGATCCTGAAGGCCAACGGCTGGTGTTTCTAATGTAAGTCCGCTACCGTTAGATTGTGACCACTGACCTGTAATACGGCGTGAGCCGCCCCGGATTTTGGGGCGGCTCACGTTTTTTTTATGGCCGATTTCAGATTTGACAACTTTTTGAAAGTTGTCAAATCTTCGGACCCTGCGGCCTGCAATTTTACCAGATGTAGCGGTATCCTGCCGAAATTTGCAGCGCCCGGTTATGCGCTTCCACCTCCTGTGTGCCCCCACCGGTATCTATCAACACGGCGTCATATATATTGGCAATTCCCCAGGTCTGGCGCAGGCCGGCAAAAAAACCGCGCTCCGTGCGGTATTCCAGTCCCGCGGCAAGTCCCAGGTCAAAATTTTTGTAGAGCCCGGAGTGATACAGATCGACCTTTTCCCCGCCGCCTTTCAACACGGCATTGACCAGATAACCGGCTTCCGCCCCCGCCTGTATGGAAAGCCCCTTCCAGATTCTGAATTCCGCCAGCAAGGGAGCGATCAGGTAATTGGTGATGTATTTGCCTTCCGTAGATCCGGTTGGAAAATAAACCGGTTGCCGCCCCCCCTTTTGCTGGTATATAATGCCCGTCAGTAAAGCCCATTTCGAGCCCCAGGCAATACGGGTGTCGGCGCCGATATGGAACCCGCTCAAGGGCCGAAAAGGATCATAATCACCGCTGCCTTCGACACGAAGCCCGCTTTCCTCCACGACAAAGTCGGTCAGAGAATACCCGGCCCGGATGCCTATGGAAACGGTTTGGCTGTAAACGGGAAATACTGTAAAGAGACAGAATAAGGCCAGAAAGATCATACGATTTTTCATGTTGTGGTTGTGTTTAATTTGTTATGTCCATTTGACGCACCTGGTCGCACAACAGTTTGCTCGCATAACAACTCTTTTCCGGCTGCTTATTTTCCGTTTTCCAGCCGTTCCATCAGTCGGCTGGTAATGCGCAGGAAGTCCATTTCCGTAATGATGCCGACCAGTTCCTTGCCTTTCACTACCGGCAGGCAGCCGATACGCTGCTGCTGCATTTTGTGCATGGCGTCGAGGATGCTCGTTTCCGGGGTGACGGTCACGGGTTTTTCGATCATGATATCGCTTACGATGGTAGCGCCGGGCTGGAGGTCCATTTTACCGCAGCGGGCAAAATGCCGGAGCAGCATCCGGCTGGAGATCAGGCCGATGAGTTCGCCCTTGTTGTTCTCCACCGGCATGTAGCGGATGCGCCGCCAGTCCATGATCTCGGCCACCAGTTCGATCAGGTCGTCCTTTTGTACGGTGAACAGGTCGGTCGACATAAACTCTTCCACCTTGATCGTGGCCGGGCGCCAGTTTTCCAGATCGGCGGTGGTCCCTTCTTTCCAGGTATGTACCGGCTTGTTCTCTTTCTGGTTTTTGATGATGGCCGCGGTGACGGCCGTAACGGCTTCGTCGTTGGTAACTTCCTTTTTCAAAGTAGTAAAAGTTCTAAGAGCCCAGCGGGCGCCGGTTTTGTGCTCCCTGGCCCGGGCTTCGATGATGTCGAGATATTTGCTGATGTCGGCGGCTTTCACTTTCCGGAACTTCAGGCCTTCGCGGGCCAATGGCAGCAATTCCTTGAGGATCAGTTCATTGACCGGCACTTTTTTATCATTTATCCACGAGAAAGTGGTATCCATGCCAAATTTGGCCGACTTCAGGAAGTTGTCGCGCGCATCCACGAAGTCGATGTGTTTGGTGATGTCCTCGTACTGGTTGCCCATCGCGGTCATGCAGCCGAGCCAGAGCGCGGCGTTGGCCACTTCGTCGACCGGCGTGGGGCCGGCGGGCATCACGCGGTTTTCGATGCGCAGGTGGGGTTTGCCGTTGGGCGAGATGCCGTAGCAGGGGCGGTTCCAGCGGTAGACGGTGGAGTTGTGGATCTGCAGGGCGCGCAGTTTGGGCGTTTTGCCCGACTGCACCATGGCGAGCGAATCCTCTTCGATGGCTCCGGCCAGCAGTACCCGGAACCGGCTGATGTCTTCTTTGTAGATCTCGGTAATATCGCCGCGCAGCCAGCCGGAACCGAAGTTGACCCGGGGCAGGCGCTCGCGCATGTGGTCGTGCGTGGTGCGGGTATCGAGGCTTTGCTGGAACAAAGCGATGCGCGTTTCGTGCCACAGCCGCCGGCCGAAGACCAGCGGCGAGTTGGCGGCCACGGCAATGACCGGCCCGGCCAGCACCTGCGCGATGTTGTACATTTTTACGAAATCCTTGGGCGCCACCTGGAGATGCACCTGGAAACTGGTGTTACAGGCTTCCAGCAGCGGGGAGTCGTGCTTCACCAGCAGTTCGTCCACCCCTTCCACGCGCAATTCGAAGGCCGTGCCCAGCAGGTGTTTCTGAATGGCGGCCATGAGCGCGTAGTAGCGGTCTTTGGGGGTGAGGTTCTGCATTTCCAGGTCGTGCTTGCGCAGGGTGGGCAGAATGCCGCACAGGATGATGGAAGCGTCGAACTCATCGAGCACTTTCTGGATCACGGACAGGTACTCGAGGTTTTCGGCTTCCAGTTGGCTCAGGCAATCGCCGGTGAATTCACGCGGGCTGAGGTTGGTTTCGAGGTTGAATTTGGCCAGTTCGGTAACGCACCAGGGCTTGTCGTCGCCGAGCCGGGCCAGTACCTCCATGTTGATGTTCGCCGGTTTGAGCGTTTTGTTATGTACTAGGCACATTTCCTGTTCGGCGCCGATGCGGACAATGTTCGATTCGAACCAGTCATTTTCCAGCATGTACTCGAATGCCTGCACGTCGTCGAGCAGGCTGCGCACGAAGTGCATCATCTCATTTTTACTGTCGACGGTATTAACTTTCTGAAAACCCATAGTGATGAAGGGCCGGGGCGGTTTGGATGAGATTCCGGCAGGGCAATATTATTTGTTTTGAGCAAGATAGGCAAAAGATGTTTTTTTATCTGATGGCCTGCCGGTACGGAGAGGGATATTCCGGCAATCGCACTTTTTAGTGTTTTTTCTTGCCGGCATCGGCCTAACTTTGAGGCTGTTCTACACCATTCACCTAACCTTTTTTCACTTAACCCATTCCGTTTTGTATGAAACAATTGCTTTTCCTCATTTTCTTCTTCACTGCCTGGGGCAGCCTCTCCGCTCAAAACGTACTTAAGGGCAAAGTCACCGACCAGAGCGGCGAACCGCTGGCCGGTGTCACCGTAATGGAACGGGGCACCACCAACGGCACCACGACCGGGGGCGACGGCTCTTTTACCCTGACCCGCAGCCGGCCCGACG
>WBZQ01002062.1_pt1 | contig 13294 bp, 7 predicted proteins | sample 5204251 | NCBI WGS metagenome assembly WBZQ01 (sample SAMN12412402, study PRJNA552823) | activated sludge metagenome | isolation source: activated sludge from nitrification reactor of wastewater treatment plant... | place: USA: Virginia | collected 2017-09 | reverse complement strand
AGGCAACATTGATGTCGAACGCGGTTCCAAACGCGTGGTTGCTCAGGACACGCTCAGCCGAGGCTCCCCTCACGAAACGAGGCGCGTAGGACCCGGCCCAGGTGAGGACAAGATCGAGGAGTCCGGCCTTCTCCCAGGCCGCGAAGAGGGCCAGGATGGGGCCTTTGGCCTTGATGTGAAAAGTTGCCTTGCCGTCATGGGCGGCGCCCACGACCCCAACCAGTTGCGGAATTGGAAAGGTCTTGAGCTTGGTGCGATCCCAGCCGTTGGTCACCCGGATCCCTTCCGGGTTGTTCGGGCGCGGCGCCGGGACGTACTCCAGAGGCCCGAAAAGTTGCTGGCGTTCCTCGTTGGTCGAAAGCGGCGGAAAGCCCGGCGGCCGTGGCCAGTTGGGTCCAGACGGGCTCTCGTCGTCGTCCGCGACCGGGTCGAACCCCCGGCCCATCGCCTTTCCATAGGTGCGGCTTCCGACCACGCCATCCGGCTCGAGGCCGTTCTGTCGTTGGAAGTCGACGGTCGCCGTACGGGTCGCCTTGCCAAACACGCCGTCCACGATGACCTTATCGAAGTCCTGTCCGCGCAGAAAGGCCTGCCAACGCCGGACCTCGGGACCCTTCGACCCCGTGCGCAGGACTCGCATGGAGCGGGCATCCTGCCGCATCCTGGAGCGGATCGTCAAGATCCGCTTGGCCGGGAAGTGCGTCGCCGCGACCCATGTGAGGCTCCTTGACCCGCCCCGGCCTCCGTGGAAGACTCGAACGGCATGCGCTCGATGCCGGGGGAGGTTGCACGTGGCCGAAGACAATGAAGATGTGCGGCGGCGGGAGAAGGCCGCGACGGTCCGGGGCTGGTCGGTCGAGGATTTTCACGAACGCCTCGTCGAGGAAGGCATCCACCGCGCGTTTCTCGTCTACGAGAACGGCGAGTTCCAGCTGTCTCACCGGCGCTTTCTGGAGCCGTTGCGCGCGTTCTTTGAGCTGTCCTCGGATTTTGCCAATCACGAAGGCGTCTTCATCGGACGCGAGGACGGGCTGAAGACTGTCTTCTTCGCGTTTGTTCACGACACCAGACGGGGCCTTGCGCAGGGCGGTCTGCGCTTCAAGTCCTATCCGAACCTGGCCGAGCTTCTCGTGGACGGGCTGAGGCTGGGACAGGGCATGACGCGCAAGAACGCGCTGGCCGGGCTTTGGTGGGGAGGCGGCAAGGGCATCATGCCGCTCCTGTACGGTTTCAACCCGCCGCGGAATGCGCCCGAGCGACGGGCCTATTTCGAGGGCTATGGCCGCTTCGTGGCGAGCCTGGGCGGCGTCTACTACACGGCCGAGGACATCAACACCTACACCGAGGACATGAACACGATCCTCAGCCAGAACCGCTTCACGACCTGCATCTCGCGCGGCGTGGGCGGCAGCGGCAACCCATCGCCACATACGGCGCGCGGCGTGTTCCGCGCCATGCAGGCGGCTTGGGCCTTTCTGACGGGCAAGGACAGCCTGAGGGGAGTCCGGGTTGCGGTTCAGGGAGCCGGGAACGTGGGGGCGCCGCTGATTGACCAACTCGTGGTCGCGGGAGCGCAGATCTTCGTGTGCGACGCCAAGGCGGACGCGGTGGAGGCGTTGAAGGCGCGCTATCCGGCCGTGACGATCGTCCCGCCCGACGAGATCTTCGACGCCGACGTCGACGTGTTCGCGCCGTGCGCGATCGGCGCGCAGGTGAACTCGCAGACGATCCCGAGGTTGCGCGCGCGCCTCGTGTGCGGCGCCGCGAACAACATTCTCAAGGAGCGCGCCGACGCGAGGAGGCTCCTAAAGCGTGGCATCGCGTTCGTGCCCGACTATGTGTGCAACCGCATGGGAATCACCAACTGCGCGGACGAGTGGCAGGGCTATCTCGAGGCCGATGTCGCGCTCGCGGCCGAGAGGGTCTATCCGGACTCGCTGCGGGTCCTCAAGCACGCCAAGAACCTCGTGATCACGTCGCTGGAAGCGGCCGACGAGCTTGCGGACATCGCCGCGAGCGAGCTCCACCCGCTGGTTGGGCATCGAGGACGCCGCCTGATCGACCACCTCGTGGAAAGCCGCTGGCATGAAGACGGGGCGCCGCCCAGGCGCGGCCAGCCCCGCCCCGCGACGCGGGTCTTCGTGCCCTCGCTCGACGAGCCGCCCATCCGGCTTCGGTGGGAGAGGGAGGGCCGCTTCCACGGTGCGGACGGAGCGAGCGTGGTTGCCTCGGCGCCGGTCGCCGCGCCCGCGAGCCCAACGCTCGCCTCGGTTCTCTCGCCTCTTCTCATGGACGTGAGGGCGCGCTTTCTGGAGCTCGCGACGAACCGAAGACCAAGGCGCGTGGTCGGCTCGGACCACGGCGGTTTGGCCTTGCAACTCGCGGTGGAGAGGTCCCTGCCCTACGAGCGCGAGCAGGTGGGCCGCGACGAGTTTGTCGAGTTGTGCGGGGACGTGTATCACAAGAACGACGCCTCCATCAGGCAGCAGCTTCACGAGTTGGGCATTGGGTTCGACCCGCGCGCCTGGTTCGACCCGATGGGCGACGCGGGAAGGAGGGCGTCGGAGAGGCTCTACTACGCGCTCCTCGACGCCGGCATGGTCACCCGTGAGAGCCGGATGACCCACCGCTGCCCACGCTGTGCCACGGTCCTCGTGGCCTCGGACGTCGTCAAGACCCAAATCGATGCGCCCAACCGCTACGCCGTGCGTTTCCAGACGCGTTCGGGAGAGTCGCTCGAGGCCACGACCTATCTGCCCGAGCTTGTGATCGGCGCGGTCGCGCTGCTGGTGAGGCCGAACGGCCCCTTTGGGTCCATGGCCGGCCTGATCGCCAGGAATCCCGTGACGGGCGGTGCACTGCCGATTCTGGCCGCCCCGGAACTGCCAACCACCGCCGAGTTTCTGGTCCCGGCGCACAACCCGCGCGACGAACGGCTCGCCCGCGCCTTCGGCCTGGAGGGGCGCCCGGCCGTGTATGACGAGCGCGGGGGCGTGCTGGCGCTCGGCGATGCGCCCCGGAGCCTGGAAGAGGGGCGACGCGAGGTCCTGGCGAGGCTGGGCGACGGTGTCCGCGAGGAGCCCGGGCCGTGGAGGGTCGACGTGGAGAGGTGCCGGCGCTGCGAGACCATCGCGATCCGCGAGTCCTCCTCGCAGCTCTTTGTCCAATTGGAGCCCGCACAGCGCGGCCTCTTGAGGGCGCTTGAGACCGGAGCCTTCCAATTGACCAGCGAATCCTGGCGCGAGCGCGTCCGGACGAGGCTCGAGAAGATGGAGCTTTGGTGCATCTCGCGGCAGGAGTGGTGGGGACAGGAGATTCCGGTCCGCCAGGTGTCGAGCGCCATGAACGGAGCCGAGCCGGAAGTCTTCTCGACCTGGTACTCGTCGGTCGCGGGAACCCTGTGTGGAATGGGCTGGCCGGAGGACCCGGTTCCGGATCCGATCGACGAGGTCTTTGTGGATCCCGAGGTTCTCGCGCGTTGGGTGCTGCCATCGCAGCTCGTCGCGATGGCGCTGTTCGGCAGGCCCGCGTTCCGGCGCGTCCACGTCCACGGCACGGTCGCCGTGTTCGAGCGGCGTCTTCTGGAGCGCGTGGACGAGGGCGGCGAGGCCATACCCGCCACGGCGCCGGACGAGACGAGGTTCCTCTTCCGCGCCGCGAAAAAGCCGATGCGAAGGAGCCTCGGCAATGCGGTCGAGCCCCGGACGCTGGTCCAGAGAACCGGCGCCGATTCGCTTAGGCTCTTCTACCTGCTCTGCCTCAAACCGACCCAACCCGATGTGGTGGGGCTCGCGGAGGGCGTTCGGCGGCGAGCCCGCTCGGCCGTCGAACGCCTGTCGAGCAAGGCCGCCGGGCTCTTGCAGCTCCTTCGAAGAGAGGCCGGCTCCGGGCCCCCCCAGCCCGCGGACGATTGGATTGTCGCGGTGGCGCTGGCCGCCAAAGACGAGGCCCAGACGGCGCTTTCCCAATACCGCTTCTCCGACGCCGCGGAGGCCTTTGTCGATGCCGTCAGCGCGTTCGCTCGCTACACGCGGTTCGTGGCCTCGCGCTATCGACGCGGCGACGCCAAGGGCTCGCCCGCGGCCGCGGCGATGACGGCGCTCGCGTTGTTCTCCGACGCGTTCTCGCCGATCTGCCCGTTCGTCTTCGAGAAGGTTCAATCGGCGTTCGCCGACGTCCTCCCCGCGACCAGGAAGCTCGAGGAGAGACGGTGGAAGGCGGACGCGCTCGCGGCGTTTGCCCTCCTGGCCGAGGAGCCGGAGACATTTCCAGAAGATCCCAAGGAATCCGGCGCGTTTCGCGCGGACTACGCCTCAACAAAGCGGCCGTTCACGATCTCGATGCCACCGCCCAACGCCACCGGAACCCTGCACCTTGGACATGCGGTGATGCTGGCGGTTGAGGACCTGATGATCCGGTGGCACCGGATGAAGGGCGACGAGGCCCTTTGGGTTCCGGGAACGGACCACGCGGCGATCGCGACCGAAAGCGTGGTCATCAAGCAGCTGCAGAAGCAGGGCATGGCGGATCCGCGCTCGACCCTGGGCCGGGACGAGCTGGTGCGGCGCATCGCCCAATTCGTCGAGGAGTCCCGCTCCACGATCCGGGGCCAGATCCGCGCCACCGGCGCCAGCTGCGATTGGAGCCGCGAACGGTACACGATGGACCCGCAGTTGAGCCGCTGTGTGAACGCGGTCTTCGCGCGCATGTTCCGGCAGGGCCTCATCTATCGCGGAAACCGCATTGTCAATTGGGACGTGGTGCTGAGGACGACCGTCTCGGACGACGAAACGTACCGCGAGACCCGAGCGGCCAAGCTTTACACGCTCCGCTACGGGCCCTTCCTGGTCGCGACCAGCCGTCCGGAGACCAAGCTCGGCGATACCGCGGTCGCGGTGCATCCGAAGGACCCGCGTTGGCAGGAGCACATTGGCAAGACCTACGACGTTCCGTGGCCGAAGGGTCCGGTCATTAGGATCAAGGTCGTTCCCGACGAGGCGGTCGATCCGGAGTTCGGAACCGGTGCGCTTGGCGTCACGCCGGCGCACAGCCAGATCGACTATGAGATCGCCCAGCGCCACAACCTCCCGCTCCTGCAGGTGATTGGCGAAGACGGACGCATGACCGAGGCGGCCGGCTCTTACGCGGGGCTGTCCGTGGTGGAGTGCCGCGAGGCCTTTGCCAAAGAGCTCCAGGCCGCGGGACTCCTCGAAAAGGTGGAGTCCTACCAACAGGACGTGGCAATCTGCTATCGCTCGAACCAACCGATCGAGGCCCTGCCCAAAGAGCAGTGGTTCATCGACGTCAACAAGCCCGCGGTGAAATGGAAGGGCAAGAGCACAAGCCTGAAGCATGTCTTGCGCGACGTGGTGGAGTCCGGGGACATCCGGATCCTGCCCGATCACGAGCGCGACAAGTACTATCAATGGATTGACAACCTGCGCGACTGGTGCATCTCGCGGCAGATCTGGTGGGGGCACCGCGTGCCTGTGTGGACGCGCGGCGAAGAGGACATTCACGTTGGACAGTCGGCGCCGGCCGGCGAGGCCTGGGTTCAGGACCCCGACACGCTCGACACCTGGTTCTCGTCGGCACTGTGGACATGGAGCACGCTGATCGATCCGGAAAAGGCGGCGGATCTCAGCCTCCCGCTCGCAACGGTCCTCGAGCAAAGCCCCGACTTTCGGAAGTTCCACCCGACCACCGTCATGGAGACCGGCTACGACATCCTGTTCTTCTGGGTCGCGCGCATGATCCTGATGACCACGTACGCGGTCTCCCGAATCCCCTTCGAGACCGTCTACCTCCACGGCTTGGTCTTGGACAAGGACGGCGACAAGATGAGCAAGTCCAAGCCCGAGACCTCCATCGACCCGCTCGACGTGATCGCGGAGAGCGGCGCCGACACGCTCCGTCTGTCGCTGGTCGTGGGCAGCACCGCGGGGCACGACCTTCGAATCAGCAAGGAACGCGTGGCAGGCTGCGGCCGGCTTGTGAACAAGATCTGGAACGCGGCCAAGCTGGTCGAAAGATCGCGCGGCGAAGGCGCGGCCTCCACGCTCGGCCCGCCGACACCAGAGCATCCGGTCAATCGCTGGATGCTGGCCCGTCAATCGGATCTGATCGCGACCGCCAACCGGCACATGGAGGCCTTCGCGTTCGGAGAGGCGATCGAAGTCATCCGCGCCTCATTCTGGGGCGAGTTCTGCGACTTCTATCTCGAGGCGATCAAGGGGGACTCCCTAGGCCGCGAGGGCGAAACAAGAAGCACGCTCCTCTTCGCCTTCGACCAATATCTGAGGCTGTTTCATCCATTCGCGCCGTTCGTCACCGAGGAAGTTTGGGGCCTGCTGGGCTTCCAAGGCGCGCTCATCAAGGCCGAGTGGCCAAAGGCCCAACCGACCGCCGATTGGGTAATCGACGCCGCGACCGTCGAGATGACGCTGCGGCTCCTAAACGAGATCCGGCGCCTGCGCCAGGAGGCCTTCGTCGAACCAGGAGCCAAGGCCAAGGTCCACGTGGCCCTGCGAAACCCGCAGATGGCCAAGTCTTTCGACCAATGTCGCGACGTCTTGGAAAGGCTGGGCAGAATCGAGGGCTTGGAGATCGTCAAGCCCGAAGCGCCGGTCTTCGAAGACACCAAAGCCAGCGTGGCCGCGGATCCAGAATTCACGGTCGCGGTGATCGCGAGCGCCGAGAACCGCGAAAAGGAAAAGGCGCAACTTCAAAAGAAGCTGGAGAAGGCGCGCCAGCAGATGGCGTCGCTAGACAAGCGTCTGGGAGACGAGAAGTTCCTGACCAACGCCAGCGCGGAGGTCGTGCAGACGACGCGGACAGAGCGGGAGGGGCTCGCGGCGGTGGAGGAGGCGCTGGTGAAGAGGTTGGAGAGGTTGGGGGGGTGATGGGCGTAAGTCTGTTGGCTCGCGCCAACGTCGGCTGGAGAAGTTTACCGGTTCGAGATCATGGCGTTCGGCTGCCGCAGATGGGTGCCTGTGGGGAGATGTCGACGAGATCGGCGATTCTCATGGAGTTCGTGGAATCGCACCGGAGATGGAACGGTTCCCTTAGTGGGCCTTATTTCGTAACGGCGGGGAACGACCGGAGAGGCACTGGCGGCGCATGACCGTGGACGAGGGCAAGCAGATTCTCAAGACTCGAGATGATAGTGCGCCCGTTCGATTGGATCGCAAGACCGAGCCGGCAGACGTCAACAGACCATTCACTCTGCCGCCCGGCGCGGGGTGTTCGTGGGCGAAAGCCGACGAGGAGTTCGGTCCTGAGAGGCTCCGACCCCGGGTCGAGCCCTGGCTGACGGCGCTTGTCCAGTCAGAACACCTTTCGTTGCTGGTTGGATCTGGTCTTACGCACGCCGTCCACGGGCTTGCGCACGACCAAGCACTGCCTGGCATGGGCGCCACCACCTTTGGGATCCTGGATAAGGAGGTCGCGCACGAAGCGAAGCGCGCCGCCAGAGTCGCGGGACGCGACAGCGGGAACTTCGAGGACCAGGTTCGTGCAGCCAACGACCTGCTCAGGGGGCTGGAGATCGTCGCTGCAACCAAGCCGGCGGACGCCTCTGAGCATGATCAGATTAGGAGCCTTCGAAGGGGGCTGACTGATGCGCTCACGTCGTTCACGGGCTCGATCCTTGAAGGGGAGCGACACCTCGTCACGGCACCTGCGGCGAAGCGCGAGCAGGCCTTCAACTACCTCATCAGCTTCCTGATGAGCTTCGCTAGCCGATCCGGTACCCGGGATCGCTTGCAGCTGTTCACCACGAACTACGACCGTTACATCGAAGCGGGCGCCGATGTGGCTGGGCTCCGGCTGATCGACCGCTTCGTAGGCGCGTTGGTGCCGGTTTTCCGGGCGTCCCGGCTTGATATCGACCTCCATTACAACCCGCCCGGCATTCGCGGCGAGCCGCGATATCTGGAGGGTGTCGCCCGTTTCACGAAGCTTCACGGCTCCGTCGACTGGTTGGACTGCGACCGGGCGATCCACCGTTTCGGGCTTCCGTTTGGTGCCGAGATGACCAAGCCCTACCTTGCTGCTCCCGGCCTTGAGAACGCCGGGGCAATGCAGCTCATGATCTACCCGAACGCTGCAAAGGATCGGGAAACAGCATCCTACCCCTACGTGGAGCTGTTTCGGGACTTCGCCGCGGCAATCTGCCGGCCGAATAGCACCGTCGTCTGTTATGGTTACGGCTTCGGCGACGAGCACATCAATCGCGTGATTGAGGACATGCTGACGATCCCCTCTGCACATTTGGTGCTCATCGCACGTGCCGATCCCCTCCGCCGAATCATGGGCACATACGAAAAGCTGGGCCGGCACGCCCAAGTCACGCTCTTGATCGGCGACCATCTCGGAGACCTCCGGACGCTCGTAGACCACTACCTCCCAAAGCCAGCAATCGACCGCACCACTTTTCGCATGGCTGACTTGCTGAAGGCGCGATGGGCGGCCGGTGAAGGCAAGAGCGAGTCAGAGGACAGGGCTCTGTCGGGCGAGGGGGGCCCCGCCTCGTGACCCAAACCCCCTTTGAGCTGGCCGGCAGCCTCCGGATAGGTACGGTGGACTTTGTGTCGCCGGGCGAGATCAAGGTCGGCCTCGACATTGAGGCGCCCGAATCTGTCGCCCTAAACACCGGTGGGCCTCGGCCATTTCCACGGGTCAACGGCTACCTTTTGATCCCCGTCGACGATCGATTGCTGGTCGGCCAGGCGGAGTGGATCACGGTCGAACGATCGCCCTTTCCCAAGCGAAGGGGGATGCAGGACTTTGGACTCGTTGATCTGCCATATCCACTGCGCCGGCTGCGCCTTAACCCCCTCGGTACCCTTCGGATGGGTCCAAATGACCGCGGCTACGTGTTCCAGCGCGGTGCTGACGCGCTGCCGTCAATCGGCGCGGCCGTAGTCCTGCCCACGGACGTGCAACTCCGGTCGATCGTCGAATCTGGCGAACGGCGGCGCGTCAAGATCGGCACAAGCCCGCTCGCTGGCGATGCACAGGTGAGCGTCGATCCCAATCGGTTGTTTGGGCGCCATCTCGCTGTCCTCGGCAACACCGGCAGCGGCAAGTCCTGCTCCGTCGCCGGTCTGATCCGCTGGAGCATTGAGCAGGCGCAAGAAGTCCGCCGAAGCCGACCCAACGCGCGATTCATTGTCCTCGATCCAAACGGCGAGTATTCACGGGCGTTTCCGAAGGACGATCCTACCATTCACGCCCGGATCTACAAGGTAAGTCCCGCGGTAGGTGAGTTGAAGCTGAATGTGCCGCTGTGGTTCTGGAATAGTGCTGAGTGGTGCTCTTTCACGCAGGCAAGCGCGAGAACACAGCGCCCGCTACTCCGCCGTGCCTTGCGCGAGGTGAAGGCCGGGCGGACCGAGATCGCCGCAGGGACCGAGGGGGAGAAGAGACTCGCCCTCCGCAGGTACCTCTCGTCGCGGCTGATTTCCATTCAGCGTGACCTCCGGTCGGGCACCATCCAGGCGGACGCGAGCAAGTTCGGTTTCCGCTTGAAGGCAATGGCGAGCGACATCCAGGACAAGATCGCCGAGTTCCCGGGGGCTCCACTACAAGCAGTCGCGGAGGCCATCGCTCTGGCTTTGGAAGCGACGTACAGCACCTTCCCGAAGGACGGGAAGGTCGTCGAGTACTACCGCCCGTTCACCGAGCGGCAGGTCAGCGCAGTCGTCGATACCTTGCGGGATGCCGTCAAGACCGTTGGGGGCATTGTCTACCAGGAAGGCCCCGACGAAGATGTTCCGCTGGCGTTCAGTGGAACGGACTTGGCGGATCATCTCGAAATATTGGCGGAGCAGGAAAACGTAAGCCAGTACCTGGACTACCTCGTCGCCAGAATCCGTACCTTCCTCTCCGATCCCAGGATGAGAGCTGTTGTCGCTGATCATGAAACCGAAGACATTACCCTCGAGAACTGGTTGACGAACTACATTGGAGGCGATGCCGCCCAGAACGGATGCGTGTCAATAATCGACCTGTCTCTGGTGCCGACCGAGGTGGTGCACGTTGTCACTGCCGTGATCGCACGCATAACGTTCGAAGCTCTGCAGCGCTACGTCAAGCTGAACAGTGTGACGCTTCCAACAGTGCTGGTCATGGAGGAGGCACATACTTTCGTCGGGCGATACAAGGAGGATGTTGAAGACCATAACGCAGCAGCTGTCTGCTGCCATGTATTCGAGCGCATTGCTCGAGAGGGTCGGAAGTTCAGACTCGGGTTGGTCCTGTCCTCCCAGCGGCCTTCCGAACTATCTCCCACGGTACTGTCCCAATGCAATACTTTTCTACTCCACCGGATCAGCAATGACCGCGACCAGGAACTCGTGCATAAGCTCCTTCCCGACAATCTGCGAGGTTTGCTCCGTGAGCTGCCGTCGCTACCCTCGCGCTGCGCCATTCTGCTTGGGTGGGCGTCAGAACTTCCAGTTCTGGTAACGATGAGCGAGCTACCCCGATCGCAGCAACCCCGTTCTGACGATCCGGAGTTCTGGGGAGTGTGGGTGGGCAATGGTGAGCAAGGCGAGTCGCTGCCTCGCGCCACGAATTGGGGGCAAGTGGCGCAGGATTGGCAGTCCAACCCGGGAAGCGATATGCCAGGCCCGAGCGATGTTCACCGAGACCGAGAGGATCTGAGCCGAGAGGGCGGCTCGTGAGGGCAGAACCGACGGGTTGAGAAGTTCGTGCGGCGCCACTGATCACGGGCCCGGCCGGAGTTGCCACCAGCAAGCCGCCGAGCAAATCTGGGTCGAACTGGGAAGTCAAGTCGTTCAGCCTGCAGCTGCGCTTATGCTCGCTCCATGTCCCTCGACGACTCCTTCCGCCGCCTCTTCGGCGACGCCGAACCCACTCACTTCGGCTCCGGCTGGCTCAGCGGCGTCCTTTCCGTCTTTCTTGGCGTTCTCGGGTTTGGTGCCGTTCTCTGCCTTCACTTTCCGGCGCTCTTGACGTCCCCTCAGCTTCGCGAGCTTTACCCGATGGACATGGTCCGCGCGCTGATTCAGCTCGTCATTGGGTTGGCGTTTCTCTTGGGTCTCGTCAGCGCGCTGCTTCGCCGACGGAAGGTCCTTGGTCTGGTGGGCATGTGTCTCGCGATGACCGCCTCGCTGTTTGGCGGGGCTCGTGTTCCGGTCAGCGGGCCCGTTCGAGGCGCCGGCGCGTACCTGGGCTTGGATTGGTTTCTTGCCAACATTCTGCTCTTGGCCGTGGTCTTCGTTCCCATGGAGCGGCTGTTTCCGCGCGATCCTGCACAGCTTGTGTTTCGTAAGGGGTGGACCACGGACGGCGTGCACTTCCTGGTCAGCCACCTTCTGGTCCAGCTGTCGACCTGGTTGACGATCTCGCCGGCGCGGGCTCTGTTTTCCTGGGCCGCGTTTCCAGAGATTCAGGCGGCGCTCGCGCGGCAGCCTTTGCTGATTCAGTTCGTCGAGATCGTCCTGGTGTCGGATCTTGCCGAGTACGGCGTTCACCGGCTTTTCCATCGCGTTCCGGTGCTTTGGCGCTTTCATGCGATTCACCACTCCTCGACCGTGCTCGACTGGCTCGCGGGTTCGCGGCTTCACCTGGTCGACATCGTCGTCACGCGAGGCGCGACCTTTGTCCCGCTCTTCGTGTTGGGCTTTTCATCGACGGCGGTCTATGCCTATCTGGTATTTGTGTCCTTTCACGCGGTCTTCATTCACGCGAACGTCGGTTGGAAACTCGGCTGGTTGGAGGCGCTTCTCGTCACGCCGCGCATTCACCATTGGCACCACGCGGCGGATGCTGAGGCCGTGGACCGCAACTTCGCCGTCCATTTGCCGGCGATCGATCGGTTCTTTGGCACGTTTCACGCGCCCCAAGAGGCTTGGCCGCGCGCCTACGGCGTTGTGGGCGAGACGGTACCCGAGGGATATCTGGCACAGCTCGTCGCGCCGTTCCGGCGGCGATCAGGGCCGTGAAGCTGTGGTGGTTCTTTAGACGACGAGCTCAACGTGCTCGAAGAAGGCGCCACTCGCTGGAAGGCGGTGATCAAACGTTAGCAACACGGCGCCGTGCGATGCGGCAAGGGCCATGAGATAGGCGTCCGTGACCTGCTGGTGCCCCAGAAGCCCCCGAAAGGATGACTCGACCCGCCGGAGCGGAGGAAGAGCTTCGAAGTAGGTGTGGCGGCGGTCGGCAGTGAGCCGCTTCAGCAAGGCCAGCGCTTCTATCGGAGTTCTGCGAATCCCGACGATGGCGGCATTCGAGGAGAGGCGAACAAAGCCCAATTGAGTAAGAGCGCAGGTTGCCCAAATCTGCGCGGGTCTTTCGAGCCTTCTCGTGATCGGTTCGTGGAATTGGTGGTTCGGCCAAGCCAGGGCCAGTAGCGCGTTGACATCAAGGAGCAGCGGGCGAACACTAGACGATGCCATCGTCCTCCAGAGCCTTCTGGATGCGCGATGCCGTGATCATCCGGGTGCCGGGCGGAACGTCGAATGTTGCGAACCTTCCAGCCTTCTTGCGGTCCCCGCGAGTCGGCTCGAGCGCGCGGCGTGCCATCTCAGAGACAACTCGGCCGAGTCGTTTGCCGGTCGCTCGCGCATGCGCAAGAGCCGCCTCGTAGATATCGTCATCAAGGGTGAGTGTGGTACGCATGATGCGACGATACGGTCAGGGCACGTCATCGTCAAGGTTCGGAAACCGCGCCCTGCGCCAGCAAAGCGGCAACGGTGCGGCCACGGCCCTGCAAAACGAGGCGGTACGAGCGGTTGAAGCACAGCTTGTCGCCCTACTTCGGTGACCTTGTAGACTGGAATCGGTGGCCGAGATGGCGAGCATCACTCTCAAGGACATTCCGGACGAACTGCATCAGACCCTGAAGGCCGAGGCAGCGGCCCACGGTCGGAGTTTGAGTCGTGAGATCATCCTACGACTTCGGCTTTCGCTCGTTGAAATGAGCCGGCCCGATGCCCAAGACACCTTGGCACAGACAAGCGCCATCCGTGAGAAGCTCGCGGCCCGTGGCGTCAATATCGAACGGCGCTTCGTGAACCGCGCCAAGCGCGGCGGACGTCCTTAGCTCATGGTGGTCGTCGACACGAACATGCTGCCTTCCGGCAAGCTCTAATAACTCCCCCAACCCCCTAGAGAGAAGCGGGGCAGTTCTTTTACGCGGCGCGCTTGACTTCCACTTCGAAGCCAAGGTCCTTGAGTCGTTTGATGAGATTCTGCGCGCGCTTGTTCGGGTCGAGCCGATGGAAGTGTTCGGGTCCCAGATCTCGGTACGGCTCCTGCCTCGTCA
>WBZQ01001569.1_pt1 | contig 13295 bp, 18 predicted proteins | sample 5204251 | NCBI WGS metagenome assembly WBZQ01 (sample SAMN12412402, study PRJNA552823) | activated sludge metagenome | isolation source: activated sludge from nitrification reactor of wastewater treatment plant... | place: USA: Virginia | collected 2017-09 | reverse complement strand
ATGACCGCGCTGAAGAACCCGCCGATCGCCCCGCCCGGCTTCGACCCCAAGACCGATAGACTGTGGACGCCCAATTTCGACCAGATGCAGTCGCTGCACGCGGCCTGGCTGGAAGACTGGGGCAAGGCCTTCGGACATCGGCAATAGGGCGCGGGCAGTAGAATGTCTTCGGAACTCCGCGTCGAGCAACTGCGCAAGGTCTTCGTCACCGGCCGCCCGCCGGTGTCGAAAGCCGCCGTCGACGATGTCTCCTTCACCATCCCCGCCGGTGAAATCGTCGTCCTGCTCGGCCCCTCGGGCTGCGGCAAGACGACGACGCTGCGCTGCGTCGCGGGGCTGGAGCATCCGACCTCGGGCCGCATCAATATCGGCGGGGAGGTCTACACGGACCCCCAGGCCGGCGTGCTGGTGCCGCCCCGCGGGCGCAACCTGGGCATGGTGTTCCAGTCCTACGCGGTCTGGCCGCACATGACCGTGCGCCAGAACGTCGCCTATCCGCTCAAGGCGCGGAAGACATCCAAGGCCGACATGGATCGTGCGATCCAGGAAGCCTTGGACCTGGTCGAACTTGGTGCCTACGCGGATCGGCCGGTGACGCAATTGTCCGGCGGGCAGATGCAGCGCGTCGCCTTGGCGCGCAGCATGGTCTACCAGCCGCAAATCCTGCTGCTGGACGAACCCCTGTCCAACCTGGACGCCCAGCTACGGCTGCGCCTGCGCGACGACCTGCGCCGCATCATCAAGCGGGTTGGTCTGACCGCGCTGTATGTGACGCATGACCAGACCGAGGCGGTGGTACTGGGCGATCGCATCGGCGTGATGCGCGACGGCAAGCTGCTGCAACTCGATACGCCCCCGGAAATCTACAACCACCCGGCCGATCTGTTCGTCGCGGGCTTCACCGGGGCGACCAACGTGATCAACGGCCAGGTCGCCGGCCGTGACGGCGCGCAAGGCACGATCGCGGTCGGCGATGGGGAGAAGTTGCAGGCACGCCTGGGCGACGGCGTAACGACAAACGGCGCGGTGAAGGTCGCGCTGCGCCCCGATAACGTGGACCTCGCCCCGGTGGGGGAGGGACCGAACCGATTCAAGGCCTTTGTCCGCTCCCGCCACTACCAGGGATCCCAAACCCTCTACGAGCTCGACATGCTCGGCACGACGATCGAGGCGATGGAGGTAGGCAGCAGCGCCCGCCACCAGGAAGGCGCCAATATCGTCGTGGGCCTGCCGCCGGAGCTGTGCTGGGCCTACCCCGCCGACGCGGCCTGAGGGAGATTGTGGTCCGCGCGTGGGACTCGCCCGTGCGAGAGGTCCGCTCACGCTCCTGCGTTTGGCCGATCCCGGCCGAGCGCGAGCCAGCCCGTTGTCAGGCGGCCGTCATCTTCGGGGTAACGTTCCTCCAGCAGCGTCAATGACTGGATTCGGTCGACGCGAAAGTGGCGGTAATCCGCGCGAAGCTCACACCACGTCGCGATCAGTGTGACATCGACATAATATGCCAGTGCAATGGGCCAGACGGTCCGACGCGTCAACCGGCCCTGTTCATCCATGTATTCCAGGCGCGTCTTCCTGCGATCCCTGATCGCGCCACGGATCTGGGACAGATCGACCCCATCGGGAACGCGCGTGCTGCCGTCCGACACGAAAAACGGCGCGGCGTCGACGTAATCGCGCAACGCACCCGGCAGCACCGCCGAGATCTTGCCAAGCACGCTCACGGCGGCGTCCTGCAGGGCGGGATCGCGCAGACGACGAACCATCCGCACGCCGACCGCGATCGCATCCACTTCCTCGGTCGTGAACATGAGTGGTGGCAGGTCGAAGCCCTTTCGCAACACATAGCCAATGCCGCGCTCTCCCTCGATCGGTACGCGGCGCGCCTGCAACGTGGCGATATCGCGATAGATCGTGCGAACCGCGACCTCCAACCGTTCGGCCAGGGCGGACGCCGTAACCGGTGCCTTCGCGGTGCGAAGCGCCTGAATGACATCGAACAATCGGTCGGCGCGACGCATGTTCCCATCTCCGTCCCGTGATCCGACGCGAACACTCCTGACAAAACGCTGTCAGGAGGGAGCCGCTATACGACCCATCACGCGCAATCAACAAGGAGTGGAATCATGGCTTCCATACATGTCGATATCGACACGCTGGATTGGATGTCCGGCGTCCCGTTCTATGGTCCCGGGGCGGTCCATGACGGCAAGGACGTGGTGCAGCTCAAGCTGCTCAGCGACCGTCGCGACCAGGGCGGCGGAATTGCCTGGCTTGCGCGGTTTCAGCCACCGCAGGCAAGCTGATCAAGATCGTCGCCGTCGCGCTATCAGACGAGCATATCCTCAATCTGGAAGGCGGCCGGGGCACCAAATCCGGACAGCGTGCGCGCGCCTCGGGCGGCTACGGTCTCAATACCAAGGGGCAGCCGCACAGCGCGATGATCGCCACGGAGACAGTGTCTCTCATTGTCTATACGGGTGAGCCCGATGAGATCCGATCATTGACGGTGGAAGACCTCGATCCACCGGGTTGATCGGAAGGTGGTGCCGCGACTTGCGCGGCACCTGTCGACCCTACGCCCGAACTTCCTCGTTCAGCGCGGTTTCATAGACCCGGATGACCGAGCTGGAATCCGAGGTGCCGAGGCCCATCCCCCGCGCCATGCGCATCAGGTTCAGCACCTGCGGCGCGATCATGCCTGGCACGCCCAGTTCGTCGGCCATTTCGAGGGCAAGACGAAGGTCCTTATGCGCGAGATCCAGCGCGAACGTGGGGGCGAAATCCCCAGCCAGCGCCTTGTTTGACATATTGTTGTAGCCGGACGACATGCCGGAAGCGTTGCGGATCACCGCGTCCAGCTTCTTCAGGTCGATGCCGGAACGCTTGCCCATCATCAGCGCCTCGGCCGCCGCGGCGGCGTTGCAGAAGGCGAGCATGTTATTGATCAGCTTCGCGGTCGATCCCATGCCGATGCCGCCGACATGGATCACCTCGCCGCTGAAGGATTTCAGCAATGGCAGTTGCTGTTCGAAGTCCTTGGCGTCGCCGCCGACCATGATGACGATGCTGCCGTCCTTGGCGCGGGCCGTGCCGCCGGACACCGGTGCTTCCAGCATGTGAACGCCCTTGGCGGCCATGCCCTCGGCCAGGCGGCGGGCGGTGGCGGGGGAATTCGTTGACAGGTCGATATAGGTCGTGCCCGCCTTGGCATTGGCGGCGATGCCGTTGGGGCCAAGCGCGACGTCTTCGACGATGCGCGGGATCGGCAGGGAGGTGATGACGACATCGCAGCTTTTGGTGACATCGGCCACCGATCCCGCGGATGATGCGCCAAGATCGGTGCATTCCTTCACCGCGGCGGGGTTGAGGTCGAACACCACGACTTCGTGGTTCGTGTTCTTGATGATGTTGCGGCACATGGGACCACCCATGTTGCCAACGCCGATGAAGCCGACCTTCATGCCCCGGTTTCCTCCTTGATGCGCCGGACGATCCGGCGCGGGGCGGGGATGATGGCGGATGTCAGGGGTGGGCGTCCACCTTGGGGGTGTGGGCGGCGATTGCCTGGTCGACCGCGTCAGGGCTGTGGGCGATCACCATCAGCAGCACCCGCGCCGCTTGTTCTGGCTGCCGGCGGCCTTGTTCCCAGTCGCGGATCGCGGCGGCGGACAGGCCGAAACGCCGAGCGAAGGCGTCCTGGGAAAGCCCGAGGTCGGATCGGATGGCGCGGACATCGACGTCGTCGGGGACATGGGCGATGAAACCCTGCGTCGCTTCCCCACGCGCATAGACCCGGGCCGCGCGGACCGACGAGAGAATGCGGCTACCAGCCCTGGACATGACGGCGTACTCCCAATTGATAGTCTGAGGCTAAACCGGCCAATTCCTGACGGAGTTCGTTCCGTTCGGCCTTGGTCAGGTCGACCTTGTCGCCCTTGGCGAACACGTTCAGCAGAAAGACGGGGATGTCCCGCCCGGCGTAGAATGTGATGACCCGATACCCCCCGCTTTTGCCCTTGCCGCGGCCGGCGAACCGCAACTTGCGGGCGCCGCCCGTGCCGAGAATATCTACCCCGGCGACCGGATCGGCCGAGAGCTTCAGCACGATGCGGCCGCGTTCATCGGCGGTGAGGCCCGCCTGGTCGGCATCCCGCAGGTAGTCCGGCGTTTCGACGACACAATGCAGCATCCATGCCCCGCGTGCTGGGTCGGGAGAGGCTGTCCTTGTGTGACCGAAAGCCTGACAATCGGTTAAGGGTGCTGGTCAAACACACGTATTCTATACGGCAATGCCGCATAATCCGCAAGGATTTTTTTCGCCCTCAGGGCTGCGGACCAACGTATCCTTCGATGATGATCACATCACCCACGCTCCGCCCGTCCCGCTTGGCCTTCGCGGCGGCATACTCGGCCGAGTGGTAGCAGGCCACCGCCGTATCGTAGTCCTTGAACTCCAGCACCACATTGCGTGCGCGGGGCGTGCCCTCCGGCGCCTCGAACCGGCCGCCGCGGATCACGAAGCGGGCACCATATTTCTTGAACGCAACGGCGTTGGCGGCAACGTATTCCTGGTAGCCGTCCGGGTCCGTCACGTCGATGCGCGCGATCCAGTATCCCTTGGCCATGCGGCTCTATCCTTTCATTAGCGTGACAAGCGTGGGTTCCATCGCCTCCGCCAGCCTGGCCATCGCCTGCGCGGTCGGATGCAATGGCGCGGCGGGTGGGTTCAGCTTCGGATCGTAATACAGATCGTGATTGACCCGGCCGTTTTGCATGAACAAATGGCCCAGGTCCAGGAAAGTCGTTTCGTGCCCGCGCGGGAAGCGTTGCGCCAGCACCCGGTTCACCGCGTCCTCTGTCTCACGCCCCCAGGTCGTGCGGTCGCTCGGCAGGATGCCCAGCAGCAGCAACCTGGTCGACGGCAGCCGCTGGCGCAATTCGCGAATGATCCGCTCGATTCCGGCCACGGTGTCGTCGCGCGACCATTTCAGCCGGCCGAGATTGTTGGCGCCGATCAGGATGACGCCGGCGCGCGGCGTGATGCCGGATGCCTGCCCGTTCTGCACGCGCCAGATCAGGCTCGCCGTCGTATCGCCGGAAAACCCCAGATTGACCGCATTGCGCGCGCCATAGAATCGCTGCCAGACTGGGGCGTAGCGACGCCAGTCCTGCGGTCCGTCATACTCCCACTGTTGGGTGATCGAATCACCATAGAACACCAGCGCCGGCTGACGCGTGCGCAACTCGGCCAGCTTCGCCTCATGGCGTTCCCGCCACCATTTCAGGTCGGTGCGTGACAGCGGGGTGACGGCAAGCGGCTGTCTTGATTTGGGTTCCGCCGCCTGGGCTGGTGAGGCAAGCAGCGCCGCCCCAGCCCCGGACAGAACGATCCGCCGGGGCACGCCATCACGGTCGGGACGGGACCGCGCGTCCGCGGCGGCCAGGCACGTCACAACAGACGTCCCTACTTCTCCCGCACCGGGCGCGCGCGCTGATTGTATAGAATCTTCGCCCGCCGCTCCTGCTCCTCCTGCGGCAGCTTGGACTGATCCTCGGACAGGTTGGCACCAACCGCCATGCCGCGCTGCACCCCGGGGCGGGCGGCCAGTTCTTCCTGCCAGCGCTTGAAATACTTGAATTCGTTGATGTCCTGGCCCTGCGCGGCCCAATTCACCGTCCAGGGATAGCTGATCATGTCGGCGATCGTGTACTCGTCGCCGGCCAGATAGCGGCTTTCGTGCAGCCGGTTGTTCAGCACGCCGTAGATCCGGTTGACCTCATCGGTAAAGCGGCGCACCGCGTAGGACTGGTCACCCTGCTTGTCACCCAAGCGGCGGAAATGCCCGCACTCGCCGGATTTCGGACCCTGGTTCGCCATCTGCCAGATCAGCCATTGCGTCACGGCGTATTTGCCACGCGGGTCCTGCGGAAAGAAGCGACCGCACTTCTCGGCCAGATACATCATGATCGCGCCGGATTCGAAGATCGCCAGCGGCGCGCCGCCACCCATCGGGCTGTGGTCGACCAGCACCGGCATGCGATGATTCGGGTTGATCGCCAGGAATTCGTCGGTGAACTGATCGCCGCGGCCGATATTGCAGGGTACGACGTTGTAGGGGATCCCCGCTTCCTCCAGCAGGATCGTCACCTTCTTGCCATTCGGCGTGGGCCAGTAATGCAGGTCGATCATGGCGGTCATCCCCCTTGGTCCGTTGTGCGGCCGAACCCTAGCGGATCGCCCGCGGAACCGCCATCGGCCGTTGTCTGATCGCTCGTCGCCCGATACTACGCGCCCTGATTGCCAGGAGTTCGCTGTGTCTGACCGCTTCCTGATCGGCCTGATCGGTACCGCCATCCAGGCGTCGCGCGCCCCCGCGATGCACCAGGACGAAGCGGCCGCCCAGGGCCTGACCTTGATCTACAAGCTGATCGATCTGGACGTGCTGGGCCTCGGCCTGGACGCACTACCCGATCTGCTGATCGCGGCCGAACGCATGGGGTTCGACGCGCTGAACATAACGCATCCCGCCAAGCAGGCGGTGATTCCGCATCTGCATGAACTCTCGCCCGACGCGGAATCGCTGGGCGCGGTCAATACGGTGCAACTGCGCAATGGCCGTCGGATCGGCCACAACACGGACTGGTTCGGCTTTGCCGAGAATCTGCGGCTGAACCTGCCCGATGCGGCGGTGGATCGCGTGGTGCAGTTCGGTGCCGGCGGCGCGGGATCGGCCGTCGCCCATGCCGCGCTGGTGCGGGGCGTGCGACACCTGACGCTGACGGACATAGACCCGGCACGCGCCGAGGCAGTCGCGGCATCACTGAACGCACGCTTCGGCGCGGGACGCGTTCAGGTTGTACCCGACGCCGCCCAGGCAATGGCCCACGCGGATGGCGTGATCAACGCGACCCCGATCGGCATGGATGCCCATCCGGGCATGGCCTTTCCCGCCGCTTGGCTGCGATCGTCGCTATGGGTGGCGGAGGTCATCTATTTCCCCTTGGAAACGGAATTGCTGCGTCACGCCCGCGCGCTCGGCTGTCGTGTGGTGGATGGTGGCGGGATGGCGGTGTTCCAGGCGGTGGAGGCATTCCGCCTGTTCACTGGCCGCACTGCCGACGCCCAGCGCATGCTGTCCTGTTTCCGCGCCTATACCGCATCCTGAAAGGAGCAGACGATGACCGATTGGTTGGGACTTGCCGGCAAGACCGCGGCGATCACGGGCGGCGGCGGCGGCATCGGGCGCGCGGTCGCCGTCGGCATGGCCAAGCTCGGCGTGACACCGATCCTGCTCGACCGCGACATGACCGGCTGCGACCAGACGCTGGCCGCGCTGCGCCTGGTGGGTGTCGAGGCCCGCGCCATTGCCTGCGATATCGCCGACGAAGCCAGCGTCCGCGCCGCTTCCGCCCAGGCCGGTGAGGTCGATATCCTGATCAACAATGCCGGCATCCTGCGGCCGAGCCCGCTCGAGACCCTCAGCCTGGAGGAATGGAACCGCCTGATGTCGGTGAACCTGACCGGGTACTTCCTGTGCGCGCAGGCCTTCGGCACGGGCATGCTGGCACGGGGCAGGGGGGCGATCGTGCATGTCGCCTCTATCGCCTCGCGCTTCCCGCAGGCGTCGAGTGGCGCCTATTCGGTCAGCAAGGCCGGCGTCGTCATGCTGTCGCAGCAAATCGCGCTGGAATGGGGGCCGCGCGGCGTGCGCAGCAATGTCGTGAGCCCCGGCCTGGTGCGCACGCCCATGAGCGAGGCGTTCTACCAGGCCCCCGGTGTCGCCGAACGGCGCGCCAACGCGATCCCGCTGCGCCGCGTCGCCGCGCCGGACGACATAGCCGAGGTAGCGATCTACCTGGCGAGCGACCGCGCCGGCTATGTCAACGGTGAAGATATTTGTGTAGACGGCGCGTTCGGCCGCACGCTCATGAGCACGGTGCCGCGGCCCGGGTTCGAATAGGGCCGCGGCGTTGGATCGTTACTTGCTGTCGAGTGTGGGCAGCTTGTAACGATCCTGCGGATCATGCCACCCCTTGAACGCCGGTTTCCTCTTCTCAGCAAACGCCGCTCGGCTTTCCATCAGATCGCCCTTGTCGCCGTGATCGTGCAACTTTGCCGCCAGAGCCTCGTAGTTTGACGTGATGCTGGGCCGCATCAGGCGCATCATGTGGACTGTATTGACGCGGGAGGCTGGTGGCAGAGTCAGCAGATGTTCTGCCATCGACATGGCTTCAGGCATCAGTTGATCGGGATCGACCAGCCGATTGACAAAGCCGATCTCGTAGAAACGTTCTGATGTAAAGCGGAAGCCCAGCGCCATTTCCATAGCGATGGGATAGGGCAGGTTGGCGATATGCCCGTGGTTATAGCCGCCCAGCAGCCAGCGCTTGGCTTCGGATACCTCGAACAGGGTGCCGCGGACGGCGACGCGCAGGTCCGTGCGCTCGACCAGCATGAAGCCGCCACCCATGGCAAAGCCGTTCACCGCGGCGATGACAGGCTTTTCCAGCGTGCCGTCCATGAACGGGTCGGGCTTCGCGGGGCGGCGGCCGCCGGGTGCGCCGTCGGCCAGGGATTCCTTCATGTCCTCCCCGGCGCAGAAGCCGCGGCCGGTGCCCGTGAAGATCGCCACTTCCAGCGCGTTGTCGTGGCGGAACAGGTTCCACGCCTCTGACAGTTCCGTGCGCATTTCATGATTCAGCGCGTTCAGCCGTTCGGGGCGGTTCATCCGCACCACGAAAATCTGTCCGTGCCGTTCCGTTTCGACGACCGCCATGGCTCGCTCCTGTTTTCTGTTCTCTCGCCGTTTAGACGAAGTGGCGCGAAGGGCAACTGGTATCGTTCGGGCGTTGGCCAAGGGGCGGTCTGACGATACGGGCCATCGCGGACGTCAACACCGCCTGACAGGAACCACGCGGCTGGATACCATGCTGGACGCGGCCATCCCGTCGCGCCCAGCAGCCCGAAAGATCCGCCAAGATGTCGACCCAGACCCTGCTCCCCGAGTTGCACGAGAACCAGGCGACCGGCCGGATCGCGGAAATCTACGACGAGATCAGGCGTTTTTCCGGCGTCCCCTACGTCTCGTCGTTGCAACGCTACGTCGCGACCCTGCCCGGCGTGCTGGAATGGGCCTGGGACGCAGTGCGTCCGGCGCTGGTCTCCGGGGTGATTCCGGAAACCGGCTGGCGCCTCGCCCGGGATGTCGGCATCGCGCCGGCGGAACCGGTGACCGCCGCTACGGTCCGCGCCTGGGGCATCGATGCGGCGGGCCTGGCCGCGATGCGCAACGTGGCCGAGAATTTCGTGCGCGTCTCACCGGTCAACCTGATGACCGGCGCCTGCCTGCGGCTGATCCTGACCGGCACCGCGCCGGCCGGTGGCGGTTTCACCGAAACCTGGACGCCGCCCGCCATGCTGCCGCCCATGCCCGGGAACGTCGATATCGCTGCCCTGCCGCCCGACCAGCGGACGGTGATCATGCGTTTCGCCACCGAGGTGGACGGCCAGCCCTTCATCCCCGCGCTGTATCGCCAGTTCGCCCATTGGCCCGCGATGCTGGCCTGGCTCGCCGATGTCCTGGTGCCGCGGCTGCGCGCGCAGGAGACCAACACCGCGCGCGCTGCGTTCCGCGCCGCGGCCCTGCAAGCCGCCGGCCCGATCGTCGCGCGCCTGCCGTCGCTGGCACCCGGTTTCCGGCCTGACGCCGAAACCACGCGCCGCGTCCTGGCGACGATCGACCGCTATGCCGAAACCAGCCCGGAGATGACGATGTTCGGTCGTCTCGTCCTGGACGCGCTGCCCGACAAATTTTCGTGACTCCGCCGCGCTTCGGGCATGGTTCGGCCACAATTGGCCTCGACGCTCCTGTCTACCGGATCAGCCGCATGGCGCGGCGCCGCTAACCGGAGACTGGGACGATGTGCATGACCGTGATGGAACCGCTGACGCTGGCTGGGTTGTTGTCGGACCCGCTGACGCGCATGGTGATGCACAGCGACGGCGTTTCGGAACAGGAATTCGCGGAACTCTGGCTGCGCATCCAGGGATTGCGCACCCAGTCGGAGATGTTGGAGCCTGCCTGAAGCAGCGGGCGGCAGCCATCCCACGTGCCGCCGCCTCGCCCGCCGGTCAGTCCTTTTCCATCACCGCCTTGATGCGATCAGGCGCGACCTGGATGGGCGGAATGCCCGCCCGTTCCTGTTGCAACAGCGCACCGACCCGGGAATCCCGCTTCTCCCAGCCGCGATTCATGGCCTCGGTCAGTTCCTGATGCGCCAGGTTGATCATCCGCATCGGCACACTGACCTCGCGGCCCAATTGGCAGGCCAGCGACACGTCCTTGTGCAGCAGGCGCAGGGCGAAATCCGGCGGATCATAGACGCCGGTCAGGAACTGCTTCTGCAGCCGGTCGAACAGCCGGACGCGGCCCGCGGCCCCCTGCCGAACCGCCTCGAACAATTGCAGCGGCTCAACGCCCGCCTTGATGCCCATGGTGAACACCTCGGACAGCACCACGTTGACCGCAGCGGAACTGGCATTGTGCACCAGCTTGGCGATCGATCCCGCGCCGATCGGCCCGATATAGCGGTTCTGGTCGCTGAAACTGTCCAGCACGGCCTTGTACTTGTCGTAGACGGCCTTGTCCCCGCCGATCCAGACCGCCAACTTGCCGGAATTTGCCCCGGCCGGCCCGCCGCTGACCGGCGCGTCCAGGAACTCGATACCCTTTTCGGCGAAGATCGCGTGCAGCTCGCGCACGACGTCGACGGCGTTGGTCGACAGGTCGAACCAGGCCGACCCCGCCTTGAACCCCTCGATCAACCCGTTTTCCCCGCAACCCACCTTGCGCACATCGGCGGGCGTGGGCAGCGAGGTGAACACGACGTCGCATTGTTCGGCGACCGCCTTCGGGCTGTCCGCCCAGATCGCGCCGGCGTTCAGGTGCTTCGACGCCGCCTGGCGGGTCAAATCATGCACCACGAGTTCCGCGCCGCCCTTCTGCAGGTTCGACGCCATCCCGGCACCCATCATGCCGAGACCGATAAAGCCGACTTTCATGGCTGGTTCCTCCGATCCGATCGGGACAGTTTGCGGCGGGACGGGCATTGGCTCAAGGTGGCACGGCGAATGGGCGAGTCGTGACGGGTACGGCATCGTGAAGGAGAGCGTCAGGATGATAACGCGGTGGTTGGGCGCGACACTTGTGGCCTTGGCCGCGCTGCTGGTCACGGGTTCGACCGACGGGCCGGGCCTCGGCGGTCCGGCCGCGGCGCAGGAACGCAAGACGGCGGGGCTGCCGCAGATCTGGTTCAGTGCCACCTCGCCGCAGATCCGATCCAGCCGGAAATGGCCGGCCAATGACTATATGCGCCTGTTCGACCCCTCCGCCGATGCGGAATGGAAAGTGGTCGCGGACCGGCTGGACGTGCTGTTGATCGGGGCAATCAGCATGCGGGAACCCGCCGACGACCGGCTGCTCGCGATATTCGAAACTGCCCGCAGGCACCGGCTGAAACTCGCCCTGAACGCCCATGTCCTGCAGCACGATGCGCATTGCGGCGGCGGCGAGGCGCATGCGCCCGATGACCGGTTCCTGGCCTTGCAGTTGAACCGGATCAAGCGCCTGGGCGGCCGGGTCGACTACCTGCACCTGGACGAACCCTTGATCCGCGGCCATCTGTTGAAGAACTTGGGGGGCGGGCGCGTCGGCTGCCAGTACCCGATCGCCGAGGTCGCCCGCCGCGTGCGAGCCAATGTGCTGGCCGCCCGCGCGGTGTTCCCCGAGATGCAGATCGGATCGTCCGAGGCGATCAATGTGCGTTTCACCGGCAAGGGGCCGGAATGGGCCGACTCGATCCGCGCCTGGGCCGAGGCGTTCCGTGCCGAAACCGGAAAACCGCTCGCCTTCACCATGGTCGCGGTCGAGTATCGCGAGCCGGGATGGGAGCCGGCGCTGCGGGCGTGGTTCGCCCATGCCAAACGCCTGGGGATTCCATCCGGCGTGATCTATACCGGCGCCGGCGGGCAATCGGACGAGGGCTGGTCGGCCAACGCCGTCCGCGCGTTCCACGAAACCGAGCGGGCGGCCGGCGTCCAGCCCGACCTGGTCGGGATCATGTCCTGGCAGCAGTGGCCGAACTTCAACCTGCCCGCGAGCAAGCCAGGCACGTTGACCAACGTGCTGCTGGAGTATCTGCGCCTCCGTGGCGCGGTGCGGAACTGATCAGACCAGCCAATGCTCCTCGACCACGAAGCGGGCGGCATTGGACTGATCCCAGCCTTCCAGCGCGTATTCTAGGTCGACGAGGCTCGGGAACCGCGCATGCAGGCCGGCACCGACCGACACCTGCAAGTGCCGGATGGAGGAGGCCGGGGCGGCCCCCTGGCGGCGGACATGGTAGCGGGCCAGCGCCTCCAGCGCCGGCAGTTCGGCCATGCGGTCCGCATCCGCCGTGACCTGGGCCAGGTCCACGTCCAACGGGTAAAGAACCAGCGCGCTGAACCGTCCGATGGCCGATCCGGCGGGTCGGATGGTCTCGACCTCGGACGCGACCCGTGTCACCGCGCCGACGAACAGCTTGGAGTCTTCGTTGCATTCCGCCATCGCGGGTGAGAGCTGGGTCTTGCGGCGGTCCTCGTCATTCTCGAAATACAGGATCGGGAACCCGTCGATCCGCATGTCCTGGGCACGGACATTCGCCGCCGGGGAGGCGACAGGATGGCACTGCACATAGGCCTTGAGCCCGTCGAAGGTGCACACCATCGGCCCATGCACGTCCAGCCAGTGGCGGCGGAAATGGCCAAGTGTGATCTGGTCCTGGCGGCGCATCATGCTGATCGCGGCGATCATGGGTCCTGTCCCCTGCGGTTCACCCCAGCGTGGCATGCCGGCATCGATCCGCGCTAGCCTGCGCCGAACCAGGGAGAGTCCTCATGACCGAACCAGCCCCGCTGCCCATGCTGGAGAAGCGCCGCATCGAGGCGGCGATCCTGAAGCATGTCTATGACAGCCTGAAGGAAAGCCACGGGGAAGCCGCCGCCCGCCAGGCGGTCGCCGATGCGGTGCGCCGGTCATCCATCGAGCAGGCGGTGGCATTCGCCGCCGAGGTGAACGGCCAAACATCATTACAGACCTTTATCGATCGCCAGGGCCTGTGGCGCATGGGTGACGCGCTGACCACCGAGGTGAAGGAACAGACCGCCAACCGCTATGTCTTCCACGTGACACGCTGCAAATACGCCGAGATGTACCGCGACATGGGCCTGGGGGAGATCGGCCACCTGCTGTCCT
>WBZQ01000827.1_pt2 | contig 13301 bp, 16 predicted proteins | sample 5204251 | NCBI WGS metagenome assembly WBZQ01 (sample SAMN12412402, study PRJNA552823) | activated sludge metagenome | isolation source: activated sludge from nitrification reactor of wastewater treatment plant... | place: USA: Virginia | collected 2017-09 | reverse complement strand
GGTCGGACTGAATCACCATGTCACGCGCCGACAGGACCCGATATGCGCTGGCGTGCTCACTGTCCGCCAGCAACTCAAGTAGCAGCCCTGGACTGACTTGCGCAAATTCAGTGGCCGCGCGCCACACTTCCATGATCTGCTGCGCCACCTGGGAAGGATCCGACTCAAACTCGGTGGCAATTTGCGCATTGAATTCGCGCGCCAGGTGGGGATGAGCCCACAACTGTTGCAACACTTTTTGCGCTAGTGCCTCGACTGTGGCACCTGCACCTCTGGCCTGACGTCCCTGCCGATGGCCCGGCAAACGCTGCCATGGCTTGAGGCGATGCACGGCATCGAGCACATCCGCCGGCGTGTGGGTGACCCGAGCCAGTTCGCCCGACAACTGGCTGCGCAACGCTGCCGCACTCATCGACGCCAGCAACGGCTGGGCCTGCGCTACTACGCTGGCACGGTCTTCGGCCACATCCATGGAACGGCCCTCACACAACACGCGCACGAACCAGCGTGACAGCGGTAGCGCATCGGCAATCGCCTGCTCAAAAGCTGGCGCACCATGTTTTTTGACCAGACTGTCGGGGTCTTCACCCTCGGGCAGCAGTACAAAGCTGGCGCGCTTGTCTTCGGTCATCACCGGCAGTGTGGCCTCCAGCGCGCGGCGCGCAGCCTTGAGCCCCGCAGCATCGCCATCAAACGCAAAAATCACGTGGTCGGCTGCGCGCAGCAAGGTGGATACGTGTGCGTTTGTAATGGCCGTGCCCAGCGCTGCCACGGATTCCGTAAAACCAGCCTGCGAGAGCTGAATCACGTCAAGGTACCCCTCGCACACAATCACGCGCCGCCGGGCACGAATGGCCTCTTGTGCCTCAAAGAGTCCGTACAGCTCGGAACCTTTGTGAAACACCGCGGTCTCGGGCGAGTTCAAATACTTGGGCTCCGAACCATCGAGCGAGCGCGCACCGAAACCCATCACCGCGCCACGTCGATTGCGAATGGGAAACATCAACCGTCCGCGAAAACGGTCATAGCGCTTGCCCTCATCACCCACGATGACAAGCCCCGCATCCACCAGGCGCGGCTCCTCGTAGCTTTCAAAAAACTGCTTCAAGCCCTGCCACGTACCCGGGGCATATCCCAGTGCAAAAGCCTTAGCGGTAACCCCGGTGATGCCACGCTGCTTGAGGTAATGGATGGCGACATCGGCGCCTTTGAGTTCTTGGAAATAAAAATCTGCAGCACGATTCAACACTTCTGTCAGGCCACGCACCTGTGAGGCCGCGGCTTGATCACCGCGTGCTTCAGGCACCTGCAGGCCGACCTGTTGGGCCAAGTCTTTAACGGCTTCGACATACCCCAACCCACGGTTTTCCATGAGAAACCCGATGGCATTGCCATGCGCCCCGCAACCAAAGCAGTGATAAAACTGCTTGGCCGGAGAGACGGTGAATGAGGGAGTTTTCTCGCCATGAAACGGACACAGCCCAAGCAGGTTCTGCCCCGCCTTCTTGAGCACGACATAACGACCGACCACATCGGCAATATCGATGCGTGTCAGCAAGTCTTGAATAAAGCCGCGCGGAATCATGGTGGCGCCCGCTGGTGTGACGACGGTGACTGCAATTAAGTCGCCAAACGCGCCTTGACCTTGGCCGACACCTGCGTCATGTCGGCCCGCCCTGCCAGACGGGGCTTGAGCAACGCCATCACCTTACCCATGGCGCTTGCTCCCGACGCGCCAGATTCAGCCACTGCCACATCAATGGCCGCCAAAATTTCTGCCTCGCTCAGAGCTTGAGGCAAATACGCACTCAACACATCGAGCTCAAATTTTTCTTTCTCCACGAGATCTTGGCGACCCGCATTTTCAAATTGCGAGATGGAGTCGCGACGTTGCTTGATGAGCTTGTCCACGATGGTCAACACCGCCGCATCATCGAGCGTGACGCGCTCATCCACTTCTTTTTGCTTGAGCGCAGCCTGCAGCAGGCGTATGGCACCCAGGCGCTGCGCATCCTTGGCGCGCATGGCCGTTTTCATGTCTTCCTGAATCTGTTCTTTGATTGACATGGGCCCACCTTTCAGAAACGACAAGCGCGCCATGAAGGCGCGCTTGCAAACCATTTGAATCGCCGCAGCGATTAATACATTTTCTTGGGCAGCATCTGGCTGCGAATACGCTTGTAGTGGCGCTTGACGGCAGCCGATTTCTTGCGTTTGCGCTCAGCGGTGGGTTTTTCATAAAACTCACGCGCACGCAGCTCGGTGAGCAAGCCGCTTTTTTCAATGGTGCGCTTGAAGCGCCGCAGCGCGACTTCAAACGGCTCGTTTTCCTTGGGGCGTATGGTGGCCATGCGTTATCCGTAATCAAAAGAAAAGCCGGTACCCCGGCGAAAAGTCGCGGATTGTAGCCAGGTTTGTCTGGGCCTGCCAAGCTGCCCCCTCCCCCCTAAACTGCGCCCCCTATGCGAGTTCTTGGCATTGAAACGTCGTGCGATGAAACCGGTGTGGCCCTCGTGGACAGCACCGCGGGCCTGATTGGCCAGGCCTTGCATTCCCAAATTGACATGCATCGCGCTTACGGCGGCGTGGTGCCTGAGCTGGCTTCGCGCGATCACATTGCGCGAGTGCTACCGCTCATTGATCGCGTTTTGGAACAAGCTCAACTGGGCCGCAACGATATCGACGCCATTGCCGTCACGGCCGGCCCAGGACTTGCCGGAGCCTTGTTAGTTGGCACTAGCATCGGCCATTCAATTGGATTTGCCTTGGGTAAGCCCGTCATCGACGTCCATCATCTTGAAGGGCATCTGATGTCACCGCTGCTGGCCACACCAGCGCCGCAGTGGCCTTATGTGGCGCTGCTGGTTTCGGGCGGGCACACGCAACTCTTACGCGCGCAGGCTCCAGGGCAGTACGAACTGTTGGGTGAGACCTTGGACGACGCCGCTGGCGAAGCCTTCGATAAGACTGCGATGCTGCTAGGCCTGGGCTACCCCGGCGGACCAGAAGTTTCGCGGCTGGCCGAATTTGGCCAACCCGGTGCGGTGTCATTTCCACGACCCATGCTGAACAGCGGTACCTTCGATTTCAGTTTCAGCGGCCTAAAGACCGCAGTGGCGGTGGCCGTCAAAAAAATGGAAGGAACCTGCGAACAAGCACGCGCCGACATCGCGCGCGGCTTTGTGGATGCGGTGGTCGATGTGCTGGCCACCAAATCCATGGCCGCTTTACGCACCACGGGCTTACAGACTTTGGTGGTCGCTGGTGGCGTCGGCGCCAATACGCAGCTGCGTCAGCGGCTGCAAGCAGAAATGGCGGCCTTGGGCGGCGCGGCGTTTTTCCCACCGCTGGCGCTGTGCACCGACAACGGCGCCATGATCGCCCTAGCCGGGTTGTATCGATTAGAACGCGGTGAAGTCAGCCCGTCCTACGCGTTTAGTGTGCGGCCACGTTGGGCACTTGGCGTGCCCTTGAACACGATTTAGCGCTTCTTCTTTCCTAACTTGCCTTCCGTTCCTGCGCGCAGCCGCGCGATGTTTTCGCGGTGGCGAGAAAGCAACAACGCAGCCATGAGCGCCAAGGCCAATGTGGTGGGCCATGTGGCGGCACTGGGTTTCCAGAAAATTAGGTGCGCCACAGGCGTGAGCACCGCTGCGCTCATTGAAGCCAGCGACGAATAACGAAACACAAGCGCCAGGATCAGCCACGCCCCACAGGCCATCAGCCCTAGCCACGGGTTGGCCGCCACCACCACACCCAGAAATGTGGCAACACCCTTGCCGCCTTTGAACTGGTGATAGAGCGGATACAAATGACCGATAAACGCGCCCAGCCCCGCCCACACCGCCGTGCCATAAGGTGCGCCGATGAACTCGCCCCAGGCGTTCACGGCCCACACCACCACGACACCTTTGAGCGCATCGCCCAGAAGCGTGAGCAAGGCGGCAGCACGATTGCCCGAACGCAACACGTTGGTGGCGCCTGGATTGCGCGATCCGTACGAGCGCGGATCGGCCAAGCCAAACAGGCGGCTTATCACCACCGCAAAGGAAATCGAGCCGATGAGATATCCGCCCAGCACACAGATCCATGCGGCCAACCCAGTCATCAACATTCGGACTCCTCTCGCATCGCCACATCAACTGGCTGCGCACTGAGCAGCTCGGTGAGTACCGCCGGATTCAAACCCACGAGATACCCGCGCCGCCCACCGTTGATGTAAATGCGCGGCAGCTCAAGCACCGTGCGCTCTACAAAGATAGGCATCGGTTTACGCAATCCAAAAGGTGAGGTGCCCCCGACCTGATAACCGCTGTGCCGCTGCGCCACCTCGGGTGCGCAGGGCGCAATGCGTTTGCGACGGGTTTGGCGCGCCAAATTTTTTGTAGACACCTTGCAGTCGCCATGCATGAGCACGATGAGGGGCTTGGCGCCTTCATCTTCCATCACCAGGGTTTTGACGACCTGGTGCTCGGGCACCCCCAGCGACTGCGACGAAACCGCCGTGCCACCGTGCTCGACGTACTCGTACACGTGCTCGGTGTACGTCACGCCGTGCTGCTTGAGCCATTGTGTGGCCGGTGTCTCGGACACGTGGCGTGAGTTCTTTTCGGCGCTCATCTCAAGGACGGGGGTGGTGGTGGGCATGTAACGCTTTAAGGCGCTCACGGGCCACGTGGGTGTAGACCTGCGTGGTGGAAATGTCGGCGTGACCGAGCAGCAATTGCACCACACGCAGGTCTGCGCCGTGGTTGAGCAAGTGCGTCGCAAAGGCGTGGCGCAATCCGTGAGGTGAGAGGGGCGCGCGGATGTCGGCCTGGACTGCGTAGTGTTTGACGATGCGCCAAAACATTTGGCGCGACATGGCCGCGCCGTGCGACGAAATAAACACGTCTTCGCTCACGCGAGTGGCCAACAATGCAGGCCGACCTTGCGACATATAGCGCTGCACCCAGGCCACCGCCTCTTCACCCAAGGGCACGATGCGCTCCTTGGCGCCCTTGCCCCAGAGGCGCACGCACCCTTGCGTTAACGACAGTGCACTCAGCGGCAGCGCAACCAATTCGGACACACGCAGTCCCGCGGCGTACATCACTTCCAACATGGCCCGATCACGCAATCCGCGCGGGCGGGTCACGTCGGGTGCAGCCAGCAGCGCCTCCACCTGGGCCTCGCTCAAGGTTTTAGGAAAACGCGGCGCGGCCTGCGCACGCTGCAAATTCACGGTGGGGTCTTGGGCCAAGTGGCCCTCACGACACGCCCAGCGATAAAAGCGACGCAACGTGGACATGCGGCGATTAACAGAACTGGGTTTGGCCGCAGCACACTGCGCGGCCATGAAGTTCATGAGATCAGCAGCCTGCGCCTGCAGCAGCGTGCTGCCTTGCTGATGCAGCCAATCAACCAGTGGCATCAAATCACGCCGATAGGCCGCGAGCGAATTTTTGGCCAATCCGTCTTCCAACCACAGCGCATCGCAAAACGCATCAACCAGCGCCTCGATGGTTGGTGCCTTGACAGCCGTTTCAGCCACCGCCAAGCAAACCTTTCTTCAGCGCCTCATCCGCAGGAACTTCACCAATCCACACGCGCAACACCGCGGTAAAAAACTCTTCGTCCCCAATGGGTGCGCCATGGACGCGGCCATTGACCACGATGCGCAATCCCACCCCGGGCACCCAACCCAGCGCCACAACGTCGCCCTTTTGGACCTCACCCAAGGTTCTAAGCGCAGCGTCCAGTGCATCCATCGATTTTTTGAATTGCGCCAACTGCTGTGGCCCATGATTTTTGTGCAGCCCCTCGCTCATGGCCTGGGCAAATGACTCGGCATGCACTGTGCGCAAAAGATGCATGCGAATTTCACGCGGTCCGGTCTGCGCCAGCAAGGTGGCCGCACGGTTACTTTTTTCCGGCACATAAAGGCCTGCCGCATACACCTTGAAGAGCACCCGCTTACGTACCCCTGCTCCATTGAGCACCAAGGTTTTGTCAGCCACCTGCACGGTGGGCTCGAACTTTGCGCCTTCAATTTCAACCGCCCCAGCCGCGCCAGCTGCCTGTCCACTGGCCACGACCCAACACGCGCTCAGCACCCCTGCACGAATCCAGCTTTTCATAAACACCTCCGTTTGATTACGCCTCAGCACTACTGGCGGTCTGCCCCAACCCCTTGGGCAAGGGAAACTCCACGTGCTCTTGCACTCCATCGAGCGTGCGCACGTGCCGCGCGCCCAACTCTTTGAGTCGGGCCACCAGCGCATCGACCAACACGTCGGGCGCCGATGCCCCCGCGGTCACCCCCACGCGTTTCTTGCCTTCGATCCACACCGGGTTGAGCGCCTGCGCGTTGTCCACCAAATAGGCCGGCACCCCAAAACGCTGCGCCACTTCGCGCAAACGGTTGGAGTTCGAGCTGCTAGGACTACCGATAACCAGCACCACGTCCACTTGCGGCGCCATGAACTTGACGGCGTCCTGTCGGTTCTGGGTGGCGTAACAAATGTCCGACTTTTTAGGCTCGGCAATGTCTGGGAAACGCTGCTTGAGTGCGGCCACTACGGTGGCAGCATCGTCCACCGAGAGCGTGGTTTGCGTGACGTAGGCCAACGCTTGCGGGTTGCGTACTTGCAAGCGCGCCACGTCTTCTACGGTCTCCACGAGGTGCATGCCCGCATCAGCCTGGCCCAATGTGCCTTCTACCTCGGGGTGGCCCGCGTGGCCAATCATCACGATGTCCCGCCCTTGTGCGCGCAACCTAGCCACTTCAACGTGCACTTTCGTCACCAAAGGGCAGGTGGCATCAAACACGCGCAAACCACGTGCCTGTGCATCACCGCGCACCGCGCGCGAGACGCCGTGCGCGGAAAACACCACGGTCGAGCCCGCAGGAATTTGATCGAGCTCATCGACAAACACCGCGCCCTTGGCGCGCAATGACTCCACCACAAAAGTGTTGTGCACGATTTCATGACGCACGTAGATCGGTGCGCCATGGATCTGCAACGCACGCTCGACGATCTCAATGGCGCGATCCACACCAGCGCAAAACCCACGCGGCTGAGCCAATACAACTTCCATCACAACACTCCAATCACCCGCACCGACCAACGCAGGGGCACGCCTGCCAAAGGGTGATTGAAATCGATCACCACACACTCGCGGTCAATCTGTTTGAGCACCCCAGCCAGGCGGTTGCCTTCAGGCCAATTCAACTCAATGACGTCGCCCGGCTGATAGTCGCCCGCGGCGCATTCCTTATCGAAGGTAGCGCGCGTAAGCGTTCGCACCCATTCAGGTTGGCGCAACCCGTAGGCCTCGGCCGCCGTCAGATCAAATGTGTGCTCGCTGCCCACCGCCAAGCCCAGCAACCGCGCCTCCATGGCTGGCGCAAATTGGCCACGACCCATTTGCACCGTCACCGGCCGCGCCACAAAGGTGTTGGCCACCTCACGCTGCACGCCGTCGATGAGCGCCAGCAACCGATAATTCAGCGTGATGTGAGAATCTTGACGAACTACAGACATAGCCTGAACACCGAATGCGCTGCTTGCGCGGGCAAGAACAAGGGCGAAAGTTTATCGACATGGCAATTACCGATTGGCCTGCCAGCGAACGGCCGCGCGAACGTTTGCTTGAGCTGGGCGCTGAAGCGCTCACCGAAGCTGAACTCTTAGCCGTGTTTTTGCGCACCGGCACGCCCGGCGCAAGCGCTGTGGATCTGGCGCGCCAAGCGTTGGACCACTTTGGCGGGCTCAATGCCTTGCTGACCGCGCCACTGCCGTCCTTCACCGCCCTCAACGGCCTGGGGCCGGCCAAGTTCGCGCAGTTGCGTGCCGCTTTGGAATTGGCGCGCCGTGCGCTGCGCGAAACGCTAAGCGAGCGTCCGCTGCTGAATTCGCCCCCGATGGTGCGCGATTACTTGCGCCTGTCACTGGCGCGGTTGCCGTATGAAGTCTTTGCGGTGCTATTCCTCGATGCCCAACACCGCTTGTTGAGCTACGAGGAGATGTTCCGGGGCACGCTCACCCAAACCAGCGTGCACGCACGTGAAATCGTCAAACACGCCTTACACGTCAACGCCGCGGGAGTCATCCTGGCCCATAACCACCCATCAGGCCAGGCCCAACCCAGTCGTGCAGATCTGGACTTGACCCACACCCTGGCCAAGGCGTTGGTCATGGTGGACGTCAAGGTGGTTGACCATCTCGTGGTCACTGGCAGCCAAGCGGTGTCATTCGCGGAATTGGGATTGTTGCCGGAATAAATACATACCGGGTTGGCAGCGAGTGGGTTTCGGATAGAATGCCCGGCTTTTCGTCGTCAGGACTGAACCGTCTGCGTGGCTGCGTAGATTACCCACGCGAGCCGGCAGCAATTTAGATAGAGCAGGAGTTGAACATGTCTCGCAAATGCACGGTGACCGGCAAGGGGCCGATGGTGGGCAACAACGTTTCCCACGCCAACAACAAAACCAAGCGGCGTTTTATGCCGAATCTGCAATACCGCCGTCTCTGGGTGGAGAGTGAACAACGCTGGGTGCGGTTGCGTCTGACTAATGCAGCGCTGCGCACCATCGACAAAAATGGCATCGACGTGGTTCTGGCCGATTTGCGCGCCCGCGGCGAGATCTAACTTAGGATTAGGAAGGAATCATCATGGCCAAAGGCGCCCGAGAAAAAATCAAGCTGGAATCCACTGCTGGAACCGGCCACTTCTACACCACCACCAAGAACAAACGCACCACGCCCGACAAGCTGGCGTTCATGAAGTTTGACCCGGTGGCCCGCAAGCATGTGGAGTACAAAGAAATCAAGCTGAAATAACGTTTCAGCGCGCTGCCCATCACACAAGCACCATCAACGAAACGCCGTCACCGCATCTGTGGTGGCGGCGTTTTTGTTTTCTTTTCGCCGCACCCATAAAAAAGGGCCCACACCTGCATGCGAACCCTTTGTATACGCACCCCAGGAAAAACTATTTGCGGTGCGAGAAGTCACCCGGCAATGAAGAAAAGTAAGCCGCCACGTTTTTGATGTCCGCCTTGGAGAGTGGCTTGGCAATACCACCCATGATGGGGTTCTTGCGCGCGCCGGTACTGTAGTCACCGAGAGCCTTCTCGAGGTAGTCCGGATACTGGCCGGCCAGCTTGGGGTAGCTGGGATCCGCAGGTGATTTGCCATCTTGTCCGTGACAGGCTACGCATGTGGTCTCAGCAAGTTTTTTTCCAGCAACCAGGTCAGCCGCCTGAGCCGTTACAGACAAGGCCAGCATCAACACTGAAAAAGTAAGGGTCTGCTTCATGATCATTCGTTGATTCCGTTTACTTGGAGGATGCGGGGACCGATGCGCCGCGTGCGGCGTCACGTGCGGCGTCACGTGCGGCGTAATAGGCGGCAAGGTCAGCGATCTGCTGGTCTGTCAAACCCTGCGCAATAGCGGTCATGGTCGGATGGTTGCGCTCCCCACGCTTGTAGGACTGCAGGGCCGCCTCAATGTACTTGGCCGATTGACCTGCAATCATGGGCACATGAAAGACCTTGGGAAAAGAAGCCTGGTACCCAGGAATGGAGTGGCAGCCCGTGCAGGCGGAATTAGCAGTCTTTGCGGCCTGTTCGCTGCCCGTTGCTTGAGCAAAAGCCAACATGGGCAGCACGCACAACACTGCAGCGACCCCAGTGTTAATTACTTTTGATTTCATAAGGAAAGGCCCGTGGTGAAAATGGCGGCGGATTCTATCTGATGCCAGCGCGCGGCTCGGGGCCACTGGTGTTGTGATGTCCTAATCGTTTACGCGGTACTCAAGCGGTACTCAAGCGGCACTCAAGCGGTACCCAGGCGGCACTTAGGCGTTAAAGGGTGGCGCCACTTTGAGGACTTCTTCGATGGTGGTCAGGCCCTGTGCAATTTTTTCGGCACCCGACACCCGCAAAGAGCGCAATCCGTCACGCGCCGCTTGATGCCGCAGCGTGGGCAAGTCGGCACCCTTGGCTATCAGACTGCGCATGGCATCGGTCATCACCAACAGTTCCACCAAACCAGTGCGGCCGATATAGCCGGTACGACGGCACTCCAGACACCCCACTGGCTTGTACATGTGTTTGGGCACGGTGGTGCGCCAGGGTGCAATAAACGCTTTCCAGAAGGCTTCATCGGGGCGCTCGGCTTCCACTTTGCAGTGGGGACACAACATGCGCACAAGACGTTGTGCCTGAATACCAATGACCGTGGCGTTGACCAAGTAACTGGGTACGCCCAGTTCCAACAGCCGCGGGATCGACGCGGTGGCGTCGTTAGTGTGCAGCGTGGAAAAGACGAGGTGGCCCGTCAACGAAGCCTGGACGGCCATGTCCGCCGTTTCTTTGTCGCGAATTTCACCGACCATGATGATGTCGGGATCTTGCCGCATGAGGGCACGCAAGCCGTCGGCAAACCCCAAATCAATGCCCGGCTGCACTTGCATTTGATTCAGCGAGGGCTCGACCATTTCAATCGGCTCTTCCACCGTACTCACGTTCACTTCATCGGTCGCCAGCTGCTTAAGCGTCGAGTACAGCGTGGTGGTTTTGCCCGAACCCGTGGGTCCGGTGACCAAAATGATTCCGGTGGGCCGCTGCACTAACTCTTGCCACACCGCACCTTCAGCCTCTGAGAAACCCAGTTCGCTGTAGCTGCGCACCACCACTTCGGGATCGAAGATGCGCATCACCATCTTTTCACCAAAGGCTGTCGGCAAGGTGGATAAACGCACTTCCACCTCACGGCCCGCTTTGGGGCCGGTGTTGACCTTGGTTTTGATGCGCCCATCTTGTGGGCGACGCTTTTCCACCACATCCATGCGCCCAAGCAGCTTGATGCGACTGGTCATGGCATGCAGCACCGATGCGGGCACCTGATAAACCTGATGCAACACGCCATCGATACGGTAACGCACCACGCCTTGATCACGCTTGGGCTCAAGATGGATGTCGCTGGCGCGTTGATCAAAGGCATATTGCAGCAGCCAGTCGACGATGTGAATGACGTAGGCGTTGTCGGCATCGACCTTGCCGCCCAGTTCGAGCAGTTGCTCAAAATTGCTGACCACGCCCGTGCCGGGTGCGGATTTATCGGCCGCTTTGTCTTTGGCGCCGCGCACCCATTGCGCCAGTTTGTAGAACTCCACCGTGAAGCGCTCAATGTCGGTGGGGCTGGCCACCACACGCCGAACTTGCTTGCGCGTGATGTGTTCGATCTCTTTGACCCAGTCGTCTACAAATGGCTCGGCCGTGGCAACGGTAATTTCGGTGTTGGTAACCAGGATGGGCAAGATGGCGTTGCGCGTGGCATACGCGCTGGACATGACTTCTGCAATGCGGCCAAAGTCAACTCGCAACGGGTCAATGTGCCGGTATTCCAACCCGCTCTTGTCAGCCAGCCACTGCGACAGCCGCGTCATTTCCAGGACTTCCTGCGCGCCGCCGGGGCTACGCAGGTTCATGTCGGCAATCAGGGTCAGCGGATGGATCTGTGTTTCGCGTGTGGTGACGGACAAAATGCGTTCGCCATCGGCACGCGCCATCAACCCGTCGTGCACGAGCTGCTTGACCACATATTTGAGCGTGACGCGACCCGTGGGCAGGGCCGATTTGGCCGCGGTTGCCCCCGTCGCCGCAGGCGTGGTCACTGCCGATGAGCTGTGAGCACTTTTGCGCTCCGCATTTTTTTCAGCAGCACTGCTCATGGCGCTGCGGGCACGGCATAACGACCAGCCAGCTCATCGCGACGACGCGGCAATTTCTCAAAATCACCCACCACGCCATCGGCCGCGCGCTTCATAAGCGGCGTGTGCTCTAGGGGTTTGAGCCACCCTTTCTTCAGATACGACTTGATGACGTGTGGCGGCATCACTTGCGCGGTTTTTTCAAGGTCTGTGCTGAAGAGAAACAGCGTGCGCAATGGGCTGATCCAGCGCAACCGTGCCTTGACCATGGCCTTGCCGTCATACAGCTGGAACCAGGTGCCACGTGACCAGCGCCCAATTTGCTCGTCATAGCCGGCTTCTTCCACACGATCCAGGCCACCAATGTCGGTGGCCAGTTCGGGCATTTCAATTTCCGCGTTCTGCTCTTTGGCCATGCGCATCACTTCACCACTAGACACACGGATGCCACCGGCCACAGTGGTGATGGGTGCATTGCTGGTGATGTGCATGTTTTCGATTGAGGCGCGCAGTTCTGAGGTTTCGAGTGAGGCTTTGATGTACGCCGCCTGATCGACGGGTTTGACCGCCATGGCATGTGACTGCATCAGCTCGTTGAAAAACGTCTCTTGTTCGCGCTCGGGCATGCGAATCAGGGCTAACCCGTCGCGCAAAATCCGCATCATTTCGGGGATCATGGCCACCAGACGTTTGCGATCTTCACCCATGCCTTTGGGTTGAATGCTCCAAACCACATCGTGGATCACTTCACGGAAACGTTTGGAAAATCCCGGCGTTTCAGCGTCGCGCATGCCCGCTGCCACCAGCACCTGCACCCAGGGCCCGAGCAGAAAATCGCGCATGTACGGTTCAAGCTGCACTTTCTCAAAGGCACGACGCACCTGGATGGTGGTGTTGATGGTGAGAATTTCGCGCTTCTCGGCCTCTTCGAGCACTTTTTTGGCACGCGCCACGGGATCGCTTTCCCGTTGCGGAATCTCTGCAATGAATTCGTCAAATTCAGCGAGCAATTTTTCAAAGACGCCCATGTCTTTGTCGAATTTTTCGAGCACAGATCGCACGATGTTTTCAACACGCTGGCGATAGCGTTCGTTTTCATCGCCATAGGGCTCCCAGCCCACAGCGGTAGCCGCCACGCGGTCAATCAGACGCCGAGCCGGATGCGTGTTCGATGCAAAAAAATCCGCATCCAACAAGGCCGCTTTAAGTACCGGGAACTGCATGCGCGACAAAATGGCTTTGATTTCAGCCGGCACCTGTTTGTCCTGCAGGATGTGTTCAAAGAGCATGCCCACCAGTTCGATGGTGAGTTTGTCCACGGTGCGTGTGGATTTCTCGACAAGGTGGCCACGCCAAGCATTGATAGACCCAGCCCCGGAACCGGCAAAAGCCGCGCCGTGAAATCCTTCCAACCCAAGTTGCTGCAGCTCATTGATGGCGCCCAGCAGTGCTGCCCCAGCGGGACCTGGTGTCGGCATGGCCGGGACGCGCAGGTCGTGCGCATTCACTTGCAACCGCCGCAGCAAATCATTGAGCACAAAAGCGGGGTCGGCCCCCGGCGCGCCCAGCGCCGCAGCCATTTGCGCAGGACGCGCTACCG
>WBZQ01001634.1_pt3 | contig 13304 bp, 12 predicted proteins | sample 5204251 | NCBI WGS metagenome assembly WBZQ01 (sample SAMN12412402, study PRJNA552823) | activated sludge metagenome | isolation source: activated sludge from nitrification reactor of wastewater treatment plant... | place: USA: Virginia | collected 2017-09 | reverse complement strand
GAAACACAAGGCAAATCCGGTGAAAGCCGGGGACGCAAAGCTTCCGGGCTACCGCGCAAAGACTTGAGCGCAATGCCAGCGGGGCTGCCACCGAGGCATCTTGCTTTGGTGTGGGTGCCGCCTTGTATTTCGGTGCACATATCTATCACCGAGTCGAGGACGCATGAACCCAGTCAACGCTATCCACCACAACACCGGCCACCATTCGTCGGCCTATGGTGCTAATCAGACCGCTAGCACTGCACGACGCATCACCACTTTGGCTGTTGACAACAACTTGGCCCCCACGGCCCAGCGTGTGCTGAGCACCACCGCCAGTGCCTGGACAGCTCCTCTGGTGCTGCAAACCCGGCGCACAGAAGTTGCCTGAATGATCGGGCGTCCCACCGCAGCCACATGGGCGTGTGCTTTCATTGGCCCATGTGATCGCTTGCGGCAAACTCTGGAACACTTCCCTTTCAATTCATGCCTGAGTGAAGCGAGGCACACTCGAGCAAGCAGGCCGCTGCGCAGACACACCACACAGCGCCTTCTGATCTGACCCTCTATGAAGGATGAGACTTGCAAGAGCGTGTGGATGAAACCCTCGAATCTCATTAAATCCCTGCGCGGCAGCGCATGCATCAAGCTGGCGATCATGGGTTTGGCCACCAGCCTTGCAGGCTGCGCAGCCCTGTTGCCTGGGGCCACCACTGACACCCGCTCACCGTTTGACACTTTTGAGGCGGCTGAACAGGCGCTAGCGAAAATCGAGCCCTACAAAACCACAGTGGCCGAAATGCAGGCGCTGGGCTTTGACTTCAACGCCAACCCCAACGTCACGATCATTACTTATCCAGACGTCATCGCCCGTCTGGCACCTAACGCCAGCGTACCGATGGAAGCACTGCCCCCCGGCATTCGTGATTGCATCTTGGCGCAGACCCAATGCCAAGCCTACGAATTGCGTATCGCGCGCCAAAAACGCAAGCGCGTCGGCAATTTCTGGCCCGATTTCCTAAACTTTCGCCGCACCATTGCGATCTCGGGTTGGCGCTTTGAAGCGTTGATTGTGGTGCGCGACGGTGTGGTGCTGTTCCATCGCTACGGCGGCGAACCGCAAATCAGTCAGGTGGAACAGCAGATCAACCCACTGGGCCCCCTGCAGGGTGCGGGCGAGGGCGCAGCCAGCCGAATCATCAAATAGCTTGGAGCAGTTGCATATGAGCCCACACACCAATCCACACACCAGTCATTACGCCTTTGGCAAAAAGGTAAACCTACCCTTCGACACCGCCGTCGCGCGTGTGACAGAGGAATTGGCCAAAGTGGGGTTCGGCATCCTCACTGAAATTGATGTGGCCGCCACCATGAAAAAGAAACTCGATCTGATTATTCCGCCCTACAAAATTCTGGGGGCTTGCAACCCCAACTTCGCAAGCCAGGCCTTGGCCATGGAACCCCAGATTGGTGCGCTTTTGCCCTGTAACGCCGTGGTGCGGCAAGACAGCGCAGGCCAAAACTATGTGGAGTTCATGGACCCCCATGCCGTGCTAGGTCTGGTGAACCGACCCGAAATGGTGGACATCGCCACCGAAGTGCGTAGACGCTTGATGCAGGTGATCGATGCGCTGTAGTTCTGCACGACGCGACGGGGCCCGTGCGCGCAGGCACCCTGCCCCGTGAAACTCGCCGCACCTCGTTTTTGTATTGCTCAAACGTTCGCTCTACTCGGCGCATTGGCCCTGGTATTGCTACACGCCTGGGCTTCGCCCAGCGTACTGGCTGCACTCGAGTACCGCGCCGATTTAGTCAGAACACAACCGTGGCGTGTGTTCAGTGCGCATTTTGTGCATCTGAATTGGGTGCATGTGCTGGTGAACGCAGCCGCATGGGTGGTGGTGGTGCGGCTGTATGACAAAGAACTCACCGCAAGACGACAACTGTGGGCCGTGGTGTTAGCAGCCCTAGCCATAGGGTGTGCGTTGCCCCTGCTCTGGGCCGACATCTACCACTACCGTGGTTTTTCTGGCGTGCTGCACACGTTGTACTTTGTTGGCGCACTGACAGGGTGGCGCACAGCACGACGTACAGGTGCCTCGCTTCGATTGCCCTCGCTCCTACTCATGGCAGGCATCGTGAAGGTCTTGCTAGAGACGCCCTGGACTGCAACCACCCCATGGGCAGATTGGTTGGGGGCCCACGTCGTGCCACAAGCGCACGCAATGGGGTCGCTGGTGGGCGTGCTAGTGGGGTGGATGGCCGGCCGGACTTGTCATCAGGAACGCGGCAACGAGGCGGAAATTGATGAAGTGCCGCTTCATCCTAAATCCGGCAGTTGAACGTGCGGCAGCACGTTGATTCCACGAGGAGATTCCAGGTGCACAAGCGGTCAACTGCCGGATCTAGCCCGGATATTTCACCAGGTCGCCCCCGTTCATGAATCTTTTCCCTCTCAGAACTCATAGTTTCATGGCGCAAATCGGAAAGCCAATTTGGATCGTTGGGGCTACGCGGGCTTGCACGGCGCAGGCGCGGCTGGCTTGCGCTCAAGTGCTCGCGAATGCACCAAAGAGAGCCTTGGTATGGCATTCGTCTGCGCCCCTCTCGCGCAACCCCGCTCGCCCCTGCATCCGCGCAACGCCCGCGTCCCTGATGAAATATCCGGGCTAGGGTTAGCGCCGCCTCTTTCGAGCAATCTGCGCCGACCGCCGCCACTGATTGGCCCAGATCACGCACCACAGCAGCAACACCATCGACCCGTGCAATGCACCGCCACCGCCCTTGGCTGATGAGGTGGGCACTGTGATCGTCACTCGGGCAGACGCTGAGGACTCCAAACCATCGTTGGCCACCACATAAAAAGTATGGGTGCCCACACTGGGGTTGCTCCAAGAGAGCGCCCCCGCACTGGACAACGTAGCGCCCGAGGGCAAGCTAGCGCCAGGTGCCAGCGCGTAGGTCAACGGGTCGAGGTCTGCATCACTGCCCACGATGTTCATGCTCAACGCCTGGCCTGCTGTTGCCGAGGTGGCGTGCTCCTGAAGGGTAGGCCGCGAATTGACGCGCACTAACGCAAAGTCATAACCACTGACGGCAGCGTTATCGGTGGCGGTCAGGCGCAACAAAACGGTACTGCCCGCTGTGGGCGCGATAAAGCTGGCACTGGCGTTGGTTGCACCGGTGAGCGTCGCGCTGCCCGATTCAACCGTCCACAAATAACTACCGACGGTCTTGCCGCCCAAGGCAAGGGCACTGCCGTTGAGCGTGACGACACTGCCAGCAATCACGCGCTGATCCGGACCCGCATCGGCTGCGGGTGCCGCAGCTGATGCCATGAGCACGGCACGATTGGCGTCAAGCAAGCCCGCACCACACAAGTTCATCTCGTACCGACAAAAACCACCGTTGGGATGTGGCTGCGCAGAGGCTCGCACCACCGCCCGCAGTTGAGTCGGGGTCAATGCAGGGTTGGCCGAGAGCATGAGCGCCAACGCAGCCGCCACCTGTGGCGTAGCTGGGCTGGTGCCAGTAAAACCTGAGACTGCAGCGCCGGTACACCCTGAAGCACACGAGGTGCCCGCAGCCACGTAGGTGCTGGTAGGTGTGGTGGGGCCAAACACCACGGTAGACCAGAGGTAATACGCGGAATCCGCACTCGTCAGGTTGGCGGCAGCGAGCAATGTGCCCTGCCCTCCACCTGGTGCCGAAATAGCGGTGGTGGTGCCCACATTGGCGTAGTCAGCGTTCTCGCCGTTGATGACGTGGGCCGTCACACCCACAACACCATTGCAGTTTGCCGGCGCCATAGCGGTGCCCGCTGAATCATTGCCATTGGCAGCGACGATGCTCACATTGGCGGCGATGATTTCATTGACCGCGGCTTGCATGGCGGTGCTGCAACTGCCCCCGCCCAGGCTCAGGCTAAGCACCTGGGCAGGATTGGCATTAGCGGGCACACCCGAGACGCTCAGCCCTGCAGCCCAACGCATGGCATCGATCACATCGGAGGTCACGCCGCCGCACTTACCCAGCACACGCACAGGCACGATGCGCACACTGGGCGCGGCACCGGCCAAGGAAGTCCCGGCCACACTGCCACCCCACTGCGCAGCAATCAGGCCTGCCATGTGCGTGCCGTGCCAACTGCTGGGCGTATCGCCCGAGACGCCGTCATCACATTGCGGATAAGCGGCCTTTTCTGCGGCCGTGATCCAGTCGCCCGGGTCACTGGGATCGGCATCGCGGCCATCGCCATCATTGGCCGTGAAGTTGGCGGGCAAACTGCCGATGCTGGACGATACGAAGTCATAACCACCGAGCAGCACACCACTTAAATCGGGGTGCGTGGAGACCACGCCACTATCAATCACTGCCACACGCACGGTGTTTTGCCCTACGGTGCTGTCCCAGGCGGCCTGAAAATTGGCACCGCCGCCATTGCTCAGAGTTTTTGTTCCACCTGTCAGGCCCGTAGACACAAAACTGGTGCCCGCAGCCTGTAGGTTCCACTGACGGCCCACAAAACCTGTATCTGAAGGCGTGGCCACAGCCCGCACCGGCATATCCGGTTCGGCATATTCCACAGCGGGGTCGGCGGCAAGGCGCGCGGCAATTTCTTGGGCCCGCGCCAAACTCACAGGGCCTTCAGTGGCCACCACACCGGCACCTCCGGACATCGGGCGCACGGATTGCAATTTGACTCCAGCCAAAGTGGACAGTGCCGCTACATGGGTGTGATCCAAGGGGGTGTGATCCAGAGGGGTACGGCCCAGGGCAGCAATTTTTTCTGTCGCAACAGGGCTGCGCAGCTTGACGATGAGCTGGTGAATAACGGGGTCGGGGCGCGCCTTCTGGGCCTTGAGTCGAGCCTTGGGTCGCGCGGCGGCGACAGGTGCATCAGCCGCCGCCATGGCAGCGGGCAGCGTCGCGGCAAAAAACGCGACGGCAAGCCATCCGACACGCTTACGGTATTTCACCTGGCACCCTCCTGCTCCATGAATGCACGAACCCAAGCAATCTAACGTTGCCTGTCGACGAAACACGCCGACAAATAGGCCCTAAAACGCGCTCAGCTGAGGGATTTGGACAAACGACAGAGCACTTCGATTGATTCGTCATACCCGCGAAGGCGGGCATCCAGGTGGTTGAGAGGCTGTCGTCACCTTCGCAGGGACGACGCCTCATGAATTTTTAGTGCCTTGTCTTGATTTATTTCGCCTGCTGCAAAGCCACGACTGCATCGAGCATGCGGTTGCTAAAGCCCCACTCGTTGTCGTACCAGGACGAGACCTTGACCAAGCGCCCCGACACTTTGGTAAGCGTGGCATCAAAGATGCTGGAACGAGCGTCGTGATTGAAATCGCTAGAAACGAGCGGCGCGGTGTTGTAGCCGAGGATGCCTTTGAGTTCACCGTCGGCGGCCGTTTTCATGACTGCGTTGACTTCATCCACCGTGGTGTCACGCGCGGCGATGAACGACAAATCGACAATCGACACATTGATGGTGGGCACGCGAATGGCAAAGCCGTCGAGTTTGCCGTTCAGCTCCGGCAGCACCAACCCCACCGCAGCCGCGGCGCCGGTCTTGGTAGGAATCATGTTCTGGCCCGCAGCGCGCGCACGACGCAGGTCTTCGTGATAGACGTCAGTGAGCACTTGGTCGTTGGTGAACGAGTGAATGGTGGTCATCAGACCCGTGATCAAACCAATTTTTTCGTGCAGTGGCTTGACCATGGGCGCCAAGCAATTGGTGGTGCACGAGGCGTTGCTGATGACGGTGTGCGCGGCCTTCAACGCATTGTGGTTCACGCCATAGACGATGGTGGCATCGACATCTTTGCCACCGGGTGCGGAGATGATGACTTTCTTGGCACCGCCTTTGAGGTGCGCGCTGGCTTTTTCCTTGGTGGTGAAAAAGCCCGTGCACTCGAGCACGATGTCCACGCCCAACGCGCCCCAGGGCAGCTCGGCGGGGTTTCGGTTGGCCAGCACTTTGATGCGATCACCGTTGACCACCAGGCTGTCGCCATCGACGCTCACTTCACCTGGAAAACGACCATGAGCGGTGTCGTATTGCGTGAGGTGGGCGTTGGTGTTGGGGTCGCCCAAGTCGTTGATGGCCACGATTTGGATGTCGTGCTTTTTGCCGCCTTCGTAGTGCGCGCGCAGGATGTTGCGGCCGATGCGGCCATAGCCATTGATGGCAACTTTGATCGTCATGATGTTTTTCCCTCAGTGAGTTGCAATAAACCAATCCAAAAAAACTTTCCCTCACCCTCGGCCCCTCTCTCAGTGGGAGAGGGAGGTTAAAAGTCCCTCTCCCCCCGGGAGAGGGGTTGGGGTGAGGGACAGCCCGCCGAATGCTCTGCCGATTACCGAACCAGGCTCAGCACTGTCGAGACCAGATTCTCAACCGTCAAACCAAACTGCTTGTAGACCACGCCGGCCGGGGCCGATTCGCCAAAGCGATCCACCCCCAACACCGCACCATTGGCGCGCACGTACTTCCACCAAAAATCAGTCACGCCCGCTTCCACCGCCACACGCGGCAAACCCTCGGGCAACACGGCAGATTTGTAGGCACTGTCTTGCTGATCGAACACGGTGGTCGAGGGCATGGACACCACGCGCACCGCAATGCCCTGCGCCTGCAACGCCGCTTGTGCTTGCACGGCCAGCGGCACTTCGGTGCCGGTGGCCATGAGCACGGCGCGAGCGTGCTTCACGCCGCCTTGCGCTTCGCGCAACACATACGCGCCGCGACGAATCAGCGCCGCGTCATGCACGGCGTCTTGATCGAACGCCGATGCTTGGCGTGAGAGCGCCAACACCGTGGGGCCGTCCTTGCGTGCCAGGCTTTCGGCCCAGGCCACGGTGGTTTCCACGGTATCGGCCGGGCGCCACACATGCAGGTTGGGAATCAGACGCAAGCTCGCCGTCTGCTCCACCGCCTGGTGGGTGGGACCGTCTTCGCCCAAGCCGATGGAGTCGTGCGTCATGACAAACACCACGCGCTGGCGCATCAGCGCGGCCATGCGGATGGCGTTGCGGCCGTAATCGGAAAACACCAGGAACGTGCCCACGTAGGGAATAAAACCGCCATGCAGCGCAATGCCGTTGGCGATGGCGTTCATGCCGAATTCACGCACGCCGTAACTGATATGGCGCCCGCCGTTGCTGCGACCATCGGCTTGAATGCGCAAGGTGGGTGTGGCGGCGGTTTGCGTCAGGTTGCTGCCGGTCAAGTCGGCCGAGCCGCCCAACAACTCAGGCACAGCCACGGTCAGTGCTTCAAGTGCCAGTTGCGATGCGCGCCGCGTGGCCACGGTTTCAGCTTTGGCAGTTGCGGCTTGAACCGCTGCGCGCACGGTGGCGGCAAAGTTGCCCGGCAAGTCACCAGCCAAGCGCCGCTCAAGCTCAGCGGCCAACGCGGGATGGGCCGCTTTGTAGGCGGCGAATTTGTTTTGCCATTGCACTTCGCGCTGCGCACCGGCAGCACGCGCATCCCACGCGGCATACACGTCGGCGGGCACCACAAACGGTGCGTGCGACCAGCCCAGCGTCTGGCGCGTGGCGGCCACTTCGGCTTCGCCCAACGGCTCGCCATGCACTTTGCCCGTACCCGCGCGGTTGGGCGAGCCCTTGCCAATGACGGTGCGGGCAATGATGAGCGTGGGGCGATCAGAGGTTTTGCTTTGCGTCAACGCCTGGTCCACGGCCGCAACGTCGTGACCATCAACAGGCCCAATCACATTCCAGCCATACGCCCCAAAGCGCGCGGCCGTGTTGTCGGTAAACCAGGGCTCCACCTTGCCATCGATGGAGATGCCGTTGTCGTCGTAAATGGCGGTGAGCTTGGCAAGCTTCCACGTGCCGGCGAGCGATGCGGCCTCGTGCGAAATGCCTTCCATCAAGCAGCCGTCACCTAAAAACACCCAGGTGCGATGGTCGATCACATTGCAACCATCCCGATTGAACTCAGCGGCCAACAATTTCTCGGCCAAGGCCATGCCCACCGCATTGGCAAACCCCTGCCCCAGAGGCCCGGTGGTGGTTTCAATGCCGGGGGTCATGCCAAATTCAGGATGTCCTGGCGTTTTGCTGTGGAGCTGCCGAAAATTTTTCAACTCATCCAAAGACAGGTCGTAACCCGTCAAATGCAGTAGCGCGTAATGCAGCATCGAGCCGTGGCCATTGGACAACACAAAGCGATCACGGTTGGCCCAATGCGGATGGACCGGGTTATGCGCGTAGTGGCGCGACCACAAAGCCACAGCAATCTCGGCCATGCCCATGGGCGCACCGGGGTGCCCGGAGTTGGCCTTTTGCACGGCATCCATCGCTAGGGCACGGATGGCGTTGGCCATATCGCGCGTTTGCGACAAAGGAGCACTTTCGGGTCGGGCGGGCACGATCTGAGCTGGCATGAGGGTAGGCACTCTCAAGAAACAAAAAAACCGCACGAAAATTTCGTGCGGGCTGCGCATTTTAACTGTTGACCCCTAACTGTTAGCACCGTGGGGTTTGCAGGTCGGTGGAGTTCCATTAGCATCCGCCCCTCAAATTTTTCGGTTCGGACTTCCGGAAGCAACGGGTCTGCGGGCTGCGCCTAAACGGCGCGGTCCTCTAAAGGAATTATTCCCCCGCCAGAGCCAATCGACGCCGCCAGGGCAACTGACTTGCGGCAATGGTCAAAGCGCCACGCACCAACGTTTTGACCCCGAGCCGATGGGTTGCGGAGCATGGGGTCCTGCCACGTGTGAAGCCGCGATTCAGGTCGATTGGGCGGACCTGCTGGGGGAAATCAATGCAAGGATTACACCTGACTGGCGATCTGTTTGACTGCGCGTGCAGCGACAAACTTTTCACCGATCTGGCCACGCTAAGCACGCTGTGCCGTCACACCACCGTCGATGCGGGCCTGACCATCGTGGACGAAAAATTCCACGTCTTCCCTGAATGGGAAGGCCAACCCGGCGGCATCACCGGTACGCTGCTGCTGGCTGAATCGCACCTGGCCATCCACACTTGGCCCGAGCGCCGCGGCGTCACGCTGGACGTGTACGTGTGCAACTTCACCGGCGACAACGACGCCAAGGCCAAGCAACTCTTCAACACACTGCTGCTGGCGTTCCGACCCGGGCAGCAAGTCGTCAATGAATTGCGTCGTGGCGACTTGGCCGCTCCCGTCGCCGAGGCCCCCAAACAAACATCGCCTTCCGACACGCTGGTGTTCGATTGGCTCAACACCCAATCGGGCTACGGCTTCACCGCCAAGGCGCCGCTGGCTTCGTTTCAATCGCCTTATCAGCGCGTGGAAGTGTTTGACACACACCAATTTGGCAAAGCCTTCCGTCTGGATGGGCGCCTCATGACCTCAGTGGGCGACGAATTTTTCTATCACGAGTGCATGACACACCCGGCGCTACTCACCCACCCCAACCCCCAATCTGTGCTGGTCATTGGCGGTGGTGATGGAGGGTCAACGGAAGAAATTCTCAAGCACCCCAGCATTAAGCGCGTGGTGATGGCGGAGCTGGACGAGGCCGTCATTAACGTTGCGCGCGAGCATCTGCCCGAGATTCACAAAGGCGCCCTGGACGATGCGCGTCTGAGCATTCAAATTGGTGATGGCTACGAATTCGTCAAGCACTGCACCGAAAAATTTGACCTGGTGGTGCTTGACCTCACCGACCCCGACACGCCAGCCTTTGCGCTTTACTCGGAAGAGTTCTTTCGTTTGTGCCAAAGGTTGCTAAACCCTGGCGGGCTCATGACCATGCATTTGGGCTCACCCGTGTATCAGCCCGAGACGGTGCGCAAGAACGCGGCCAATCTGCGCAAAGTGTTCAAGCAAGTGCATCCGCTCTCGCTCTTCATCCCACTTTACGGTTCGTTGTGGTGTTTGGCAGTAGCCAGCGACAGCGCCAACCCGCGCGCGCTGGCGCCCGACAACATCACTGCCCGCCTGATGGAGCGGCGCATCGGTGCGCTCAAGTACTACAACGCACCCATGCACGCCGCGCTCTTTGTCCTGCCCACGTTTGTGCAAGAGCTCACGGCCGAGGCCGCGCCTGCAGTGCCCATACGCGTGGCGGCGTAGTCAAAAGAACTGCTACGTCGGCGGGGAGAAAGCAGATTGCACACGCCCCGTTTTTGGTTGGATGAACCCTTGGCTGCCGGGCAGGAAGTGCCACTGCCGCAGCGCATCGTGCATCACGCCATCAACGTGCTGCGGCTACGCAATGGTGCGCCCGTTGTGCTGTTCAACGGCCGGGGTGGCGAAGCGCGCGCGGCACTCAATACGCGCAGCCACACCGCGCTGATCGAGCGCGTAGAGGCCATCGACCGCGAATCTCCGCTGCAAATCACACTCGTGCAGGCTTGGCTCGTGAACGTGAAACTCGACTGGGTGGTAGAAAAATTTGTCGAGTTGGGTGCATCGCGCCTCATCATCGTGCCGGCATCGCGCTGCGTGGCCAAGCTCAGTGGCGACCGGCTGCGCAGTCGCATCGATCATCTGCGCGAAGTCGTGATTAGCGCCTGCTGCCAAAGCGGCCGCACCCACATTCCCTCCGTTAACGCCTCAGGCACCTTCGAGCAGGGTTTGGCCACGGCGGCCGCTGAAGCGCGCGCTTTGCTGCTGGTACCGGGCGCAACCGCTTCGGTGGCACAAGCTGCTGCAGGTCACACACGCGTAGCCATTGCCGTGGGCCCCGAAGGAGGGTTTGATGAAAATGAAATTGGACTGGCCACTGAACTCGGATATCAGCCCGCTCATCTGGGGCCGCGCATTTTGCGCACCGAGACCGCCGGCCTCACCGCTATTGCACAGTTGCAGTCGCGCTATGGCGACTTGGCCTAAGAAATCGGCACACATCACGATCACACATAAAACACCCGCAAGGGCGCATCGTGCGACGTGCACTGCGCCACAACATCGCGCAAGACATCGAGCAATTCGGCGCGGTCTTCAGCACTGAGACCCTCACGCGGCGCGGTCTGTGAAAAACCTTTAAGCAATAAAACATGGCCCGACGCATCCGTGTTCTGTGCCAAATCGGTTAAGCAGTCGTAGAGCGCATCGAGGTTGGCGCCATACCAACGCGCAAACCCCAGTGCTGCACCCATGATCTGCAACGCTGCCTTGCGGGTACGCACATTTGTCAGATCGATCTCGACATAACGCTGACCGGCCTGGCGCGCCCACTCTTGCAAGGTAGCCGGCGCAAGTTCGCCCAACCCGCCAACACAGTGCGGGTCAAGGTCGGCAAGCGTTTGCGGCAAATTCTGCGCAGGGTTCATGCTCAGTGCACACACGTATGGGATGAAACGTTTCGTAATGGTCGTCGGTGTACCAGTACTCCACATGAACACCCTGCCCCGCCACGATACGACGCGCACCGCGATCTTTCTGACCGGGCGTGGGAACGGTGTATTCGGTGTAATAGCGCGGTGGGCGAGCGGGCAAACGCCCTTCGCGATTGCGAAACACGCTGCCATCGCGCGGGTAAGGAAATGGGCCACCGGCACGAATGAGTTTTAGGGTTGCCTGCGCCTCACAAGGCAGCCGGGCCTCATCAAGCCAGGCCCGCCCTACATCAGGGGTATGCGTCAACGCAGACTCAGCGGTGTACCCCGGCGCCCGCAATAGAACGAACGCCAACATAACCAGCGCAGTGGCGACGCCAATAAGCGCCGCCCACGCCTTGATGCGTAGCGGCTTAAACGACAACGACACGAGATGCGCGAGCCGGATTAGGCACAGCACGCTCCACCAAAAAATCGAGCACAGCGTCGCGCCGGTGCATGGTGTCGCGCCAGCCCATATCGATGAGCACGCGGGTGTAGGACGACTCAAACAACAAATAACTTGCAAGTCCCGCACCATTACCCCGGTGCGCGCCCAACACCTCGAGCAACGCACGCACCGGGCGTGGCAGAGCCTTGATGTGCGCTGCTGCCACACCATCGAGCCGATCACTGGGCGCAATCACCAGTGATTGCACCGGCTTCAGACGCATGGTGTTTTGTTGCTCCGGCGTCAGTAAGGACACCAATCGATTGATTTTTTCAAGACGTTCGATATCACTGGCCAAAGCATCCAGAAAGATTGACGACATGGCATGCCCAGCCACCTGCGCCAACGACGGATACTTCAGAGGGTCAACGTCACTGAGCACACCCGGTCGGCCCATCTGACCCGCACCAATGACTAACACGCGCTCGGCACCCAGATAGATCGAGGGACTGATGGGCGAGATCTGCCGCATAGATCCGTCGCCAAAATATTCGGCCGAAGAAATTTCGCCGGTCTGAAACTGCAAGAGCTTGGCAGGAAACACAAACGGAATGGCACTTGAGGCCAGCAGATGTTCCAACGTAATTCGCGCGCGCACATTCAGGCGTTGCAGCTTGTTTGGAATGGAATACTCGCGCAGTGCCTGATAAAACGTAACGTGCCGACCTGAGCTGTAGCTGGAGGCCGTGACGGCCAAAGCCCGCAGATGGCCATTTTCAAGTGCACGGTCCAGCCGCTCACTATCGATCATGGTGTCGAGCAACGTTTGCAACGGCGTGTTGTCGAGCAACGACTTGGGACGCAGTTGCAGTGACTTGCGCACCATCCAACCAATGGACAGCAACGTGAGCCAACGGGCACCCGAGCGCACCACACCAAGCACATCCGAGCGATATACCTGTTCAGCGTGAAAGTTCTCCCAGATATGCACCAACTGAGCGACGGCCTCCTGAAAATTGTCTGCTCGACACGCCAGGGCCGCTGCATTGATGGCGCCTGCCGAAGTGCCCACCATGATGGGGAACGGGTTCTGACCCTGTGAAATAGATGGGTCTAGTCCACGCCGTGAATCTCGCAAAATCTCGGCAATGCCTTTGAGCACACCCACCTGATAGGCCGCACGCGCACCACCACCCATAAGAATCAACCCTGCGGGTGATGAGCGCAGGCGCAAGCGGTCTGACACCCCTGCCAACCCAGCCGGGCCGCTTGGCGCACCCAGACTGTCAAGGTCACTCATCAGCGAGGCCCACTGGCATCGAGCACCGCCAGCGCCGTCATATTCACAATGCGCCGCACAGTGGCCGAGGGAGTAAGGATATGCACCGGCTTGGCCGCACCCAAAAGAAACGGACCAATAGCCACGTTCTGTCCTGCTGCGACCTTGAGTAAGTTGTAAGCAATGTTGGCCGCATCAATATCAGGGCAAACCAACAAGTTGGCATCTGCTTTGAGTGTGGAAAATGGCATGAGTGCTTTGCGCATACTCGCGTCGATAGCCAAGTCACCATGCATTTCACCA
>WBZQ01001941.1_pt1 | contig 13307 bp, 10 predicted proteins | sample 5204251 | NCBI WGS metagenome assembly WBZQ01 (sample SAMN12412402, study PRJNA552823) | activated sludge metagenome | isolation source: activated sludge from nitrification reactor of wastewater treatment plant... | place: USA: Virginia | collected 2017-09 | reverse complement strand
CGACAACGAGGGAGTGCCGACGCTCCGCGCACCGCCCGGCCGGCGGCGGTGAACGCGACCGGGGCGTCCACGATTCTCCCGCCGGCGTCGCACCGTGCGGAGGAGTCGGTGCGGTCGACTAGACTTCCGGGCGGCGATTGGGCCTTGGAGCGGAGCTTTTCATGGTCAGCGGACGACGACGGGCGTTGCGGTGGATCGGCGTTTCGCTGGTCGCGCTCGGCGCCGTCGTCTGGACGCGACGCCGGGGGCTCGTACCGTGGCTGGCGAACGCGGCGCTCGCCGACGAACCGATGCGTCCGCTGAGAGCCGCGACCGCCGAATGCCTGCGCGCCGTCGTCGTGGCGCTGCTCGATCCCCGCGTCGAGACGGGACACTACCTCGAGTTCTTCCGCTGGCGCGCCGAGCACGTGCCGGGTGCCGCGGCGCTCTACGAGCGCTTCGCGCTCGCCCTCGACCGCGAGGTGCAACGGCGCGGCGCGCACCGCTTCGCCAGCGCGCCTGCGGCGCTGCAGCGCGCGCTCGTGGCGCGATACGGCGTCGCGTCCGGCGTCGAGCGGGTGCGCCGTACGCTCTTCGATCGAGACGCCGCTCGCGTCTCGCGTCACGTGGTGCGACAGGTGTATCGCCGCTTCGCGGCGACGGACGCGTGGGTGCTGGCGGGGTACGCTGCCTGGCCGGGCATGCCGCGTGCGGTGGCGCGTCTGCGTCCGGTGGAGCCGCGGCCGTGAGCGCCCCGCGTGCCGCCGTCGTCGGCTCCGGCATGATGGGCTCGACGCTCGCCTGGGCGCTGACCCGCGCCGGCTGGCGGGTCGACGTGTTCGAGAAGGGACCCGACTATCCGTACCCGCACGCGGCGCCGTTCGAGGCGTCGATCGTGCACGACTACACCGACGCGACGCAGCGGATCGCGCCCGACCTGGGCGGGCTCGTCTCGACGGGGAGCTACGGACGGGATCTCGCGAGCGAGAGTGTCCTGCGACTCGGCGGTGGCGGCACCGCGTGGACGGCGCTCGCGACCCGGATGACGCCGGACGACTTCGTCGTGCGCAGCCGGTTCGGTTTCGGGGACGACTGGCCCATCGACTACGCAGCGCTCGAACCCTGGTGGTGCGAGGCGGAGGCCCAACTCGGCGTCTCGGGCACGGACGACGACAACCCGTGGGCCGGCTGGCGATCGCGGCCCTACCCGCTGCCCCCGTTCGAACTGACGCCCGACGACGTCTGGCTGTCGGAGCGCCTCGATCGTGCGGGGATTCACCTGCACACGACGCCGCAGGCCCGCACGCGCGCCGCATGGGACGGGCGCCCGGCCTGCGTGAACGTGGGGGAGTGCCAGCTCTGCCCGACCGGTGCGCGCTATTCGGCCACGCATCACCTGCGCAAAGCACAGCTCACGGGACTCTGCCACGTCTACACCGATGTCACCGTGCGCCGCGTGCTCACCGACGCCCGCGGACGCGCGCGCGGCGTCGTCGTGCGCGGCAACGGCTCCCCGGTCGACCGCGAGGTCGCGGCGGACGTCGTGTTCGTGGCGGGCGCCGCGTTCGAGTCGGCCCGCTTGCTCCTGCTGTCACGCGACGCGAAGCACCCGGACGGGCTCGGCAACGCCAGCGGCCACGTCGGCCGGCACCTGGTGTTCCACCACATCTGGACCGGGCACATGGACTACCCGCGCAAGCTGTTCGCGGGTCAGGTCGGCTACTGGACGGCGCAGAGCGACCAGTTCTGCAGCCCCCCCGACCGTGGCCGCGTCGGCGGCGTCAAGATCGAGCTGCCGTCGCGACCGTGGGGTGGTCACGCGCAGAGTGCCGCGAACGCACGCTCGTTCGAAGACGCGATGCGGCGCTTCGAGGTGACGACGCGTTGCCGGCAGATCGGCATGCACGCCGAGTCCCTGCCCGACGAGCACAAGTTCGTCGCGCTCGCGAAGGCACGCGATCGGTTCGGCGACCCGCTCGCTCACGTGCACTACGACTCGTCCGATTTCGACCGTCGCACGCACGCGTTCGCGCGCTCGCTCGTCGAGCGGGTGGCGATTGCGAGCGGCGCCTCGTCGTGGGACTTCCCGGGCCTCGAGGGCTTCGGCGCGTTCAACCACTACATGGGCACGTGTCGCATGAGCACGCGCGCCGAGGACGGCGTGGTGGACCCGCTGGGCGCCGTCTTCGACACGCCGGGGCTCTACGTGGTCGGGCTGCCGGTGTTCGTCGGTTCGGGGGGCGCCGTGAATCCGACGCTCACCGGTGTCGCGCTGACGCTGCGCACGGCCGCCGCCGTGATCGAGCGGGGAGCGGCCGCGTGAAGGCGCGTCTCCCGGCGAGCGCGGTCCTCCTGGCGTGCGTCGTCACGAACGCGTGGGCGGCGCCGCCGCAGGGCCCGTTCGACCCCGGTGCGTGGCAGCGGTGGACCACGCACGTCGTGGCCGAGCCCGGCGGCTTCCCCGGTCGGGCGGACTCGCTGCGCTTCGGGCCCGACGAGACGGCGGCGTGCCTGCAGTGTCACGGCGCCGGAGCGTTGCTCGTGCGCGACTCGACGCGTGGTGCCGTTCGCTCGCTCGCGGTGAGCGGCCCCGCGTACGCGGCGTCGGCGCACGGTGCGGTCGCCTGCACGCAGTGTCATCCGGACGTCCGCGCCTACCCGCACACCTTCGACGGCGATCGCCCGCAGGTCGGCTGCGACGCGGACTGCCACGCCCGCGACGCGCACGGGCGGACGATCCGCCACGACGCCGCCGTGGCGGCGCAGCGCGCCTCGGCCCATGCCGCCGGGCTCGAGGGCCGGGCCTCCGCGTCCCCGGCGTGCACCGGCTGCCACGGCGGAGGGGACGCACATCGCGTGGAACGCGTGGGCCGGGGCTTCACGCCGGCCGAGCGTCTCGAGCGCTGCGCGCCCTGCCACGACGACGCCGCGGCCATGCGGGCGGCACGGGTGGACGGCGGTGCGGTCCGCGACTATCGGAGCGGTTTCCACTACGCGGCGATCGTGCACGGCGACGCGCGCGGCGCCGTGTGCGAGGACTGTCACGGGGCGCACGACGTGCGCGCGGCGAGCGACTCCACGTCGCGCACCGCTCCGGCCCATCTCGCGACGACCTGTGGCCGCGCGGGCTGCCACCCGGGCGCGACCGCCGCGTTCGCACGCAGCGGCGCCGATCACCCGGGGCGGCGCGTCGCCGAGCACGCGCCGCTGGCCGCGGTCGATCGCGCCTTCCGGGCGTTCGGCCTCGGCGTGCTGGCGATCCTCGCGCTGGGCACGTTGCTCGACCTTCAGTGGCGTCTGCGCCGCGCGCGCCCGGCGCCCCGCGCCGGCGACGCCGCGCTCGTCGAACGCCTGCCGCGGGGTCAACGTCTCCTGCATGGGGCGCTGATGCTCGCGTTCACGCTGCTCGCCACGACGGGTGCGACGATCCGCTGGCCGGATTCCGCGTGGGCGATCGCGAGTGCGCGCGCGTTCGGCGGAGCCAACGCGGTCGGCGGTCTCCACCGGGTCGGCGCCGCGCTGCTGCTCGCCGCGGCCGTGGCGCACGTCGCGATGGCGCTCCGACTGCTCGCGCGCGCCCACGGCGGGCCGGCGCGCGCGTGGAGCCTGTGGCCGACGCTTCAGGACGCGAGGGACGCCCTCGGAACCATCGCGCACCAGATGGGACTCCGGAAGGACGCCCCGGCCGCCGGGCGTCGCACGTGGCAGGGCAAGCTCCACTACGCGGCCGTGGCCGTGGGAACGATCGCCATGTCGGTGACCGGGGGCGCGCTTCTCCATCCCCAACTGTCGAGCCGGCTCCTGCCCGAGGCGGGTCTCGCCCTCATGCGTCGAATGCACGGGGAGGAGGCCGTCGTCGCCGTGGGCATCACGCTCGTCTGGCACGTCTATCACGTGCACGTGGCGCCGTGGCCGAACGCTCGCTTCCGCACGTGGCTCGACGGCCGTGTGACGCGCGCCTGGTGGCGGGTCGAGCGCCCGCTCGAAGCGGCGGCGGTCGAGGCACGGCCGATCGCGTCACCCGCGCGCGGCGGAGGGTCCGAGTGAACGTGACCACGGCCGAAGTCCCCGCCGCACCCCGGCGTCGCGAACTCGTCGTCCTCGGCGTGATCCTCGCCTGCGCGTGGTTTCTGCGCGTGCGCGAGGCCGGGCGCACGCCGATGTGGTTCGACGAACTGTTCACGCTCGAGGTCGCCCGACGCCCGTTGCCCGAGCTGTTCCGTCTCCTCGGGCTCGACGTGCACCCACCGCTGCCGACACTGCTCGTCGCGTTCTGGCGTCGGCTCGGGGGCGAGCACGCGCTGTGGCTCAAGTCCCTGCCGATCACGATCGGGCTCCTGACCGTCGCGTGCACCTGGGGGTTCGCGCGCCGGCTGTTCGGCCCCCGGGCGGCCGTGCTCGCGGCCGCGCTGCTCACGGTGCACGCCCGGCACATCTACTTCTCGCAGGAACTGCGCAGCTACGGGCTGCTGGCACTCGCGACGCTGCTGGCGGTCTGGTCGGCCTGGGAGTGGCTCGAGCGCCCGAGTGCCGGTAGCGCGATCGCGTGGGTGCTCTCGGCCACGCTCGCGCTCTACACGCACTACCTCAGCATCCTGATCCTCTGGATCGTGGGCATCGCCGTGCTGGCGGCGATCGGTGATCGCGTGCAGCGGCTCCGCCCGTGGCTGCTGCTGCAGATTCCGGTCGGCGTGCTCTTCGCGCCGCAGCTGCGGTTGTTGCGCCGGCAGCTGCTGCTGTCCGAGGGGCACTGGCTCGCGCATCCCGCGTGGGGGGAGATCGGGAACTTCGCGCGTCACGTGGCCTACGGCGCCTCGTGGCTGGTGCCGGCGGTCGCCCTGTTGCTCGTGGTGGCGCTCGTGCGGCGCGGCACGCGTGCACCCGCGCTGTACACGGCGGGCATCGCCGCCGGCGCCGTGTTCGTGCCGTTCGTCCTCACGCACTACGGCGCGCACCTCTACGTGGAGCGGTACATGTTCTTCTCGCTGCCGCTCTGGTGCGCCGCCCTCGCCGCCGGGCTCGTGGGGCTTCCGGGTCGCGGGATGCCCTGGGTCGCCGGGGCACTCCTCACGGCCGCCGGGCTGCGGTCCGCACTCATCACGCCGCCACTGCCGGAGGCGGTGCAGCTGCATCAGGCGGCCGACTGGTTGCGCTCGCGCGTGCAGGCCGGGGACCGCGTGTACTGCGCGGACACGCACAGCCTCCTCGTGCTCGATCGCGAGCTCGGCCGTCCGGTGGGCGTGGTCGTCGCGGACCGCTGGCCGCTGCCGTTCTACACCGGCTCGCCGTTGCTCGGGCCCGCGCGCCACGTGACGCTGTCCGACCTGCGCACGCGCGCCGCGGGCGGTGAGCGCTGGTGGGCGATCCGCACGAAGACCGCCGGACTGCGGCCGGCGCTGCGCGACGCGACGCTCGACTCGCTCGCGTCCGTCCGCGGCCCCGACTGGGGCATGGTGCGCGTCTGGACGAGCGTGCCCGACACCGGGCGCGGCGGTCGCTGATCCCGCCGCGCCGGCGGCGCGGGCCTCAGGCCACGTTCGGCAGGAAGTCCTCGATCGGCATGCTGGGGTGCGGGTAGCGGAAGCGATTGCCCTCGAACGGGACCCACGCCCCCTCGGCGGCGCCGGGCAGGAAGTAGTTCCCCTGCCAGCGGTTCGGCGCGCACTGCTCGCTGCCCTCCACGTGGCTCGTGCCGAGCGGCTGGAGCGCGACGTCGAATCCGAAGACCGCGTACATCGCCGCGTCCACGAAGTTGCATTCGCGGATGTGCCCGCGCAGGTGCGTGTCCTGCAGCGCGACGCCGATCACCTTGTCCTGCACGTACGAGAGCGACGCGAGGTCCTTCACCACCTGCGTGAAGTGGTGCGCGCCGTCGTGATGCACGATCGCCTGTGCCGCCTCCTCGCGGAGCACGCGGTGCACGTAGGTCGGCAGGTCGCCGTGGAACAGGCGCACGCGGCCCACGGCCTCCGGGAACGTCCGGCGGACGCGCTCGTGGGCGAACTGCAGGAAGCGCAGGTTGAGATCCACGAGGTCGAGCCGGAAGTCCATCGCCTGCGCGGCGCCCGCCAGCAGCACCGACGCGCCTCCCTGGAAGACGCCCACCTCGACGACCCGGTCCACGCGTCCGAAGTGCGCGCGCAGGATCTCGAAGAGATCCGCGTAGTGCTTCGGGCTGCACTGGTCCTCGCAGGCGATCCGCGTGTCCTGGATGCGCCGCGCGATGGCGTCGAACACGCGGTTGCGGCCGAGGAACGGCTTGTAGCGGGCGCGATGTCCGGAGTAGATCGGGATCTTGAGGTGCCCGGCGAGATCCTCGACGGACTCGAGTTCGTGGGACGGCTCGACGAATCCGTACGCGACGGTCGCGGCGCTGACACTCATGGGAAGCCCTCCGTGGCCCCGCGGGGCCGGTCCTGCCGATGCGATCGAACATCGGTGCCGCGGACGACCGCACGCGAGGGGGCCCGGGTCGTGCCGACGTGGTGTGTGCCGTCGGTGGTGCGGCGCCCGCCGGGCGCCGACGTCGCGCCGGTGATCGGCGGATCGGGCGGGGGGCTTGATCGCGACCTGCCCGGCCCCGCGCGCGTGCCCGTGACGGCGGCGACTGCTATGGTGCGCGCGAGCGCGCCACGGCAATGCGTCGGGCGCGCGAAAACCCGGCCGCTGGGGGAGTTGTGACCACTCGTCTGCGACTCGTCGTGCTGGCGCTGCTACTGGTGGCGGCGGGCGCCTATCTTGCGCTCGGGCGGGGCGGGCCGAAGCCGGACCTGCGCGGTCGCTTGCCGGTGGGGCCCGCGCTCGTGGGACACGCGAGTGCCCACGAGGTGTCACCGGGCATCGACGACCGCCCGTTCACGTTCCGCGCCCCGCCGGGCAAGCTCCTGTTCGTGGCGTTCGGGTACACGAGTTGTCCCGACATCTGCCCGACGACGCTCTCCGACTTGCGGCGGGCACTCTCCGAGGTGGGGCCGCTCGCGAGCCGCGTCGAGGTCGCATTCGTCTCCGTGGACATGAATCGCGACACGGCCGCGGTGCTCGCCCCGTACGTGCGCTCGTTCGTTCCCGGCGCACACGCGATCCGGCCGCATGGGCAGCGCGAACTCGGCCCCGTGCAGGCGGCGTTCGGCGCCACGTCGTCCGTCACCCGCGACCCACGCGGCGCCATCGAGGTCACGCACACGGGCACCACCTATCTCGTGGACGAGCAGGGCCGCGTGCGCGTCGAGTGGCCGTTCGGCATCGGCGCGAAGGACATGGCGCACGACCTGCGCGTGCTGCTCGCCGCGATTCCCTCCGCGACCTGACGAACGCCCCGGGCCTCCGCCCGGGGCGTTCGCCTCGACCCTGAGGCCGATCAGCGGAGCAGCGTGAGTCTCCGCGTGCGCGCTCCCTCGGGCGTCTCGAGACGATAGAAGTAGATGCCCGGGGCGCTCGGCGCCCCACGTCCGTCGCGCCCGTCCCACGTGGCCACGTGCGCGCCCGCCACGCGAACGCCGTCCGCGACCGTGCGCACGAGCCGGCCGCGCACGTCGTACACGCGCAGCGACGCGCGCTGGGCCGTCGGGAGCGAGAAGCGCAGCGTCACCGAGCCGTGGCTCGGGTTCGGCTGGCACGGCTCCAACCGCACGTCCGCGACCCCGTCGACCGTGGGCGCATCGAGCGGGAGGGGGCGCGCGTCCGCGATCAGCCGCACGTCGTCGAGGTTCCACCCGCCGTAGACGTTCGACGTGTTCGAATGGAGCGTGAACTTCACCTTCACCGACGGTTGGTGGTCGGCGATGGCGGAGATGTCGATGTCCTGAGGCAGCCACGACGCATCGAGCGTATTCGTGCCGGAGGCGCTCTCCCAGACCTTCAGACCGTTCACCCAGACGCGCGCGTAGTCGAAGGTCCGCGCGTTCGAGCGCTCCACCGAGAGCTTGCGCTGGAACGTGAGATGGACCCCCGTGGACAACGAGCAGTTCACGGCGGGCGACTCGAACCAGGACTCCGCGCCGTTCTCGTACCGGCCGGGATTCGCGCCCAGCCCGGTGAGATCGGTGCCGGCGATCTTCGTGCCCGACCACGCGGCCGCCGGGTCCTCGCCGAGGCCGAGCGGCGCCGCCACCTGCCAGTCATCCTGCGTGCCGCCGTGCGTCCAGCCGGGCGCGCCGCTCTCGAACGTCTCGCTGAAGACGGTATCGCGCACGGACACGTTGAACTCGTAGCGCGTGATCGGGGCGTTCGACGGCAGCCGCACCGCGGCGCCCGCGGAATCCTTCACGCTGATCCAGTAGGCGAGGTGCGCGCCGTCGCTCGCAGGCGGGATGAAACCGTGGTACTGGTCCGCGACGCCGGTGGACACCAGCGGCACGGTGCTCTCCGCGCCGGTGCCGAGCGCCCAGTGGACGAGCAACGAATCGGGAACCAGCCCCGCCACCCGCGTGATCGTGGCACGCACCTCGAATGGGCCGGCGGTGTGCACCGTGTCCGCGAACGGCACGTGCTGCACCGTCAGCTCGCGCAGGCCCGCGAGGTGCGCGACCGTGGCGAGTGAGGCGCGACACACGTCCACGCCGAGCACTGCCTGGTTCCAGCCCGTGCTGTCGCAGGTCTGGTGGTAGCAGGGGTAGTCCTCGTACTCGCTCTCGATCGCGAGGAACGAGGGGTAACCGGCATCCTGGAACGGGACGTGGTCCGACCCCCAGCTCACGAGCTGGATCTGCGTGGCGAGCCCGGTGTATCGCGAGCAGGCGTCGTTCATCACGTTCATGATCGGCAGCCAGGCCGTCTCGCCCTCGATGTCGATCTGGTAGAGCGCGTTCTTCCACGCGATCATGTCGAAGATCACGGCGCCGAGGATGGAGTCGCCCCGCGCGGCCGCCGCCTGCGCGTAGTGCTGCGACCCGTACAGGCCCTGCTCCTCGCCCGTGAAGGCGATGAACTTGATCGTGTTGCGGAACTGGTGGTGGCGCAGGATGTCGGCCACGGCCAGCAGCCCCGCGACGCCGCTCGCGTTGTCGTTCGCACCCGGGGCGTTCGTGCTCGCCTGCGGGGACGTGGAGTCGAGGTGCGCGCCGAGCACCACGACCTGCCCCGGCCGTTCGACGCCGGGCAGCGTGGCGACCACGTTGCGCGCGCTGACCGAGCTGAACGTGTACGGGTCGTACTGGACGTCCGTGAAGCCCATGGCCTGCAGGCGCTCGTAGACGTACTGCTCGGCCTGGTCGCACTTCGTCGTCGGGGTGGCGCGCGTCGTGAACGTGACCGGCGTCCCGCCGACGGTCACCGAGCGGGAGCCCGCCAGATTGCGGATCCAGTCCATGTACACGGTGCCGTCGAGCTGATCCACCATGCCCTGGATGCCGGGGGCGAAGTCGGTGGCCTGCGTCGCGGCGGTCGACGGAGCGGCGATCGGTGCGGGCGGCAGTTCGACCGTGCGCATCGCCTTGCGCGCGTGCCCGTCCCATGGGGCGTCCTCGGACAGCACGCCCTCCGATGCGGCGATCGCGTTGCGGTCGCCGGCCCACAGCAGCTTCGCGCCGACGCGCTCGAACGCCTCGGCGGTCAGTCGGGCCGCCGTCTCGCGGCGGTCGCGCGAGCGCAGGAGGGTGATCACGGCGTCCTTCGGCACGGCGATCGGGCCTTCGACGCGGTAGCCGGCGGCCCGCAGCGCGTCAGCCGCCGGGGCGTCGGAGACGAGCACGGCATCGGGGAATCGGTCCAGCACCTTGCCGGCGTCGGCCTGTGCGGTCGCGAGTTCGCGGCCGTCGAGCCATGCGATCCAGAGCCGGGACGGGTTCGGCGCCGCATGGGCGGCCATGGCGCCACTCAACAGAGCGAGCAGCGCGAGCACGAGCGGGAAGCGAGACGACATGGGCGGCTCCGGTGACGAGTGGATCGGGGGGTGGATCGACCAAGCGTGCGTCCCGGGAGGGGGCTTCGTCAACGCGGGAACCGCGACACGGCCGGGTGAGCGATCGAACGTGCTCCGCGCTGCGGTGCGCCGGGTGGCGCTCCGGCCCCGGATGTCCGATGCTCACCGACCCCACCTCGGGCACGGCGGACCGGGAGCGCGTCCCCGGCAGTGGCCCGCGGGCGCGCAGGTGCCGGTCGCGAGGGCTTCATGGCGGAGATGCTGTCCCGATACGACTCCGGTCGTGACAACAACTTCAAGCTGATCCGTTTCGTGGCGGCGGCGCTGGTCCTCTACAGTCACGCCTACCCGCTGACCGGGACCCCCGGGGAGCCCCTCGAACGCCTTGCGGGTTTCTCGCTCGGCCATTTCGGCGTGGACGTGTTCTTCGTCATCAGCGGCTACCTCGTCACCGCGAGCCTGCTGGGCCGGCGCGGACTGGCGGCGTTCCTCCGCGCTCGTGTCCTGCGCATCTTCCCGGCGCTCGGGGTGAACGCCTTCGGGAGCGCCCTCGTCATCGGCGCGCTGCACACGAACCTGCCGGCGAGCGCCTACTTCGCGAACCTCGAGACGTGGCGGTACGCCCTGCAGAACACGACGACGTGGCCGTGGGGCGTGTGGTGGACCCTGCCGGGCGTGTTCGAGCACGTGCCCGTCCCGCACGTCGTGAACGGCTCGCTCTGGTCGCTCCCGTGGGAGCTGACCATGTACGCCGGGCTCGTGCTCGTCGGGCTCGCCGTGTTGCGGCCACGGCCGCTGTTTCCGCGCGCCGCGCTGCCGTGGCTCTTCCTCGCGGTCGCCGCCGTGTCCGCCGCCGGATTCACGCTCAACGAAGCGATGGAACTGACGGACAACTTCACGCTGCGTCAGGGCATGCGGCTCCTCGCGCTCTTCGCGACCGGGGCGGTGTTCCACCAGTTCCGGGAGCGCATCCCGCTCTCGCTGCCCCTGTTCCTGCTGGCCGTGGCGACGTTCGCGGCCTCGCTCGTGTTCGGGCATTGGCTCACGTTCGGTTACGTCCTCGCCCTGCCGTACGTCGTGCTGTGGCTCGCGTACGTGCCCGGTGGCCCGGTGCGGGCGTTCAACGCGCTCGGGGACTATTCCTACGGGCTCTACCTCTGGGCGTTCCCGGTCGAGCAGGCCGTGCTCCAGCGCGCTCCGGGGATGTCCCAACCGGCGCTCACGGCCGTCGCCGGGGCGATCACCCTGGCGCTCGCGGTGGCGTCGTGGCACCGGGTGGAGGAGCCGGCGCTGCGGCTCAAGTGAGCGGCGGGTGTCCGGTTCTCGCAAGATCCGCACCGGCCCCCTTGCATCGGCCGCCGGGTGCCGTGCTAGGCTTGCTCCCATGAACGCAACGCACACGTCGCTCCGGAACTGTTGTCGTCGCGGACGAGGCGGTCGCCTCCCGTCCGTGAATCCGGCGCGCACGCCGTAGCGTTCGCCACACCGATTCTCGAGACCAGGCAGCCGCCGTCGTCCACCGACGGGCGGCTGTTTCGCTTTTCCGGGCCGCCCGCGCACACGACTCCATCGCCCGCGCCGGCCCCCGGCGCGGGCCACCGAAGGGACACCCGATGGCCCGGATCCACGACAGCATCGTCGACACGATCGGCCGCACCCCGCTGGTGCGCACCCGCCGGCTTCAGCAGGGGCTCGCCGCCGAGCTCGTGCTGAAGCTCGAGTCGTTCAACCCCATGTCCTCGGTCAAGGACCGCATCGCCCGCTCCATGATCGACGACGCCATCGCGCGCGACGTGGTGAAGCCGGGCGTGACCACGATCATCGAGCCGACGTCCGGCAACACCGGCATCGGGCTCGCGTTCCTGTGCGCCGCCTACGGCATCCGGCTGATCCTGACGATGCCCGAGACCATGTCCCTCGAGCGGCGGAAGATCCTGCTCGCGCTGGGGGCCCGGCTCGAGTTGACCGAGGGAGCAAAGGGTATGAAGGGCGCGATCGCGCGCGCCGAGGAACTCCAGCGCGAGACGCCGAACTCCGTCGTGATCGGCCAGTTCGAGAATCCCGCCAACCCGCAAGTGCACCGCGAAACCACGGCCGTGGAGATCTGGGACGACACCGACGGCCGCGTGGACATCGTGGTGGCCGGCGTCGGCACGGGCGGCACGATCACCGGCGTCGCGGAGGCGCTCAAGGCGCGGAAGCCGTCGCTGCGCGCGGTGGCCGTGGAGCCCAAGGACTCGCCCGTGCTGAGCGGCGGCGCGCCCGGGCCTCACAAGATCCAGGGCATCGGCGCGGGCTTCGTCCCGAAGGTGCTCCGCACGGATCTCCTGGACGAGATCGTGCCGGTGTCGAACGAGGACGCGTTCGCCGTCGCGCGCCGGCTGTGCCGCGAGGAGGGCATCCTGGTCGGCATTTCCTCGGGCGCGGTCACGCACGCCGCGCTGCAGGTGGCGGCGCGCGCCGAAAGCGCCGGCAAGCTCGTGGTGGCGGTGCTCGCGAGCCACGGAGAGCGCTATCTGTCCACGCCGCTGTTCGACTTTCCCGAGGACGCCGCCGCCTTCTCGTGAGGCCGAGCGAGGAGACCATGCTGCGCATCGTCGAGGACATCCGCACCATCCGCCGCAATGACCCGGCCGCCCGCGGCGTGCTCGAGATCCTGCTGTGCTATCCCGGGCTCCATGCGCTCGCGATGCACCGCATCGCGCACCGCCTGTGGCGGTGGAACGTGCCGCTGCTGCCGCGGCTGGTCTCGCACGTCGGGCGCTTCCTCACCGGCATCGAGATCCATCCCGGCGCCACGATCGGCCGGCGCGTGTTCATCGATCATGGCATGGGCGTCGTCATCGGGGAGACGGCCGAGGTCGGCGACGACTGCCTGATCTACCAGGGGGTCACGCTCGGCGGCACGTCGTTGAGTCACGGCAAGCGGCACCCGACGCTCGAGCCGCACGTGGTGGTGGGCTCGGGGGCGAAGGTGCTCGGCAACATCCGTCTGGGCCACCACTCCCGCGTGGGTTCGGGCTCCGTCGTGATCAAGTCCGCGCCGCCGCACTCCACGATCGTGGGTGTGCCGGGGCACGTCCTCGAGGAGCTGCGCGAAGAGGAGGAGCGTCCCGGCCACGAGTTGGAACACCACCGCATCCCGGATCCCACGGCGCGCGCGATCGTCGCGCTGCGCGAACAGGTGGAGGGACTGGCGCGCGAGCTCGCCGAGGTGCGCCAGCGCCCGGTGGTCGCGGCGCTGCCGCCCGGCATGACCGCGCGCGAGATCGAGGCGGCGTTCCGCGCGATTCGCGAGAGTGCCGTGCCGCCGCCGGCCCGCACGGAACTCGTGGAGGGCGCGGGCATCTGAGGCGATGACGGGGGGGCGGCATACCCAAGTGGTAAGGGAAGCGCCTGCAAAGCGCTCATTCCCCGGTTCGAATCCGGGTGCCGCCTCCAACCCCGCGCTCAGTAGACGAGGCGCGTG
>WBZQ01001615.1_pt1 | contig 13316 bp, 10 predicted proteins | sample 5204251 | NCBI WGS metagenome assembly WBZQ01 (sample SAMN12412402, study PRJNA552823) | activated sludge metagenome | isolation source: activated sludge from nitrification reactor of wastewater treatment plant... | place: USA: Virginia | collected 2017-09 | reverse complement strand
CCCACCGATGCGGCCGTGCGCTTCCAAGCGGGCAAGGATTGCCAGGGTCAACGATTGCACCGTCATGAGCATCCAAGGCTGGCTTTGAGTATCAAGTCCGTCGAGCAGTGAATTGCGGATGGCGATCACCTCGCCGGCAGCTGGGCAAGCCCGCCGGATCGGGGTCAGCACGTGCGAGAGCTGGACCGCGAAGTGTTCGGACCAGCCTGAGGCCATCCACTCCGCGCGGTGGAGGAATGCCTCAACGGCGGCAGCCATCCGAGTATCCGTATCGAGTAGGGCGCCGGGCACCAGCCGTAGCTCACCGAGGAGCGCATCAACCTGTTTGACGGGAAACGAATCCATCGCCATTACGTTGCTGGTGAAGCTACCCTCCCGAACGTAATCGAACTTACCCAACCGAAGGCTTTCGATAAGTCGCCTACCGCCCTTGTCCTTCAAGTAGGAAAGAGTCTCGGCACGCTCGGCACGCTTCTGGGTGCGATCCCGGTGCAACACAGCCAAATCGGAGAGCTCGACCATGCAGCCGAACCACGGGTCGGCGTGCAACTCGTTGAAGGTGAAGTTCGCAGAGAAAGAGCAGTTGACCAGTTCGATACGGATCAGCTGGGCCATTTTATCCTGCAACGGAACCGTGCTGTTACCCAATGCCTCTAACGCAGACCGTGGTTCGGATCGCAGAATCCTGGTGAGCGCCGAATGAATGCGCTGGTTGGTGACAGCGGCATCGGACGCTGCCGGAAAGCAGAGGGCCGACCAAACTTCGGGCATCGCGCTCACCGACTCCGGAGCGGCGCCGTCGCCGGCAAGGAACTGGGACAGCTTCGTCAACGCCGCGTTGGAGCCGACCACCCAGCCGGGTTGCGCCACGCGAATCGCGTTGTCGCCCGGCCAACGCGGCGCCTCGACCGACACCCAGGGGTCATCCAGGTACACCTCGCACAACAGGGCGCCGGCACCGAGCAGGTCGTCCGGCAGCGCCGCCCTATCTCCGGTCAGCGGGATGGACCGCGGTTCCAGCCAGGGCGCAGTCACGCACCAAATGTTGACAGCGAGGTCGTCGACGGTAAGCAGATTGTGGAACAGCAACTCACCGCCGGAAAGATGCGCGCCCGAGCAGAGCTTGGGTGGGCGAACCGTGGCAACCGTGACGTCGACTTGCTTGCCTTCGCGATTGATGATGCGGGCGATAAGGCGCCCGGTCTCCGTGTTACGCGCGGTATCTACAAACTTGCGCGTCGACACCTCATACACGTCGCCGGGTTTGCGGCGCGGCTGCGGTTCGGTTTGAGTCAACTCGCCGCCGGCATTCACGAACACGAACTGCACGGCGGCCACGCCCGGTGCGCGAATCGCGACGAACCGGTCCTCGCCCAGCTCATCTGGCGTGTACGCCTCAGCACTACTGCGCCACGATGCCGGCTGGCCGACCAGGCCGGTTCGGATTTCGACGCTGGGCGGCTGGACAACCAGATCAATGGATTCGTCGCCGTCGGTCACCGTGATGGTCTTGCTACGGTCGCCACGGTCAAACTCCAACCAGGAGTCCGCCACCGTCAACTCCGACTCAGAGCTGATCATCGCGGCGGTCGGCGACAGGCCGCGGGCTACCGGAAAGCGGGGCGGGTTGTCGAAGTCGACCGCCAGCCCCTCGGCAAGGAATACCACTGCCCGAATATCGGCACCAAGCGGGCCGCTAACCACGATCTCGAAACTGCCGAGTTGGGTGTCGGGTGAATCATCGAACGGGTCGACGCAGGTGGTCTCATCCGCGGAATGCCACGAATCATCAACGATCCACTCTGTGCTGTCCAGGAGCCGGGTTCGAATTCGCCAGGATGGGGGCTCGCTAGACAGGTCGGCGGGCAGCATGACCCAGGGCCGGGACGAGTACACCGTCCGGCCGTCGGCGGTGAGGCAGCCGGCGATCGGTTCGGCGAGGTCGAATGTCGGAGTGGTGTCACGGCGAACCGATCGCGGCCGGCCGACGAATGCACCCGCTCGGCGCAGCTGTATCGAGTCGACGGCCTCAAGGTCAATCAGCGCGCTGCACCAGCCGCGCCAACCTGCCGGGGTTCCAGTGACCGCCGACGCCACGGGCGCCTCAGACCGTAGGTCGACCAGTTCGCATTGCGCGGGGTAGATCGCCCATACCGCGCCGCGCTTCAGGAGTTCACGTTTGGGAATCCACGAGCCGTCGGTGGTGAACATCAGCAGCGGATCGGCCTTGCTGACCGTCGATAGCGTGAAGCTTTGATCGCTCGGTGCATGCCACAGCAGAATCTCGCGCACCGGCTCGGGGACCGCGACCAGGGTGGGCGGCTGATTCTCGGAGGTGACGCCCCAGCCACGCTCGGCATAGACCCGCTGGACGTCGCCGTCGAACGACACCCGCCACGGGACATCCGCGCCGACTCGCGGGTACGGGATGGCGACCACAAGCTGGTCGTCGTCGACGGAGTAGTGCAGGACCGGCCGGCGTTGCACCGTCGCTCTGGCGCGGCGACTTCCCTTCCAGCCCAGCGGGTTGTCACGAAGCTGGCGGACCAGCTCGGCGACGATGACATCGGGCAGCCCGGTCGTCGATGAATCCAGGCCGCTGTCAAGAAGTTCGGGGTTGGTGACCACAGCGTCGACAACTTCGATGATGCGGTCAAGGATGTCGACGGCGAAGGTGCCACCGTAATGGATGAAGTTGCGCACCGGTACGTCCAGAGAGAACGTCCGGTATTCCTTGCCGGGTTCATCGAGCCACTCGATCAGTGCAGAACCGGTGGCGTCGCGACCTTGAACCAGGTGAGCGTCGATAACACGCAGCAGATCGGCCAGGCAGTGCACCGGGATGCCGGCGTGCATAGCGAACGTCATCACGTACTGGTGTTGTTTCTCGAGATCCGGGAAGCGAGCCAGCTGGAACTTGTCGAGCAATCCGGCGAGGCTCTGCCGCAGGGCATTCTCGAAGCTCTGGTCGCGGTCTCGACCGAGTTCGACGAAAAAATCATCCCAGTAGGCGCCCTCACGGTACGCGATCGCGGCATGCCCGACCAAGGCGGTCAGGGTCAGCGCCGGGTACTTCTTGATGATGTCCCGGTGGTAGTAGCCCCGCCCGAGCAGCGCGGTGGCCGTCTGCCCATAGCGCAGTTGGATCTTGCGGATCTCATCGGCACCAAAGTTGGTCTCGACAACCAGCGAAACAGAATCAAGTAGCCGGCGAAGGCGATGCTCCTCGTCGCTCATCCAATCCGATAGCGATCGTTGGTCGGCCATCCCCTGCAACCCCCGTGTCCACGATGACGACGCCATTTTCGCCGTAGATCAACCTAGAACACGGCACCGACAGGTTTGTGGACTGGCTCACCCCAACAGCTCGGACCGTCCTCTGCCCCTCGCACAGTGGCTCTTCCTCGTCGTACTCCGCGTCGGCGTCCAGCCGGTGGATCAGGCGACGGCAGATCTCGCCGATCGCCGGCCGATCCAGCAGGTGGCCGTCGAACCCGGCCGCCAGTTCCTTGATGTCGTCCAGCTTGGCCTGGCTCGGGACGAGCGCGGCATCGACGATCTCATCGATTTCGATGGTGACCGCGTCCTGAGCTGCCCCCTGGGAGACGGTCAACCGGCCGGTGTTCTCGTCGAAGTCGACGGCAATGGGGGCGGTTGCGACATGCCGCAGCACCTGGTCGTGGTTGTCGGGCCGCCAGGTGAGGCAGCCGACACCGAGAACCAGCTCGAACTCCTCACTGTGATCGGAGGACTTCAGGTGGACGGCAAACAGGTCCTTGTAGATGTCGCGGACCACCGCGTCGCGCCGCTCCCGCTGGGCCCACAGCCGCCAGTCGGCGATCCATGCCGCGAACGCCTCCGCGATCTCCGGGCGATCGGCGAGCTCAACGCGGCGACGCACCTCCCCGGCGTCGTCCTCGTCGCCGTCATCGCCGGGTGGGAGCGGCTCGGCCCGGTAGATCGACTCCCGGATCGACGGCTCCTCATCGGGGTCGTCGCAGCTGCCGTCCAGCCAGGCCGCCAGCGCACCCGGCGCCGCCGGTGGGTCCAGCTTGCCTACCCGATCGACGGTGAGCAACGGCCTGTCCGCATCAAGTTCTGCGGTCCGATGCGCCGACCAGATCGCCTCGTGCTCGGGCAGGTCAGCGAACCACATCGCGTGCTCGAACTTGTCCACCGTCCGAACCGGTTTGACCAGCAGTTGCTGGGCCCGGCTCAGGAACGTGAAGAGGTTGACCGCCCGACGGACCAGATTCTCGCTGTCGGTTTCCTGCAGGCCGGACATCACGCACTCCTTCATGACATAGCTCACCACACACGGCAGACGGTGTGTGCCGTCACATTCGACGATGCCCGATGATTATGAACGGCCGGTCCGACAGCTCTACGGGGCCGTCACTGTCGGCACGCGTAGTTGTTCACGATCGGAAATATCGCCGTTGCCGACGCGGCCCTGACCTCGGTGTGCTGGGAGTACCCGCCGATCCGGCCGGGCCGGTCATGCACCGGTCACAGCAGCCGGTGAAACACCGAGGCCGATCCCGGCATCGTGCTAGCGCTCCAGCGCGCGGATGATTCCGGCGACCTGCGCATCGCCGACCAGCACCCGGTCGAGCACCGCGTTGATGACGCCGCGGAACCACGAATACGGAACCCAGGTGCGCGGCACGATGCGGGACGCCGTTCGGTTGCGAACCGCGTCCACGATGGTCGACGCCGCGTAGTCGGCGTCGACCCGACGGCTCAGCGGCCACGGGAGCAACTGCCCGATCCGTCGGCCCACCGCATCGTCGTCGAGGGTGGCGCGGGTCAATGCCGTCTCGACGATGCCGAAGTAGGAGATCCCGACGCTGACCCGATGCGGCGCCAACTCGATGCGCAGCGCTCTGGCGAGCTGTTCGACACCGGCCTTGCTGACCATGTAGGCGGCTCCACCCATCCCGGGCGCGAACGCGGCGCATGATCCGATCAACTGAATGTGCCCGCCGCAGGCGATGATCGGTTCAACGGTGGCGCGGACGGTGTTCAGCGCACCGATCAGGTTGACGTCGATGACCCGGCGAAAATCGTCCGGGTCGACGGTGCGCAGGGTGGCCGTCGGCGGTGTGACGCCGGCGTTGGCCACCACGACGTCCAACCTGCCGAACACCTCAAGGGTCCGCTCGGTGGCCGCGCGGAGAGCGTCGGCGTCGCGAACGTCGGCGACAACGCCAATTGCATTGTCGCCGAGCGAGGAAACGGCCCGGTCGAGTCGGTCACCATCGACGTCGACGAACGTGACCTTGGAGCCGGCAGCAACGAAACGCATCGCGGTGTCGAGGCCGATGCCCTGCGCCGCACCGGTGATCAGCACGACCGCCCCCGGCAGCGACAGCCCCGCGGTCCGGGTCATCGGCCCATCACCGCTTCGGCGTCGGTGTACACCGGCGGCGCAGCGGCATACCGGACGTCGAATTCGCCGAGATCGGCGTGACGCATGCGACGTTGGAAGGTGAACACGAAACCGGGCCAGAAGGTGAAATTGCGGCCGCTGGGGCTCAGGTAGTAGCTGCTGCAGCCACCCGAGTTCCACACCGATCCGGCCAAACCGCGGTCCACCGTGTCCACGAACCGCTGCAGCGTCTCGGTGGTGACGTCGATGCTGCGGATTCCGCGCCGGCGCAGCTGGCTGATCGCATCGAGGATGTAGTCCAGCTGAGCCTCGATGGTCACGATCTGCGAGGTGTAGACCACCGAGTTCGGGCCCAGGATCATGAAGAGGTTCGGGAAGCCCGGGACGACGGTGCCCAGGTGCGCCGCCATTTCCCCACCGTCCCACACCTCGGCGAGGCTGCGGCCGTCGCGGCCGTGGATTCGGTTGAAGCCTTCGTTCTGCGCCAGCTTGAACCCGGTCCCGAACACGATCGCGTCGAGCCGATGATGGACGCCGTCGACGGTTTCGATGCCGTCGGCCCGCACCCGGCGGATTCCCGCCGTCTCCACCGTCGTGTTCGGTGCGGCCAGGGCGGGATAGTAGGTGTTGGAGAATGTGGGTCGCTTACAGCCGAAAACATACTTGGGCGTCAGCTTTTCGCGCAGCACCCGATCGCGGACCTGGCGCTTGAGATGCCAGCGGCCGACCGCGGCGAACGGATTCAGCAGCGCCGGCCAGTACACCAGGCCCGGCACCATGGCTTCCTGCCCCAGCCCCACCAATGCGCGCAACGCCCGCTGCAGGACCGGCAGCGTAGCGAACGCACGCCGCCCTGCCGCGCCGATCGGGCGATCGGGATGCGGCAGGATCCACGTCGGTGTCCGCTGAAAGACCGTGAGCTCGGCCGCCACCTGTTGGAGCTGCGGAATGAACTGCACGGCCGACGCGCCGGTGCCAATGACCCCGACCGCCTTGCCGCGGAAATCGAGATCATGACGCCACTGCGCCGAATGGAAGGCGGGGCCGTCGAATTCGTCCAGGCCGGGCAGGTCCGGGATCGACGGCTCACTGAACGGCCCCGTCGCCATGATCAGCACGGTGGCGGTGAACTGCCGGCCACCGGCGGTGATGCGCCACACCTGGGCGAGTTCGTCCCAGTCGGCGCGGCTCACCTCGTGCCCCAGCAGGATGTGGGGCCCGATCTCGGCATCCGCCACGCATCGCTGCAGATAGGACTGGAGTTCGTGCTGCAGGGGATACAGGCGGGTCCAATCGGGATTCGGGGCGAAGGAGAAGGAGTAGAGGACCGAGGGGATGTCGCATTGGGCGCCCGGGTAAGTGTTGGCCTGCCAGGTCCCACCCACCTCCGGTGCGCGTTCGAACACCAGGAAGTCGTCGTCGTTCGCGGACTTCAGCCGCATTGCGGCACCGATTCCGCCGAAGCCCGCACCGATGATCGCGGTGTTGACATGGGTGGCCGTCGTTTGCGTCATGACACGTCCAATCTGAGGTTGCACAGGCGATCTAGAGGTCGACGACGACCGAGTCCGCAGCGGCCCGCGAGACACAGATCATCATCGAATCGGCTTGCTGGGCGGAGGTGAGGACGCGGTCACGGTGTTCGACCGCACCATCGAGCACCGCAACCCGGCATGCCCCGCAGAAGCCCTGCTGGCAGGAATACCGCACGTCCGGTTTGACCCGGCGGATTGCGTGCAGTGCCGTCTCGGTGCTGCCGACCTCGATGGTCCGGCCCGACCGGGCCAGCACGATCGAGAAGTCCCGGCCGTCGACGACCTCGGCCGCGCCGAACCGCTCGCTGTGAAACTCCACCGCGTCGCGGTCCGCGGATGCGGCGGTCCGGGCGCCGTCGATCATGGCGGGTGGTCCGCAGACGTAGAAGGCCGTTCCGGCAGAGGAATTTCCGATCAGTGCGGTCAGATCGGGGGTGCCGCACTCCGCATCGGGGCGGATGTCGACCCGACCCGATCTGAGCGCGGTCAGCTGGTCGATGAACGGCATGGAGTCGCGGGTCCGGCCGGTGTAGATCAGTCGCCAGCGCGGGGTCCGGGCGGCCACCTCGCGCACCATGGGCAGGATCGGCGTGATTCCGATTCCTCCGGCCACGAACACATAGTCGTCGGCGGGCGCCAGGTTGAAGGCGTTGCGTGGTCCACGCACGTGCAGGCTGTCACCGACCCGGAGCCGATGCAGTTCCGCCGAGCCGGCGCCGTCGGGCACCCGTCGCACCGCGATCCGGTAGTGCCGCAGATCCCGGCGGTCACCGGTCAGCGAGTAGTGCCGCTGCCGCCCCTCGGGGGTGAAGACGTCGATGTGGGCGCCCGGTGTCCAGCTCGGCAGCGGAGTGAAATCCGGGCGGCACAACGTGATCCCGACGACATCGGTCGCGATGGTCTGGATGTCGGCCACGTCCAGGCGGGTGTCAAATCCGGCCCGGCGGACCGGGTGTGCCGGCGACAGCCGCTCGGCAATACGGCTCTCGGTGAACACCCGGGAGTAGCCGCGGGCCAGCTTGCCGAGCGCCCGGAGCACCACGGTGGATTCCCGTCCGGTCGCCGCCGAAGCGTGCAGCGGGTTCACTGCTGCGCCGCCCGGGCGGCCGGGGACAGTGCGAGGTACCGCACGGCCTTGCTGATGTCCCCCATCGACGACGGGTGGAATCCAGGCCGCAGGTAGTAGTACATCTGAGTGAACAGGAACGACACGCCGGGCACGAATCCGTCTCGGGCGGCGCGGAGGTATTCCACGGGCCAGGGCCTGCGACGGCGAATTGTGGTGTCGTTGCGGTAGAGGGTGGCCGCGCTGGAGAACCAGAGCACCGCCAACCCCAGGCAGGCGATGACCGCGGTGCGGGCCCGCCGGGCGTAGCCGCCGTCGAGGTACTGATAGGCGTCGAAGGCGACGTTGCGGTGCTCGAGTTCTTCGGCGCCGTGCCAGCGCAGCAGGTCGAGCATGACGGGGTGGGTGCCAGCCCGGTCCAAAGCGGCGTTGTCCAGCAGCCATTCGCCGACCACCGCGGTGAAATGTTCTGCGGCCGCGTAGATTCCGAGCCGTTCGGCCAGCCAGGCCTTGCCGGCGCGCCCGGTCAGCCCGTGGTCGCCGAAGATCGTGTTGACCGCGTACCCGACGGCGCGGAGCACCGGAGCGACCTCGACGTCATGGGCGCGCAGGTAGTGCCGGAAACTTTCGTGGGACGAGGCGTGGGTGGCCTCCTGCCCGATGAATCCGATGACTTCCTCGGTGAGCCGCTCGTCGTCGATGTAGGGCAGGGCCTGTGCGAATACGTCCGCCATGGCCCGCTCCCCCTCCGGAAGCACCAGGTGCATGACGTTCCAGAAGTGGGTGGCATAGGGCTGTCCGGGGATGTATTCCAGCGGCACACCATCCCAGTCGAATTGGACGCGACGGGGGTTGATGGCCAGCGCCTCGTCGTCGTACTCGCGGATCTTTCGACCGGTGTGACTGCTCACGCTCACGCGCATTCCTTTCGTTCGACCCCGCTGTAACGAAACCTTGAAACAGTTTACCTCTCATTGTTTCATCGGCCAAGGATTTCCACTAGACTCGTTTCCGTGCACCCGGACCTCTTCGCCGATGGAAGTACGCGTGACGCGAGCGTGGATGAGGTGCTCGACGCCGCGCTCGACGTATTCGCGAAGATCGGCATCCGGCGGGCCACCGTGGACGAGATCGCCAACCGGGCCGGCCTGGGCCGGGTGACGGTCTACCGCCGGGTCGGCGGCAAGAGCGAGATCGTCAGCGCGGTGCTGATGCGGGAATCGCAGAAGCTGTTCACCGCCGTGCGCGATGCCGCCGCACGCGCCGACGGTTTCGCCGACCGGGTGGTGCACGCATTTGCCACCACCATCGACACCGTCCGCACCAATGCGGTGTGGAACCGCCTGCTGGACATCGAACCCGACACGGTGCTGCCTCAGCTCACCATCGAGGCCTCACCGCTGCTGGCAGGCGCGGTGGCCGCCACGGCGGAGGTGCTGCGCGGCCCCGACATGGCCGAGCTCTCCGACGGCGACCTGCTGGCCCGGGCGGAGATCCTGGTGCGGATCACCCATTCCATCCTGCTGACGCCGAACGTGTTGTCCCCGTTGCACACCTACGACGAGATCGAGCGTTTCGCCCGGCGCTATCTGCTGCCGATCGCGGTCTCCAGCACGACGACGAGCGCATCGCACAGCAGCGACCGCACCTGATCCTGGGTCAGCGAACCCCGGTCGACCCACTCGCGGACCGCGGCCTTGACCATGCCGCCGTAGGCACGGACCGCCGCCAACGCATTCGCCCGCTCGGTCACCGATCCGGTGAAACCGACCGCGTCGAGGACCCGTTCGGCGGCCTTGTGGTCGGCCTCGTCGAGAATGGCCCGCACCTCCGGATCCCCACCGGCGCCGTCGGCGCCGACGGCCAGCCAGGTGCGACCATGGGCGGCCAGGACCGTCATCAGCCAGTCCACCGTCGCCTCGACCCGCCGGCGCAGCGTCCCCGTCGGCAGGTGCACCTCATCGGGTTCCGGGACGAACATGACCGCCCGCACGACGTCGAGGTAGAGCTCTCGTTTGGTGCCGAAGTAGTGGTTGACCAGGCCTCGGGCCACTCCCGCGTCGGCGGCCACCGCCGCCATCTGCACCGCGGAATACGGTTGTTCACCGAACGCCCGGATTCCCGCGGTCAGGATGGCGGTGCGCCGCTCATCCGGGCCGAGCCGTCGCCACCGCGGTTCGGCGGCCGGCTGCGCTGATACCGATGAACTCACAGCTCGTGTCTACCCGGCCCTCAGAGCTGGCGCGCGATGAGGTCCTTCATGACCTCGTTGGCGCCCGCGTAGATCTTGGAGATCCGGCTGTCGACGAAGATCCGCGCGATCGGGTACTCCTCCATGTAGCCGTATCCGCCGTGCAGCTGCAGGCAGCGGTCGACCACCTGGGTCTGCTGTTCCGAACACCACAGCTTGATCTGGGCGGCCCGCTTGACGTCGAGTTCACCGCGCACGTGCCGGTCGATGGCGTCCTGGACGAAGACCTGCATGACGTCGAGGGTGGTCGCGATATCGGCCAGTTCGAATCGCGTGTTCTGCATGGCGAACAGCGGCTTGCCGAAGGCGTGGCGTTCCTTGACATAGGTCAGCGTGTGCTCGTAGGCCGCCTCGACGGCGCCCAGCGCGGCGACCCCGATGATCAGCCGCTCCTGAGGCAGCTGCTGCATCAGCTGGATGAAGCCGTGCCCCTCGGTGCCGCCGAGCAGGTTCTCCGCGGGTACCCGCAGACCGTCGAAGAACAGTTCGGTGGTGTCCTGGCCCTTCTGGCCGATCTTCTTGAGTTTGCGTCCGCGCTGGAAGCCGGGGGTGTCGTCGCCGACCTCGGCCACCAGCAGGGACACCCCCGCCGCACCCTGCTCGGGGTCGGTCTTGGCGGCGATGATCACCAGGTCGCAGGTTGCGCCGTTGGAGATGAAGGTCTTGGCGCCGGAGATCACGTACTCGTCTCCGTCGCGCACGGCCCGGGTCTTGATGGCCTGCAGATCCGAGCCGGTGCCCGGCTCGGTCATCGCGATGGCGCCGATCCACTCGCCGGACGCCAGCTTGGGCAGCCACCGGTTGAGCTGTTCAGGCCCGGCGTAGGCGTGCAGGTAGTGCGGGACGATTCCGGAGTGCACACCGAGTTGCATCGACAGGTCCCCGGCGCGTGCCTGCTCCCGGAACAGCACCGACTCGTGGGCGAACGTCGCTCCCCCGCCGCCGTATTCGGACGGGATGGACATCAGCAGCAGCCCGAGCTCACCGGCACGCCGGTAGAGCGCACGGTCGGGTTCCCCGGCGGCGGCGAACTCCTCGTGGCGCGGGGCGACTTCCTTGGTGAAGAACTCGCGGGCCAGGACGGTGAGATCTTCGAGCTCGGTGGCCAGATCCTCGGTCATGGGGGTTTCCTTTCCGGTCAGCGCTGGTAGAGGGCGTCGATCTGGTCCGCGTACTTCGACGCGATGGGGGCACGGCGCAGCTTGAGGGTCGGGGTCAGCTCGTCGCCGCCCGGAATCCAATACTGCGGCAACACTTTCCAGGTCCGGATCTGCTCTACGCGGGACAGCTTCGCGTTGGCGGCGGCAATACCGTCGCGCACCGCGTCCTGCACCGCCGGATCGTCGACGATGTTCTCGACCGCGGCGTCGGCCAGGCCCTGGGTGCGGGCGAGCTCGGCGACCGCGTCGGGGTCCAGGGTGATCAGCGCGGAGATGTGCGGCCGCTTGTCGCCGATCGCGACGGCCACCCCGATCAACGGACAGGCGGCCTTCAATGCGCCTTCGATATTGCTGGGCGACATGTTCTTTCCGCCCGTGTTGATGATCAGTTCTTTCTTGCGGTCGATGATCCGCAGATAGCCGTCGCGGTCCATCGTGCCGATGTCCCCGGTGTGGATCCAGCCGTCGGAATCGAGGATCTCGGCGGTGCGTTCGGGATCGTTGTGATAGCAGCGCATGACGCCGGCACCGCGGACCAGGATCTCGCCGTCGTCGGCAAGGACGACCTCGGTTCCCGGTATCGCCGTTCCGACGGTGCCGTACCGCGGGGCCCGCCGCGCGTTGACGGTGGTGACCGCGGAGGTTTCCGACATCCCCCACGCCTCCTGCACGGAGACGCCGATGGCCAGCATGAATTCGATGACCGACACGTCGATCGGCGCCGCGCCGGAGACCGCGGCGGCCAGCCGGTCGAGCCCGAGCCGGCTGCGGATCCGCGACAGCACCAGCCGGTCGGCGAGCTCCGCAGCGAGGGAGTCGACGGGCCCGAGTCGCCGGCCGGCGACGATGGCCGCGGCCTTGCGCTTGCCCACCGACAGCGCCCAGCGTGCCAGTTCGCCCTTGGGGCCGGGTTCCTCGGCGACGATGGCCTCGACGCGGGCCCGAATCTTGTACCAGAGCATCGGGACCGCGACGAAGAAGGTCGGGTGGACCCGGCCCAGCACGTCGATGAGGGTCTTGGGGTCCGGCACGTCGGTGACGGTGATGCCGAAGTACATCGGCGCGTACTGGCCGATCCAGCGGTTGATCAGGTGGGCATCCGGCAGGTAGGACAACACCCGGCCGGACGGCAGGCCACCGACGAGGTCGGTGATGACCTCCAGCTGAGAGAGCAGATTGCCGTGGGTGAGCTCGACTCCCTTCGGGTTGCCGGTCGTTCCGCTGGTGTAGATCAGCGTCAGCACGTCGTCGCGCCGCACCGCCTGCCAGGACGCGTCGAAGTCGAAATCGGCGGAGCCGCAGGTCATCACGTCATCGAGGGTCAGCACGCCGTCGACGGCCTGGTCCACCGACACCACCTGGCGCACGGTGGAGCCTTTTGCGGCCTCACACACCTTGGCGAGGAACTGCGATTCGGAGACCACCACCACCGGTTCGGCGTTGCTGAACAGATAGGCGATCTGGGGAACGGCATTGGTGTTGTACACCGAGACGGTCAGCGCGCCCAGATGCATGGCTGCGGCATCGACCAGGTGGAATTCGGGCCGGTTGGTCAGCATCAGGGCGACGACGTCACCGCGTCGCACCCCGAGCGCGGCCAGTCCGGCAGCCACCTTCCGGACACCGGCTCCGTACTGCGACCAGGTGTAGGCCGTGGTTCCGTCCGCGCGGTTGATGGCCGGCCGGTTGCCGCCCTTTGTGACCTGCGCCTGGAAATGCGCGCACAGGCTGTCCGACATCGCCAACTCCTTCGACCCGACCTTCGCCGACCACTTTATTGGCAGCACGCCAAATGCTGACGCATATTTGGCGTGCTGTCAACAAGGCGGTGTGTCAGGCCCGGCGTCGCGTGCCCAGCAGCCAGCGGGCCACCGCATCGAGCGCGTTGAGGATCTGATAGCCCAACCCCGAT
>WBZQ01002060.1_pt1 | contig 13319 bp, 17 predicted proteins | sample 5204251 | NCBI WGS metagenome assembly WBZQ01 (sample SAMN12412402, study PRJNA552823) | activated sludge metagenome | isolation source: activated sludge from nitrification reactor of wastewater treatment plant... | place: USA: Virginia | collected 2017-09 | reverse complement strand
TGCCGATCCGACGCCGCCTTCTCCAGGTGCGCCAGAATCTTCGCGACGACCGCCGGCTCTTCGATGCTGGCAATCACCTTGAGCTTCCCGCCGCAGCGCGCACAGGCCTCGATGTCGATCCCGAACAGTCCGGATCGCAGGTGGCGATCTCGCGCTCCCAGTCGATCGCGAAACCGAGTGAGCGCAACTGGCGTTTCATGTACGCGATGTTCTCGCGGGTCCACTGCGCCGGCGGCACGCCGTTGGCCATCGCCGCGTTCTCGGCGGGCAGGCCGAAGGCATCCCAGCCCATGGGCTGCAGGACATTGCGGCCGCGCATGTGCATGAAGCGCGCGAGCACATCGCCGATCGTGTAGTTGCGCACATGCCCCATGTGCAGTCGCCCCGACGGATACGGGAACATCGACAGGCAGTAGTACTTCTCGCCGCGGGCGCCTTCGCGCGCCGCGAACACTTGCCGCGAGTCCCAATAGTCCTGCGCGGCGCGCTCGACGCGAGCCGGGTCGTAACGTTCGTCCATCGGAACGGGCAGGATAGCATGCGCGGCCGGCCAAGGCCGCTCGCGGCCTTGGCCGGCCGCGGCGAACAGCTTGCAGCGAACAGCTGACAGCCAGAGCGGCTCGTCTCGCGCCACGCCTCGCCGACGCGCCTCTGGCTGTCAGCTGTGCGCTATCCGCCGTTCATTGCTCCAGTGCGCCTGCAGGTGCGCCAAGGAGCTTGTTGATCTCGATGAAATAGCCGTCCGGGTCGTAGATGCCGCTGAACAGCACGGGGATGATTCCCTTGCCGCCCGGCGCCGGGTAGTCGACGCGTTCCGGTGCGGTCGCGACTGTCACGCCCGGCGCAGCGGCAATGCGCGCGAATCGGCTTTCGAGATCGCTGGCATTGATCACAAGGATGGGTTCGCCCGCCATCGGCTTCGTCCGGGCCTTCTGCGGTGGTGCCGGTACATTCAGCCGCTGCATGAGGCCTATGGCGCCAATGAAGGTGTCGTTGGCGCGCAGCAGCACCAGTCGTGTCGTGGGAGGCGTGGTTTTTCCGGCAGGATCGGTCGTGGCGCCGATCAATTCGTCGTAAATGACCTTGAGGCCGAGCGCATCGCGATAGAGCGGCAGCGATTTGTCGATGTCGCGCACCAACAGCGTGATCCGGCGCACGTCCACCGGTATTCGCTCGGCTTGCGCAACCGGCTCGGTGCGCGCCGGAACTGCGCCACCGAGCAGAATCGCGAGGCCGAGCAGGGGCAGAATGACAGAACGATTGCGCAATGACTTCATGGGCATTCTCCTTGCGGCCGCTACTGCCAGCTTCCCGTCGCGGACGCGAGCACGTACTCGAGATCGCGGCTGGGGATGGAGGATTTGACGACGAGACGGTCCTGTTCGGTCACCCACAGGTCGTTGACGCCGGCGACGCGATAGTGGGTGGTGTCGTAGGTCCCGGCGGGTACCGAGAGTCGCTCGCGCCCGACAAGCTCGATGGCAAGTGGCGTCAGGGCTCCGAGCACCGGCTTCGTGATATCGCTGCTCGCCTCGACGCCGTAGAGCATCGAGGTCTGCTTCGCCGGACCGGCGGCATCGAACGTCCAGGTGTGCCAGCCGTCGCCTGCGACGGGGTGTGTGCCGATCGAGAATCGCTGCGGCAGATCGATCGTTTCGGATCTAGGCCCGGCCGGCCCACGGCTCTGCGCCGTCAGTGTGCCGGCATCGACCGAAAACATGCCGCTACCCTTGAATTGCCCGGCGTTCCAATACGACACGTAGGCCTCGAGTGGCCGGAACGACGACGCGACACGCAGCACCACGCTGAATTGCGCGTTGCGCGCCGACAGATCGTGCCAGATCATCATCGTGCGCGAGCCGTCGGGGTGTACCACCAACTGGAAATGCTCCTCGCCGCGGTGCCGCCCATCGCTGATGGTCGTATAAGCATAGCTGCCGCCGGCGCGACGTACGATGCTGGCGTTGGGACCGGCATTCTCCGCAGGAGGCATTGGCCCCTGCGCGAACAGGAGCGCGGCGGCGCACAAGTTCAGGATATTCATGTTGCCTCCGCCTCAATATAGCAGAGAGGTACGGCGTGCCCAGCACCCGGACCGGGAACACGATGTGAGCGCGACTGGCATCATCCTCAAATGAGCACGGCATTGGTCCTGTTCCGACGCGACCTGCGCTTGACTGATCATCCCGCGCTCGTTGCGGCCTGCAGCGAGTACGAGCGCGTACTGCCGGTGTACGTGCATGCCCCACAGGAAGAGGCTCCGTGGTCGCCCGGTGCCGCGAGCCGATGGTGGCTGCACCATTCCTTGTCGGCCCTGCAGCAGCAGCTGGCGGCGCAGGGGGGCGAGCTGCATGTAGCCCGCGGTGACAGCTTGACGATACTGCGGGCGCTGATCCGTGCCAGCGGAGCCGATGCCGTCTACTGGAACCGGCGCTACGAACCGGCCGCCATCGCCCGCGACACGGCGCTCAAGGGCGCGCTGCATGCCGACGGCGTCGCCGTGCACAGCCAACCAGGCAATCTCTGGTGCGAGCCGTGGCAACTGGCGACATCAGCAGGCCAGCCATATCGCGTCTTCACGCCGTACTGGCGCAAGCTGCGCGCGACACTGCGGCCCGAGACGCCGTTGCCGAAAGCGCGCGCGCGCACGTGGCTGCGCCTGCCCGCCAGCCTGGCGCTGGACGCGCTGCAACTGCGGCCCCTTGTTCCCTGGGATGCGGGTTTCGCTCAGACCTGGCAACCCGGCGAGGCGGGCGCAGAGGAGCTACTCGAGATCTTTGCCGACGATGCGTTGCATCACTACTCGGGCAGTCGCAACCTGCCCGCGCGCCACGGGACCTCGCGACTGTCGCCCCACCTGCACTTTGGCGAGATCACCCCACGCCAGATCCATCATGCACTGGAGGCCTGCGCGTCACGGCAGGAAGCCCGCGAACGTCCCGATCTCGAGACGTATCTGCGCGAGCTGGGTTGGCGCGAGTTCGCCCACCATCTGCTCTACCACTTCCCTGGAACGCCGGAGGCCAACTTCAACCCACGTTTCGACGGTTTTCGCTGGGCCGACGACCATCCATCGGCGATCGAGCGCTGGCAGCAAGGCCGCACCGGTATCCCGCTGGTAGACGCCGGCATGCGCGAGCTGTGGCACACCGGGTGGATGCACAACCGGGTGCGAATGATCACCGCCAGCTTCTTCACGAAGAACCTTCGGCAACACTGGCGGCACGGCGCCCGCTGGTTCTGGGACACGCTCGTCGACGCGGATCTGGCCAACAACACGCTGGGCTGGCAGTGGGTCGCCGGCTGTGGCGCCGACGCTGCGCCCTATTTTCGCGTGTTCAACCCGTACTCGCAGGCCGCAAAGTTCGATCCCGACGCGCGCTATCTCAAGCGCTGGCTACCCGAGCTTTCCACGTTGCCGCCGAAGTTGCTGCACGAGCCCTGGCGTGACCCGCGGGCGTTGGCTGCGTGCGGCTATCCCGCGCCGATGGTTGACTTGGCCGCCACGCGGGAAGCAGCCCTCGACGTTTGGCGGGAATTGCCGGCGCGCTGATGCGAGCCAACGGCGCATGGTTATGGCGCGAGATCCAGACTCTCCCCGCGCCCGTATGTACGACGTGGGAACTTGCCTGTCTCGAGTCCGTCTCAATGCGGACTTCAACCAGGTGATGGTCGTCCGCGACGCGCGCGACTATATTTGGTTCATGTCGCGCACGCCGCAGGTTTCGGATGAGGACTATCCAGCCATGCCGGATCGCGCCAAGACCATGGGCTACGAGGCTGCCGGTATCAAAAAAGTGCCGGAACGCCGGCCCGAAAGCGGGGCAGGCAGCCAGACGTTCAGGGAGGCCTGCCGATGAAAGTCCTCGTCGCGTTCTTCGCCTGGGCCATGCCGGTGATCGCGTGGCTGGCCAACACGGGGGTCTTCGGACCCACCAATGGCGCCATCTCCGACCGCTACCCGACGCTGATCGTGGCCGCCGGCTACGCGTTCGCGATCTGGGGGCCGATCTTCCTGCTCGATGTGATGTATGGAACGTGGCAGCTGCTCGATCGCGCCCCCGACGAGCGGCTGCGACGCATCCGGCCCTGGACGGCGATGGGCTTCCTGTTGACTTCGGCGTGGATGATCGTGTTCTCGCTGCAGTGGTTCTGGCTGGCGCTGGCGATCATCTGGGCAAGCCTCGCATGCATGCTGTTCGCGGCGTGGCAGGTTTCGCATACGGCACACCACTCGCGCAGCCGCTGGTGGCAATGGCTGCCGTTGTCACTGCATGCAGGCTGGGTGTCGCTGGCGGTCCTGCTCAACGTGGCCCAGGTGGTCGTGGCATTCCGGCTGTTCTCGACAGTGAACATGCTGCCCTGGACGCTGGTTCTGTTTGCGCTGGCGGCCATCTTGTTGCTCACGATGACGGTGCGCCTGCGCGGCAATCCCTGGTATGCGCTGGCGGCCGTATGGGGCCTGGTTGGAGTGTTTGCCAAGCAACAGGCATCGACGTTGCCGGGCGCGAACATCGCCGCGTGGATTGCCCTCGGTCTGGCGGGTGCCGTGGGCGTGATATCGCTGTGGCAGCAGTTCGGTGCGCGGCATCCGGGCACGCGTCTTACACACTGATCGCAGACGGACGACTGGCGCTGAGCCGGCGCGTGTTCAAAGGCCAACCAGCGGCTGCAACTTGCCTGCCAGCCAGCCCCGGAAGCGCAACGGTGCATCCAGGGCGGCGACACAGATGCACGGCACGCCCGGTGCGGTGATCGGCTGGTGCTCCGTTTCGTTGTCGAGATCGGCCGCGTCACCGGGGCCGAATCGGCCCAGCACATCGTCGTAGGCGCCGCGAAGGATCTGGGTCAGCTCGGTGCCTCGATGACCATGGAGGGGCACGCTCTTGCCCGGCGCGATCCTGAGCAACAGCAACGTATCCCGGCCGGGCTGCGCAGTCCGGATCATGTGTACGCCGGGTGCGACCCAGCGCCAGCGCAAGGCGTTCCATGAACGGCCGAAGTACGCTTGCAGCGGCTGCGGCAAGCAATCCGGGTCGGTGGAGCGCGCGGCAGATGGATGTGCCTCGATGGTTGCCGCGCCGGGGCCGGGCGGCGACTCGTCGAGGCGATCCAGCATCGCACTGCGCAGGCGCGCCTGCCGCGCCGTATCCAACCCGGTGGTCTGTTGCTGGCCCAGCAAAAGGCCGCCGATACGTTCGGCATCGGCCAGCAGCCCGCGGCAGTGCTTGCACGCCCCGACATGGGTCGCTGCCACCGCCGTCATCTCGGGCGACAAGGCGCCGGCGGCAAGACTGACCAGGGTTGCTTCATTGAGATGATGCTGTGGAGTCATGCGGCTCCCCGTACGCCGAGTTGCAGACGCAGGAACGCGCGCCGCAGAGTGGATTTCACCGTTCCCAGCGGCATGCCGAGCTCGTCGGCGATTTGCTGGTGGGATCTGGCTTCGAAATACGACATGCGGATCAAGCGGGCCTGCATGGCCGGCAGCTTTTCGATGCGGTGCCTGAGGTCGGCGTATTCGGCAAGACTTTCAGCCTGTGAAGGTCCGGCCTCCTCGGGATCGCCCATTCTCTCCAGCGCGTCCTGCACCGGCACCCACTGGGGCTCGCTGCGCACCCGGTCGATATGCAGGTTCCGGGCGATCCGGAACAGCCAGGTCGACAAGCCGCCGCGTCCGGCGTCATAGAGTTCGGCGCGCTGCCACAACCGCAAGAGCGCTTCCTGGGCCAGCTCTTCCGCAACGGCTTCGGGCGATCCGAGCCCCTTCAGGTAAAGCCGGACGCGCGGCGCGAAGTGGTCGTAAATGCGCATGAAGCACGCGCGATCGCGCTGGCGAGCCAACAACACCATCTGGCCCGCCCAGTAGCCTGCATTTCTCTCGTCGGGTTCGGTACTCGACATGGCTCGCGCCGCCTCGAACGGCGACAGGCATCCGAATGTCCGGGGGGCGATCATGTTAGGGCAAATCCGGGGCGTGGCGGCTGTTTTCAGCTGTCATACGAAAATCCAGGCCGATCGGATGCAGCGATCCCGCGCGAGGGCTCGCGTCATCGCGAACTCATCGCACGGATATGCATCCGTTTGGCTGTCGCTTCCGTATAGGACACCACTACATCACTCGACCCGACCGGGAACGGCCTTGAACCGATGTCTCGACCAGGGCTCGACAAGACGGAGCGAAAACCTTGCGGATTGCCGTGATCGGATCGGGTATTGCGGGCCTTGCTTCGGCCTGGCTGCTGTCGCGCCGGCATGAGGTGACGCTGTACGAGGCGAACGACTACCTGGGCGGACACACACACACGCACGACATCGAGCTCGATGGCCGCTACCACGCGGTGGACACCGGTTTCATCGTGCACAACCCGGTGCATTACCCACTGCTGACACGGCTGTTCGACGAACTGGGCGTGGCCTCGCAGCCGACGAAGATGAGTTTCTCGGTGCACAGCGAGGCCAGCGGCCTGCAATACAACGCCGCCTCACTGGATACCTTGTTCTGCCAGCGCCGCAACCTGGTGTCGCCACGCTTCATCGGCTTGGTGCGCGACTTGTTCCGGTTCTATCGCGAGGCACCGGCCCTGCTCACCAGCACGGGCCCGGGCCCCACCCTGGGCGACTGGCTTGCCGAGCGCCGCTACGGTACGGCATTCCGCGACGAACACCTGGTGCCGATGGCGTCTGCGCTGTGGTCGTCGCCGGCCACGCAGATCCAGTCGTTTCCGGCGCGCCACCTCGTTCAGTTCATGGCGAATCACCAGATGTTGCAGGCGGAGCAGAGACCCGAATGGCGCGTGGTGCGTGGCGGCTCGGCCACGTACGTTCGCGCGATGCGTCGCTACTGGCAGGTTAACGAACGGCTGAACAGCCCGGTACGTGCGGTTCGGCGCGACGATCGCGGGGCGACGGTCGCAAGTGATGACGGTGTGGAACGCTTCGATGAGGTGGTACTGGCCTGCCACAGCGATCAGGCACTGGCACTGTTGGCCGATGCCAGCGAAAGCGAGCGCGCTATCCTCGGCGCAATCCCCTACCAGTCCAATGACGTGGTGCTGCATACGGATGCCACGTTGTTGCCGCGCTTGCCCAAGGCATGGGCAGCGTGGAACGCCTTCGTTCCGCGCGCTCCAGCCTCACCATGCACCGTGAGCTACTGCATGAACCTGCTGCAGGGCATCGATTCGCCTCTGCCCCTGGTGGTCACGCTCAATCGCAGCGAAGCGATCGACCCGGCCAAGGTACTGCGTCGCATGGAGTACCACCACCCCGTGTACACGCACGCGTCGGTGGCCGCTCAGCTGCGCAAGGTGGAGATCCAGGGCGTCAATCGCACGTGGTTCGCCGGCGCCTACTGGGGTTGGGGTTTCCACGAGGACGGCGTGCGCAGTGCAGTGGAAGTGGCGTCAGCGCTGGGCGTGCGCTGGGATGCAGGCCCGATCGCCGCGTCGTCATACAACAGGGAATTGGCCGCATGAACGCGGAACTGCACAGCGCGGTGTACGAAGGGATCGTGCGGCATCGACGGATGACCCCGCGTCCGCATGCATTCAGCTACCGCATGGCACAACTCTACCTCGACCTCGACGAGGTCGACGCGCTCTTCGCGAACCGCTGGTTGTGGTCGAACGGTCGACGCAATCTTGCCGAGTTCCGCCGCGGTGATTACCTCGGCCCCATCGATCTTCCGTTGGCCGAGGCGGTGCGCCTGCGCGTCGAGCAGGCCACCAGACGCCGCCCTGGAGGTCCGATCCGCCTGTTGACGCATCTGCGCTACGGCGGCGTCATCTTCAATCCGGTGAGCTTCTATTACTGCTACGCGGCCGATGGCCACACACTGGAATGCATCGTCGCCGAGATCACCAACACGCCATGGAATGAACGTCATGCTTACGTGCTGCCGCGCGAGACCGCCGTGACGCACGGCCGCGCGATGCGATGGGACTTCCGCAAGACCTTCCATGTGTCGCCGTTCATGGAAATGGACCGGCAATACGACTGGCGCTTCAACGTTCCGGGGGATCAGCTGCACGTGCACATGGACATACTGCGAAATGGCGAGCGCGAGTTCGACGCGCATCTCGCGCTCGAACGCCGGCCACTCACCGGCGCGGCGCTGGCACGCGTGCTGTGGCGCTATCCGCTGATGACTGCGCAGGTGGTCGGCGCGATCTACTGGCACGCGTTGCGTTTGTGGCTGAAACGTACGCCCTTCCACGATCACCCGCAAAGTCAGCGAGTCGTCCCATGAATGCCATAGTCGATGCGCATGCCGCAATACCGCCTGGTGGCCTCGACCGATTCCTGCGCGAACGGTTGCGGGCCAACTTACGCGGCTTCGATCACGGCCGGTTGAGCCTGTGCGACGGGCAAGGCACGCTGGAGTTCGGCAATCCGGGCGCAGCACCGGCCGATCCTGACGTGCGTGTGGACGTGCTCGACCCGTCCTTCTATCTCGCCGTGGCGGCCCACGGCAGCGTGGGTGCCGGCGAGGCGTACATGGATGGCCATTGGCGGTGCAATGATCTGGTCGGTCTGATCCGCCTGCTGTTGCGAAATCGCAGCCTGCTCGACGGCCTGGAGAGCGGACTTGCCCGGTTCGGTGCCCTAGCCATGCGAGCCTCTTATGGCCTGCGGCGCAACACGCGCCACGGCAGCCGGCGCAACATCGCCGCGCACTACGATCTCGGCAACGATTTCTTCGAACTGTTCCTGTCGGACGACCTGATGTACTCCTCGGGCTACTGGGTCGGCCCGCACGACACACTGGAGGCCGCCTCCACCCGCAAACTCGACCTCATCTGCCGCAAGCTCGAGCTCAAGCGGGGAGATCGCGTGGTGGAGATCGGCACCGGTTGGGGCGGCTTCGCGCTGCACGCGGCAAGACACTACGGCTGCCACGTCACCACCACCACGATCTCGCGGCAGCAGCACGCACTGGCCTGCGAGCGTGTGGCGGCCGCGGGCCTCGGTGATCTCGTGCATGTGCTGCTCGAGGACTACCGTGATCTCGACGGCCGGTACGACAAGCTGGTGTCCATTGAAATGATCGAGGCCATTGGCGCCGAGTACCTGGACACGTATTTCCGCCAGCTCGGCCGCCTTCTGAAACCCGATGGACTGGCCCTGCTGCAGGCGATCACCATCGAGGACCACCGCTACGCACAGGCATTGAAGTCGGTGGATTTCATCAAGCGCCACGTGTTTCCGGGCTGCTTCATTCCATCGCTCAACGCGATGCTCGCGGCCAAGACGCGCAGCTGCGACCTCACTCTCATCGCGCAGGAGGATTTCGGCCGCTCCTACGCGCTCACCCTGGAAGCCTGGCGCAGGCGCTTCCTGGCGAAGGTATCAGCGGTACGCGCACGCGGCTTCGACGAGCGCTTCATCCGGATGTGGGAGTTCTATCTCGCCTATTGCGAAGGCGGCTTCCGCGAGCGCTCCATCGGTGTCTCGCACCTGTTGTTGGCCGGGCCGGGCTGGCGCCCCGGCGCCGCGGCGTCGGCATGAACTTCTGGCACCTCCTCGCCGCCTGCCAGGCCGTGTGGTTCCTGGTGGCATCGGCGCGGCGCGACGTGGAACTCGAGCCGATCGCGACGGCATTCCTTCCGCGCTTGCTGCGGGTGGCGCGGATAGGAAGTTCAAAGCACCCCGCAGCGCCGTCCTGATTCGTGGAACCACCCGGGTGTAGCGACCCAATCTGCCTCAGCCTGCCTGAATCCGGCCAGTTGCCCGGATGGGCAGGCCGCTGGGCAGGCCCGCGTCCTCCGATTCCCCGCCCCGCCGGGCTCTGTCGTAATCCCGGCACGCACCGCCCCTGCCCGACCGTCTCACCGGTCGGCCCGAACACCCCTCAGCTTCGATATCAAATCAGTCTGGCCTGCACCGGCGGGGCCCGCGCACCCAGCGGCAGTTCTGTCTGATGCCGATCCGACGCCGCCTTCTCCAGGTGCGCCAGAATCTTCGCGACGACCGCCGGCTCTTCGATGCTGGCAATCACCTTGAGCTTCCCGCCGCAGCGCGCACAGGCCTCGATGTCGATCCCGAACACCCGCTTCAGGCGTTGGGCCCAGTTCATCGCCACATGGCGGGGCGTGGCGGGCTTGTCGGCGCCCTCTTGCGTCTGCGGCTTGCCCCCCCCCTTGCCCCGATGCGCCGGCGTGATGGCTGCGCGCAGCCGACTGTGCGGTGCGAACACACCGTGGTACCGGGTCAGGTGCATCCGCGGCGGCGGCACCAGTGCCGCGAGCCTTGCGATGAAATCCAGCGGCTCCAGCACAATGTGCGTGGTGCCGTCGCGGTACGGCGTCTTCAGGGTGTAGCGCACCTGGCCTGATGCGGTCAGCGCCAGGCGATCCTCGGCAACCGGCGGGCGGCTCACGTAGCGACACAGTCGCTCCAGCTTCGCGCGTTGATGCGGCTCAATGTCGATACCCGCATGCAGCGAGAACCCGCCCGCCTCGGCGGCACTGCGGTGATCCCCCTGCTGTTCGGGTTCATTGGCCGGCAGCGTCTGCAGCGTGAACAGCTTCTGCCCGGCACGCGGACCTGCGGCAATGCGATACGTGATGGAATGGCCAACCAGGTCATCCAGCGGCCCGGGTTCTGCGTTCGCGGCCAACCAGGCGCTCTCGATGTCGCGCTCGATCAGGCCACGCTTCTCCAGCACTCGCCCAACGCGCTCGGCAATCCGCTGTACCAGGGACTGCAGCTCCGTGCCCGTCGGCGCCGGAACGTGGCGGAATATGGGCACATGCTCGCCATCAACCAGATATACGGCAATGGCTCGGCTACATCGTGCAGCGGCCGGAGAGCCACAGCCTGCACCACGCACGCGGCATCCACCGCTACAACTATTCGGACCTGCCGCTGTGGGATGTCGTCTTCGGCACTTTCCGCAACCCGAAGGACTTCATGCCCGAGGCCGGCTTCGACGGCGCCTCTTCGGCGCAGATCGGGCAGATGCTGCTGTTCCGGGATATTGCCGCGAATGACTTTGCGCAGTCCGGGCGGCCCGCGCGCCATGCGAAAGCTTGAATGCCTGGTCTGCCGCCCGGACTAGAAGGGTTTCGTCACGCCGAGGAAGGCGATCGTGATCGAAGTCAGCCAGAACGTGAACACCAGCTTGCGGGTAAACGGATAGCTGCGTGCGACCGCGCCTTCCGACCCGGGCACGCCCGTGAGATCCCGGGACCAGCTGCCCACGATCACGCGCAACACGCTGCCCAGCGCAATCAGGATCGCGACCAGGATGAGCTTCGCCGCAAGCCATCGGGTCGCGACGGGCCCACCGACGAGCAGCGAGTACACGCCCACGCCGAGCAGGACCGCAGTCGCCGCGTGGCGGATGGCCACGTGTACCGCATCGAGTCTTGCCTTGAGCGGACCGGGCTCGAGGATGTAGCCGATGAACCAGACGAGCAGCAGCCAGATCGCCGCCACGATCCAGATGAGCACCAGCAGCCACAGCCCCATGGCCATGTAACCCCCGAGCCAGGCCAGCGTGAGGCCGACCGCCATGATCAGCACGATGGCGGAACGCGGAAAGATGTCGATGGCGACGGAGGCCTTGAGGAAGCGCAGCCGCTCCTCCCGCGAGAGCTCCGGGTTCGCGACCCGCCGACCGCAGACGAACACGCCCCAGTCGGGCCCAAGCCAATAAGCGAACAACAGGACATGAAGGAAATCCAGGATGACATAGGCTTTCATTTGCGACTCCTGGCGGTCTTCTTCACGGTAACGAGCGGCGTCTTCGGCTCGGCATCGACGACCAGCCGCAGGATCTCCGAACGCGCGTAGTGGCCCGCCGAATCGTGCTGCAGCTTGGCCGCCTGGATGCGATCCAGGTCGATTTCGCCGATCACGAGCTTCTCTTCGAGCCCGGTGTGGGGCGGCGCGACGAAGTCCTCGCCGGGCCCGTAGATCGCTGAGCGCGCGCCGCCGACCCCGAGCACGCCCTGCGGGCCGAGCCGGTGTTCGATCGCATCGAGATTGGCCTGCGTGACCGGGTCCTGCGCGACGATGACGAAACAGGAGCCGGTGTACGCATGCACCTTCGACAACGCATCGACGTGCGAGTCGAACCAGCCTGCGTTGCCCTGCATGGTCGCGAACGTGGGCCACGACGCGACGTGGATCTGCTCGTGCTGCAGGATCAGCGCGTGGCGCGCGAGGTTCATCGAGTGCTCGCCGCAGATCAGTCCGCCGACCTTGCCGACCGGCATGTCGTACACCTTCAGCGTCGAGCCGTCGCCCTGCCCCCAGACCGAGCGCTCGGACAGCGTCGGCTGCAGCTTGCGGCGCACGCCGAGCAGGCGGCCCTGCTCGTCGATGAAGGCCTGGCTGTTGTACAGCGTCCCGCCGTCGCGCTCCGACAACCCGAGCACGACATTGACGCGGTGCTTCGCGCAGGCGGCCTGCACGGCATCGAGTTCGCCGGCGGCGACGACCACGGACTGCGCCGCATACTCGAGCATCACCTCGCGCTGCGCCACTGGCGGATAGAGCCCGAGCCAGTACGCATAGCCCGGCACGAAAGTCTCGGCGAAGCCGAGCAGACGCACGTCGCTGCGGCCGGCTTCGGCGATCAGCGCGCAGGCCCGGGCGAGCGTGGCGGCCTTGTCGAGCAGCACCGGCGCGGCATGGGCCGCGGCTGCATTGAAACGCTGGGTCATCGCCGGATTATGGGCAGAACGTGCACAGGGTCCGATAAGGGATTTACACGCGACGGCGCCGGGCAGCCGCGAGGTGGACGGCCGCAACCCCCACCGGCCCGTCATTGACAAGATCTCTGCCGAGGCAGAGACTGCCTCAGCAGCTTGATCGGAACCCACCGTGGCGAAGCGCTACTACCGGACAGAGACATTCAAGGCCCGCCGGTCGATCGGCTACCTGATACGGCGGCTGAACAACCTGACCATTCCGCACGCGCAGGCGCGCTTCGCCGACCAGGAGCTCTCGTTCACGCACTGGATCGCGCTGATGTCGCTGCGCAACGGCATTACGCACAGCTGCTCGGACCTCGCGCGGCACCTGGGCCACGACACCGGCGCCACCACCCGCCTGATCGACCAGCTCGAAAGTCGCGGCCTGGTCGTGCGGCGCCGCGACGTGGACGATCGCCGCATCGTCAACCTGTCGCTGACCGCCGCCGGGCACGCCGTCGCCACCGCGCTGATGCCGCGGACGATGGAATTCTGGAACGACATGCTCGAGGGCTTCGCGGATAGGAAGTTCAAAGCACCCCGCAGCGCCGTCCTGATTCGTGGAACCACCCGGGTGTAGCGACCCAATCTGCCTCAGCCTGCCTGAATCCGGCC
>WBZQ01002059.1_pt1 | contig 13333 bp, 18 predicted proteins | sample 5204251 | NCBI WGS metagenome assembly WBZQ01 (sample SAMN12412402, study PRJNA552823) | activated sludge metagenome | isolation source: activated sludge from nitrification reactor of wastewater treatment plant... | place: USA: Virginia | collected 2017-09 | reverse complement strand
TACCAGATCTTGCGGGCAGTCCTTTGGGATGCCACCATGACCTACGAGGACAACCCCCTTCATTGAATCATTCATGAGTTTCTTCTCCTATGGCTAGTACGCACGGCGTCTCGTGGCCGCGCAATTGTGGGAGGACTGACCGATTCTGTACCACACACGTCAACGCGTCTTTTGGAGAGGCACATCATCACAATAGGTTACGGCATCGAATTTCGTCCAGAGCCCGACACGCCCTTTGGCAAACGTGTGATCACAGAGTGTAAAGACGGCTTGCTCGTCAAACCATACACGAACATCGCACCCGCGCATCTGGACGCGGAGATGCCTACCATTGGCGGATGTCGATCACATGGTCAAAGTTTTGGATCATGTGCCTCACACCGTTGACCACCTGATAAATCCTGATGTTCTGCCCTAAATGATACGGAGAGCCATGCTCCCTGCACAAAGCAGATGTGTGCATCACGCTCATCACTGATGACTTCCAGTGAACCATATTTCAATGCCCTCTTGGGCAACCAATACCGGTTCTCACAATTACCCTGGCCATTCTTGCCAGGTTCCGGTCTATCGAGGCTACGTCTTCACACTTTGGGAGAGTCCATCGTCGTTAAGTATTCCTGGATATTAGTCTTTCCATAGCGACTCTCCGGATAGACGGTTCGGATAAACCTGGCTACGAGGGCCATCACCTTCTTGACTCCAGGGGTTTTTTCAGGATCGGTCGCGGGCAGCAACCGAACGGTGATGGCCTTGTCGTGTAACTTGAGCTGGACAAAGAAATTGCTCGACGTGCCTTGCTCGATCGCCACACACTCGAGCAGGGCATCCTTCCCGTTTCTGGACATGTAAAATTCTTGAATTTTGAGTATCTCGGCTCCCGTCCGCTGAAGAGTCGGCGTGAAGTTCTGATACAACGCCTGAAGCTCTCCGGTTTCTTCGATGACAACGTGCGGCATGTGCGTCCCTTTCTACACGTGATTCCGTAACATCAGTTCCTTGGGATGTGGGTTGAGATACACCTGGTCGCGGATGTACCTCATGTCGAATACATGGACATAGTGTTTGATAAGCGTCAGCGGGACGATTAACGGAGTCAGCCCTTGATGATAGTCGTTGATCACACCCACCAGCTCGGCCTTCTCACATGGGTTCATTCGCTTTTTGAAGTGGCCCACGATATGTTGCAAGACATTCACGTGTTTAGAGACTGTCGCTCTCACGGCCAACGTCTTCATGAAGAGATCCGCATATTTCACCCTCAGGTCCTTGGGTCGATACCGTTCAGCCTGAGCGACAAGCTGTCCCAGCGTCTTGTAATGTTGTGGACTATGGGACAACAGCAAATACTTATGGATGGTGTGAAAGCGAATGAGCTCCTGCCTGTTGAGCCCATTCTGTAGGAGGTCCTGCAGCCGACGATAACAAAACACTCGCTCGATAAAATTCTCTCGAAGTGACGGGTCACAGAGTCGGCCTTCTTCCTCAACAGGAATCAGCGCAAATTCCGCCATAAAGGCTTTTGCGAAAATTCCGACGCCGCTGTGACTCGGCATTCCTTGTGCCGTGTACACACGTACCCGTTCAACCCCGCAACTGGGAGAGCCTCGCTTGAAGACAAAGCCGGAGAGATCCAATTCGCCGAGCGACTTGAGACGCTCGTCAATCATGGCCTCCATGGCTGAGGTGTGATCGTCCTTGCTCGTAATGGTCATGAGTCGAGGGTGCCGCGGATTCCCGACTAGCCGCATGGCTTCCCGAGGGATACCCAATCCCGCCTCGACCTCAGGACAAACCGGCACCCATTCGACGTAGCGGCCCAACACATCGGTCAAGAATCGGTCCTGCTTATGTCCTCCGTCAAAGCGGACTTCATCACCAAGGAGGCACCGGCTGATACCGAGGCGAAGCAGGGAGGTTGTCATCTTGATTCCTCCTGCTGTCCGAGGTTGAGATATTCCTGACGCGCAAGTTGATGATCCACCACCGGTGACGGATACTCTATCCCGATCCTGCAATGTGCCTGCTCTTGCTCCTCAGGAGTCATGAGATGTGGCTCATGAATCCTTTTCGACGAAACAGAAGCAAGTTCAGGGACATATCGACGAATGTAGACCCCATCAGGATCAAACTTCCTACTCTGAAGCGCAGGATTAAAAATCCGATAGCCCGGCATACTGTCTGTGCCGGTTGAGGCACACCACTGCCAATTCCCGTTATTGGCCGCCACATCAGCATCGAGCAGGTGGCGCATGAAGTACTGCTCACCACTCCGCCAGTCGATCCGAAGATCCTTGATGAGAAAGGACGCCACGATCATGCGGACGCGATTGTGCATCCATCCTGTCTGATTGAGCTGCCGCATACCGGCGTCGACAATCGGATACCCCGTCCGTCCACTGCACCACGCTTGGAACAAGACATCACGCTCCGCGCTATGGTCTCGCGGCGGAGGCACGGCTGTCCGACGGAATGGTCCCTCAACGACATGCGGAAATGCCGCTAAGACTTGCTGAAAGAATTCACGCCAGATCAATTCATCGATCCAGGTCAACACGTCTGTTCGAGAGACCGGACCTCTCTGGGAGAGACTGTGTAGCGCTGTCTGTACAGTTTCCCTCGGTGAGATAGTTCCGAACCGCAAGTGAGGAGACAACTTTGCGCTCCCATCGATCGCAGGACGATTCCGACCATCGGCATACCGGTGAATGGGGCCTTCGATGAACCACTGCAATTGTTCGCGGGCATGACGCTCTCCCGGTGCAACCCACGGAACGAGACGCTCGTAGCCCAGCTCCTCGGCGGTTGGAAGGACCGATGGAGATAACCGGACGGATTTCCTTGTCGTTATTGAGGGATGTGGGATGGCACGGACTGTCGGTTTGACCGCATGCCACTTGGCCCACCAGCGAGCACGATACGCGCTATAGCGCTGCATCGGTTCTCCAGTGGCGCCCCGCACTTCCTCTGCCTCAAACACCACGTGGTCCTTGAAGCTCTTGGCAACGATACCTTCCCGAGCCAATCGCTCCTGCATCCCTTGATCTCGTATGAGCGCACGCGGCTCATAATCTCGGTTCCAATACACGGCATCAGCTTCCCATTCGAGCGCCGCTCGTAACACATCGTCGACTTGGACCCCACGCCGCCACTGCAACACCAGTCCGAGCTCCGCAAGCGAGGATTGAAGCTCCTCCAAACATCCCAGCATGAAGTTCACGCAGGCCGCCCCGAACTCATGCGATTGCAGTAACGGCTCATCGAACACGAACAGTGGAATGACCTCGTCACATTCTTCACAGGCCGCGATGAATGCCGATTGGTCGGCAAGGCGAAGATCTCTTCTGAACCAGACGATTCCACGCATGCGCTGTCCTACTTCCCTATGTGATTACCGTGCAGGGTTTCCGTGCGTTCCGGCTGGTCCTTTCGGTAGCTTGTCGCCGGCCACACGCGTGATCGACAGCTCACGAAGACCGTTTTCCCCCTTCACGCCGACTTTCACAGCGGTTCCTGGCTCTCCCCGAATCATGCCAACCACCTCTTCATACCGTCTCCCTTTCACCGATGCCCCATCAACACTCACCACCTCATCCCCATGTCCAAGCCCCGCCTGCTGAGCTGGTCCCTCAGGATGAACCATGCCGACATACAGGATGGCCGGATCGCCGATTCGCTCCGCCCCTACCTGGAGGGAAATGCCGATGACACCGTGAGGAAGTTTTACATCGTCTGTGTACCCATGATGAGCCTGGCTCGTGTGTTGGTCGGCCATGGCTATACCGGGTACGATAAGGCTCATCACCAATCCTAACGCGATAAGAATGCTTGGGATTCGCATACGCGTACCTCCTATTTATTATGCTGCCGATCTCATGAGCACATCCCGCAGTGCTTCTTCTAACGTTGGATATTTGAAACAATACCCTCCCGCCATGGCTTTCGCCGGAATGACTCGTTGTCCGGTTGTCATCAATGTGCCTAACTCACCAAGAAGTACATGTAACGCAAACATCGGAACAGGAAGCCAAGACGGTCGGTGAAGCACCTGTCCAAGAACTTCACAGAACGTCTTCATCATCACGGGCTCCGGAGCCACGGCATTGATCGGACCAGAAACCGTCGGTGTACTGAGCGCCCACTGGATCAGACCAACATGATCATAGCGGTGAATCCAGGAGACCCACTGATTCCCCGGCATGATGGGACCGCCGGCAAAGAATCGGAAGGGCAACAGCATCTTGGGCAAAGCCCCTCCGTCTTGCTCCAGCACCATTCCAGTGCGTAGCATGACGACCCGCGCCCCACACTCCGCAGCCCGCAACGCCTCCGACTCCCATGCAAGACAGAGATCGGCCAAGAAGCCTTCGCCCCGCGCCGCACCTTCATCCAGGCGGCGATCGTCGGTGGCGCCGTAATATCCGATGCCGGATGCGCTGATGAAGGTTGTGGGTTTCGACGACCAGCGTGACAGCGCCCGAACCAGTAAACGGGTGGTCAGGATTCGGCTATCGGTAATGAGTTGCTTGCGCACATCCGTCCAGCGCGTGTCGGCAATGGATGCACCGGCTAGGTTGATGACCGCATCGACTCCTTCAAGGACCTGCTCCCAGGGGCCTGAGTCCCGTGCGTTCCATTCGACAGCTTGCACCGGCAGCTCACGCCGAGAATGGACCCGGCTTGCTTGTCTAGTCAAAACCGTAACCCTATGGCCTCCCTGGTTAAGCGCGGCACACAGAGCTCGACCAATGAATCCTGTACCTCCAGCGATAACAATCTTCATGGGTTTATCCTTCAGTACTACTCTCCTTCAACATTGTCGATATTTCAGACATGTGCGCAACCGATCCGATCCGTAGCCCTCCTATCTCATTTGTGCGTAGCCGAATTATTGTGGCTCACCTGTCGTGCGAACTTCCTTTGTCTCGGGCCTTCGAGGGCCTGAGGCGCCGGCTTCAGTCGATTCGCCAGTACCATCTGATCGATGAATTCTCCACAATTGGTGCAGTGTAATCCCTTGAACATAACCTCGCCTGCTTGGCCCTGCAAATCCACATAGTGCGCGACGACCATCAGCCCTCCGTACCGCGCACATATATCGTGCCTCGTCGGATCAGGGAGAGCCGATGCCTTGTTTGGTTTCCCGATGAGCTCCATGGAAACCCCCGATAGGGATAACATGACACTCGGACACTTCTTACTTCCGCGTGGACCTTCTATCTTTCTCCCGCCGAATCACTGCCGCGCTCAGGGCCTGGAAGAGCCCGGCCACCAGTGCACAGGTCAAGAATCCCATTGCAATCAAAAAGACAATGCTCAGATCCATGATGCACTCCTTTCACCTGTCGATAACGGAAACTGCCCTTTACAGAGCTTCCAGCTCGCCAAGGAGACAGGCCCCTCGATCACGAGGGGACCTGCCTGCCTCAGCGGGTGACGCCGTGCGGAGTTCAGCGTCACCTCAGCAGAATATAGAACCGGCCTCTGACAGTCTGTTACCGTTAATCTAATCCCTCCTCCTAGCATCGCGGTCTCCTGACTATTCACGGGGTGTGGGCTCGAAACTACGGGCACAGCGGAATCCTGTGCCGTGAGTCTGCAATGCGAATCCGCCACGCCCGCGTGCTGTTGCGGTGATATCGGAGGCCGGACTATGCCAGGATCCTCCGCGAATCGAGCGAACCACCCCTTTTTTGTCGGGACCTTGTGGATTCCGATCGGGCGCATGGCGATAGTACTCCGCGTCATACCAATCGGAGACCCACTCCCTGACATTTCCAGCCATATCCTTCACTCCGTACGGTGAATTTCCATCAGGCAGCGATCCTACTTTGTGTAACGTATGCTCGTCCTCCCACTCTCGATCAAAGTTCGCCCGCTTCGTATTCGGCGGGTCATTCCCCCAGGGGTAGAGTCGGCCGTCAGTCCCGCGCGCAGCCTTCTCCCATTCCGCCTCCGTCGGCAATCGTTTCTTCGCCCAAGCACAATAGGCTTTGGCGTCGTACCAGGTCATCTGAACCACCGGGAGTTGCTCAATCCCCTTCATGGATTGGATGGGTCCGGTGCCATAAGGATTCGGCGGTGTGCGATGGCCAGTGGCTTTCACAAAGGCCATATAGCGTTCATTCGTCACTTCGACTTGATCAATGGCAAACTCATCCAGGTGGACAGATCGCTGGGGTCGCTCATCATCCCTCCCTTTTCCTTCCGGATTACCCATCAGAAATTCTCCGGCCGGAATCGTGACCATCGACACAGGATCGAGGTCTTTCGAGGCGGCGAGCGCGTCCAGAGAGAACGCTGGTGAGAGAGCCACAACGAGGACCACGGCCACACTCATATGTGATCGTTGAGCTCGACAGCACCACGACTCGGTCTTCATTGCTTTGACTCCTTGCTTCCCTCAATCGCGTGACTCGTATGGATGCGTACTTGCTTGATGAGCCGCTCTACCTGGCCGGCGTCGCCCTGGGCAGCCGCCTCGTGGGCCTGGGTGATGAGCGCCCGCGCTTGGTGCAAATGCTCTTCGATCTCGGCCTGCAGTTTGGGCGACGCCACCGTCCCTCCCAGGGCAGCCTGGTGATACATCTCCCACGCATGATCCACCTCATGTTCAGATTCGTGGACCGCTCTCACATGCTCCTGGTGTGGGTAATCAGTTGAATCTATAGGGCCGGCTAAAGAAGATGTGGATACCAGAAATATGATGGAGAGGGTCGCTGGAATGAAGAGTGTACAGTACTTCATGGTTGACTCTCCGTCCGGTCTCAATAATTGTTGAGCGCCACTAGAGCTTCCTTGAACCAAACAATGGCATGCCTATTTCTTCTTCATGCTCCTCTGTATGAGCTCCCGTGTCGCTTGATATTCCTGATTTCCGGGATCTGCGGTCAACGCTTTTTCAATGGCAGTCAGTGCCTCTCCATGCCTTTCAGCACCCATAGCCACGAGCGCCTGCATGAATGCCTCTCGGCCTTCTTGCATCGCCTCGTCAGATACTGCGTGTACAGACCTTGCGCAGCGAAATCCGAGACCGACTCCGTAGGAATTATTGTCCGGCTGATTCCAAAATCGATGGCTCGTATGGAGCGAGGTTTCGGGGGCCAGCCACGACCCGCCACGCAGGACCTTCACGGGCCCTTGGTTGGCGAAGTTGTAACCTTTCTCAGCCCCGCGGGGATTGAGAGCCGGACTGTCCTTGTAGTAGGTCAGGTCATACCAATCCTCGACCCACTCGAAGACGTTGCCGGCCATGTTGTACACCCCAAACCCGCTCACCCCTTCCGGATACGAATCAACCGGCATCGTACGGCCCACATTCTGGCCATAGTTGGCTTTCTTCGGGTCCAGCTTGTGGCCCCAGGGATAGTGATTGTCCCCGTCGGGGCCTTTGGCCGCATGTTCCCACTCGGCCTCCGTGGGCAGGCGCTTGCCGTCCCACTTGCAGAAGGCATTGGCGTCGGTCCAGCTGACGCCGACGACCGGCTGGATAGGCTTACTGAGACGGGGATCGTCCCAATAGGCGGGGGCGGGATGACTGGTGGCCTTGATAAACTCTTTGTACCGGGCATTGGAGGCTTCATACTTGTCGATGAGATAGGCGTCGAGCACGACCTGATGCTTGGCTTCGTCCGCATGTTCGCTGCTCCCCATGGTGAACTCGCCCTTCGGGATGAGCACCATATCCTTGTTGTTGGTCGGCAGGTCGGCAGCTGTGGCCAAGGTGATCGTCCCAGCCGTAAGGACGACCCCAACGGCACATTGAATGAACGCTGGTCTCCGCATTTTTACCCTCCTTGGTTATCCCATTCCCCAGGTAATACGTTTCAGGCTGCGAGCCGAGGCTCCAGTTCAGAAACTGCTGTTGCCGTTGATGGAAGAGAGTTTGAAACGACCCCGATCCGTCGATTCCTCAATATGACCCCATCAATGACATCACCACACTGCACACAGCGTCTTGCACCTTCGTCGTGCTTACTGACGACGTTCCAGAGCTCAATAAACATTTCGCCCACCATGAGGCCGCCACATCTCGTGCAGGTGTGTTGCGGCGTGACTCGGGAACTCTGGAATTCGGCGGTGCGGCTATTTCTACGCGCGCTCGTGATGATCATGACGTCCTCCATGCTCCATATGTCTAATGTATGACTCATGTTATGTCTAATGTATAACCTAACATGTCCAATGTGTCAACTGTTAGCTGTTAAAATATTTGACAAACATTGGACAGTGATCTAGGCTATGATTCGATATGAATAAACATAGAATTCATAGAGTTGCGAAACTCACGGGACTGTCGAAGGACGTGATCAGGGTTTGGGAACGGAGATATAGCCTCGTCAAACCTTCTCGGAGCGCCAATCGCTATCGGGAATACACCGATGAGGACATTTCTCTCTTCCGTTTCCTGAAAGAGGAGTTGGATCGCGGTCAAACAATCGGCGGACTTGCGATGGAGGGACGAGACTCGCTCCTTCAGCGAATGCACGTCAGTGCAATCCCAAAACAGCAGGAGCTTGTCCCTCACCGCTCGCTGCTCGATGAGCTGATCTCTCGCCTTGACCCACTTGATAAGGGTCGATTTGAGCAGCAACTGAACGCAGCGATCGCGGTGATCCCGTTCGAAGAGGCCGTACAGCGGATTCTCCTCCCCCTACAGCGGCGAGTGGGAGAACTGTGGCATGAAGGGCGGGTGAATATCGCGGTAGAACATTACGTGACGAAGGTCATCCAACAGAAGTTATTCTCGGTGATGAACCAGCTGCCGGTCAATGAGTTTGGCCCCCGCGTGGTAGTAGCTTGTCCCGAAGGCGAGTATCATGAAATCGGCGCGCAGGCTGCGACCTACCTCGCTGCCGCTCGTGGCTGCCATGTGTACTACCTAGGCCCCAATCTCCCACTGGCGGATTTGGAGACGCTATGCGAACGCGTGCGTCCTGACCTCATTCTCTTGTCCGTAACTGAAACGAAACCAGAGGGAGGAGTACATCACTTGCTCCATGGCTTACGAACGCTCTCTCAGCGCTGGCCTGTCGCCGTGGGTGGTCAGGGGGCCTGTGCAATGGAGCACTTCTTGGAGAATACAAGCATCGAGCTGCTTGATGATCTCGGAGCACTTCACACCCGTCTCGCGAATCTTCTCTCAACCCACCAGCGCGCGTTTCATTGAGTCTTCGCCATTTCGGCTTGATGCAAGACCACAGGCGATGGTCTTCCCTGGGCTGTTCGCATCACTCAGACACAACGCCCCTAAGACCGATGAGGCACACATGGGGCAACGGAGTTCGGGAATGATAGCGACTCGGAACTAACAGTCTGCTGAAAAACTCGGTTTGTGTGCTTCGACAGGCTCAGCACGAATGGAAAACCTCAATGCTTTCACTAACCACTCCATTCGTCCTGAGGCTCTCGAAGGATGACCGGAGGGCTTTTCAGCAGACTGCTAACGGAGAAACTCAAGCGGCTGTGGAGAGGCCTCGACTGACTCGTGCGGAGCTGGTTCATGATCCAGCCAGACATCACCGTCAGATTGATCGGTCGCCGTTGAGGTCAATGAAGCAAAATCAAAGAGGCGCGAATCCATCAGGAGTGATGGCGCAACATTAGAAATAGCCGCCGCGATGCTGTCGGAGCAACCGGGTGACTCCTGTTCCCATTGCCGGAGAAAGACCTTCACTTTTTTTCGTTTCAAATCTTCCTGTGACCCACAGAGATCGCAAGGGATGATCGGAAAGGCCCGCAACTCCGCATATCGAGCCAAATCCGCTTCTTTGACGAAGGCCAATGGGCGAATGACGAGATGTCGGCCGTCCTTCGAGCGCAGCTTTGGTGGAATGGCCTTCAGCTTGCCGGTATAGAAGAGATTCAAGAACAGGGTTTCAACGATGTCGTCCCGGTGATGGCCTAACGCAATCTTCGTGGCGCCGAGTTCCGTCGCGATACGATAGAGATGGCCCCGCCGGAGGCGGGAACAGAGTGAACACGTCGTCTCCCCTTCGGGAATAAGCCGCTTGACGATCGAATAGGTATCGCGTGCTTCGATATGAAAGGGGATTTCTCGGCTGGTGAGATACTGTGGAAGCACGTGTTCCGGAAAGCCGGGTTGACGTTGGTCCAAATTCACTGCGATCAGGTCGAACCGGATCGGCGCCCGTTGCTGGAGAACGATCAGGATATCCAGCAACCCATAACTGTCTTTTCCACCAGACAAGCACACCATCACCTTATCGCCTTCCTCAATGAGGCGATAGTCGGCAATGGCCTGTCCGACCAGTCGGCACAGGCGTGTTTGCATCTTCTCCGTCGCTTCGTCTAGTTTAGGGACAGCTTTTGAAACCAGTGGTATGCTCATCAGTCGATTGTACCGGTCCCGTTGCAGTGCTGTCGACTCCTCAACTCATGGAGAGGTAAACAGATCATCTATGGCCCCATCGATTCTCTTCGTCTGTACCGGCAATGTCTTCCGAAGCATGGCCGCCGAATATGCGTTGCGAGCTCAACTCGGTCAAACATCCGGCTATCACGTCAACTCAGCGGGCATCGAAGCCAAGTCCCAAAAGATTCATCCCGTGATTCTCAACCGGCTGCGCCTCAAAGGCACCGATGCCTCCGCCCATGTCCCCCAAATACTGACAAAGGAATTGATTCAACGGAGTGATCTCGTGATCGCCATGGGTCTGGGCCATCGCGAATTTATTCAAGCCAAGTTTGGGGTGAATGCCCCGCTGTTTAATGAGATCGCTTTCGGCGAAGACTCGCCGATTCTCGACCTCCACGAAGCCCTGCCGAACTGGGAACGGGATATCGTCGAAGCGCGGGAATATGTAGAGTCGGTCATCGACCACATCTGGGACTCCACACCGGCTCTGATGGCTCGGCTCTCCCAATTCCCCTAACAGGAATATCCTCGCAAGCTGTCGCTCCGGTTCAAACTGGTACGTCTCCGGACAATTTCTTCCTCTTTTCACGCTCCCTCAAACCCCGACAAGACAATCATCGTCGGCCAGGCGGCTGATCACTATAGTTTTCCGTGCAGTCTACCGACAGGCCATAATGGAAGGCTTTTCGTATGGACCGCATGACATCCGACATACTCAAGACTCCAGTCACCGGCCATGATGGAGCCCCGTGGGCATCATGGGCCGACGAAGCGCTCTTGGATCTGCCGATGTGTGACTTACAGATCGGGCTGAAGGGCAGTTTTGTCGAACAACCGATCGCGGAGCTGATCCAAGAACTGGAACAGCGTGGACTTCAATTCCGCCCTCACTTTTGGCTGTCGAACGAGTGGTTTACCCCCGACGGAGTGCCCGGCATTGCCGTTCCCTTTTACCTCGCTCATCCGCGATTGGCGAAACTTGAACAAACACAGATGTTGGAAGTGGAAGGCGGAACAACCGAGTGGTGCTTGCGAATTCTCCGCCATGAAGCCGGACACGCCATCGAGAACGCCTACAAAATCCGCCGCCGGAAGACCAGGCAGGATATGTTCGGCAAATCCTCGCAACGGTATCCGCTCTACTACTCGCCACGGCCCTACAGCCGCAGTTTCGTCCGTCATCTTGATTTATGGTACGCACAAAGCCATCCCGATGAGGATTTTGCTGAGACCTTTGCCGTCTGGTTGACACCGGACTCGCTCTGGGAGGAGCGCTATCGAGGATGGCCGGTCGTGAAAAAACTTCGGTATGTTGATGGACTCATGAAGGAGCTCGCCGACACGCCTCCCTGTGTGACCACACAAGAAGAGGTTGATGCACTGCCCACCATCAAGAAGACACTGAGAGAGCATTACGAACGCAAACGGAGACATTACGGAGTCGAGCGGCATCTCCAATATGACCCCGATCTCAAACGACTCTTCTCCACCTTACCAAATCATGCCAACAAGATGAGCGCCGCCACCTTTCTCAACCGCTTCCGCCGAGAGGTACGAAAAAAAGTTGCGAGCTGGACCGGCGAATATCAATACACCATCGACCAAGTGCTGGAGGACATGATTCGACGTTGTCGAGAACTCAACCTTCGAGTCCCCATGGCGGAAGAACAGGCCAAACTCGATTTTACGATTTTACTGACGGTCCACACCATGAACTTTCTACGAAGTGGACGACATCGGGTGGCCTTGTGAAGCGACTGCGCGTGCTCGTTCTCATGCATGAGGATCTCGTCCCACCCGAGCAGGTGAGTGGGCACGATCTCCAGTCGGTTGCCTGGCGAACGGAATATGATGTCGTCACGACGTTGAAGAAACTGGGCCATGATGTATATCCACTCGGCGTCAAGAGCGATCTCAGTGTGATCCAGGCTGCCATTGATCAGTGGAAACCGGATATCGCCTTCAATCTACTGGAGGAGTTTGATGGCGTGGCGGTCTATGATCAGCACGTGGTGTCGTACCTGGAACTGCTGCACATGCCGTACACCGGCTGTAACCCCCGGGGCCTCATGCTGGCACGGGACAAGGTCCTGACTAAAAAGGTATTGGCCTTCCATCGGATCCCCTACCCCGACTTCATGGACGTCCCACAAGGACGGGTCGCCAAACGACCAAAACAGCTGACCTTTCCACTGATCGTCAAATCAGTCAGCGAAGAAGCCTCGTTGGGGATTTCTCAAGCCTCGATCGTGGAAGACGACGACAAGCTGAGTGAGCGCGTTGCCTTCATCCATAACAGCGTAGGGAGTGGGGCCTTGGTGGAACGCTATATCGAAGGTCGAGAGCTGTACGTGGGCATCATCGGCAACGGACATCTCCAAGTGTTGCCTGTATGGGAATTGATCATGGACAAGCTACCAGAGGACGCCAAACGCATCGCAACCGAGCGGGTGAAATGGAGTCGGAAGTATCAGGAGAAGTATGGCATTACCTCACGAGAGGCCGCGCACCTTCCGGATGGCAAAGCGCAGGAAATTCAAGACTTAACCAAGCGAGTCTACCGTGCGCTTGGATTGAGCGGCTATGCTCGAATTGATATGAGAATGGACGCCGAGGGGCAACTCTATGTCCTGGAAGCCAATCCGAATCCTCAAATCGCAGAAGACGAGGACTTCGCCGATTCGGCGAAGGAGACGGGTTACGACTACACAGAACTACTGCAAGAACTCCTGAACGTCGGACTCCGCTGGCGGCCTGCTAAGGCGGCATGATCTCCCCACCAAATCTGGCTGGTGAAAACCATGCCCTGGTGAGATTCACACAGGACTGTAGCTGCAGCCGGTTCTCGTCCGATTCAGCGGGTCCATATTCCCTCACTTCCTTGAGCATTCCAGCTCTCTATGAAATATTGACAGCAGGGTACAGATTGCTTCCCACTTGCGCCAACTCCCATCC
>WBZQ01000974.1_pt1 | contig 13337 bp, 4 predicted proteins | sample 5204251 | NCBI WGS metagenome assembly WBZQ01 (sample SAMN12412402, study PRJNA552823) | activated sludge metagenome | isolation source: activated sludge from nitrification reactor of wastewater treatment plant... | place: USA: Virginia | collected 2017-09 | reverse complement strand
CGGTGGAATCGCCCGGCACGATGGCCGGCTCCAGGTTGGTTCGGTACCAGGCCTCGAAATACGTGTGGAAATCCACCCGGTCGTCTTTGGCCCGGAGCTCCGAGCGGACGTAGTTGATGTTGTGGATGCCGGATTTGCGGACAAAAATGAACCAGCCGAACAAAACCAGCAGGAGGGTCAGGCCGTATTTCAGCCGGCGTCCCTGTTTCAGCACGTACAGGGCGATCACCAGGTCGTTGAGCAAAACGTAGGCGGTAATGATGACCAGCAGCACGAAGGTGGGCGACAGCACGTTCAGGTTGTTGACCAGCGAAATGGCCAGCGTACCGATGACCATGACGAAAAATACCAGGCGGTAATAACGCCGGTGCGCGCGGTTTGCCCCGGTAGTCAGCCGCGCTTCGAGTTGTTTGATCAGGCCGCCCAGCAGACCCATCTGGATCAGCATGCCCAGGCCGACAAAGTAATAGTTCCAGAAAAAACGCGAGCCGGCGCTTTTACCCATCCAGACCAGCACAAATACCAGTGCCCAGTTCGCTCCAAGCAGGGCCTGAACCCGCCCGATCTTCCAGCGGCTTTTTTCCATTACCCACCACATAAAATAAATACCGGCCGCGATGGTCACCGCCGTCAATACCGCCTGCCACCAGATAAAACTGCGTTTGGCCTGCACAACGATCATCACGATGCTGTAAAAGATCATCGGCAGAATGCTGACCAGCAGGCCACGGTACGGATTGTCCCTGGTTACCGGCCGCAGACGGTTGAAATCGTCGAGGGTGTTTTTTTTAAAAAACGGCAGGGGCAAAAGCCAGAGCGTGAGGGCCAGTACGAAGTAAATGAACAGCAGGGTCGCCGCCCGGAAGCCGGTGTAGGCCCCGGTGTCGTCGAACAGGCCGTACAGCAGTTCCCAGCCCTGCTTCACGCCGAACATGAGCAGGGGAACGACCAGTATCCAGAGGAGGTAAAAAAAGTTGCCGCGCAGAAAACTGCCGGCTTTGTCGAAGGAAATATCGCGGAAAGGAGCGGCCAGGAATTGCCGGAAAGCCAGAGGTGTTCCGTTCGGGTCGGACATGATTTGGTTTTTTTGAATGATTGTCCCGGCAAAAGTGCAGGGAGTCGCCGAACCGCCCCGGTTAAAAGTGGATTAAAAAAGGGTTAACGGGTTTCGGGTTAAGGGGTTAGCGGGTTCAAAATGCCCCGGGCTTCCCGAACCCGCTAAGCCCTTAGCCCTAACCGCCAAACAGGCATTTGGCCTGTCGCATCAGCAGGTCGACGCTTTGCACGTCGTAGTCCTCGTAGCCCGTACTCCAGGCCACCCGGATCTTGTCGAGTTCGTTCTTGCGCAGTTTTTTCAGGACGGTGGCGTCCAGCCCGTATTGCGCCCGGTAGGTGAACACCTGACCGGTGGGGTCGGGGGCGCCGTCGTCGTTGCGCAGGTTGTTGGTACTAAAGGTGGTGCCGTCGAGGAATTTCAGGACGGCCACTCCGTTGCGGGGCAGCGAGCCGAAGGCTTTGCGGGCATTGGGGTCGCGCAGGGTAAAGGTCAGGTGCAGGGACGCCGTCGCTCCGCCGCTGGAGAGGGCCGCCTCGCAGCGGATGTGGGCCTGCCCGGCCGGCAGCACCTTTTTCATGATCTCGTTGGTAAAGCGGAACAACTCCTCTTTCTGCACTTCGCGGTAGGTTTCACCGGAAAATTCGTCGCGGGTGTTGACGGCCAGCGAACACGGGCGCTGCGGCGGGTTCAGCATGACGTCGTTGGCCGGACTGTAGGGCTGGTACTGGCGGGCGGGTTTTTCCGGCTTTTTTTCTTTTTCCCGGGTTTCGGCTTTGGCCATGGCCCGGGTGGAGTCACTTCCGGCGTTCAGTATTTCGGCAATGGGTTTTTCGGGCACCGGCGGCGGCGGGTACAAGAGGCGCTCCAGATCGGTCACCTGCCGGAAGGCTTTGGGCAGGTTCTTTTTCTGGTTCAGAGAATCCATTCCGGCCACACGCTCGGTGAAAGACAGGGTCTGGGTGGCCTGTTTTTGATTTTTCTGGGCGGTTTTTTCCGCGCTTTTTGCGTTTTTTACCAGCGCGGACAAAGAATCCAGGGCAGTTTTGGCGGTGAGGGTATCCTGCCTGGCCACCTTCAGTGTTTTTTCCAGCGTATCGCGGTCGGCCGCAGCCAGTCCGGCTTTCCGGCTCAGTTCGCCTTCCAGGGTTTTGGCGTAGCCCGAGATTTGCAGCGCCAGTTCTTTAAGACCGGCAGTGGAAAGGCTGTCCGTTCGGGGCAGCGAGTCGGGCAGCGGGGAATCGGGATGTTGCGCCCCGGCGTTACCGGTGAAAACATTCAGGAGCAGAAGGGCGAAAAAGAGCCGGGAAAAAAGGTAGTTCATATCCAAATACAGTTTCATAGCCGAATGCGGCAGCACATAAACGGACGGTGCGCTACATTCGCGGCAAAAGTAAACGTCGTCGGGAGCATTTCGTTACGCCGGTACCGGCCTGACTTGCACTGTTTTTATGAAAATATCATTCCCGGCACCGGCTTTCTTCTTTTTCCTGATCCTGACGGACTGCAACTCCGATCAAAAACCCGCCGCATCGCCCATGACGGACTTCAGAAAAATACCCCTTACCTACCCGGAAACCCGCCAGGACACGGCCGTAACGGACGATTATTTCGGCACCCTGATCCGTGATCCGTACCGCTGGCTGGAAAACGACCAGAGCGACGAGACGAAGGAGTGGGTCCGCAAACAGAACATCGTCACTTTCGGCTACCTGACCCAGATCCCCTACCGCGAAAAGATCCGCCGGAGACTGGAGCAGATCTGGAACTACGAGAAATACGGCACCCCCTTCCGGGAAGGCGACAGGTTTTATTTTTTCAAAAACGACGGCCTGCAAAACCAAAGCGTGCTGTACCGGCAGGAAACCCTCGACAGTCCGCCCGAAACGGTGATCGACCCGAACGCTTTCAGCGCCGACGGAACGGCCTCGCTGGGTGAACTCGGTTTTTCGCGCGACGGCCGCTACCTGGCCTACACCGTTTCCGAGGGCGGTTCGGACTGGCGCTCCGTATTCATCCAGGATCTGCACACCGGCCGCCTGCTGCCCGACCGGATCAAATGGGCCAAGTTCACCACCCTGGCCTGGCACGCCGACGGGTTTTACTACACCCGGTACCCCGAGCCGGTGGCCGGAAGCGCCCTGACCGCCGCCAATCAGTTCGGGGCGGTGTACTTTCACCGGCTCGGTACCGACCAGGCCCGCGACACCCTGGTGTACGACGACCGAAAACACCCCGACCGCTCGTTCGGCGCCATGACCACCGAAGACGAGCGTTTTCTCTGTATCTCCGGCTGGGAAAGCACCAGCGGCAACACCCTGGCCTTTCGCGATCTGAGCCGCCCGGAAAGTTCGCTGGTGCAGGTGGTCGGCACTTTTGAACACGATTTCAGCGTGGTGGAAAATCTGGGCGACAAATTGCTGGTGCTGACCAACCACGAGGCGCCCAACCAGCGGCTGATCCTGATCCCCTCGGCGACGCCCGAGCCCGGGCGCTGGGAAACGCTGGTGCCGGAAAACCCGGAAGACGTATTGCAAAACGCGCAGGTTTGCGGCGACAAGATCGTGTGTTCCTACCTGCACCACGCGGCGAGCGCCCTGCGCATTTTCGACCTGGCGGGGAATTTCCTGAAAGAAGTAACGCTTCCGGAGATCGGCACGGTGAGCGGGGTCAGCGGCAAAAAAGGCGATGCCCTGGCCTTTTTCGGGTTTACCTCCTTCCTCCGCCCCGCGACCATCTTCGCGCTGGACCTGAACACCCTGGAACCGCGGGTTTTCAAAGCCCCGCAGATCGACTTCAACCCTGCCGGCTATCTGACCGAGCAGGTCTGGTACCGCAGCAAGGACGGCACCCGGGTTCCCCTGTTCATCACCCGCAAAAAGAACATCGCCTTCGACGGCGCCAACCCGGTGCTGCTGTACGGCTACGGCGGTTTCAATATTTCGCTCACGCCGGCCTTCTCTCCCTCCCGGGCCGCCCTGCTGGAGAACAACGGCATCTACGTAGTGGCCAACCTGCGGGGAGGCGGCGAATTCGGGGAAAAATGGCACGAAGCCGGCACCAAATGCCGCAAGCAAAACGTGTTCGACGATTTTATCGCGGCAGCCGAATATCTGATCGACCGGAAATACACCTCCCCGGAGCGCCTGGCCATTCAGGGCGGTTCCAACGGCGGCCTGCTGGTCGGCGCCTGCATGACCCAGCGGCCCGATCTCTTCGGCGTTTGCCTGCCGGCCGTAGGCGTACTGGATATGCTGCGATACCACAAGTTCACCATAGGCTATGCCTGGGCGACGGACTATGGGCGCAGCGACAATCGCGAAGAATTCGCCTGCCTGATCAAATATTCCCCGTTGCACCGGATCCGGAAGGAGGCATATCCGGCCACACTCGTCACCACTGCCGACCACGACGACCGCGTGGTGCCGGCGCATTCGTTCAAATACGCCGCAACCCTGCAGGAACACCAGCAGGGCGACCGGCCGGTGCTGATCCGCATCGACACCAGCGCCGGGCACGGAGCGGGCAAGCCTACCGATAAAATGCTCGACGAGGCGGCCGACGTGCTCTCCTTTTTACTCTGGAATATGAAAATGCAGGTGATCTATTGAATCGGGAATATTGGCTCAGAACCACTTTTTACGCTTGAAAAAGTACAACATCAGCAGTGAAAGCACGAACATGACGCCGAGAGAAATAAAGTAGCCGTAGCGCCAGTGCAGTTCCGGCATGTTGTCGAAGTTCATGCCGTAGATACCGGCCACGAAGGTCAGCGGCATGAAGATGGTGCTGATGACGGTGAGTACACGCATCACCTGGTTGAGGCGGTTGGCCGACTCGGCGTGGAACAAGGCCTCCATGCTGTCGAGGATGTCGCGCTGGTTGTCGATGCCGTCGAGGATCTGGGCAACGTGGTCCACCACGTCGCGGAAATAGAGGCGGTTGGTATCATCCACAATGTCGCTTTCCGTACGGTGAAAGCGGATAACCGCATCGCGCAGCGGCAATAGCCGGTGGCGAAACTGGTTGACCAGCCGCTTCAGTTCAAAGATACGGGCTTTGCGGGCGGGGTCGGAACCGTCGGCGTACATGGCTTCTTCCAGGTCGAGCACTTCGTTTTCGACCTCGTCCAGCAAAATATAATAGCCGTCGACGATGTTGTCGATCAGGGCATACGCCAGGTAATCGCTGCTTTTTTTCCGCAGGCGGCCCAGGCCCTCCTGAACGCGGCGGCGCACGGGCGCGAAGGTATCGTCGGGGTCTTCCTGAAAAGAGATCACGAAATTTTTGCCGGCAAACAGGGCGATTTGTTCGCTGAACAGGTTGAGGTTGCCGGCGTCCAGCCGCAGGTTGTGCAGCACGAAGAACAGGCCGTTGTCGTACTCGTCGAGTTTGGACCGCTGGTGCGTGTTCAGTACGTCTTCGAGTGCCAGCGGGTGTATCCGGAATTCAGCGCCCACCTGCTCGATCACCTGGGTATCCGTCAGGTTTCGAATGTCCACCCATACCAGGCCGTCTCTTCGTCCGTGCCACTCGGTCATGCAACGCGGCTGTTCGGCGTATTCTCCTTCGTTGTACCACATTGTAATAACATCGGAGGGTTTTTCTTTCCGGTCCCCCGTGTACACCAGGCTTCCGGGTGGCAGGCCCAGTTTGTGGATCTTCATGCGGCGTTTCTTTTTACCCATGCGGCAAAAGTAATGGAGGGAATGGGATAATGGGATAATGGGATAATGGGATAATGTGGGAATGGGATAATGGGGTAATGGGATAATGGGATAATGGGTCGATAGCCGGGCATTGGTGCGGCTCTTGGCCAATCTTTCATTTTTCCATTATCCCATTCCTTCCATTATCCCATTCCTTCCATTATCCCATTCCTTCCATTATCCCATTCCCCCATTATCCCATTATCACATTAACCTATGGTTCTTTACCCGTGAATTGGTACGGTTTTTGGCTGTAGGCGCAAAAGAAAGTGCAAGATAGGCGACAGATGGCGATTAAATTCGTCTCAATACGATCTGAAAAAATACACACGGCATTGATCTACAATGGATTACAAAAAAAAGCCGGGTGTTTAACCTTAAATTTGGGTTTCGTCGTTTGGCTGGTTTCGCCGTAAACTTGCACCCGTTTTTTTCAATCCCGTCCGCTTTTACCTTTCCGGGCAGGCACTTTAATCCCCTCCGCCTTTACGGTTTAATTCTCGTGAAAGTTTGATCGCATGTCACCGTGCGAGATCATAACTGCACGAAGAAGCATGACTTGTAAACAGCATTTTCTCATTCCAAACCGATGCCTGCATGAAGAAACCTTCCACTTTCTTCAATCCGCTTTCTCCTTTCCTTTTCCCATTATCAAATTTATTGACCATGAACTTTATTTCAACTCCTCGCCGCTGGGCGATGGCGGTGATGACTTTTGTTGCTCTGATCGCAGCCCAAAATGCTAACGGTCAGTGCGGCGATTTTATCACAGAGCCCGCCACGGGAACCGTCAACATGACACTGAACCTGACGCAATCCAACGGAACCCAGGTCAACCTGGACAATACCGTCATGATCGTGTACGGATTCGCCATTGATCCCGCTTGTGCTTATGAGCTCTCGCCCGTTTCCGACTTTTCGTCCGGCGTAGTCTCTCTGCCCTATACGTTCGACTGTTCGGATGTGGGCGCAGCCCAGACCTGGTACGTGCGCGTGAACGGCCCGGCCGGGCCCAGTACCCTGAACGGCAATTTCCGCCAGTTGAGCATCACCATCAACGATGCCATTGCCCCTCTGGTGGATGCGCCGGCCAACCAGGGCCCCTTTAACGCCGATCCGGGCCTGTGTTCCAAAACGGGCGTACCCGGCGCCGCCATGAGCCAGATCATGTGGCCTTTGGTTCCTCCGGCTACCGTGACGCCGGGCCAGTACGGCGACAACTGTGCCGCCAACCTGTTCTACACGCTCTCCGGCGCCACCGTACAAGGCACTACCGCCGGCGACGCCAGCAGCGCCACTTTCAACGTGGGCCTTACTACCGTCACCTATATTGTAACCGACAACGACGGCAACTCTTCCACCGACCAGTTCACGGTAACCGTAGTGGATGCCGAGCCGCCCTCCGTCAGCTGCTTTGGCTATCCTGCTCCCCCGACCCAGGATCCTTTGCTGATCTTCGGGACTTCCGTCGACGGCACCGGCGACTGCACGGCTGATTTGCTGACCAATTTTCCATTTTCCGTTACCGACAACTGCCCGGGAGTAACCGCCTCCTGGTCGATGAGCGGCGCTACGGTAGCCTCCGGAAGCGGCGCATCCTATGAAGTAGTGTTTGGACTGGGAATTACCATTGTGGAACACAAAGCGACCGACGCTTACGGCGCCACGGCCACCTGTAGTTTCCAGGTCACCGTAATCGACGACGAAACACCGGCCATCACCTGCCCGGCCAACGCTACGCGGAATACCGATTCCGGTGTTTGCTCCTATACGACCATCGGCTCGGAATTCGACGCCACGGGCATGACCGACAACTGCGGCATCACGTTCTCCGGCACGAACCCGGCCAACAACCAAAACGCAAGCAACAGCCTGAGCGGCTACGTTTTCCCGCTGGGCACTACCAACGTAAACTGGACCGTAACCGATGACAACGGCAACCCTTCCACCTGTTCGTTTACAGTAACGGTGGAGGATAACGAAGTTCCGGTAGTTACCCATACTTTCCCGACCTCCTACAACGTGAACGTCACCCCGGGCGACTGCTCGGCCACAGTGACCATCGAGCGGCCCAACATCGGCCTGCTTTGCCTGATCCCGGTTTTTGACAACTACACGGTGACCGACAACTGCTCGATCACCAACTTCGCTCCGGTAGAGGGACCGGCCGTGGTGAACGGCACCACTGACCCGAGTTTCCTGAGCGCGGTGCAAGCCCTGGATGTTTGCGACCCGACCACCAAATTCGTCGCCATCCAGTTCCCGGTAGGCACCACGACCATTCCGTACACCTGGACCGACGATAATGGCAACAGCACCACTGTCACCCTGACGATCGTGGTGAACGAGCCCGAAGCGCCGACCGCGCTCTGCAAACCCAACAACGCAGTGGTGCTCTCGCTCGACGCCAACGGCCAGGCTACTTTGCTGGCTTCTCAGGTAGACAACGGCTCCAGCGATAACTGCGGCGCGGTCAACCTGTCGGTATCTCCGAATAGCTTCACCTGCGCCAACGTAGGTTCTGGCAACCTGGTTACCCTGACGGTAGACGACAACTCTCCGCTTTCTCCTTCCAGCACCTGCAACACCCTGGTCACGGTGGTCGACAACCAACCGCCGGTAGTCAACTGCCCGACCAACGTGCTGATTTCGGCCGGCGCCAACTGCGAAATCAACGCTTCCGCCATCGGCGGGCTCGCCGTAGCCGGCCAGCCCAACGGCAGTTCGCTCAGCGGAGCTGCCCAGTACCAGGACAACTGCGGCGTGACGACGATCAACTACCTGCTCACGGGTTCCAACTTCAACGGACCGGCTTCGGGCACCTACCCCATCCCCAACACCGTAAACTTCAAAAAGGGGCTGACCCCGGTGACCTACACCTTTAAAGATGCTGCCGGCAACTCCTCGGCTTGCAGTTTCAACGTGAACGTGGAAGACCTGCTGGCGCCGACGACGGCCAACTGCCCCTCGCCGGTTCCGGTGAACGCCAACACGGGCGGTTGCCTCGCAGCAGTAACCTGGACGGCGCCGACGTTTACCGATAACTGCCCCGGCGCCGTGGTGGTCACCACCACCCACAATCCGGGTTCCTTCTTTTTCTACGGCACGACGCAGGTTACCTATACGGCAACGGATGCAGCCGGCAACGTCGGCTATTGCACCTTCAACGTCGTAGTGAACGACATCCAGGCGCCGGTAGCCAACTGCAAGAACATTACGGTCAATCTGGGCGCCGGCGGCACCGTTACGGTGAACCCGTCCCAGGTGGATAACAACAGTACGGATAACTGCTTCTACAACTATGTAAACACCGCCGTAACGTACAACTGCACGAACATCGGCGCGAACAACTATACCCTGACCATCACCGATGCCGGCGGCCTCACGGCCACCAAAACCTGTACGGTGACGATAGCGGACAACCAGGCGCCCTCCATCACCAACTGCGGCTCCTTTACGCCCGCCGCGGTGAACCTCGACGCCAACTGCCAGGGTACCCTGAATGCAAACACCTATGGCGCCAATTTCATGGTAGACGATAACACGCTGAACTCCACGCCATTCTGCCCGCTTACTTATGAAGTAGACGTGGACGGGAGCGGTTTTGCCGCTTCCTACCAGTGGAACTGCGCGGACGCAGGTACCAACATCGTGACGTTCCGGGCTAAGGATGTTTTCGGCAACAGCGCCGTTTGTACCAAAACCATTACGGTAAAAGACGTAACGCCGCCGACGATCGTCAATGCCAGTCTGATCGCTCCGCCCACCGTAACGGTGGAATGCGATGAGTATGATCCCAGCGATTTCGCCACGCTGGGCCAGATCACGGCCGACGACGTGACGGATGCCTGCGACGACAACTGCGACGACGACATCAGCATCACCTATGCCGACGTATTCCTGGGCTTCAACGGCTGCGCCAACGAATACTCCGTGGGCCGCACCTGGACGGTAACCGACCAGGCCGGCAACCAGACCACGCATTTCCAGACCTTCAATATCCAGGACACGAAAGCACCGGTCTTTTCGCTGCAACCCGCCGACCTGTTGATCGAACTGGATGCCAACAACCAGAACGAAGCCCCGGCCTGCGTGGTCACGACCACGGTCAACATCGATCCGTTCGACGTGAGCGACAACTGCACCGGCAACTTCGCGAATTTCACGTTTTCCTACGAGGTCGATTTCGCGCCGCTCAATGCCGGCTCGAACGTCTTCGGAACCGGCTCTTCGGTGACCACGAACTTCCCCATCGGCACCTCGGAAGTGACCTTCACGGTAACCGATCAGTGCGGCAATGCCAGTGTGACGACTTTCACCGTCGTGGTGAAAGACATCGACGGCCCGGTGGTTTACGAACCGTTTGCCAACGACCTTGGCAACGCCCAGAATGTGTGTGGCCAAACCTTTACCATACTCAATGCCACCGGCAACTGCGGCAACAACTTTTCCTGGTACCGCCCCTACCGTGCCGCTTCCGATTTTCTGGATTGCTCGACCCACGACGTGACGGAAACCATCAGCGACCCAACCGTTCAGAGCGCGATCAACGTTTCTTCGCCGTTCGTGTACACTAATCCGCCGCTGTTCAGCATCCATCCGACCACTTTCTTCCCGGTCGGCCTGACTACGATCACCTACACGGCTACCGATGCCGCCAGCAACAAAACCACCTGCTCCTTCACGGTGAAGGTGGTGGATACGCAGGCTCCCGACGTGACCTGCCCGGCCAACCAGACCCTGTCCATTTCCTCGGCCTGCAACGGCACCACCGTCGTTCCCAACTACCTGAACGGCGCCCAGGTGACCGACAACTGCCCGAACAACATTACGCTGACCCAAACGCCGCCGGCCGGAACCCTGCTGTCGACGCTGGTGGATACCGTCAAAGCCGGCAAAGTATTTACGGTGAAGATCAAAGCCCGGGACAACCAGTTGAACAACCTGGCCGATTCCTGCACGTTCACGGTAACACTGTTCGACGGTACCTCGCCGGTACCGGTGCTGCCCATTCTGCCGAATATCGTGAGTTTCTGCGGTAAAGACACCGTGGAAGCCCCGTCGGCTACCGACTGCAACGGCAGCCAGGTCGTGATCATTTACGGAACCCCCTCCGTGCCGGTCATGGGCATCCTGCCGCCCTTCCTGCCGGGTGGCCCGCCGCGTTATATCCTGAACGCCGGCAACTACGCCATTACCTGGTCGTACACGGACCCGCAAAACAACACGACCACGCAATTGCAAAGTGTGCAGATCTTCCTGGATAATATTCCGCCGACCCCGCTGTGCAAGGCTCCGTTCTCGGTGAACCTGAGCGCCGCCGGCGACTATGCGCTTTCCCTGAACGAAGTCGACAACGGCAGTTTCGACCAGCACGGCTGCGGCCCGGTGACGCTGACGCTCAACCCGGCCGTACTGACCTGTGCCAACCTGAATACTCCGGCCAACGTGGCGCTGGTGGTAAAAGACGTAGCCAACAATGTCAGCCAGTGCGTCGTGCAGGTTACCGTACACGATGTGACCTCTCCGGTACTGTCGCCCATTCCGGCCAACGATACGCTGGAAGCCTGCGCCACCATCCCGGCCCCGGCCACTATCACGGCCCAGGACATCTGTGACGCCAGCGTGGAAGTTTCCTACGTTCAGGATACGACGATTTTTGTCAATGCTTACCGTTATACGATCCGCCGCACCTGGAAAGCCACCGACGACTCGGGCAACTCTTCCACCGGCCTGCAGATCCTGACCATCCTGGACACCGAGGCGCCCAAATTCGCCACTTCCGTACCCGACACCATCGTTGTGGTGACCGACCCGAACAACACTACCTGCGAGGATACGGTCAGTTTCAATGTCGCTCCGTTTGTAGGCGACTGCGACACCACGACCCTGGTCATTACCAACAACCGTACGAACCAGGGCGCCAAGTACAGCGAGATACTGGATAACGGTACCTATACGCTCACGTTCACCGCAAAAGACGGCAACAACAACTCGTCGACTCACACGATCGTGCTGATCGTGAAAGACGGCACCAATCCGATCGCCGCCTGTATCAACGGCGTCAGCGTGTCCCTGCAGTCTTCCGGTACGGTGACGGTCACTTCGGCGAACATCAACGCCAACAGCACCGACAACTGCACGCCGCAGAATCAACTGGCTCTGCGAATCCAGCGCCTCGATCCGCTGGGCTCCGCCACCAGCCAGATTATTTTTGACTGCGACGACGCCGACGGCGTAACCCCGCACCCGGTTAAACTTTACGTGAAAGACCTGGCCGGCAACGAGTCCACCTGCGAAACCTACATCATCGTTCAGGACAACGTACTGCCGACCATCACGTCCTGCCCGGCCAACAAAACCCTGCAGTGTACGGCCGACTTCTCCCCGGCCGCCAACGGCACGCCGGTCGCTGCGGACAACTGCACCGTAAGTTCGATCACCTACTCCGACTCCACGGCCGACGGTACGGGCAATGTCTGCTACCAGGTCATCCGTACCTGGGAAGTACTCGACCAGGCTAATAACGCGGCTACCTGCGTCCAGATCTTCAGCGTACAGGATACCGTGAAGCCGGTATTGAGCGCTTATCCGCCCGACGATACGGTGACTTGTTCGCAAGGTCTGCCGGCGCCTTCGCTGGTTACCGCAACGGACAACTGCACGCAAAACGTAGTAGTTACCCTGCAACAGGATACCATCGACTTCGCCCAGGGCCCCTGCGGCCAGTTTAGTTACACGGTGGTGCGTACCCGCACGGCTGTGGACGACTGCGGCAATACGGAAGTTCACACCCGGAAAATTAAAGTGGTGGACAATGAGAAACCGTTGTTCCTCGGCATGCCCGACACCATTACCGTCAAATCGGCCGACTATCCGCCGAAGCAGAACTGCACGGTGCCGGTTACGCTCAACATCAGCCAGTACCTGACCGACTGCCAGCCGGACAGCCTGATCGCGGTGACCAACAACGCGCCCCACGGCAACGGCACGCTCGACATCAGCGGCGATTACGCCGTAGGAACCTATACGGTCAAATTCACCGCTACCGATGCCTGCGGCAATATCAATACCGACTCGATCGTCGTGCAGGTGATCGACAACAGCATTCCGACCGTCATCTGCAACGACAACGTGGTGATCTCGCTCGGCTCCAACGGCGAAGCAACCATCACCCCCGACGACATCGACCTGGGCACGACCGACAACTGCGCCATCGACACCATGTTCCTCTCGCAGGCAACTTTCGATTGCAGCAACCTCGGTCTCAATGAAGTGAACCTGACCGTGGTCGACGTGAACGGCAACTCCAACTTCTGCCTCGTCGATGTGAACGTGATGCTCGGTGTAAACGCCGGCTTCACGCTGACCACGACCGGCACGCCGGAATCCTATTTCGGCGCGGACGATGGTACGGCTACGGCAGTAGCCACCGGCGGCTCCGGACAGTTCTCCTTTACCTGGAGCAACAACGAAACGACCCCGGCCATCGACGGACTGCCGGCCGGCACCTACACCATTACGGTGGTCGATACGATCAGCGGATGTATCCAGGTGGACACGGCCATGGTCCT
>WBZQ01002057.1_pt1 | contig 13340 bp, 10 predicted proteins | sample 5204251 | NCBI WGS metagenome assembly WBZQ01 (sample SAMN12412402, study PRJNA552823) | activated sludge metagenome | isolation source: activated sludge from nitrification reactor of wastewater treatment plant... | place: USA: Virginia | collected 2017-09 | reverse complement strand
AGGGGCGCAGGCGCCCTTCGGCGCGAGCTGGCAGAAGACGATGATGTGGATCTTCATCATCACCGACGCGCTGCTGTTCTCCGGCCTGCTGTGCGGCTACGCCTTCATGCGCATGGCCGGCTCGAAGCCGTGGCCGACCTCGAGCGAGATCTTCAGCATCCCCTTCATCGCCTTCATGACCTTCGTGCTGATCACCTCGAGCGCGACCATGGGCTCGGCGGTGGGCGCCGCGAAGCTGGGCGACCGCAAGGCGACCGTGCGCTACATCGCCATGACCGTGGTGGGCGGGCTGACGTTCCTGGGCTGCCAGGCCTACGAGTGGTCGCACTTCATCCACCAGGGCGCGCACCTGACCGGCGCCGCGCCGGGCAGCGAGCTCTTCGAGCTGGGCGTCCCGCACCAGTTCCCGTCGAGCTTCTTCCTGCTGACCGGCTTCCACGGCTCGCACGTGCTCTCCGGCCTGATCATCCTGATCATCACGCTGATCCGCAGCGCGATGGGCAAGACGCCGGCGCAGGGCGTCGAGATGGCGGGGCTCTACTGGCACTTCGTCGACCTGGTCTGGGTCTTCATCTTCACGCTCTTCTACCTGCTCTGAAGCGCGACGGAGGGACGCATGTCGAACGACGCCAACCCCTACCGCATCTACTGGGTCACCTGGGGCATCCTGCTCGTGATCACGGTGGCCATGCTGGGCGCCGAAGCGCTGCACATGCCGCGCTGGTTCCTGGTGCTGTTCCTGCTCACGTTCATGATGGTCAAGGCGGTCATGATCACGGGCAACTTCATGCACATGCGCTTCGAGCAGCGCAACCTGGCCTGGGTGGTGGGCGTCGGCATCCTGGTGACGTCGCTGATCCTGTTGGCCTACATCACGCCTGAGGCCGCGAGCGTGCTGGCGCGCGCGGCACAGTGAGGCGCCGCGGCGGCGTTCTGGCCCTGGCCCTGCTGGCCATGGCGGCGTGCGGCGCCCCCGCAGCCGCGCAGTGCGCGATGTGCCGCACGGCCGTGACGCAATCGCCCGAGGGGCGCGCGCTGGCAGGCTCGCTCAACCGGGCGATCCTGATGCTGATGGCGGCGCCCTACGCGGTCTTCGGCACGGGCGCGCTGCTCATCGTCCGGCACCGCCGCGCGCAGCGCAGAGCCGAGCTCACCTGATCCTCGCCCGAACCGTTACACTTCCCCTCGTGCGCTCTCGCAGCCCGCGTGTCCTGGCGCTCCTCGGGTGGGCTCTGGCAAGCTGGGGGTGTCTCCCCACGTCGCTGCCGCCGGTCGTACCCGACGCCCTGCCCGACTTCGCGCTCACGACGCACGCGCGTGCGCCGTTGCGGCGCGCCGACCTGCTCGGCAAACCGTGGATCGCGGATTTCATCTTCACCACCTGCGGGGGCACGTGTCCGGCGATGAGCGCCCAGTTGGCGCGCCTGCGCAAGTCGCTGCCGGGCGACGTCAGGCTGGTCTCGTTCACCGTCGACCCGCAGCACGACACGCCCGAGGTGCTCGCTGCCTACGCCCGGCCCTTCGAGCCCGGAGAGCGCTGGTTGTTCGTCACGGGCGCCCAGGCCGACCTCTATCGGCTGGCAGTGGACGGGTTCAAGCTGGTCGCCATGGAGGTGCCCCCCGATCAGCGCCAGCCTGGCGACGACGGCCCGTTCCTGCACAGTACGCGCTTCGCGCTGGTCGACGCCGGCGCGCATGTCGTGGGCTTCTACGACAGCGCCGACCCTGATGCGCTGGCGCTCCTGGAGCGCGACGCGCAGCGCCTCGACCGCCGCGCGCGCCTGTGGCCCAAAGTCAACGCCGGCCTGAACGCGTTGTCCGCGGCGCTGCTGCTGGTCGGGTACGCGCTCGTGCGTGCCGGACGCCGCCATGCGCACCGGGCCTGCATGCTGGGCGCGTGCGCCGCCTCGAGCGCTTTCCTCGTGTCCTATCTGGCCTACCATGCGCGGGTGGGCTCGCAGCGCTTCCTGGGCACGGGCACGTTGCGCACGATCTACCTGGCCATCCTGTCGAGCCACACGCTGCTCGCGCTCGTGATCGTCCCGCTCGTGATCGTGACCCTGCGCTGGGCCTGGCGCGGGGACCTGGCCCGACACCGGCGCATCGCGCGGCTCACGTTGCCGCTGTGGGCCTATGTGTCGGTGACCGGGGTCGTGGTCTACTGGATGGTGTACCAGTTCTGACTGCGCTCCCGCGAGGACGCAGCGTCCTGCGCGAGCGTCGCCCCGGCGCGTGGCGCGCGCGCATTCGCCGGCATCCAATCTGCATGCACATGACCTCGGCGAGCGGCGCGGCGACGGGGCGGGCACCGTCCACCACGGAGAAGGCCCGATGACCAGCAGGGCTAAGATCCAGACATGAAGTCGCCACGCCGGGGCGCCTGGCTCGCGGCTCTGCTGTGGCTCCGCGTGGCGGGGGCAGCCGAGAGTGGCCACTCCGGCCCGCCCGTGGAAGTGCTGGCGGCCGCGTGGCGCGCGGGCGACGCGCGGGCCGTGACCGGGCACTGCACGCGCGCGGGCCGCGTGCAGCTCGAGCTGCGCCAGGCGCAGGGCTCGTACGGTGCAGCGCAGCTCGAGGTGGTGCTGGCGCGCCTGTTCGCGGCGCTCGAGACACGCGCCCTGACTTTCGAGGACGAGCAGCGAGAGGCGCACGAAGAGACGGCGTTCGCGCGCGCCGAATGGCGGCATCGCGCGCGCGACGGGGGCGTCGAGACGCGCGAGACGCTCACCTTCGCCCTGCATCTCGAAGGCAACGTCTGGCGCGTGGTCGAGATCCGCTCGTCGCCGTGAGCGGCGCGGTGCAGGCGACGTCCTGGTCGACCCGTCTGGTTCGGGCTACGGGCGCGGTGGCGCTTCCAGCGGCGGTGTTGGCGTTGGCCGCGGCCGGCCCTCGACGCGCGGCGCTGTACGCGCTCGCGGCCCTGCTGCTGACGCTGGCCTGGCGCCGCGGCACGGAGCGCTGGGCCTGCGCGCTGGCCTTTGCTGCCCTGCTCGCGCGCGCGGCCGGAGATCAGGCCGCGCGACCCGTGGCGCAGCCCGCGGCTGCACTCGAGGCGCGGCTGATGCAGGCACGCGCGCGCCTGACGGCGCGGCTGACCGAGTTGGGTGCCGCTGCACGCGCCGTGGCTGCGGTGGGCTCCCGTTCCGGCGAGGCGCCGTGGACGGACTCCCCTGCCCGCGCGCGTGTGTTCGAAGAGCTGGAGAGCGCGCGCGGCGCGTCGTCGCTCGAGTTGGCGCTGCGCGCGCCGTCCCTCGAGCCTGTGGCCTGGGCCGGGCGGCCAACGGACCTGACGGCGCTCGGCGAAGGTCTCGCCGGGCGCGAGTCGGTGATCGTCGTGGAGAGCGCGTTGGCCACGTCGCTCGTGGCGCTCGTGCCGCTGCGGGCGCCGGACGGGCACCTGACCGCGCTCGCCACCGCCGAGCAGGTCCAGGCTTCTCGCTTCCCCGCACGAGCGCGCTTCGCCCGCCCCTTCGATCGCCTCACCGACGATCTCCCGGGCGTGGAAGCGCGCTGGCACGGGCCGACAGACACAGTCGAGGACATGCCCTTCGGCCCGGCACCGCCCGACCGCGCCACGCGCGAGGAGACGCTGCGCGGCCGCGACGGGCGCGCGCTCGTCAGCCTGCGCGCGAGCGACGTGCCTCTGCCACGCGCGCCGCAGGGCGCCGAGTGGGCGCGCCGTCTGGCCAGCCTGTGCGCGATGCTGGCGCTGGCAGCCTGGGGTTACGCCGGACGGCGCGCGCTGGGCGTTCGGGCCCTGTCGACGTCGCTGGCGCTGCGCGCGCTGCTGCTGCTGCTCGGCCCGTGCTGGCCCGCTCCCGACTCCGCCCTGTTGGCGCCGGCCACCTACGGGTCACCCGCGCTCGGCCCGTTGCTGCGCAGCCCCCTCGATCTGCTCGCGACCGTGGCTCTCGCGACCCACGCCGCCGCCGTGCTGCTGGCGCGGCTCGCGCGCCGGCCGGTGCCGCAACCCTCGGCCGCACGGCTCCTGGCCTGCGCCTGTCTGGCCCCGCCCCTGCTGGCGCTGCCGTTTGCGTTCATGGCCCAGACCACGTCGGCCACCACGCTCGATCTGGACGCGTTCACGCTCGTGCCGCGCAGCGCTTCGCACCTGGCCCTGCAGGTCTCGCTGGCGCTGGTGCTGGCCCTGGGGGGCGCGCTGCTCACCGCCTTGATGAGCGTGGGCGGACCGCTGCCGCGCGCTCTGGGAGCGCGCCTGATCCTGGGCGCAGGCCTACTGGCCATCGGTTGGGCGAGCAATGCGCTCTGGCCGCGTCACTTGTTGGGACTGCCGCTGCTGCCCGCGCTGGCGCTGTTCGGGCTGGCAGGCCTGCTCGGCCTCCAGCGCGCGCGCTGGCAACCGCTGCTTCAAACGGCCAGCCCGACGCGACGCGCGGCGGCAGTGCCGGTTGCGGCAGCCCTGGGCGGCCTGCTTCTGCAGCCCAGCCTGGCGCACTTCGGCGAGAAGGAGGTGCGACGTCAGATCGAGCGCGACGAGGCCGCGCTCATCCGCCGCCAGCCGCGGTGGCGCGACTACGCGCTGGAGCAGAGCTGCCGGCAGATCGACGCGGCCAGGCCAGGCCAGCGCCTGGACCCGGAGGCGAGCGCGCTGGGCGTCGAGCAACTGGCGTTCGCGCTCTGGTCGGCGACGGACCTGGCGGCGCTGGGTTTCAGCTCCGCCGTGGAGGTGCAAGACGAGCACGGCGTGCTGCTGAGCCGTTTCGCGCTCAACCTCGAATGGCTCGAGGCGCCACCGGCGGTGCTGCCCGAAGGCGAGCGCTGGACGGTCGACCGCGCGCGTGTGCGGCTGGGCAGCGCGGAGCGCGTGGTGCTGCACGCTCGGCGCAGGCTCACTGCGGACGGCGCGCTCACGGGCGGCCTGCACGTCTATCTGGCCGACGACTTCGCGGACCTGCCGTTCCTGCCGGCGCGCGACGCCTACGCGGCCTTCTATCGAGCCGAGCCGCCCGCCGGCGCGCGCGGGCGCAACGTGGAGCTGATGGTGTACGACCGCGCGGGCCGCGTGCGCTTCACCTCCGTCGAGCGCCCTCCCGCGCTCACGCCCGAACTGCGCGAGCGCGGCCAACGCTCACCGGACGGCTTCTGGACCACGCTGCCGGTGGACGAGCGACCCCACCACACTTTCGTGTTCACCGACGCCCAGGGCACCTACGCGCTCGGCTATCCGCAGCGGCGCGCGGCGCGCGTGGCAGGGGACCTGCTCGAAGCTGCGGCGGCGCTGGCACTCCTGGCGCTGGCGGCGCTCCTGGCGCTGGTGCTGGCGCGCAGCGCCGCCGGCCGCGCGACGCTCTCGCTCCCGGCGTTGATCGCGGGCGTGCAGCGCCGCTTCGCGCTGCGCCTGTTCACGGCCTTCGTGGTCGTGGCGCTCGTGCCCTTGGCCGTGCTCCAGGGGGTCGTGGCCGGCTTCGTGCGCGAGCGTCTGCGGCGCGCCGCCGAAGATCAGGCCCTGGAGCGCGCGTCGGTGGCGCGCAAGGCCGTCGAAGACTTCGTCCTCTATCAGCGCCAGGAGCCCGGCCCAGGCGCGCCGGCGGTGACGGATGCGGCGCTGGTCTGGATCGCGAGCCTGATCCGCAACGACCTCGACGTCTTCGCCGACGGCCGACTGCTGGCGTCGAGCAAGCGCGAGCTGTACGCCTCCGGGCTGCTGTCGACGCGCGTGCCGGGCGCGGTGTTCCGCGAGCTGGCATTGCAGGGCCGGCCGCGCGCGCTCTCGAACGAACGCCTGGGCGAGGTGGCCTTCCGGGTGGTCTCGGTGCCGGTCGGTCTGGGCGAGACGCGCGGCATCCTGCGCGTGCCGCTGGCGCTGCGCGAACGCGAGCTCGAGACCGTGCTGGGCGACCTGGAGCGTGTGATCCGGCTGGCGTCGCTCGTCTTCCTGCTGGCGGGCGCGGCGCTGGCGCAGGGCATGGCGCGGCGCATCGCGGGCCCGCTGCGCGATCTGACGGCGGCCACGCGACGCGTGGCGGACGGAGATCTCATGGCGCGCGTCGAAGCGCGCAGCCATGACGAGCTGCGCGGCCTCGTGGAAGGCTTCAACCAGATGGCCGCGGACCTGGAACGTCAGCGGCGCGACCTGGAACGCAGCAACCGCCTGGCGGCGTGGGCCGAGATGGCGCGCCAGGTGGCGCACGAGGTCAAGAACCCGCTCACGCCCATCCAGCTCTCGGCCGAGCATCTGCGCCGCGTCTGGCGCGATCCCGGCGCCGACTTCGGGGCCGCGCTCGAGACCTGTACCGCCACGATCTTGCGCCAGGTGCGCACGCTGCGCGACATGGTCACGGAGTTCTCGGCCTTCGCCCGCCCGCCGGCCGGGGAGCCGGTCGAGGTCGAGCTGGGCGCGCTCCTGAACACGATGCTCGAGTCGTACGCCGCGCTGCCGGTGGGCGTCGAGTTGCGGCGCGAGTTCGAACCCGAGGGCGCGCGCGTGTATGGAGACCGCCGGCTGCTCGAACGGGCCTGCGTGAACCTGCTCGAGAATGCGCTGCAGGCCGTGGATGGGCACGGGCGTGTCGTGCTGCGCCTGCGCGCGGAGGTGGAACACGGACGCGCGCTGGTGGAGGTCGAGGACTCGGGCCCGGGTGTCGCTCCGGAACTCGGGGAGCGCATCTTCGAGCCCTTCTTCTCGACCAAGACGGGCGGCAGCGGTCTCGGTCTTGCGCTGGTGCGCAAGATCGCGGAGGAGCACGGCGGCGGCGTGGCGCTCGTCAGCCAGCCGGGTCAGACCTGCGCCCGGCTCTGGCTGCCGCTGCGCTCACACGCGGGGCACGGACTCAGCGCAGGTCGCGCACCCACGGATGGCTGACGCCGACCGGCCGCTTGTGCATCGCGCGCACGGTTGCGTTGCCCTCGGGCAGCTTCTTGCCCTTCTTGCCGAACAGGCCCAACAGGCCGGCTTCGGCAGGCATCGCGAACAGGCCGACCAGCAGGGTCACGGTCAGTAGACGCATCTTCATGAGCGACCTCCGTTTGGGGTCATGCTAGCACGCCCTGCAAGGCCAGCGCGCGCACGGCTCAGCGCGCGGCCAGGCGGGCCAGCCCCTCCACGACGTCGGCCGCGTCGCGGCCCGACACGGGGCGCCAGGGTTCGAAGGCGCCGGCGGGCGTGACGTCCATCAGCCCCGCTGCCACGACGCGCTCGGCGGCGGCGCGGAACAGGTTGGTCGCGCCCATGTCCGTGACGCCGGGACCGCGCCCAGTGCGCAGGCCCAGTCGCTCGAGGGTGCGCGCGACCGCCTGCGCCAGCTCGCCGCGCCGCACGGTCGCCCCCGGCTGGAAGGTGTGGTTGGGATAGACGTCGAAGATACCCAGCGACAGGAGCCGCAGGATGTGCTCGCGCGCCCACGAGCCCGAGACGTCGACCGCCACCTGTCCCGCGCCGGGCTGCAGACGCGCCAGCGCGCTCACCTTGACGGCGATCAGGGCGGCCAGATCGGCGCGCGTGACGCGCGCGGCGCCGAAGATGCGCCGATACTCGGCCGGCAGTTGCTGGAGGTCGAGCGCCTCGCGCACGGCCTGCGCGCGACGCTGCGCCTCGCCGTCGCCCGCATCGCGCTGCACCAGGCGCCGGTAGACCAGAAGCGCCCCCGCCAGGTCGCCCGTCTCTTCACGCAGCGCGCCCTGGCGCAGCGCGAGCGCGCGGTCGCCGGTGGCGTCCTGGACCAGGACCTCGAGCGCGCCGGCCAGGTCGCCCTGCTTGTGCAGCAGCTCGGCCAACTCGAGGCGCAGTCCGGCCAGCTCGGGCGCGCTCTCGAGGGCGCGCCGGTAGGCTTCGCGCGCCGCCTCGGGATCGCCTCCCGCCAGCGCTTCCTGGGCCGCGGCGATGCGTCGCTCGGTCAAACGCAGCTTGATCTCGGCCAGACGCTTGCGCACGCGCGCGTCGCCCGCTTCGAGTTCGGACGCGCGCCGGTAGCGTTCGAACGCGGTCTCCACGTCCCCGCTCGCGAGCGCGACGCCGCCGGCGCCGACCAGGGCGGGGACGTAATCGGGCTGGCGCTCGAGAGCCTGGGCGAAGTCGCGCGCCGCCGGCTCGAGACGTCGCGCGCGCAGGCGCGCATAGCCGAGCGCCGTGCGCGCGGAGACGAGCGCCGGGCGGCGCTCGAGCAACTTGACGAATGCGCGCTCGGCCGAGGCGGCGTCACCGGCCAGCAGCTCGTCCCAGGCCTCATGCAGGCGGCGCGACTCATCGGCGCTCAGCTCACGCGCCGGGGGCGTTGGGTAGACGTAGTCCTCGACCAGCGGCGGCCGTGGACGAGGACCGCTGGCGCAGGCGACCAGGTGGAGGCAGGCCACCACGGCACAGGCACGGGCGGAGAGCGACGACAGGCGGCGGATCACGTGGCCTCGCGGGGTCAGGGTTGGTGGCTGGCGGCCAACGGCTCGTCGACCAGGTGCGCGCGATAGCGCTCGAGAAGGCGCGCCGGCAGCTCGGCGCACAGGCGCGCCTCGTCGGCCTCGACCTCGTGCGCCGTCACGCGCCCCTGGGCGTAGACGCCGGCGATGGCGGCCACGTCGGCGACCGGGAAGCGCAGGCGCACGACGCGCGGCGTCAGGTCGAGGCGCGCAGCGCGTCGAGCCCCTCGCCCCGCGCCGCGGAGACGAGCACGGCCTCGGGGAACTGGCCACGCAGGGCCGCAGCACGCTCGGGAGTCAGCTTGTCGGCCTTGTTGAGCACGACGAGCGTCTCGCGCTCCTGCGCGCCGATCTCGCTCAACACCGCGTGCACGGCCTGGGCGCGCGCGTCGCGATCTTCGGCCGCGGCGTCGGCGACGTGCAGCAGCAGGTCGGCCTCGACCACTTCCTCGAGCGTCGCGCGGAAGGCCGCCACGAGCTGGTGGGGCAGCTTCTGGATGAAACCCACCGTGTCGACGAGCAGCACGTCGCGTCCCGGCCCGAGCCGTGCGCGGCGCACCAGCGGATCGAGCGTCATGAACAGGCGATCGGCGGCGGCCGCGCCGGCGTGCGTCAAGGCGTTGAAGAGGGTCGACTTGCCGGCGTTCGTGTAGCCCACCAGCGCGACCACCGGCGCGCCGGCGCGGTGCCGGCCCTCGCGGCGCGTGCCGCGCGTGCGGCGCACGTGTTCGATCTCGCGCTTGAGGGCCTGAATGCGCTGGCGGATGCGGCGCTTGTCGGTCTCGAGCTTGGTCTCGCCGGGTCCGCGCGTGCCGATGCCGCCGCCCAGGCGCGAGAGCAGCACGCCCTGTCCCGCCAGGCGCGGCAACATGTAGTCGAGCTGGGCCAACTCGACCTGCAGGCGGCCTTCGCGCGTGCGTGCGCGCCGGGCGAAGATGTCGAGGATCAATTGGGTGCGATCGAGCGTCTTGCGTTCGAGCGCGCGTTCGACGTTGCGCTGCTGGGCGGGCGCCAACTCGTCGTCGAACAGCACCAGGTCGACGTCGTGCTCGGCGGCCAGGGCCTTGATCTCGTCGAGCTTACCGCGGCCCACGAAGGTGGCCGCGTCGGGCCGCTCGCGCGTCTGGCACACGGTCTGCACGACCGTCGCGCCGGCACTCGTCGCCAGCAGACCCAACTCTTCGAGCGTCGCCTCGACGGGCGCGCCCTCGCGTCCCGACCAGTCGACGCCCACCAGGATGGCACGTTCCGCGCGCACGCTCATTCCCTCAAGTTATCGCACCGCGCGCGCCAAACCACAAACACGAGGGCGGCGCGCGCAACGCGAGACGGCGTCCGTCGTATATTCCGGCGCCAGAACGTCGCGCCCAGGCAGACGGCGATCCGCGAAGGGAGACAGAACATGCGTAGCGCCCGTGGCCCATGGATCCTGGCCGGCCTGGTCTATGTGTGCGCGTTCCTCCTGTTTCCGCTGCGCTCCGAGCTGCTGAACGCCTGCTGGGGCCAGCCGGGCGACGGCAGCGCCTGCGACGAGCTGGTGGTGACGCCGGACGGCCAGCGCGGCTACGACGCGGGCGACGTCGTGCGCTGGCTCGCGCCGGCAGGCCGCGACGGGCGACGTGTGTACGCCTGGAGCGAGCTGAGCCTCGACGTCGCGTTCCCGGCGCTCTATGCGACGCTGCTGGCGTTCGTCCTGTTCCGCGCCCGCCCGACGCGATGGGCGGCGGGGAGCGTGGCGGCGCGCCTGTGGCGCGCGCTGGCCCTGGCGCTGCCGCTCAGCATGGCGAGCGCCGACCTCGTCGAGAACTGGAACCTGTTCCAGGCCGCCCGGCATCCGGCCTGGTCGATGCTCGACCACGCGAGCGCCGCGCCCGCTGGCTCGCCCGTCGTCGAGGAGACGCTGCAGCGCGCGCTGGAGGCTCCGACGCGCGCGGCTTCGGCGGCGGGCCAGGTCAAGTGGGGCGCGCTGAGCGGCGCGCTGGCGATGGCGCTCGTCGGGGCGCTGGCTTCGGGTTCTGTCGGTCCCGCGCTCAGCCTGTGTTGGCTGGCACGCGTGCCGCTCGCGGGGCTCGTCGCGCTGCTGGCGCTGTCCACCCTCGGTGCCGGCGATCAGGCGCTGCCGACCGTGCCCAACCTCCTCGTGCTGAACCACGCCTTGGATCTCGGTCTCGTGGCGCTCGTGGCCACGTACGCCGCGGCGCTAGCTGGTTTCAGCTTGACGCTGGTGTGGGAGCTCGGCGCGCAACGCGCGGATGCCGAGCTGCCGCCACGACCCTCCTGGCTGGCGCGCCTACCCGCGGGCTCCGCGCGCCAGGGGCGCGTCTTCATGCTCGCGGCACTGCCGCTGATCTGGCGTTGCTGCGTGCGGAGCGTGCTCGAACGCCTGAGCGGCGGAGCGGGACTCTCGCCGCTCACGGCGGTGCTCGCCGCGCTCGTCGGTTGCGGCGCGTGCTGGTGGCTGTTGGAAGCGGTGGCCTGGCTGCGCCCGCGCCTGAGCGCTGGGCGGGGACTGCCGGCGCACTGGAGCACCTGGCTGCACGCGCGGCTGGGTCCTGGCTACTACGCGCCCGGGCAGTCGACCCTGCTGCCCGGTCACGGGCTGGCCGCGGCCGGGTTGGCGCTGTTGCTGGCGCTCTACGCGCTCGGTCAGCACGCGCTCGCGCCCGACGTGGCCTGGCCGGGCAGCGCCGCGCTGCCCGGGCTCGCGTACCTGCTGGGCGCGCTGACCATCGTGGTCTCGTTGTTCTCCGGCGCCACGTTCTTCTTCGACCGCTGGCGCGTGCCGCTGCTGGCCGTCGTCGTGGGCTTCTCCACGCTGCTCAACCAGTGCGGGCCGGTGCGCCACGACTTCAGGGCGGCCTGGAGCAGTGCGGCCCTGCCCACGGCGGGCGACGCGTTGCGCGCGCGGCTGCAGCCCGACATGCCCTACGTCGCCGTCGTGACGGCCAGCGGGGGCGGCATTCAGGCCGCGGCCTGGACGGCGCGCGCGCTGACGGCGCTCGCCCGGCTCGATCCGGAGTTCCCACGGCGCCTGGGACTGATCAGCGCCGTCTCCGGGGGCAGTGTCGGCGCCTACCTGTTCGTCTCCGCCCTGGACGCCGAGGGTCGTCTGACGCAGGACCCCGCGCGAGTCGTGGCAGCGGCCGACGCCTCCGCGCTCGAGCAGGTCACCTGGGGCCTGCTGTATCCCGACCTGCAGCGCGGTCTGTGGCGACGCGGCAATCCCTACCGCGACCGCGGCTGGGCGCTCGAGCGCGCCTGGCAGGATCACGCCGCGGAACTCGGCCCCACGCCCGATGCCAAGCTCTCGTCCTGGGCCGCGCGGGCGCGCGCGGGCAGCCTGCCGGCCATCGTCTTCAACGCCATCCGCATCGACGACGGCTTCCCGTTGCACCTGGCCACTGTGAGCGGGCCAGCGGGCGGCGGCCTCGACGAGCGCTTCCGCTACGCGCGCGGGGCAGGCGACGTGGGCTTCCTCGATCTGCAGGCCGCGACGGCTGCGCGTCTCTCGGCGACCTTCCCTTACGTGTCGCCGCTGGCACGCCCCTGCGAGCCGCTGCCCGACGCGACGCGCTGCGCCGACGGTCTGTTGCCGTGGCGCGCGGCGGACGGCGGCTATCTCGACAACCAGGGCACGCTCGCCGCGCTGGCCTGGCTCGACGCGCTCGACGACCTGCCGGGCGCGCCGCGCGTGCTGTGGATTCACGTCGACGGCTTCCCCGAAGCGCGTGCCGACGCGGGCCGCCTCGACGTGCTGCCGGCCTGGCTGACCTCGCTCGTGGGACCGCCCAGCGGCCTGGTGCGCGTGCGCACGGCGGGCCAGGCGCTGCGTCACGGCATCGAGCAGCGTCTGGCGATGCGCGCCCGCGAGGTGCGTGCGTTCACGCTGCGCCCGCCGCGCGAGCGCGCCCGGCAGGCCCCGCTCTCGTGGGGCCTGGGGCGCATCGACCGGCGCCGTCTCGACGCGGACTGGGCCGAGGTCGAAGGCAGCGCGCAGTTCGCGCGCCTGCGCGAGGCGCTCCGCGCTCCGTCGCGCCCGCCGAGCCCCTGAGACCGCGCGCGCTCAGGCGCCGGGTTCGGGCGGCGCCCAGCTCGTGTCGATGCCAGCCTTCTTGAAGGAAGCCAACAGGTTCGACTTGTCGCTGGCCTTGCCCCAGGCCTCCTGGGGCTCGACCAGCTTGCGCTTGACCAGGTCGAGCAGTGAGTCGTTCAACTGGCACATGCCGTACTTCTTGCCGGTCTGCATGACCGACGGGATCTGGAAGACCTTGGCCTCGCGGATCAGGTTCGCGGCCGAGGGCGTCACGATCAGGATCTCGAGCGCCGGCACGCGTCCGCCGCCGATCTTCTTGCACAGCACCTGGCTGATGACGGCCTTCAGGCTCTCGGACAACATCACGCGGATCTGGCTCTGTCGGTCGGCCGGGAACTGGTCGATGATGCGGTCGACGGTCGAGGGCGCCGAGGACGTGTGCAGCGTGCCGAACACGAGGTGACCCGTCTCCGCCGTCTCGATGGCGATGGCTACGGTCTCGAGGTCGCGCATCTCGCCCACCAGCACGACGTCCGGGTCTTCGCGCAGGGCCGCGCGCAGCGCGTCCTTGAACGAATCGGTGTGCTCGTGGACCTGGCGCTGGTTGATCAGGCAGCCCTTGTTCTCGTGCACGAACTCGAGCGGGTCTTCGATCGTGATGATGTGGTCGGTGCGCGTGCGGTTGACGTGGTCGACGAGCGCGGCCAGCGTGGTCGACTTGCCCGAACCCGTCGGCCCGGTCACGAGCACGAGGCCCTTGGGCAGATGGCAGAGCTGCAGCAGCTCCTTCGGCAGGCCCATCTCCTCGGCCGTCATGATGCGCGAGGGGATGATGCGGAAGACGCCGCCGATGCCGCGCCGGTCCATGAACAGGTTGCAGCGGAAGCGACCCACGTCTTTGACCTCGTAGGCGAAGTCGGTGTCGTGGCGGCGATGG
>WBZQ01002056.1_pt1 | contig 13342 bp, 13 predicted proteins | sample 5204251 | NCBI WGS metagenome assembly WBZQ01 (sample SAMN12412402, study PRJNA552823) | activated sludge metagenome | isolation source: activated sludge from nitrification reactor of wastewater treatment plant... | place: USA: Virginia | collected 2017-09 | reverse complement strand
GTAGGCGCCCACCGCGGCCACCACGAAGGAGCCCGTCACCACCGAGGCGATCATGGTGTGGGCGTACTGGCCCAGGGCCCAGGGGTTCAGGAGGAAGGCCCAGAAGCTGGTGAGCTGCAGGGTGCCATCCGCGGCCACCGCGTAGCCCACCGGGTGCTGCATGAAGGCGTTGGTGGCCACGATGAAGTAGCCGGACAGCCAGCTGCCCAGCCACAGCGCCACGGCCGCGCGGAAGTGCCCCTTCGGCGACAACTTCTTTTCGCCCCAGATCAGCAGCCCGAGGAAGCTGCTCTCCAGGAAGAAGGCGAACATGCCCTCCATCGCCAGCGTCTGGCCGATGATGCCGCCGGACAGGTGCGAGAACCGCGCCCAGTTCGTGCCGAACTGGAACTCGAGGGGGATGCCCGTCACCACGCCCACGGCGAAGTTGATGCCGAAGATCTTGATCCAGAATCGCGCGGCGTCGGCGTAGCGGGCCTCTCCGGTGCGCAGGCCCATCGCCTTGAACAGCACGATGATGAGGGCCAGCCCCATGGTGAGCTGGGGAAACAGGTAGTGGTAAGTCGCTGTGAAGCCGAACTGAAGCCGGTGCCAGAACAGCGGATCGCCCATGGTCCCTCCGATCACGACATCAATCAGGCGACGCCGGAGATCCAGTATTTCATAATTCAGATCACCCAACCGCTATTTCATAATTCAGATCACCCAACCGCGCGACAATCTGCCGCAACCCATGAGAAAGCTCGACCTATCTTGGGACTTGCAGGTAGGGAAATCCTCAGGTCTCGACCACGATCTCCGAGGTGATGGGCACCGCAGGCCGCAACATGGCCGACACCCCGCAGTAGGTCTCCTCCGAAAGCTGCACGGCCCGCCGCAGTTTCTCCAGGGGCAGACCCTTGCCGCGGAACACATACCGGACATGGATCCCGGTGTAGATCTTCGGATGTTCGTCGCGCAGTTCCGCGCTCACCTGGACCTCGAGACCCTCGAGCGGCACCCGCATCTTCTCCAGGATGCCCACCACGTCGATGCCGGTGCAGGCCCCAAGGCCCGACAGCAGCAGCGCCTTGGGCCGCGGGCCGAGTTCCCGGCCACCTGCATCAGGGCTGGCATCCAGCATGAACCGGTGGCCGTCCTGCTCCACCTGGAAGGCCCGACCGGAATCCCAGCGGACAGTGCTCGAATGACCCATGGTGGACCTCAAGAAAGCAGGTTGGAAAGACGGCGCCAGGAACCCAGGTTTGCCACCTCGGCGAACCCTGCGCGCTTGAGCAGGGAGACCGCGAAGCCGCTGCGGCTGCCGGTCTCGCAGCAGACGAGCACCGGCCGGGATTTGTCGAGCTCCCGGGCCCGGCCCTCCAGCTCATCCAGAGGGATGTTGATGGCCTTGGGATGCGCGCCGGCCTTGAACTCGGACCGGGTGCGCACGTCCACCACCTGGGCGTTTCGGCCCAGCAGCGCCTGGACATCCGTGGCCGAGGCCGACCGGCGGCTCCACCACAGGTAGCCGATGGCCGCCAGGGGGAGCAGGTAGTACCAGTGGTCGAGCAACAGGGACATGCGCCCTCCGGATCAGGTTGGATGGTTCCTGGCGGCCTAGCGGGACAGCGCCCAGAGCAGGCCCATGGCGGCGCCGTAGCTGATGCCCCGCAGGGGCGTGGCGGTCAGAGGGCAGGCGCCTGTGCTGCAGCCCACCAGCCGGTGCCAGCCGTAGCCCAGGAGGCCGCCCACGAGCAGGCCCAGCGCCACACGGATCGCCGTGGCCTTCACCGCGAACAACCGACGGCAGAGCCTTCGGGCACACCCAGCTTGCGCAGGATGGAAGACATCAGGCACCAGTTGGTCAGCCCGCTCTGCAGCAGGTTCGCTCCCACGAAGGCAGTGAACCAGAGCCAGTTCGGGCTATGGAAGTGGGCCAGCGCGAGGCTGCCCAGGATGAAGGTGCCAGCGACGATATGGACGATGCGGTCGACGGTCATGACTACTCCTCAAGGGCGGCGGTGGCCGCCTGGCGTTGCAGGTTGGCGGCATGGCCCCTTCGGGCCACGAGGTAATAGAGAACGGGCACGGCGATGCGGGACAGCAGGGTGGCGGCCACTTCGCCGGCCATGAGGCTGATGGCCAGGCCCTGGAAGATGGGATCGGCCAGCATGACGGAGCTGCCCACCAGCACGGCGGCGGCGGTCAGCAGCATGGGGCGGAACCGCACCACACCGGCCTCCTCCACGGCGGCTTCCAGGGCCATGCCCTCTTTCAGCTTCAGCTCGATGAAGTCCACGAGGATGATGCTGTTGCGGACGATGATGCCCGCCCCGGCGATGAAGCCGATCATGCTGGTGGCCGTGAAGAAGGCACCCAATATTCCGTGGGCGGGGATGATGCCGATGAGCGAGAGCGGGATGGGCACCAGGATCACCCATGGGATCTCGAAACTCTCGAACCAACCCACCACCAGCACGAAGATCAGCACCAGTACGGCCGCGAAGGCCATGCCGAGATCCCGGAAGACTTCCAGGGTGATGTGCCACTCGCCATCCCACTTCAGCGACAGGGATTCGGTGTTCTCGGGGTGGGCGAGGCCCAGGCGGGGCACGGCGCCGCCGGCCGTTCCCTTGAGCGCATCGATCTTCTTGTTCAGGGCCGACAGGGCGTAGACCGGGCTTTCGATGGTGCCCGCCAGGTCGGAGAACACGTAGGTCACGGGCATGAGGTTCTTGTGGTGGATGGCAGCTTCCTCCACGCCCTCCTTCACGATCACCAGCTCGCGCACGGGGATCATCCCGCGGACGCCCGGCACGGTGAGTTGCAGCAGTTGATCCAGGTTCTGGCGCTTGCCGGGGGCCAGCTGCACCACCACGGGCACCTGGCTGGAGCCGCGCAGCACGTGGAAGGCCCCGGCCTGGTAGCCGTAACCTGCCATGGCCAGCGTCTGGACGACATGGGCGGGCGCCACCCCGTGGAGCGCCGCCTTCTCCCGATCCAGCACCAGGCTGAGCTTGGGGTTGGTGGCATTCAGGGTGGAGTCCACGTCCACGATGCCTTCCACGGTCTTGAATGCGGCAAGGACTTCGCCAGACAGGCGCGCCCGCTCTGCCTCGGAGGGCCCATAGATCTCCGCCACGATGGTGTCCATGACGGGTGGTCCCGGCGGGATCTCCACGAGCTTCATTCGAGCGCCCGCGGGCTTCGAAAGCTTCTCCAGCTCGGGCCGCAGGCGCACCACGATCTCGTGGCTCTGCTCCTTGCGGTCCCCCTTGGGCACCAGGTTCACCTGGATGTCCACCATCTCCGCCTCCTGGCGGAGGAAGCTGTGGCGCACCATGCCCACGAAGGTGAAGGGCGCGGCCTCTCCCGCGTAGACCTGCACATCCTTGACGGTGCGTTCCTTCAGCAGGCGACGGGCGAGGTCCTGACCCACGGCGAGGGCATCCTCCCTGGGCGTGCCGGCGGGCAGATCCAGCTGCACCATGAACTCCGACTTGTTGTCGAAGGGCAGCATCTTCACTTTCACCACGCCGAAGCCCACCAGGGACATGGCGCCGAGCAACAGAGCTACGACTCCGCCAAAGAAGCCCCAGCGCACGGAAGCGCGGGTGAGCAGGGCATGCATGACCTTGCGGTAGAGGGCCGTCGTGCGGCTGTCCGGCGCCACTTCGGGGTTCTTGTGGGGCCAGTCGTGGACGGGCTCGGGCGCGGCCGTCTCGGGCGTGGCCGGGTGCAGTCCGGTGGCATCCGTTTCCGGCAGGTTGGCTTCCTTCTTGAACACGATGAGGCTCGCCCAGGGGCTGATGACGAAGGCGATGATGAGACTGAAGAGCATGGCCAGGCTGGCGCCCACGGGGATGGGCCGCATATAGGGGCCCATGAGCCCGCGCACGAAGGCCATGGGCAGGATCGCGGCGATGACGGCGAAGGTGGCCAGGATGGTGGGGTTGCCCACTTCGTCCACGGCCTCCACCACCATGCGGGCGAAGCTCTTGCGCCGCCCCGGCAGATGCATGTGCCGGTGGATGTTCTCCACCACCACGATGGCGTCGTCCACCAGGATGCCGATGGAGAAGATCAGCGCGAAGAGCGTGACGCGGTTCAGCGTGTAGCCGAACAGGTAGGTGATGAGCAGCGTGAGGGCCAGGGTCACGGGCACGGCGATGCCCACCACCACGGCGCTGCGCCAGCCCATGGCCAGCATGATCAGCGCGATGACGCTCAACGTGGCGATCATCAGGTGCTCGATGAGCTCGTTGGACTTGTCCCCGGCGGTCTCGCCGTAGTTGCGGGTGACGGTGAGCTTCAGGTCGCGGGCAATGAGGCCGCCGCGCAGAGCCTCCACCTTGGCCAGCACCTGCTCGGCCAGGGCCGTGGCATTGGTGCCGGCGCGCTTGGAGAGCGTGACGCTCACGGCGGGCTCGAAGCCCTGTACGCCGCCTCCGGCGAAGAGCACCACCGGTGGTTCCGGATCCGGGCCATCCACGATGCGGGCCACGTCGCCCAGGTAGATGGGTTTCTGATTGCGGACGCCCACCACCAGGCGCTTCAGCTCGGCGGCCTGCATCACGAAGCCCGTGGCCTCCACTTCAGTCCGCCGGCCACGATCCACCAGCACTCCGGCGGGTAGCTGGGCCTCGGCGGACTGGAGGGCGGGTTGCAATTCCGCCAGGGAGAAACCCAGCGAGCGCATGCGGTCCGGATCAGGCTCCACGCGCACCATGCGCCGGGCGCCGCCGACCACCTTCACCTGGGCCGTGTTGGGCACGGTGGACAGCTCCTGCCCCAGCACCTCGGCCACTCTGCGCAAGCCGCCGGGGGTCTGGTCCTGACCATGGAGCGTCAGCACCAGGAAGGGCACATCGTCGATGGTCTGCAGCTTCACGATGGGCTTCATGGCCCCGGGCGGCAGCAGCTGCGGGTTGGCCGCCAGCTCCTGGTGGACCTTCACGAGGCTGGGCTCCTGGGGCTCGTTCACCTTGAAGCGCACGGTGATGAGCGCCATGCCGGGCCGACTCATGCTGTAGAGGTACTCCACCCCGGGGATGCCCCAGAGGCGCTTCTCCAGCGGCGTGGCCACCTGGCTTTCCACCTCCTTGGGACTGGCGCCCGGGTAGGGCACGTAGAGATCCACCATGGGCACGACGATCTGGGGTTCCTCTTCGCGGGGCGTGAGCCACACGGCCAGCAGCCCCAGCAGCAGAGAGGCGAACACCAGCAGGGGCGTCAGCTTGCTGCGGAGGAAGCCCTTGGCGAGGCCTCCGGCCAGTCCGAGCTTCAGGTCATCCGTCTCCCTACTTGACACGGTTCACCCCGCCGGCGATCTCGATGGGCTGGCCATCCTGGAGGCTGCCCGGCCGGTCGATGACGCGGTCCTCGGCCTTCAAACCGGAGCGCACGGGCAGGCTGTCGCCGGCCCCGTCGCCGAGGGTGATCCAGCGCAGCTCCGCATGGCCCTCCTTGGCCAGAAAGACGCCCGTCAGCTCGCCCCGGGTCACCAGGGCGCTGCGGGAGACGGTCAGCCCCTCGGCCTTGGCGCCCGGCACGAGGATGCGCGCGAAAGTGCCCTGGCGCAGGCCCTTGGGAGAGAGCACCCGGGCCCGCAGGGTGCCCTTGTGGCTGAAGGCGTCGCCCCCGGGGGAGAGGGCGGTGACCTGGGCTTCGCCCGTGGCTCCTTCGGCCTCGAAGCGCACCTTCGTGCCCTGTTTGAGCGCCTTGGCCTCGCCCTCGGAGAGGGTTGCCACCAGCTCCTGCTCGCCTTCGCCCACCAGCTCGAGCAGCGGCATGCCGGGCCCCACGAAGTCGCCTTCGTTCACCTTGCGGGACTGCACCACGCCGGAGAACGGCGCGCGGATCTGGGTGTAGGCGAGGTTGGCCTTCAGGGAGGACACCCCGGCCTGGGCCTGGGCGAGCTGGGCCTGGGTCTGCTCCAGCTCCGACAGGGTGCTGGCCTTCTGTGCGAAGAGCGCCTGGATGCGGCGATGGTGAGCCTCGGCCGTGGCCAGCCCCGTCTGGGCCGCCTTCAGCTGAGCCTGGAGGTCCTCGTCGCCGAGGGCCATCAGCAGGGTGCCGCTGGCCACCCGCTGGCCCTCCTGGACCAGCACCCGCTTGACCTGGGCCGCCATGCGGGTGGCCATGGTCGCGGTGCGCGTGGACTGGAGCGTCGCGGCCACCCAGCTGCCGCCCTCCGCCTGGGTCTGGGCCACCAGGGACACAGCCACCTTGGGCAGGGCCTTCGCATCAGGGGTGGCTTCCTTGTGGCCGCAGGCCAGCGTTCCGAGCATGAGGCCCGCGAGGGCGAGGGTCATGGACACCTTCATGGGGTGACTCCTTCGATGGGGGCGCCGGTGGCCAGGTCGAGGGCCGCGCGGGCGGTACGCAGGTCATAGAGGCTCTGGAGCAGCAGGGTGCGGGCGCCCTGCCGGGCGGCCTCCGCATCCAGCACATCGGTGAGGGGCGTCAGGCCTTCACGGTGGCGGGCCTCCCGCAGCCGCTTGGATTCCTCGGAAGCGGCCAGGGCCTCCCTGGCGGCGGCATGCTTCGCCTCGGCGGCCCGCAGGGCCTCCCGGGCCACGCGCACTTCGTGCTCGGCCTGCTGCTGTTTGAAGGTCCGCATGTCCTCGGCGGCGCGGGCCTGGGCGTGGGCGGCGTTGGACTTGGCCCGGTCCGGTCCCGAGAACACCTTCCACTTCACGCCCACGGCGGCCCAGGTCCAGGTGCCGCCCTGATGCCAGGACTGGCGCAGGGTGCCGGCGCCCAGCTCGAGGCCGACCTCGGGCTTCAGGTTCCCCGAAGCGGCCTTAGCGGCCTGGCCCGCCGCCTTGGCCTGCAGCTCGGCCGCCTGCAGGTCGGCGCGCACAGGCGTCAGGGCTGAGCCATCCCGCGCGGCACCTTCCGCCTGCAGCGGCGTGGCGAGGGGGGCTTCCACCGGCGCGCTGCCGGTCAGGAGCCCCAGGCCCGAGCGGGCGGCCCGCACCTGACGCACCACCTCGGCCTTCTGGGCGTCCACCTGGGCGTGAACGGCCTTCAGGCGCTGCAGCTCGGATTCGAGCATGAGCCCCTGCTGCACGCGGGCCCCCACGAAGGCCTCCAGACCCAGGATCCAGGTGCGGGTGTCCTCCACCCACAGCAGCGCCTGCTCGGCGACCTGGGCGCCGAAGTAGGCCTCCACGATGGCCATGGCGGTTTCCTGCTCGCGGCGCGCCTGACTGGCGGACTCGGCCTGGGCCGCGTACTCACCGGCCCACTTCGCCGCCGAGATGCGGCCGCCCGCGTAGAGGGGCTGCTGCACCACCGCCGAGCCGCCAAAACCCATGATGGCGTCCGGCTTGTTGAGGCTGGCGGGATTGAAATCCATGGCCGTGATGCGGCTCTGGTTGAGCCGCATGCCAAAGGCCTGCATGGGCTCGTCCGTGCGCACGCCCTGGGCGTTCAGGGTCAAGGTGGGCAGCTTCAGCGCGGCGAAGCCCGCGGCCTCGTCCCGCTTGCCCTCGACCAGGGCCCGGCCGGCCCGCAGCCCGGACTGGTCGCGCCAGGCCGTACGGATGGCCGTGGCCACCGTGAAGGGTTCCTCCGCCAGGGCGGCGGTTCCCGCCACCAGGCACAAGGTCAGGCATTGCATGGTTTTAATGCTCATAAAGGAATACTCCAAGCCAAAAAAAGGGCTCCCGCCCTTTCACTTCAGCGCCTTGTAGGTCACCCGGGCGCGATCGCTGACATGGCCGCACACCAGGTCGCAGAGTTCGCCCACCAGGGGCATCACCGGGGCGAAGTATACCGCGTTGCCTTCGGGCTCGCGGCTCACCAGCCCCACGCGCACCAGGCAGGCCAGGTGCTTCGAGGCATTGGCCTGGGACAGGCCCGAAGCCTCCGCGACCGCGCCCTGGCTGAGGGGGGTCTTGGAATCCAGGAGGGAACGCAGGATCTTCAGGCGGGAGGCATCCCCCAGGGCGCTGAAAAGGCCGCTCACCTCGTCGATCATGGGATTGCTGAGCTGGTGGGTCACGGAATCAACTCCATGCGACTATGATCATTTAGTTTTGACTTTTGTCAAGCCCAGATTTTGGAATCCCAATGAAAACTGTATACCCATTGGGGCATTCAGCAACCAAAGCTTCCACTTTGGTGCGGATTTCGGTCCGGGTCGTGACGACCGTCATGCCCGGCGCCCCGGATTTGCTAGGCTGGCAGAGGGAGATGCCGTGGACGACCTCGACCTGCGCGCCGCCAAGATCCGCCTGCTCTGCACCGACATCGACGGGGTGCTCACCACCGGCGCCCTCCACTACGGGAAGGAGCCGGGCCACACCAAGGCCTTCCACGTGCGCGACGGCGCAGCCATCAAGTGGCTGCAGCGCTCAGGCATCCCCGTGGCCTTCATCTCGGGACTCGCCTCCGACGCCACGGTGAACCGCGCCCGGGATCTGGGCGTGGAGGACTGCTTCGCCGGCCACCTGGACAAGGGGCCCGTGCTGGACCAGCTCTGCGCCAAATACGGCCTGGCCCTGGACCAGATCGCCCACCTGGGCGACGACCTGCCCGACCTGCCCCTGCTGCGGCGCGTGGGTCTGGCCTGCTGCCCCGCGGATGCGGTGGCCGAAGTTCAGGCGGCCTGCCACTGGGTGACGCCGGTGGAGGGCGGTCGGGGCATGCTGCGCCTCGTGGCCGAGCGCATCCTCAAGGCCCAGGACCGCTGGCACGCCATCCTCTCCACCTACGAGGTCCGCCCATGAAACTCCGCACCCGGCCCCTGCTGCTGCTGGCCGCCCTGCCCCTCGCCGCCCAGGACGCCGCCATCGGGCTCAAGGTCCATGGCCTGGTGCCCATGAGCGACCTGCGCAACCTGACCAATGGCCAGATCGGGCTCGGCGCCTCCGTGTTCGTGGACATCCCCCTGGGCGAGGCCTTCCGCCTCCGCCCCACCATCGGCGCCCAGCAGATCCCCAAGGGCGACACCCTGGGCCTGGCCGGCACCAAGACCAGCGTCACCTCCGTGGACCTGATGCTCGACGCGCTCTGGTACCCCGGTGAGGACGCCCAGCGGGGCCCCTACCTGGTGGGCAGCCTCGGCGGCCAGCAGTGGCGCGTGAGCGCCACTGGCACCAACCCCTCAGCCACCTCCGCCACGCGGCTGGGCGTGGCGGGCGGCATCGGCTACCAGGCCTCCCCCCACCTCGGCGTCGAGGTGAAGGGATTCTGGAGTCCCATCGAAAAGAACCTCACGGCCACGGGGCTCACCGTGGGCGCGACCTGGCGGTTCTAGGGCTTACCTCGGCTTACTTCAACCCCCGCTTCTCGAGCAGCGGTCCCACCTTCGGATCGCGGCCGCGGAAGCGCTGGTAGAGCAGCGCGGGATCTTCCGTGCCGCCCTTCGAGAGCACCTCGGCGCGGAACGCCGCCGCCGTGGCGGGATCGAAGAGGTTGCCCTTCTCCTTGAAGGCCTGGAAGGCGTCCGTATCCAGCACGGCGCTCCAGATGTAGCTGTAGTAGCCCGCGGCGTAGCCACCCATGATGTGGTTGAAATAGGGGCTGCGGTAGCGGGGCGGAATCTCCTCGATGAGCCCCCACTTGGCCAGCGAGGCCTTCTCGAAGGCGGCCGTGTCCTGGGGCTTGTTGGTAGTCAGCGTGTGCCAGTCCATGTCCAGCAGGGACGCGGCCATGTATTCCACCGTGGCGAAGCCCTGCCCAAATTTGGCGGCCTTGTTCATCTTCGCCACCAGAGCCTCGGGAATCACCTCGCCGGTCTTGTAGTGTTTCGCGTAGAGCTTCAGCACCTCGGGTTCCATGGCCCAGTTCTCCATGACCTGACTGGGCAGCTCCACGAAGTCGCGGGGCGTGCCTGCCGTGCCGCGGTAGCGGCCCTTGTAGAAGAGGCCGTGCAGGCCGTGGCCGAACTCGTGGAAGAGGGTCTGCACCTCGTCCGAGGTCAGCAGGGCGGGACGGTCGCCGGAAGGCGGGGTGAAGTTGCAGACGTTCACCACCACGGGATCCACCTGCTTCCCGTCCTTGACCCAGGGGGACCTATAGCTGCTCATCCAGGCTCCGCCCCGCTTGCCGGGCCGGGGATGGTAGTCCACGTAGATGAGGCCCAGGTGCCGGCCGTCCTTCTCCTTCACCTCGAAGCAGCGGACATCCTTCTGGTAGATGGGGAGGCCCTTCACCTCGGTGAAGGTCACGCCGTAGAGCTTGCTCGCCACCGCGAAGGCGCCCTCGCGCACCTGGTCCACGGCGAAGTAGGGCTTCACGGATTCCTCATCGAAGTCGTACTTGGCCTGCTGCACCTTCTTAGCGTAGAAGCGCCAGTCCCAGGCTTCGAGCTTCTGGCCCGGCAGGTCCTTGGCCATCATGGCCTGCAGCTCCGCGCGCTCCTTCTTGGCCACTTCCAGGGCCGGCTTCCAGATCTGGTCCAGAAGGCCGTAGACGCCCTTGGGATCCTTGGCCATGTTCTCTTCGAGGACGAAGTCCGCCCAGGTCTTGTAGCCCAGCAGCTGGGCCTTCTCCACGCGCAGAGCGGCGACCTTGGCCACGATGGCGTTGGTGTCCGTCTCGCCGCCCTGGTTGCAGCGCTCCAGGTAGCCCGTGAGGATCCGCTTGCGCAGGTCGCGGTTCTCCGCGCTCTCCAGGAAGGGCCAGATGCTGGGGCCGTCCAGGGTGAACAGCCACTTGCCGTCCAGCCCCGCCCGCTTGGCCGCGGCGGCGGCGGCCATCCGGGCGCCCTCGGGGAGGCCCGCCAGGTCCGCGGGGTTCTCCACCACCAGCTTGAAGTCCTTGGTGGCCTTGAGCAGGCGGTCCCCGAAACTGACCCCCAGGTTGGACTGCTCGGCGTTGATGGCGCGCATGCGGGTCTGCTGGTCGGCGGTGAGGGCGGCGCCCGAACGGACGAAGCCCTTGTAGGTGCGCTCCAGCAGCCGGGCCTGGTCGGGGTCGAGCTTCAGGGTGGCCCGGGCCTCCCACACGGCCTTCACGCGTCCGAAGAGCTTGGCGTTCAGCTGGATGTCATCCCGGTGGGCGGCCATCAGCGGCATGAGCTCGCGGTTCACGGCCTGCAGCTTCGGGTTGGTTTCCGCGCCCGTGAGGTTGAAGAAGACGGAACCCACGCGGTCCATGAACTGTCCCGACAGCTCCAGCGCCACGATGGTGTTCTGGAAGGTCGGAGCCGCCTTCGCCTCGGCGATGAGGGCCACTTCGGCCTTCTGGCGGGCCATCCCCTCCTTGAAGGCGGGAAGGAAGTGATCCTCCTTGATCTCCGCGAAGGGCGGCACGCCGAAGGGCGTCTTCCACTCTGTGAAAAAGGGGTTGGCGGCGGGGGCCGGGTCCGCGGCCAGGGCGGGCAGCGTCATGAGGGCGGCCAAAGCAGAAGCGGTGCGCATGGGGACTCCGGGAAGGGCATACCGTACCGTAGCATCATCTTACGAGGGAAGCCAGGGGGCCGCCCCCGTGGGACACTCCCTCCTCCCCCGCCAGGAGCCCGCATGCCTGTCAGTCCCAGCCCCTTCCTCTGGCAGCGATGCTGTCTGGTGGCGCTTTGCCTGGCCCCGGCCCTCCCGCTGAAATCGCAACCCGCGGCGAAGGTGGCCGTGGGTTTCCAGGTCACCGTTCCCGCCACCACGCCCCGGAATGCCGCCCTGCACGTGGCGGGCAACATGAACGGGTGGAACCCGGGCGATCCCCAGTGGCAGCTCCGGCGGCAGGCCGATGGCACCTGGTCCGGCCAGTTCCCCCTCGAGCCCGGCTATGCCCTGCAGTTCAAGCTCACCCGGGGCAGCTGGGAAACCGTGGAGAAGGACGCCAAGGGTGGCGAGCTTCCCAACCGCACGGTGGAGGTGGGCCCGGCCACGACCGTCCGAATCCAGGTGGCGAGCTGGCGGGACCAGGCCCCGGGGGCAGCGGTCAACCACACGGTCAGCGGCGACCTGCGGCTCATCGAGGACTTCCCCATGCCGCAGCTGGCCACGACTCGTACCCTGCGCATCCTCCTGCCGCCGGGCTACGAGACCTCCGACCGGCGCTATCCCGTGCTCTACATGCACGACGCCCAGAACCTGTTCGACGCAGCCACCTCTTTCGCGGGCGAGTGGAACGTCGACGAGACGCTGACGAAGCTGAGCGCCAGCGGGGAGCTGCCCGCCATGATCGTCGTGGGCATCGACCATGGCGGGAAGGAGCGGCTGGCCGAATACTCGCCCTACCGCGACGAACGCATCCCCACCGCGAAGGGCGACGCCTACGCGGACTTCCTCGTGCAGACCCTGAAGCCCTGGGTGGACCGCACCTACCGCACGAAGCCCGAGGCCACCCACACCGCCCTGGCCGGCAGCTCCCTGGGCGGGCTCATCTCCCTCCACACCGCCCTCCGGCACCCCGGCGCCTTCGCCAAGGTCGCCTGCTTCTCCAGCTCTTTCTGGGTGGGCGAACGACAGATGCTGAAGGAGGCCGCTCACGCGAAACCGGCCCCCGCCCTGCGCCTCTACCTCGACATCGGCGACCGGGAGGCCGGGGCCCCCGCCGACAGCCGCCAGGCGGTGCAGGACACGCAGGACGTGGCCACGGCGTTGCAAGGGCGGGGCCTGGGCGCGGAGCGCCTGCGGGTGGTGGTGGCCCCGGGGGCCCGGCACACGGAGAGCGCCTGGGCGGCGCGGTTCCCGGCGGCGCTCCGGTGGCTGTTCCAGGCTGCGCCCTGAGCCGCCGGGCACCCCGAGGAATAGGCAGGCATTCAAAATGATCGACTAATAAAAACGGTCATCACAGGTAATGGGTCCATGCTGAGCCAGGGTCCGAATCCCAATGAACCGGAGACCCGCGCACAGAGGACTCATGTCCAACGACAAGAAACCCAAGAAGGCCAAGCCCGCCGTGATCCACGGCGCCACCCACAAGGGCGCGGGGCTGAGCGGTGCCCTGGCTGAGATTGCGAAGCCCGCGGTGCTCTCGCCGGCCAAGAAGAAGAAATAGGGTCCAGCAGGAACCTGGCCGCTAGCGACCCACCTCTGGGTATTCCCTCCGCAGGCAGTCGGGGCAGATGCCGTGGCTGAACTTCGCTTGGCTGTGCGCACTGACGTAGGACTCCACGCGGGTCCAGTGCCCACGGTCATCGCGGATCTTGCTGCAGTGCGCGCAGATCGGCAGCAGGCCCGAGAGGGTTCGGACCTTGGCCAGCGCCTCCTGGAGCTCAGCGATGAGGCGCTCGCGCTCCAGCTCGACCTGCTTGCGGTCCGTGATCTCCTTCGAGATGCAGACCACGGAGGAGATCGCCCCGTCCGGCCCGGGAATGGGCCTGACGGAGGTGATGTAGTGGCGGTCGCCCGCGGGCGCCGGAACCCGCACCTCGAACACGATGGTCTCGCGGGTTGAGAAG
>WBZQ01002054.1_pt1 | contig 13345 bp, 25 predicted proteins | sample 5204251 | NCBI WGS metagenome assembly WBZQ01 (sample SAMN12412402, study PRJNA552823) | activated sludge metagenome | isolation source: activated sludge from nitrification reactor of wastewater treatment plant... | place: USA: Virginia | collected 2017-09 | reverse complement strand
CACGGTCGAAGATGGTGAAGAATTCTTTCGTGTCCAAAACGAGTATGTGAGCACCGCCTTGGCTGCAACGACAGCAGGGATTAATCTGTTCGGGGACGCGTCAGAAGCCGATATGATGAACGCGTTACGTGAGGCAGCGGAGGATATCGCGGCTGTTTGGCAAGCGGCCTCAAAGTGAGGGGACACATGCTTGTATGTTGCCGGGAATGGCGCGTTGTGTTTACCCCGGTTGAGATTAGGTTTCGAGTGACCTCGGCATCGGCGTGTAGCCGGATAGCAGCAACACATGTCCGTCCAAGGCTAACACAGATCGATGTTATACGGCCCATCACGAGGTGGGGGTAGACATGGTTTTGAAAACGCCGAACAGGTTTCGGGTTGAACCAAGGGGGTTATCCGTTCGAGTGACCGTTGGTTATGAGTATATACGGATAGGTGTGCTAATGGTTCGTGCGGTACCTAGGCACGCCGCTGTATTACGACCGACCAAATGAAAGGGCCTACTATGGAACGTGATTGGGTTGCCTTACGTGACAACATACTCGCGGTGATGGCGTGGGCGAAAATCAAATTTGTGCACACCGCAGAGTACCCTCGACCTTGCGTGTACTGGAGCCAAGGGGCGTTCACCATTGATGGCGGGCAAGCCTGGGGCACTTACACGCCCGCTGAACAATACTTCGTTCTCTTACACGAATACGCGCATGTGACACGCGGAGACCTGCGTATGAAAAAGGTCGATCATCGGCGCTGGAATATCGCCGCCGACGCAGTGATTAACTATAGTTTGCAAGGTCTGACCGAGGGGGCGTTGTGGGAAACGGTCATAACCTATGATAAACTCCGGGCACAATACCCCGCATTATCTGTCATGATCCCGACAACCCGCGCTATATATGAGGCGTTACAGGAGGACGCTAACCAGAGCCCAGACGACTATAAGCCGTGTGGAACCGCCGAGCAAGACGACAAAGCAATCATACAAGCCACGTTCCGGGCAATCCTCGGCGCGAAGCAGTTACCCGACGGCGCAAAGGTCTGTGTAGAAGGCTCTGGGTGGCCTTTGTCCGAGGGTCCGGCCCGCGCCTTAGCCTTGCCTGACGTTGAAGCGTGTACACAACTCATGGAAATTCTACGCTTGATCCGTAGTAAACCAGTCGGGTACAAACAAACGCGCTCGTACATGCGTGAGGGTCGGGTAGCATCATTACGGGGGGTCCACAGGGTCCCTCGTCCGTCCGTTGCAGTCGCCTTGGACGTGTCAGGATCAGTGAGTGACGGAGACATCCAGCGTGCACGTAACATTGCAGAGTACATACACGAGAGCGGGTACACAGTCCGGTATGTGGTGTGGGCATCCTGTGCCTCCGTCTGGTCTGGGATCGGTCCGTTACCAGCGGTCGGTAGTGGGACCGACATGCGACCGGCCCTTGAGTTGACGCAGGACGATGAAGTCGTGGTGTGGTTAAGCGATGGCTTGTGCGCGTCGAACCCGGTCGAAGGCCAGCGTCATATTTGGGTAGGCCCCGCGAGTATCACGCAGCAACCGGGTGAGCACGTCGAATGGGCACGGGGGTGATATGATATACACAAAACCCCCGATTAACGCGCGCTTTGCCTCGCGCGGGGTTACGATAACGTTTAGTAAATTGGCGATTACATTTAATAAAAACCCTACAGGCGGGTATGGTCGTATAAGCTCGACTTGGGTATACAGACCAGAGGCACCCTGTGTAATAACTAGACTAATGGGGTTACGATGACGTACAAGCACATCGGGAAACCTACGCGTGTACAGGTCTACAGCAAGGGCGTACAGTATGTGCATCATTTTTCGTTAAGGACAACCGTGCTATGGATACAGGCGCGGCAGATCCGATGCGAGACTGACAAATACGCGGTTTATCGACCGAGTATAAAATAACTATGAACTATACCGCTGTAGACCTGCGTATGAGCCTTCGTATTACCAGCATAGGTATGCTTATGTATTCGACTAGAACGATGGTCTATCGTATTGAGCCGCGATATACCGGCATCTACCCGTATACGCTGCGCCGATCGAGGAAAAGGTAGACGATGCGTATAGTAGTAACTGACTTGGGGATATTCATGTGTGGGGAACGTGTTATTACGTTTAGAAAAAACGGCATAGGCGCGTATGGTTGGATTAGCCCATTTGGGATACACATACCAGGCATACCCCTGTTAATAAAACGAAACGAAGGCCGAAAATGATACTCAAGAAGAATGGCGTAGATTCTGTCGGGATAACGACACAGAATATATGGTTTAAATGGGATTCGCGTAATGATGGTTGGATAAGCCCGCGTTCATGTTGGCGTTTAGGTGGTCCAATAATGAGCAGACCTACAGATCCACGAGGTAATAAATGATCTACCGAGGGTACATATTTCAAGTGATACCTGAAGGCGTGCGTTTGAACGGCTGGTCTGTTGGTAGCCAAATTATCATCATAGAAGTAACCGAGATTGTGTATCAAGAATATGCAACGTGGCGCATAAGTCGGCCTAAATATCTTAGCCGTCAATGGAGTGACCATGACATACTTTAAACGGAGTCCAGCAGTCTTGATAGGACCGTCTGGCGTTATGTTAGTTTTGAAACGCGTGAAGGCAAAAGCCGTATTGGTCAATATAACGTGGACAGTCAGGCCTGTTGATACCAAGCTTGTCCGTACACATAATCAGCGGGAGGTGTCGCGTGGTTTATAAGACTCATCTCCTATCAGTTCGATTAACACATACGGGGGTGTTTTGGTCGGGTATATGGAACGGCTTGTTGGTCGGTTGCGTTATGCGTGCCAGTTTCATTCATCCCAGACCTACGAGGACTAAGAAATGACCTATACAGCGTACCATACAACGACTCGGCTTGCAAGCACATTCGTACGGGTACTTATTCGAGGCCGTTATACTAGCTTCATTTCCATGTATAGAGTTCAATCGATCGACCGTACCGTTAATCGCCCAAACCGTTAACATTCACCATAAGGAGGTTCCTATGCGTTGCCCACGTTGCCAAGGTTTACTTGTCCGTGACTCATTCAACGATGTCCGCTTAGAAGACGCGCAGGTACACGCCGCCGTCCGGTGTGTCAACTGCGGGTTTCTCGCCGATCAACTCATACTCGCGCGATGGCTGAGTTATCGACAACAAGCGTCCGTCGAGGTGCCTAGATCCGAGGTGTCCCATGCGTAAGGCCGAACCAACCCGCCCGAATACGCTTGAAGAATGGTACCTAGATGCGTTGGCGTTCTTGTATCAGCGATACCGATATGAAAATGACGTGTTTCTTGACGACGTAGCGGGCCGGTTCGCGATTCGTGCGACCTGTGCTTGGAAACGCTTTGACCCAAGCCGAGGCAAAGCGTTCACGTTCCTGTGTTGGATTGCTCGCGCGGCGTACAGTGATGCCGTCACGCACAGAAAACGGGGCCGTGACCTCATGGGGGGCCTACACCGGGAGCGTATGACAGAAGAGTGGTTACATCACTGTGTCGGCAGTGAACGAGAGGACGGCGAGCGATGAAATATCTCTATCACAATACGTTGCCGTTATACTTTAACGGGTTCGTACTTGGCCTAAGGGGAATACAGTTATTCCAGAACGACGGGCCACACCCGGCAATACCAGACACGACCATAACGCCGCAGGGTATAAGTAACTGCAAGCATGCCGTATGGCGTACTGCGATCTGATTCGGAAATCTGGAATAGGGGTTTCCCGTGGCTTGCGACCACGAAGACCTTCTTGGAGAAAATCAGAAGTGTGAACGGCCTGTAAATACGGCACACGGGCGCATGAGGAGGCGGTATGCCACGAAAACCAGACAGATTTGAGCGGCTGGTGGAGACGGAGCTAAAGGGCGACACTAGAGACACAATGCCAATTGCTGAGTTCCGATATCTCGCGGAATTACTCCTTCGCCGCCAGCATCGGGCGATGGTGAATCTGGTCAAGCGCATGCCACGTGTACCGTATTTAGTGAGTGATTCGCTTATGCGGAGTGCCGTGATTGAAACACTAAAGAAGTACGCGAAATAACCAGACGGGGTGACTATGGGCTGGCCGGAATGGAAGAGGAGGCAGACATATGACCTATCTCCGTTACTATAATTGGTTCCCTGACGGCGGGATGTGCGTGTACCTCGCTAATGAAGGCGGTTTACATAGTATTGCCCCGTTTATCGTGCGTGCTGGGCATGGTCGCTACGAACTTCGGGTTGAACCTAAAAAAGCGTGAGGTGATATGAGGTACTTCAAGGACAGGAGACTAGCAATTGGTCCGCTTGGGTTATTTAGTTATTGATACAACATTTTGGTGACGGTTACACAGGTGACTCACGGAATAAACGGCTACAAGATATACAGACGCCCGACACAGGAGGACGTTTCGAAATGATGTATGTTTGGGAATTGGATGGTCGCGGGTCTATCGCTATAGGCGTTAGCGGTATCTACGTAAACCGACTACGTGATTTATCCCAGACGATATACATCTATGCCAGCGGTACGCGTCCTTACGTCAAGGTGGGTATTCAGCCTGTTTGGCGACCAATGGAGGGGGATGATGTTGTATAAGCTCAACCTTCTTCGTGTTTTCTTAGGCCGAGCTGGAGTTTTAACGTATCCAAAGACCAACGATACAACACATCTCGTGAGTAACAGCGTCTGTTATCACTCGGTACGGTTGGAGGAAGTAGGGCACATAGATCGGCCTAAGCGCGGGCGAGACGGGAGTAAACAATGAAATACATACTGTACCCAATCTTAATAGGGAGCGCGGGGGTGTACGTGAGTAATGTATCTAATATTCCTAACGCGTGGCTCTTGCATAGCATTAGCGTGGACAATGTACAGGTAAAGCCTAACGGCATAGTTTTACGCTATTTCAATCGTGACGGCTTACGACGGAGACCAAACCCATGACATATCTTAGTAAGACCCTCTATATTGACAAAGGTGGAATATATTTTGCTACCGCTAATGTAAGCATCAGGGTGCAGATTGTCAGAAAACGAGGGAGGTACCATTATCGACCTGACTCAAAGCCGCTTACGTCGCCGCGCTGCTGAGATCCGGCAGAACCCACAATCCATTATTCCGTGACCCTCGTAACATGACTTGATCGGCGAATCTCGGTATCGTGTACAAGTTGTTATCCATGAGGCACCAGATTGTCTCCGCCTTCCCGGTCAAATAGCTGGAACCTCGCGCTAGGTCAATCACGCGAATCTCTTCCTTATTGGAGATCTTCACGGTGTGGTGTATGCCGATGACCGCACTTGACCCGGTGACACCTAAGACCTTATCGAGTACGGTTTTCATTTCGGTGCTAGACTCTTCCTTCTGTGAGTGAAGCTCGCGAAGTACGTCAATGATGATAAGGTCGGGTTTGAGTGTGGAGATCGCATCTCTAAACGACCGTTGCACATTATCCGCCATGATATTGCAAGGGCGAATCTCGTCTTCCGGGTGCACGAAATGAATACGATCTTGTAGGACAAACCCATTGTGCTTCATAGAGTGCAAGCGTAGGTTCCAACTGTCGTCCGCAGCGTCCAGGTTCAAATACAGCACCGAGGACCCAGCCTGGCACTGGCGACCGAGAAAGGTGCCCCCTGACGCAACGGCGTTGGCGAGTTGGAGCGCGAAGTAGCTTTTGCCCGCTTTGGGTTCACCGATGAGCAACGCGAAAGAACCAGCAGGGAGAAAACCGTCAATTAACCATGGCTTCTGTGGTCGTTCCAAGGCCATGTACTCTGTCGCGGATAGCAAGCGCATAGTGAAGTCTCCTATGGACTACGGCCATTATACCGTAGTAACCACGGTATAATACAGGCGAAAGGAACGGTGACACGCCATGTCTAAAGTCTATTCGCCTTCCCAGACCGTCATTTTCAGTGAGTGCCCGTTTAAGTGGTATACCCAATGTGTCCTCCGGTACTCCCATGAGAGCGGTCAGACCGAGCCTCAACGTCTAGGTCAGGCCGTCGCGTCCGCGATGGAGTATTTTAACAACGTGTGGAAGGACTCGGGAGTTAAACCGAGCGGTACTGACGTGATCGCCGCCGCACTGAGCAAAGCGGAGATCCCTGAGCTTGCGGATAGCCCGGCCTACAGCGCCATGCGGAAAGTGCTGACAAAGCACCTCTCCGCTGAGCCGACCCCTGATAGCTGGCTACCAATCGCGGTAGAGACTCCGCGCCCTGACCACGGGCACTGCCGCGCTGACGTGGTGTACCAGACCCCCAATGGCTTGTTGGTACGTGACTACAAGTACACAACCTCTTGTGAGTCTCGGTATGTGGTAGGCCGATTGCAGGGGTACGGCGACCACCCGCAACGCTATCACTACGCGTGGTCAGAGGACGCTTCATTGTTTCAGATCGTTCTCATCAGTGGTCAGCCGGTTAAAGTGCATGAGCAGGTATGGAGCTGTGATCCTGTTGATGTTCAGCGATGGTTGGAGTCTCAGCGCGGTAAGTGGGCCGTCATGGAACAAATGGAGCGTGGTGAGATCGCACCGTGGCTCTCCGACCTCCACAGCACCAAGTACGGCCCGTGTTCTCTGTATGATTGGTGCCAGAATCACAAAGGCGACCACACATTACTTCCGATGCTCGGGTATGTGCAACGTCCAAAGTCCGATGTAATTACCTCACTATAAAAAGGAGACAAACGTATGCTCGCACCGTTAGACCTCGCAAATAATGAGTCCGCATGGGACGCTATGAGGGCCCGTATCTTGCTCGTGGGCGGGCCGAACACAGGCAAAACGGCTAGCCTTTCGACGTTCTGCTTAGAGGGGGAACGTATGGCGTACATTCAGTTACCGGGCGAGCAAGGCTCGGGTTCGTTCCCGGCAAAGGCCCTTGGTGATCGTGTCGTGGTCTTCGTGGATCAGGGAGACGGCGGGGCCTCCAACACAATCGACTATGCGAAGGAGCTTGCCACCATCAAGACCGTCGTGTTTGACGTGATCGCCGGGAAGTACGGGAAAATTGACGTAATCGCATTGGATGGTCTCCACAAAGGCTACGATATCTTCCTTGCGAAAGTCACAGGCGGCGTGTCGGCGCGTACGCTGGAATTCGACGCGAAGTTGTACGAGGATGCGCGAAAAGAATTTCTCGGGTTCCTTCAGATCATTTTCAGGGCGGTGGCCGCAGGGAAGCTGAAACGAGTAGTAGCAACCATCTGGGACGGACGCGAGAAAGACGACCCTGACGACAAGAGCAAGAATGCTGCCTCACACCTGTTTCCTGAGTTACCCGGCAAGCTCGCCAAAGGGATCGTAGGCGAGTTCGGGGTGGTACTCGCGACCAAAACTCAGGGCATGGGAAACGGCATGAAGTACAGCTGGCTCACGCGTCCATTTGGCAAGATCGCAGGTGTCGGTGTTAAGGCTCCAATCGAGGTCATGGCCTCGGTTCCGATGGAAGTTGAGCAGTCGTGGGCAAAGCTCGCGCCCTTGCTCAATAAGTAGCGTGCGGTATAATGCGGGCATAGTCACTTTTTTAAACCTTTTTGTTTGGAGGATCGCATGTCAAATTCACCTTGGGCCGCAGAAGAAGTGATGACGGAAGAGAACGTGCGTGAGATCAGCGCAACGGATCTGATCCCGGCTGGCAACTACGAAGGCCAGATCATGCCGTTGACAGATGAGAGCTTCCGCGTGGTTCAGACGGACAACGGTACGCACCCACTCGAAGGCAAGACCACAGTACGCTTGCATGTGGTCCTGTACACGGATGCCGGTGAGCGACACCTCTTCACCGATGCGTTCCCAGGTACCATCAAGGCTGTCAGCAAGAAAGGCAACGAATACGTCCGGCCTGAATCGCGTATTGCATCGATGCTTTACAAAGCGACCGGCTTGTTCGGTCAAGATTTCTTGGCCGTGTGCGAGTTCGCCGCAGCCAATCGATTGAAGTACCGAATCACCGTGAGCAAGGAAAAGGTTGACGCGGAAACCGGCAAGGTGTACGAGGCTCAAAACAAGATAGGAGGTATCACCGCTATCTAGTCCGTGTCAGCAGTTCACATGCGGGGGTCTTCTACGGCCCCCGCTCACCCCCTTCGAGGTTTCCCCCAATGCTACAGACCAGACCAAAACCCGCGACATGTGCCGCGTGTCCTGCCGCGAAACTAGGTACACCTCTTATCACGATCGACCAACAAGACCCTCATGCCGTCGCCACAGTCGTCCATTTTACCCCGATCGCGATTCACGCGGGTCTTGAGGCGATGTATAAAAAGCAGGTGGCACCCACTACTGCAGTCAATCATGCGTGTCTACTTCGGTGTGCGGGTGCGGCGGGACTCAAAGGGACTACTCGTGACGCTGCTGTCCATGCGTGTCGGCAGTATGACCACTGGACTACCAAGCTTGTCATGATTGCCGGTCGTGACGCCTGGGGGTCGCTCCACGCCTCACATGTCAGGTACAATGATTGGCTTGGCTATGTGTCCCCGAACGTGCTCAACGGGCGTGCCATGTTTGCGACCATCGAAACGCGCGATTTATACGACACCGATCGCATTGTCGAAGCCCGCGCTCACCTTCGCCGTGCCCTCTCATGGGTTGCAGGGACCTGGCCCGAGCAGCTCCCCGAGAGTACTCGGCAGCACACCGCATTGCAGGACCTACACGCCTTGATACACGCGGAGCCCTGTACTATCGCGATTGATACGGAGTTCGACTGGTCGAAGGATGCTGTGCCCGGTCATCATCCTTTAACGCTGCTTGGCCTCGGATGGCGTTCACAGACCGGTGTACACCTCACCCAGTTCACCCCTGACGACGACTGGTCTGTTGTCCTCCCCCTACTCGCCCGTGTCGTCGGTCGTCATACTGTTGTCTTCCAGAACGCAGCGGCTGATGTGCCTGTCCTTGCATTCAATGGGGGGCCGGTATGGGAGCAATACGCGTATGTAGAAGACTTGATGCTCGCACACGCGACCTTGTACGCCGGGTGGCCGCATGACCTCGGCTACTTGCGGTCGATCGGTGGACACCTCAATATGCCGAAGACCTTCCGAGAAGCACACGAGGGCGGGGCGGCATCCTTCGCCAAGTACAACGCGGGCGACGTGTATGAGACGCTGTGTCTCTGGGAAGATATGAGCCCACAAGTGTTCAAAGACAAAGGGCTCACATACACGTACCGCACCCTTGTGAAGTTGGTCCCGGTGCACACGCGAGCGACACAGCAAGGTGTAGCGGTCTACAAGCCCGCTGTCGTGAAGGCCCTAGATGAACTACTCGCGGATGTCACGGAGTCCTTGCGTATTGTCGAAGCGTACACTGGTACACCCCTGCCCATGACCGGAAAGCCGTTTGTCACCTGGCTTGTATGCGTGGAAGGGGTCAAACCCGTGATCCACAAGGTCAAAAAGCGAGTCACCTGGGATAAGGACGCGCTAGTTGTGTTACGGTCGCGATACTTGCCGGTAGACGCGGAGTACGAACAGCGTAATCCGCTCACGATTGACACAGTACTTGCCCGGATTGACCAGGGGGCACACCCCATGTTAGAGGCACGCGCCCTCTATAACCGGGCGTTCCAAGCCTTCACGCACTATGTCCTGCCGCTCGTGAAAGGAGACTCAAACGATGGCGACGATCAAGACATTGACGGAACTGAAGGCGAGACTGGATCGTGACGGTGAGGACCTGTGTAAGGATGTCGCGCATCCTCGGCATGGCACCCACGCACAGGCCACATTGCGCTGGTCAACAACGGACCCCCCGATGGCACAGGTCCCCGGCGCAATGGAAGGCATGTTTGGTCCGGCAGAAGGCTACGGGTACTTCCGTTACGATTGGGCCGCGTTGCATCTCTGGCTGACGGCCGCCTACGCTGACGACACCAAACTCCTCACCTTGCTTCGTACGGGGGCCGACCTCCACACGGTCAACTGTTGTGACCTGTTCGGTTTACCGTACCCCGCGAATCTCGTTAACCCCCACACGTCCCCTGAGTGTGCTGAGTGGCGGACGCTCGTCAAGTGGGAAAAGAAGGACGACCCTCGGAGAACGTTCGCCAAGCGGTTCCTGTATCGGGTGCTCAAGGGAGGAGACGTGAACAGTCCACCCGCAGGTATCCCGATGACACTGTTTGGTGGCTCTGCAACCGGTTTCATCAAGGCCAGTCGCGCCTGGGCGTTGGCAAACGCGAAGGTCATGCAATGGCAGAACAACGTCAAGGCACAAGTGCTCCGGGATGGTGCCGTCCGCACGGCCTGGGGTAAGATACGCCGGTTCAGCAAGCGAGACGCAGCGGCACAACGCGGCGGGATTGACTTCTTGTGTCAAGGGACCGAAGCGGAGATCTTGAATGAGACGGTCCTGCTCACAACCGCTGCATTTGATCCGGCCCATGTACGCTTTGTGTACAGCCGCCATGACTGTATCATCTGGGAAGTCGCGCACTCGGTGTGGTCCCCAGCGTTCCTTCAGAAGATCGCGGATATTGCGACCCGCCCTATCACCATCTATCAACACACGTTCAACCTGGAAGCGTCCTTCCATACACGGTATAATGCTGCTACAAAGAAACAAGATTGGACCCCCACGCAAGCCTAGAAAGGACCACTCATGATTATCACCCATACAGAAGTGCCCTTGACGCGTAACCAAAAGCTGATCGTGGTACCGATCGGCGACATTCATTACAACGCGAGTAGCTGTGACCAAGACCGCTTTGCTGAGACGATCAAGTGGATCGAGGAGACCAGCAAGCGACCTGATCGTAAAGTAGTCACGATCCTCATGGGGGACTACCTCGATACGTTCAGCCGGAGTGAACGCGCTCGCTTGTCCTTCGGCACCGGCCTCCACGAGAGCACCCATGAATGGTTCGAGAAGCAAGTACAGACGAACATCCTTGAACTCTACAACGCGATCAAGCCAATCAAGCACACGATTGGATGCGTGCTTGCGGGCAACCACACCTACAAGTTCCAAGAACGCGCGATGAAGACCCTCGTTGGTAAGACCTCAGATATGTACCTGGCTGAGCTGTTAGAAGCTCCGTTCATGGGTATGTGTGGGGTGTACGTGTTGAACCTCGCGTCGGGCTCGGCGCGGTTCCCCTTCAAGATTTTCATGCACCATGGGTTTGGATCCAGCAGCAGCAAGCCTTCGTCAGTCAAGCAATTACTTGACTTGCGGGCGAAGTTCCCCGCGATGAACCTGTACATCATGGGACATAATCACGTCAAGATCTGCACAACGCAGGAAGGGATTGATGTACGATTCAATACCAAGAGCGGTGAATGGCGTATGGTGTCGCTAGTACAAGGGTTCTTGCGTTCTGCGTCGTTCCTCAAGGGGTATGTCGAAGGCGAAGTGGTCGATGGTTACAGCGGGTCCTACGCGGAGGAAAAGTGTCTCGCGCCCGCTTCCCTCGGCGTGGTGTCCGCGAACATTCGCTTGAAGGTCAACAAGGACACCAACCAGGCTCAGGGTTATGTTCTCCACGTTCAAGAGTAAGGAGGTCACATGGCGAAGAAACCAGCACGAGTCATGCGGTTAGTCGCGACGGATGGCGCAACCTACCTCATGCTTCAACGGCTTCCGAACCAAGCGCATTACGAGATCACGTTACAGGCGATCCCTGGTGAACCTGACATGATCCTCGGCGCGAATTGTTATCGGACGTACCCCGAACTGGAAGCGTATACCAAGCAACTTATCAACAACAAAAAGGAGGACCTCGCATGAAACAATCGAAGCCCGCGTTCCCGGCAACCCTCACACCAATGCAACGGTTCATCCAGGAAGAAGCGGACCTCCACGCCCGCAAGTCTGCTGACTACAGCGGTGGGAAGGACCCTCTCGGGAACTTCAAACGCGTGTCAGCCCTCTTCGCCTTGTATCCAGGGCTCAACCCAACGGACCCACGCTTTGTCGCCATCTCGTACATGATGAAGCAGTTTGACGCGTACCTCTTCACAGTCGCCAACGGGCATCAACTCAAGGTCGAAGGGGTACATGAGCGACTGAAGGACGTGAGTATCTATGCCAAGCTGCTCCGTGCCATTGAAGAGGAGATAAGTCTGTCATGAGAACATTCGGCGTGTTACTAGTGATTGCCGCACTCCTATTCATCGTGTGGGACATGTGCCAGGGCGATAAGAAATAGGGGGTGTTATGGGGTGGGAATTTGTGCACATCGTTCTAGATATCGCGATCGTCTACATGTTAGTCGTTGTGTATCGTTCGACCTATCACTAACAGGAGGTGTTCTATGACTGTTGTAGAATTACGGGAGAGGTTGGCAGATTGTGCGCCTGGTGCCACGGTGTTCTTTGGTACCGAGCACCTAGACGAGACGGAAGTTCAAACGGTACTCTCGCATGAGGTCGAGGACGAAGCAGGAGAACCGACGCAGATTGTTTCGTTGTACTAGACAGGCATCAACACTCGGGGCTCACGGTTTGACGTGGTGGGCTCCGAGTGACGCAATTGCCACCCACGCTGCCCCGAGTACCCACTTCAAGTAGTTCACTGCGGTATGCGCTTCAACAGCCTTATCTAGCTTCTTATCAATGTTCGCAAGGAGCCTGTCTTGGTTCGCGAGTACCGCGTCTTGCCGGGCTAAGCGTACCAGTATCTCTGTCACGTCTGGCATGTTACTTCCCTACCTTTGCAATGTTCTCTTGGCCTCTGGTCCACGCGGCCACACCCAGCACCGCCATAATCATAATCCAGACTTCAGAGGGTACCTCGATAGGGACGATCCCCACTGGCTTCAAGTACGGAAGGAGGATGTAGTTATTGACCAGCACACCACAGGCGGTAAAACCAAAGCAGGGTCGCCAGCTCCATTGCATCCAGTGCTGAGAGCCCGCCTCAGCCCGCATGGTCTCGTTGACCGCCGAAATGACTGACTGTTGATACGCGACGGTGGCTTGCGCAATGGCGGCTTCTAACTCGAGAACCTTCGTCGGGTCCGCTTTGAAGGCTGAGACAGCATCCTTGACGGCTTCCCCAAGGCCCTTGACTGCGCCTTGCGCGGCATCTGAAAACGGGTTCCACATAACCGGAGTCCTTTACTGTACCGTCCAGAGAATGATTTCAGACGGCTCTGAGCGTTTGTCACCGACAATCGACTGGGCGTAGGCTTCGTAGGTTGCCCCCACTTGTACCGACGCGAACACCACACGTAAGTCTGACCCGACCTGTACCGGACCGAACCATGTAGAGACTGTCCCACCTGCTGTAGGTACCTGACGCCAGAATACCACATATTGTACAATTTTTCCTTCAAAATCAGGCACACGCGACCACGAGAGGGTGGTTCCAAACGG
>WBZQ01002052.1_pt1 | contig 13361 bp, 9 predicted proteins | sample 5204251 | NCBI WGS metagenome assembly WBZQ01 (sample SAMN12412402, study PRJNA552823) | activated sludge metagenome | isolation source: activated sludge from nitrification reactor of wastewater treatment plant... | place: USA: Virginia | collected 2017-09 | reverse complement strand
GAAAACCAGCAGAACGTGCATAAAGTAAATGTACGTTCTGCAAATAAAATCCTATTCCTCCGTATGGATCTTTACTGCTCAAAACCTATCGCAATGATTGCGCGTAAATTGCAATTTGAAATCAACGAAGTTATTGACTGAAATCAGATATAGTCTAAGCAGAATAGTCAGTTTTATTTTTATTCAACTGGATTTTAAAAATTATCGATTCAATCACCGTTGTCGAAGAAATAATGATGAATCGAACGCCCATCAGTCTTAAAAAAAATTTTTTATCAAAATTTCATAATCAACATTACAAAGTCATTTGTATCGGCCTTTGAATCAGGTATAATTCCGCGCTTTGGGTCGTTAGCTCAGCCGGTAGAGCAGCGGACTTTTAATCCGTTGGTCGGCAGTTCGAATCTGCCACGACCTACCAATTAAAAAGAAGGGGTTAGTTAAACACTAACTCCTTTTTTCTTTTTGAACGTCACAGATTCACAACATTTCCGCCACATTCATCCCCGATTCTGAGAATGCTGCAACCTTCATATACGCGATTTTATATATGAAGCTTTTGAGAAATACCGCAGATGTATTCATCCAGATGTATTAGCGCTCATTTGGGATCGCTGACCGCTTTATCTAGTAATGATCGGAATCAACCCATCGTTTCCTTTGAGCTTGAGCAATCATTTTTATTCAAAGCTCGCACTGAGGCACCATCGGTAAAAAAATGAACCATGACAAGAATGATGAGTGAATCTGATAAAAAAATCATCGATAGATGGCTAACGATCAATTGACTTAAATTAATGTTCTACGGCAGAGCAGAAATCAAACTTCTTTTATAAACTCGGCGCACGCATAATTGCCGCCTACCTGGAGAGATACCGCAGTGTTATCGTCGCCATCTAAGGAAATTGCATCAGAATACCTAACGCATCGTCAAAGCTCATGCGCTTTGATGTAATCCTCAATATAACTGAATTCACTATAGGTAATTTTTCTCAGCCGCATAAGTCGTAATGAGATTCGTCGCAGCTTTTGAATATGAGCATTGAACAGCATGGAATTAGAAGTACTTGCAAGTCTCTGTGAGCGCCCCATGATCAGATCAATGGTGGTCAAGAGCCTGTACACGCGATAGTTTCTGAAGAATTCCATCAGCATGACGTATGACGCATAAATAATCGAGAAATAAGCACCAATGCCTGTTAGCATGGCCACATCCAGGAAAAATGGCGGATTGTGCGCAAAGAATCTGCGCGCGCCGTCATGAACCGGATAAAACAAATCTTTGGAAGGATCGTTATCGGAAGTGCGCGCCAGGTTCAGCGGCACATCCCACAGCAGATCCTGACTATGCGCAGTTAATTTCTTGGCAATTTCATAGGCTTCAAATTCTCCCAAAGCAGTCGAGGCCACCAGAACAGTATGAGTGCCTATCGTTTGAATCTCATTCTGAACACTCGGATAAATTGCCGACGGAATGGTCAGAGATTCCAGATAGGGAAAGAGCGTTTTCAAACTGGCCGTATTTGCAATCGACAATAACTGGAATTCACTATTTTGATGCAGCAAGGACCTCAGTACCTCGGTATGAAGTCCCGCCAGAAAAAAAGCGACGTCAAACCCGCCATTAAGGAGCTCCTGGGCAGCCTGTTCAAAATCCAGTGCCTCCCCTTTTCGTTCGATATCCAGATCAAAATGTTCCATGATCAATCGGCTGATGAAGTGGGTCGAACTCCCATCGCCTCCAAGATAAACCCTCAAGCCAGGTGGCATTTGTTGAAGGTCGTTCAAACCTAATTTTTTACGGACGACAATATGGAGCGGAGATTTGTACAAACTCATCAGCACCCGCATCTTTGTACCTGCACCCATATTCTTGACATCCTTCTGACGCAGTTTTGAAGCCGATGAGCAATGTGTCGGCGAAGTTGAATCTCCAAAAAAGCCATCCTCAGCGAACCCCAAATGCGCCATCCCCGCATTGATCTGCGCGTTCGTATCCAAACCGCCACACGAAGGCCGCAACTCAAAGTCTGGAACGATATTGAAGTGAAGAAACTGTTCAATAAATTCAGGCGCATTCAGAATCGACTGAATGCGGGGAGCGATATAAGCGGTAGTGCTTCCTGCCGGTCCGGTGAGAAAAATATACTCAGTGTTGGCGCGACTGATGAGATAAGTTCCCATGACGATGACCGGGATCAGCAATACAAAAATCATCGTAAAACTCATCACGCTGATCATCGGCCGGCGGAAAAAACGCCTATGCCTCAGCTTGATCGCTCGACGATTTAATGTCTTGAGATAGCTGTATAACTTTGTCAGTTCTTCGGGAAATTCATCGCTCATGGTGCATACTCCTGCAATCCCCGATTGCCCCAATTATAGGAGCACTGCTCAGTGTGTGATCTGAAGTAATATACATGATTTTGGCTAACGACCTATCATTCCCTCCAACTAAGAATACTCCAGAAATCCCAATTACTGTGCTTCTTCACAGGATTTTGATTTTTTACCATTAAATCAGAGATCAGATTGAAGAGACTCGAAATCCAGCCTTTTCAAGTTAACAATTGAAACGGAAAAGAGGGGGTTATTTAACGCATTGTATCGGAGCCATCAGTGCAACAATGTCCATCAGTTCCCGCTAAGGAAATGCTGATTAATTCAGTGAACGAGATGATGCGCAAGGTATACGTGACACGGCAACCGAGACCTATCCTCACGATAAGCAAGGAGACAAGTATCGCGCAACAAAGCGATTCTCTTGTGCAGCGAATTAACCGGCAATTTACTAAGCGTATTTTTGTCCGGAATGCATTACTCCTCAAATGACTTCATACGTAGTCTGATCAACTCATAACATTCGATGAAACGAACCAATGGAAGCCAATCGACCTGATACCAAAAACCCGATATGGGTCGCTAGAGAAACCTTAAAGCATCTTGCCACTCAGCGTATTGCCCCTACGCCGGATCAGTATGAAGCCATCTATTACCAAATTGCCGGCACAAAACCGCCAGAGCAGACGGCTACGCTGTCGCTGGCAAATCAATTATTAACCACTCTGCGCGCGCTCAGTTTGCCGCAAGTGGCAAATAACTATCTGGTCGATATCAATCTGGCGGCCAGTAAGCAAAATTGGCCGATGGTGGCGCAATCACTTGGCCAATTGATTCAATCGCAAGCAACACCGGAGCAACGGATTGATCGGCCTTGGGGAGAATTGCTGTTAATGCTGTGGGATACCCGGGGAAAAGCGACTGCCGAATCTGCTCGTCGGGACGAATTGGCTGATATCGTACGGTCGTTTTCACATCGGCCGGAACGGCTCAATAGCGAAATCAATGCGATGCTCACCCAATGGCGGGCAGAAGCACATTCAAATCAATCGCTAACCAAAGAAAATTCTGCGATCGAAACAATCGGTCAGGATGTGGCAACACAAAAAGAGCAATCGGTTGAAAATACATTCTGGCGCCAATGGCAAACGCTGCTGCTGCTAACATTGCGCGATGCGCTCATGCCTCGTCTGGCCAGTCACCCACATTGGATTTCCGAAGTCGAGTTCCTGATCCAGGCAATTGAAAACATAGAACAGCCACAAAATATCGACGGGCTGGAAAAAAAAATACGGCAATGCTGGATCCATATGGCGTTACGTGTCGATCAAGAACAGCGATTGATGGATGGGTTGCTGAGCATGCTTGATTTATTCATCGAGCATATGGCACTACCCGAGGATCTGGATCCATGGATTACCCATCAACTCGATCTAATCAAGGAAAATCTGGTAAAACCCTTGATACTGCATCGCGTCTATAACGCTGAATCGATCTTGAAAGAGCTCGTCTATCAGGAAGGCTTGTTGCAGCATACGTTCTCCGAAGCACAGCAAACGCTGAAAGCCATGATTGCACTCTTTTTGGAGCGATTGGGCATTGTGACGGAAGCAACCGGCGAGTTCCAGCAAAAAATCGATCATTATACCGAGCGCATTCAACAAACGAATCACGCAGTTGATCTGAAAGATCTGCTGGAAAATTTGATGGAAGACACCCGCCACATGCAACTTGATATGATGCGTTCCCGGGATGAATTGGTAAAGACACAGCAACAAGCTGACGCATCGCAACAACGCGTCGATGAACTACGGCATCAATTGCGGCAGGTCAGTGAACAGAACCGGGATGATCGGCTGACGGGTGCGTTGAGTCATCGCGTGCTGGTCGAGACCTTTAGCGATGAGCAACGACGGCTGATTGAAAGTGGCAAGCCATTATGTCTGGTATTGCTCGACGTGGATAATTTCAGCGAGCTGAGCTCACAACTCGGTCGTCAGGCCGGCGATGACACGCTTTCTGATCTGGTGCAGGTCATTAAATCTGTCATTCGCGAAGATGACAGCGTGATTCGGTATGGTTCAGAAGAATTTCTAATTCTGTTGCCAGATACCCTGCTCTCTGCCGCAGCGGATTTAATGCGACGATTGCAGCGCGAATTGACTAAACGGTTTTTTATGAATGACAACAAACGCCTGCTAATAACATTCAGTGCCGGTATCACGCAATGCCTCGCCCACGAAAGCCGTGAACAGGCGCTGGATCGCGCCGATTATGCTGTATTTGTTGCTAAAAAACAGGGTAAAAACCAGGTGGCCATCAGCGAAGCGCCTGAATCACCGGTCACTTGAGGTCAAAAAAGAACGTTACCGTCTTGGACTTGATCCGGAGCCTGATCAGACTGAATATCGGTAACGTTCAAGGAGGAATGTGAAATATGATGAATCTGCTTCCGCTCTTGCTTCATTCAGCAGCGGATGGTGAAGGTAGGTTCAAAATTCTTCCCAAGTGCTTCCACCGGCAACTGCCTTTTTGCGAGGCTGCGCGGAGGATTCTCCCGCGTCTTCGTTGAGCGTCGCAGATACCGTTTTTTTCGTTACCGCTGCACGCTCCGGAATTCTGGAAACTCCTGTAGGCAGATGGTTTTTTGCCGTGTCGGCTCGTGGAACAGCTTGATTAACTGCCGACAACTTGAATCGGCTGACCACTTGCGTCAGAACGTGCGCCTGATCTTTCATGCACTCAGCAGCAGCAGAGGCCTGTTCTACCAATGCAGCATTCTGTTGTGTTGCTTCATCCATTTGAGTGACTGCCTGATTGATCTGCTCGATGCCCGAGCTTTGCTCTTGAGAGGCAGCAGAGATTTCACTCATGATATCGGTTACGCGTTTTACCGCCGTGACGATTTCTTCCATCGTGACACCCGCTTCATCCACCAGTTTCGTACCTTCATCCACTTTGGCCACTGAATCATTGATCAATTCCTTAATTTCCTTGGCCGCTGCTGCCGAGCGCTGTGCCAACGTGCGCACTTCAGTGGCTACTACCGCAAAGCCTCTGCCCTGTTCACCTGCCCGGGCAGCTTCAACGGCGGCATTCAGCGCCAGGATATTGGTCTGGAATGCGATTCCATCGATCACGCTGATGATTTCGACGATTTTCTTTGAACTGTCGTTGATCGAGCTCATCGTTTGCACCACTTGGCCCACTACAGTGCCACCTTTGTACGCAACTTCGGAGGCACCGACTGCCAGTTGATTTGCCTGACGCGCATTATCCGCATTCTGCCGCACAGTCGAGGTCAATTCTTCAAGTGATGACGCCGTCTCTTCCAGACTCGAAGCCTGTTCTTCAGTGCGCTGGCTCAAATCAAGATTGCCTGAGGCTATTTCACTAGATGCGGTCGAAATCGACTCGTTACTATGGCGTACCTTGCCGACCAGGTCGAGCAGGCTGTCGTTCATTGTTTTCAATGCCTGCAGCAAGCGGCCCAATTCATTGGTCGAATCCACTTCGATTACGCCGGTCAAATCTCCCGAAGCGACTCTGTTTGCTGCCGCAATAGCCTTGTCCAAAGGTCCCACGATGGCTCTGACCAATAGATATCCGATCAGCATGGCCACAAGCACGCCTGCCACCAATGCAGTGATCGTCATCGTGAGCGTTTGTTGAAACTGACTTTCAGCGTGCGCATACTCGGCAGCAGCTGAATCACGGCGCAACTCGAGCAACTTAAACAGCGAAGCATGAGCTGCATCAAACTTCGGCGTAGCGACGACAGTGGCATTCTTAATGGCCGAATCAAATTCCCCTGACGCAGCAAGTACCATAGTACGATTGCGTTCATCAACATAATCCTTCCATTGACGGCCAAAATCCTCAGCCAGTTTTTTTTCTTCATCTGTTAGCGTGTTGGCAAGATATTTCTGCCAGGTATTGGCAATCTCGACATCCCGCTGATCATTTAGCGCCTGACGCTGTTTGACTGTTTCAACATTTCTGCCATATGCAGATATCACCGCATTTAAACGTGCCCGTTGCATGCGATCCGCGATCAGCCCTAGATCGCCCAGTGGAATCGCTCCTTTAAAGGCATCATTGCTTTGACTCAAGCCTGAGATTCCCAGAAATCCTACACCAACCAGCAACATCGATAACAACCCGACAACCAGGATCACTCGGGATTTTATTGTCATATTCTTAAACATTCTTGGCTCCTTTATAGTGATAAGCGCAAACACCTTTCATCAGTGATTGCTCGATTCGATCAGGCCAATTGCTGTTTCATTCATGATCTTCACGATTTGAAAATCCGGATGAATCAAAGTTGGCCCACTCACGGAGCTCACTATAAGTCAGACGCCCTGCAAGATTGTTGCGTGAATGTAAACTCTTTGTGAAATGTAAGTCATAGTCTGGAGTTCAGAATGTACGTTGTCAGCGTTGGCTCAGGAATCCTATGGGGCATGAATGGGGTTGTTGTCGTTGAGGGAAATGATGCGCTATCCGTTGAATAGCAGTTTTTCGATCATTCACTTAGTAATGTAAGATGCTGAATTCAATGGCACGCTGTTTCCCATTCAGCTTCATCGATACTGCCAGCGGGGACTGGCTCCCATTTCTGCGGTTGACTGTAGGAACGGACAAGCTCTCCGCCTTCCATGTTCCAACTAAATAGCGAGAAGGCCAACTTACGCATCTGCTTCTCTTTGCAATCATATTCGCGACGTATTTTTTCAGACAAGAATTCCGCTCCCGAGGCCTTTTGAACCTTCTCATAATCAAATAACACCCACATTTTTGCTCTGTCACCCACTTTGCGTTTGGATGCCAAATCCGCATAGGCAATAAATCCGCCTTTACCTTCGCTTTCACCAACTTTATTCCACTCAGCTAAAGCCGGGGTGCCCATACCGCTCAGAAGTAACGTTATCAGAAGCCTCTTCATAATCAGTTTTTCCAATCCTTTCGTCAGGGGTGAATTAAATTCGGATGTTTCAAAAAATAAGCTGAACATGCCATCGAATCTTGCGTTCAAGGACACAAACATGGGTTCGATTTTCTCATTTTTGCCGCGCAAATAAAATAATATCCAGAATTAAAGAAATAAATTACCCATAAGATTTCAAAAATCTGAGATAGAATATCTAAAAAAAAGAATAATTGGAGCAGTACCATGATTTTCTATCAAGCGACCATACCTCCTCGCGTCCCAACAATTGATGAATTAAACTCGGCAATTCCGCTGACATTTATCCAATGGGTGCCCCCCTTCAACAAGGGAAATAATTTACCAGCTTGGGATTTCAACGCATTTTTTTCAACGTCGATTGCTGCTGATACGCCGCAGCAGTTGTTTGCGTTTGAGGCGATTGCTGGAGCGACCTATGATATTTTCAGCGAAAGTTACTTCGACCCCTCATCGTTGCAACTTTTCGATCAACAAGGAATAACCATCGTTCTGGATGACCAAAGCGGCTCTCCCGGCATAGATCACATCAAATTTATTGCACCCGAAGACGGGCGGTACTATATCGATGCTTCCTGGCGTCAGGGACTCGCCGAAGCAACGCGGTACGCATCGATTTCAGTATATGAAGATCTTGATACTGAACCCCCCATTTTTTCCGGATCGATCCCAACGGTCGAGACTTTCAGCCCTGCCAATTTATCGACGGAAATTCCGGTAAGTAGTGATGTCACTCTGATTTTTAGCGAATTGATTCAGAAAGGCTCGGGGTTTGTTTCCATAAAAAATACCGTAAATGACTTGATCGAATCCTTTAACATCGCAAATAGCGCAAATATCACGATATCGGGCAAAACACTCATTATCAATCCGACCAACGATTTATTGAGCAATACTCAATATTTCGTGACTATCGATTCCGGCGCCGTCGAAGATCTGGTCGGCAACAGCAATGCTCAGATAGGAACATATAGCTTCACAACCGCGACAACTCCTGCCATATCTTTACCAAATGTTGAGCGAGTGTTTAATTGGGGAGAAAATCACCACACTGCATTACTCCCTGATCATCCTGCCTCAATCGATATTTTTGGGTACCATGCCCGACTCTATTCAAACGGCAATGCGCTTGGTGAGCAAAACGATATGATCTATTTTTATGATGGCGGGCCGGACGGATCAGGAAACATCATTCTGGTCGGGGCAACAGTAGAATTGTTGCCGCTGGCCATTGCAGATGGATTTTAACTTCAACTGCCAGATCATTCCGCTTGATCGATTTTTACACTTTTAATATTCCTCAGTGCGTGTGCTCAATTGAGCATAGACACTCGTATCACTTTCGGATCATTGGCGAATTCAACTAACAAACGCCTTACGCGCTCTTGCCAGGCTTCAGCAAAGTCTTTTTGCTGGGACGCATCCGCACTATCGTGCAGTATGGCCATCAACCGTTCACCTTGAGCCGGATCGGCAGGAATCCTAGAGATATCCAGCATGACTGCCACACGGATTCTATTGTCGAGCCGCGTAAAGATGATGGCCTCTCCTTCCCGGTGCGTGGCGAAACTGAGGAGCCCCTTGCGTTTGTAACGTCCGCGCATGCCTTGAAAACCATTATCCGCGGCCGCTCCAGTCAGTAATGTCAGTACCTGCGCCATGACACCGGTGACGCCGTCATCTTCTGGCGCCGGCATATGCACAGCAATATTGCCCCGTTCAGCGGGCCCATCGGGATAGAGCGCATTCAAGGCTGCGCGTCCCATCAGAAATGCGCCCGCCACTGTTGGACAGGAGTGCCCGGCCAGCCGCACCGCATCGGTATAATGATAATCAATCTTTCCTTCACGCGCGGCGCCGAGCATGGCGGCAAATGGATCAACGGTATGCACAACGGGAGCTTGTTCAAAGAAGTCGGGAAAATTCATGAAAAATCCTTTTTAACGCTGTCGATTGAATGAAATGAAGTGTCGGAAGTCATGGAGAGATGGGCTTGTAATTGAGGAAACAGTACGCGTTCCTCATAACGAACATGCGCAGCGATGAGCTCGGCAAAACGGAGCAGGCGATCGGTCAGCGCCATTGGGCAATCTGTATCGGCCAGGCTGCTTAATTCGGCGTGCTCTGCACGTATGCGCTCAATAGCACCAGCATCAAGCATGGCTGCTGCGTCATGTATGAGGTGTTCTTCTTCGTCGAAATGTGCCGCCAGCAAGGTAAGCCAATGCGTTTTGATTCGTTCCGCCATTGCCTGATGAGCAATGGAGTCACCATCTTCGAGCACCTTTTTGATGGCTCGCGCTAACACCAGCGAGGTGTGATGCTCACGCGATAAGGAGAGTAAAGCACCGGTTCTGGGCATACTTTTGAGAAATCCTGAAAAACTAATGCCTGCTGTGTTTCACAGAGTATTCTTGTCAAAAAAATGAATCAGAATTGAATGAATGATAACAAGACGCCACCACCGAAGCTATTTGTAGCAAACGTTATTCGCGTGTTTCGACTTGCATCAAAGGACCGGTATCCGTGATGCTTTTGTCTTTCAGTTTTCTTCTTGGCCGTTTCGGAATCATGATTTCAGTGTTAACTATCTCGACTTTTTCCGGGGGTGTTTCAATCATCACCAGTCCACTGGTTTTAAAATCCGGAGGTTCTTTAATGAAGCTCGCATCCTGAGAAGTATGCAAAGAAACAGCACTTGCTGCGGATTGATCAGCGCTAGTCACGTCGAAGCTATTATCGGCTTGGGTTTCAGCAATCATTTTTTTACTGCGGTGCTTGCTCGGTTCAGCTTCTACAACGGCGTCGACAATGATTTTCTCTGGAATATCCTTTACATTGACAGAACTGGACGTATTCACAAATGGATCGTCAGAATTTGCGGTGGCATGTGACGAGTCATCCGCTTGGTTCTCTGGAATCATTTTATCGCGAGCTGACTGATCCCGGTTTTTACTGCTACGATGCCTGCGCACACGCCGGCGGCCATCCGGTCTGGCAGCAGTCTCATGCTCAGAATTCTCTTTGTCGAGCATGGGGGATTCAGCTGAGGAAACTCCCGACGAATCAGAAGTCAAATTGTCTGCCGATTGAGTTCTATTATTTTTTTGCGAAACGGTTTCCAACCCTGAAGAAGATTGCTCTGACAAAGATGGATTATGATTTTCATCGTTATCAATGAGATCTGTCGGTTTGCTTAACCGTTCTTTTGATCGCTCGTTTTTATTCCTTCCTCCGCGCCGGTTGCGAGTACGTCCACGTTCTTGAGAAGCTTTAGGCTTATCGGTAAGCGGTTTCGACGGACTGTCAGATCGGGTCGTCTCGACATGACTGGCAGGTTTAAACCAGCCAAAGAACTTATCCAGCAATGATGAATCACGCGATTTGTCCTCTCTTATAGGCGCGGGCTGCGTTGGCGTGATGCCTTGAACAGCTGCCTGCGGCCGTACCGGTTTGGTTTTTTGTTCAGTGAATACCATGACGTTCTCTTCGGTATTCTTCTCAACCATCTTATAGCTAGCTAGGCCTTCAGTGGACTTGATATCCTCCTGACGTAAACGCGTAATGCTGTAATTGGGTGTTTCAATGTGAATATTGGGTATCAGAATGATATTGATGCGCTGACGCAATTCAATATCATAAATCTCAGCGCGTTTCTCGTTCAGCAGATAAGTGGCCACGTCAACGGGTAATTGCACATGCAAAGCGCTGGTATTTTCCTTCATGGCCTCTTCCTGGATGATTCTCAGCACATGCAACGCCGAAGAATCGGTGCCACGGATAAAACCCGTGCCATGACAACGCGCGCAGGCAATGTAATTGCTTTCTCCCAATGAAGGGCGCAACCGTTGGCGCGACAACTCAAGCAGTCCAAAACGCGAAATCTTGCCAACCTGGATGCGAGCGCGATCTTGACGCAGTGCTTCATGCAATCGGGCTTCGACTTCGCGCTGGTTGCGCTGAACATCCATATCGATGAAATCGATGACGATCAATCCACCCAAGTCACGCAACCTCAATTGACGAGCAATTTCATCGGCTGCCTCGAGATTGGTGTTCAAGGCGGTGTGTTCGATATCCAACCCACGGATAGCGCGAGCTGAGTTCACATCCACCGAAACCAGCGCTTCAGTATGGTCGATCACAATCGCTCCACCGGATGGCAGCGATACCTGGCGCGAATAAGCGGTTTCTATCTGATGCTCAATCTGAAAACGTGAGAATAACGGAACGTCGTCATTATAAAACTTGAGGCGGTCGACATTTGCCGGCATCACATGAGCCATGAATTGACTGGCCTGCTCGAAAATGTCGCGACTATCGATGAGTATTTCACCAATTTCCTGATTGAAATAATCGCGTATGGCTCGAATAACCAAACTACTTTCTTGATAAATCAGGAAAACGCCGTCTTGATTATTGGCTGCTTCTTCAATGGCAAACCAAAGTTGTGTCAAATAATTCAGATCCCATTGCAATTCTTCGGTGCTACGACCTATTCCTGCAGTTCTGGCAATGATGCTCATGCCTTCCGGGACTTCAAGTTTCGCGATCACTTCGCGCAAATCATTTCGCTCTTCACCGGTAATGCGGCGTGACACTCCGCCACTGTTGGGATTGTTCGGAATCAGCACCAAATACCGTCCAGCCAGTGAAATATAAGTCGTTAGAGCGGCGCCTTTGGTTCCTCGCTCATCCTTGTCAACCTGAACAATGAGTTCCTGGCCTTCCTGGAGCAAATCCTGTATGCGGTTGTTGGCTAAGTTGACATCACTTTCACTAAAACAGGATGAGGAAATTTCTTTAAAGGGTAAAAAGCCGTGACGTTCACACCCATAATCAACAAAAGCAGCTTCTAAACTAGGCTCTATGCGAGTAATGACGGCTTTATAGATATTACTCTTGCGCTGCTCTTTACTGACAGATTCAATATCGAGGTCAACAAGTGTTTGACCATTGACAATGGCAACTCGCAGCTCTTCGGGCTGCGTTGCATTAAATAACATTCGTTTCATTCACAAACCTTACGCGTTCTATTGATTAGTACACTATCCAATAAATGATCAGATAGAATCTTTCGGGCTACATAGCTGAAATGGCGAGGCTTGAATTTGAAAATTTGTTTATAGTTTTCGCTTATCAATTATATGTGTCTAAATTTTTCTTATTTATTTTGTCGCTGATGTGCTTTCTGTTGGTAAAGCGTAATACTCATTGAATCAATGGCGTTTCGATAGAACTTGCTTCTTTAAGAAATAAACTCATAAAGGAAACTCTGAAAATTACTGCATTCAAACATACTACGTTGAAATCAAGCCCGAAATACCTACTATATCTCACAAACTCATTTTCTTAGCTTAATTTCGACTTGCCTGCTGTTACATCTACCACTTCCAGAGATTTTCTTTATTAAGTTAGCAGATTTTACATAAAGCTCAAAATGGAACTTTGTGTCAGATCAATTTTTATGATGCAACAATTAAAAAAATAAGCCATGACGCTCAGTTAGGAATTTTACAGTAAGGATTCCAAAAAAAAAATATAGAATGCTAATTTAGTAAGAATTTATAAAGAGAGTGTGTGCAAGATCACCCACAAAACTGATGATATGGCCAAAAACACAGAGTATTCCATGACAGGCGTAGAAAAATGGCATGTCACGGAAAATGAAAATGATCAGCGAATTGATAATTTCCTGTTCAAGCATTGTAAAAACATTCCGAAAAGTCATATCTACCAACTTTTGCGCAGCGGTCAGGTTCGCATCAATGGCAAACGCATTTCGGCCAACTACCGTCTCAAGCTCGATGACATCGTTAGAATTCCTCCGATCAGAACAGCTTCGACCGATCTTCGTCCGATCAAGCCGATTGCCGCATCAAATTTTGTTGCTTTCCAAACATTATTCGAAGACGATGCATTACTAGTGCTCGATAAACCTGCCGGGATGGCGGTTCACGGTGGAAGCGGCATTAGTCATGGGGTCATCGAACAATTGCGTGCGCAGCATCATTCTTGGAAATTTCTCGAACTGGTTCATCGGCTGGATAAA